>ERZ1673722.3245-NODE-3245-length-11966-cov-7.319956_pt1 | contig 11966 bp, 7 predicted proteins | sample MGYA00580222_ERZ1673722 | MGnify/ENA primary metagenome ERZ1673722 (study PRJEB41218, sample SAMN15661750) | gut metagenome | host: Homo sapiens | place: Canada: London | collected 2015-08-20/2019-03-30 | study: EMG produced TPA metagenomics assembly of...
GACCTTTTGATTTCCCAGAACATTCTTTTGAAGTAATTCAATCTTCTTAGCCTTATTATCAGAACCATCCAATAAATCAGATAATACATCCTCAATGGCACCTCTAATACTTTTCGGTGTCATCAGGCTCCAAAACTCTTTAATAGAATCAACGAACTCTTTTGTAATCAAAACAGTACCTTTCTTTTTTACAAGGTATTTAATATACAAAAGGCTTGTTCCTACAAACTGACTGCGAAGATTCTCGTCAATATCTTTTTTATGTAAAAGCTCATTTAATGAATATGTATTCCTAAGAACCTTTTCTCGATCATTAGATTTATTGATTCTGAACAGTCTTACATAATGAGCCATTCTATCCAGCATAGCTTCATCTTTCAATACATGTTCATCATCAACAAATGACTTCCACACCTTGATTTTATCATTATTTGTATTGGCAAGAATACAAATAGCTTTGTTTCCCGGATGAATTGCACATTCTTCTTCAAGATATTCACGCAACTGCTTTTCATCATCATCCACATAGTTCTGCTTTGTCTCAATCAAAACCACCACATCATCCATTTCAAATCGAATATCCAATTTGAAATGTGATACAGGATGACCAACCTTTGCTTCCAGTTGTGATTTCCCACCTGCCGCCTGAACATAGCTATATTCTCCGGCTTCTATATTACTTGTCAGAAATTCCTTTCCGACAGTTTCTACCATATCGTGTCTAAGCATAGTATCCTTAACTCCTTTTCATGAAACAATCTATATGATTCCAAAATGCTTAAACGCCTGCATAATCGCATCTTCCTTTTCTGGTGTACACTTAGGCTGCCTTGCATTCTCTGATTTAGCTAGATTAAAGTTCTCACCGACATCCAGTCCACACTTCTTCTTAATCTGTGCGATATACAGTGATGAAACCTTAAGTCCTGTCTGTTCCAATACATATGCCTTTATCTGCTCATATGACGCTTTTCCTTTGAATTCAGATAAATCCATATCCTCCAGAGAGAAGTCCACCTTCACTTTTCTTGTATCGACCATTCTCCGTTCCACTTCGGTCCGCGCTGAGCAAAGGTCCACCGGACCTTTAGCGACCTTGGAAAGTAAAACAACCGTCTCCACATGTGCACTCCACGGGAACATATCGACTGGCTGTACCTTTTCTACCTGATAGCGGTACTCGCCTTCTTTACCTTCGCTGCACACTTTTTCAGTCAGATACTTTAAGTCTCTGGCAAGTGTTGCACTGTCGCAGCTTACATACACGATACGGTCTGGATGCATAGATGTGATGGTGTCTAAAAGTACGCTGTCACAGCCTTTTCTCGGAGGATCTACGACGATAACGTCTGCATGACGTTCTTCTTTGCTATCACGCTTTTCGTACCACTCTGGCAGCACTTCTTCTGCCTTTCCAACAAAGAACTCCGTATTGTCAAGACCATTTCGCGCTGCGTTTCCGCGCGCATCTTCAATGGCTGCTTGAATAATCTCTACTCCGTAGACTTTCTTTGCACTGCGTGCCAAAAACAGGGAAATCGTTCCGATGCCGCAATACAAATCCCACACTGTTTCCTGTCCGGTAAGACCGGCAAATTCGAGTGCTTTTTTGTAGAGCACCTCTGTCTGGGACGGATTTACCTGAAAGAAGCTCTGCGGTGAAATCTGAAATGTTACTTCACCAATCTTATCCTCTAAATATCCTGGTCCAAACAAATTGACAACTTTTTCGCCAAGGATTACATTTGTCTTTTTATTATTGATATTTAAACATACAGATGTCATGCCCTGTATCTTTATCAAACGCTCTGTAAGCTTGTCAGCATGAGGCAGACTGTCGGCATTGATGACGAGACATACAAGAATCTGTCCTGTATGAAAGCCCACTCTAATCAGCGCATGGCGCACAATTCCTGTACCACGTTCTTCATCATATGGCGTAACGTGATACTCCTCCATGAATGACTTGATCTCTCGTATAATAGTCTGATTGATTTCTGGTGCGATCAGACAATCCTCACTGTCAATAATAGTGTGAGTGCGTCCTGCATAAAATCCAGCGCAAATGCCTCCCTTATCCGAACCAAATGGCACCTGTGCCTTATTGCGATAACGCCACGGCTTTTCCATGCCAAGCGTCATTGGCACTTCAATATCCTTTAATCCTCCAATGCGTCGCAAATTATTCTCTACCTTACGGCGCTTGAACTTTAGCTGTTCCTCATAAGTCATACATTGGAGCGTGCAGCCGCCGCACTGACGTGCGACAGGACACAGCGGCTTTACACGATTTGGCGATGGCGTGATGATTTCCATCAGGCGTCCATAGCCATAATTCTTTTTGACTTTAATGACACGGACCTTTGCAACATCTCCAATTACCGTATCCTTGATAAACAGAGGAAATCCATTCTCATTGCCAAGCTCACCCTCGCTTATCTTGCCGATGCCTTCACCTTCCACACTTAAATCTTCGATTGTTACAATGTAATCCTGATTTTTTTTCACTTCCATACTTCTCCAACTCTTTTTCTTGTTACTGCAATACTGTTTTCTTAATATTGCTGTCCATTAAACGGTTAAATCCAATCCACTCACCTGGTGTTGCTGATGCAAGCTGCTCCTTCATAATTTCAAGCTTTGCATCTGCATTATCTGCAAAGTTAAGCGCTGCTGCCTCAATGATAGCAGGCTTTTTCGGTGAACCATACTCAAACTCACCGTGATGTGCTAAAATGCAATGCTTTAACTCAGATGCTAATACTGGCGGGAAACCTGGAATCTCACGGATATGACTTCCAATCATTTCAACGCCCATTACAATGTGACCAAGCAACTGACCATCATCTGTGTAGTCATTTTCTGGGAAATCAGACAGCTCATTTACCTTTCCAATATCATGGAACATAGCTGCGGTCAAAAGCAGATCACGATTGATCATTGGGTAAAGCGTGCAGAAAAAATCACAAATCTTAGTAACAGACAAGGTATGCTCAAGAAGACCACCGATAAAGCCATGGTGAACAGACTTTGCTGCTGAATGCTGGCAGAAATTCTTTACAAACTCCTTATCTCCAAAAAAGCTCAAAAGAAGCTCATGTAGATGCGGCTCCTTAACCTTCTGAATAAAGCCATCAAGCTCCTTAAACATTACAGCCGGGTCTTTTTCAGAAACTGGGAAATAATCCTTCTGATCATATTCGCCCTCTTTTGCCTTGCGAATGCGGCGGCAATTTAACTGCAAACTGCCATTAAACAGAGTGACATCGCCATCAATTTTAATAAAGTCAAGATTTTCAAAATGCTCAATTGCACCAGACAGCTCCCATACCTTGCCATCAAGCACACCTGTCTTATCCTGCAAAGTCAGCGAATAATATGTCTTTCCTGCCTTTGTCGTTGCAATCGTTTTATTTTTACAGAAAAAAATCTGCGACAGGCGTTCTCCCTCACGCAGCTCCTGAATATATTTCATAATCTTTTACCTCTCTCACTTTTTTTGATACTTATTTAAGGGGATCATCCCCCTTTTATCTTATTATAAACAACTTCGCAATGCTTGTAAATGCTTTTACAAGTAAAAAAACTGTGGTTTTTCTTTTTCCTCTGTAGTATACTGAAGTTGCCTGTAAACTGTAACACACCAGAATCAGCGAAAGTTTCTTGCACTTTATTGTATTTTTTATTATACTTCTATTGTATTTTTTATTAAGGGGAAAATTTATGAATCAAAAAGCTTTATCAACACTTGAATATACAAAAATAATCGCCCAGCTTGAGGAATATGCATCTACCTCAATGGGCAAAAAGCGCTGTCGCGAACTCGTTCCGATGAATGATCTTCAAGAGATCAAAACAGCGCAGGCACAGACAAGCGATGCACTAGCACGCATTCTTCGAAAGGGAAGCATCTCTTTTTCTGGTGCAAAGGATATACGCGACTCACTTCTTCGTTTGAAGGTTGGCTCATCATTAAGCATCGCTGAGCTTTTGCGTGTAAGCGCACTTCTTCGCGTTGCACTTCGCGCAAGCGACTATGGCAAGCGTGACCATGAACCTGGCGAGGAGGACGATGCACTTGACGCAATGTTTCGTGAGCTTGCACCTGTCGTTTCTCTTGCAAAGGAAATTGACCGCTGTATCCTCTCTGAGGAGGAGATCGCTGATGATGCAAGCAACGGACTTCGCTCTGTTCGCCGTGCCATGAAAACTGCTGCCGAGAAGATCCGCACGCAGTTAAACAGTCTTGTTGTAAACTCACGTACTTATCTGCAAGATGGCGTTATCACAATGAGAAACGGCCGTTACTGTGTACCTGTAAAGGCTGAGCACAAATCCAACGTGCCAGGAATGGTACATGACCAAAGCTCTAGTGGTTCTACCATTTTTGTCGAGCCATTAAGCGTTGTAAAACTGAATAATGAGCTTCGCGAATTGGAAATCCGTGAACAAAAGGAAATCGAGGCTGTTCTTGCAGCTCTAAGCAATCAGACATGTGATCATTTAGATGAGCTGACACTTGATCTTGAACTTATCGGAGAGCTTGATTTTATCTTTGCAAAGGCTGCTCTCTCCCGCCATTACCGCGGCTGTGAGCCAAGATTAAATAAAGATGGCATCATCCGTCTGAAAAATGCACGTCATCCACTTCTTGATCCGCACCGCGTTGTGCCTATTACACTTACGCTCGGTGAGAACTTTGATCTTCTGATCGTTACCGGACCAAATACTGGTGGTAAGACTGTTTCGTTAAAGACAGTTGGTCTTCTGACACTTATGGGTCTTGCCGGACTTCACGTACCAGCTGCTGAGGGGACAACCTTAAGCGTCTTTACTGAGGTTTACGCAGACATTGGCGATGAGCAGAGCATTGAGCAGAATTTAAGTACCTTCTCATCTCATATGACAAACACCGTTAAATTCTTAGACAAGGCTGATAAGGATTCTCTGGTTCTATTTGATGAGCTTGGTGCTGGTACAGACCCTGTTGAGGGTGCCGCACTTGCAATGGCAATTTTATCCTTCCTTCACAACATGAAGGTTCGCACAATGGCAACCACACATTACAGCGAATTAAAGCTTTTTGCTCTTTCCACTCCTGGTGTCGAAAATGCCAGCTGTGAATTTAACGTGGAAACACTTCGTCCGACATACCGTCTGTTAGTCGGCATTCCAGGAAAGAGTAACGCTTTTGCAATTTCAAGAAAGCTTGGTCTTCCAGAATTTATTATTGACGATGCTAAAAAGCATATCGACAGTCAGGATGAGAGCTTTGAGGATGTAATCTCTAATCTTGAGGCTTCACGTGTCCAAATGGAGCAGGATAAGGAACAAATTGCGGCTTATAAAGAGGAAATGGAGTCTCTTAATAAGCAGCTTTCTGCCCAGAAAGAAAAGCTTGAGCAGCAAAAGGCAAAAATCTTACAGGATGCCAACGAAAAAGCACGCAAGGTTCTTCAGGATGCCAAGGATTACGCTGATGAGACTATACGAATTATCAACAAAAAGACTGATGGAGGCGAGGTTAGCCGTCTTCTTGAGGAAGAGCGTACTAAGCTTCGTACTAAGCTTGACAAGACAGCATCAAAGGCACAGATTTCGCAGCCAAAGGCTTCTCCATCTAAAAAGCCAGACGCTAAAAAGCTTAAGCTTGGTGATGCCGTTAAGGTAGTTTCACTTAATCTTCGTGGTATTGTAAGTTCTCTTCCAAATGCAAGAGGAGATTTATTTGTCCAGATGGGCATTCTTCGTTCTCAGGTCAATATTAATGATTTGGAGCTGATTGATGAGCAGACAATTTCTGGTGATGGCGTACCTGCAATGCGCACAAAACAAAAGGGCAATGGAAGCGGCAAGATTCGTATGTCAAAATCTGCCACTGTTTCTCCTGAAATCAATCTGATTGGAAAAACAGTTGATGAGGCAATTCCAGAACTCGACAAATATCTCGATGATGCTTATCTGGCACATCTTGAAAAGGTTCGTGTCGTACACGGACGCGGTACAGGTGCCCTTAGAAACGGTGTTCATCAGCATCTGCGCAAGCTCAAATATGTAAAGTCCTTCCATTTAGGGGAATTTGGTGAGGGCGACAGTGGTGTTACCATTGTTACTTTTAAGTAAGAAAAAGAGAGGGGAATAAATATGATCAACCATGAATTCGACATTATTCGTGTCTTAATTGCCAGTCAGGATGATGCAATGATTAAAAAGCTCATCCTGTGCCTGACAGAAAATGCATATGAAACAGTCACCGTTAACAATAAAACTGATGCAAGAAAAAATCTGCTTTCCTTTCAGCCGCATATTTTGCTGGTAGACCGTCAGATTCCAACTATGAATAGTCTTGATTTGTGCCGTGAATTTCACAATGCCTGCAATATTCCGATTTTAATGCTGTCTAATGATGATAATATCGTCGATAAGGTGCTTTCTCTTGAAATTGGATGTGATGATTTTATGACAAAAGACTTTGATTCACGTGAGCTTATTGCTCGTATCCGTGCAATCGTCCGCCGTTCCCATTCAAACATGCCAGACTTTTCTACATTGTCTGGCACATCACCGTCAGCTGACAGCGATTCTTCAGCCAAATGTATTACATTCCCTGGCCTTGTTATCAATCTGACCAATTATTCGGTCAGCTACCGCGGTGCTACAATTGAAATGCCGCCGCGCGAACTAGAACTTTTATATTTTTTAGCCTCCTCACCAAATCAGGTTTTTACAAGAGAACAGCTTCTTGATCATGTGTGGGGCTATGAGTATGTAGGCGATACCCGCACGGTAGATGTCCATATTAAACGCCTGCGCGCAAAGCTTCCAGGCAAAAACAGCTGGTCTATCGCTACCGTATGGGGAGTCGGCTACAAATTTCAGACAAAACCCGCAAAAAGCGAATAATGTTTTTACTCGTTTGGATGATTCCAGTGCAGACGATGAAGCTCACCATTTAACTGCATACTGGCAAAATGATTCTGACGAAGTGCCTCATACAGCACAATCGCAACAGAATTTGATAAATTCAAGGAACGAATCTGTGGATTCATTGGAATACGGAAACACTGGTCTTCATAGTCAAGCAAAATCTCTTCCGGGATTCCAGCACTCTCCTTTCCAAACATCAGATACGCATCCTCATCATACTGGGCATCACTATATACGTGATGTCCTTTTGTTGTTGCTAAATACAGCTTTTTAGATGCATCTGGATTCTTCTCGAGAAAATCATTGAAATTTTCATAAACGCGCACATCGAGATGCTGCCAATAATCAAGACCAGCTCTTTTTAATGCCTTCTCATCGAGTGAAAAACCAAGCGGCTTAATCAAGTGAAGTGTTGTTCCTGTTGCCACACATGTTCTTCCAATATTTCCTGTATTTGCCGGAATCTCCGGCTCTAATAATACTACGTTCATACCATTTGCCTTTCTTCTTACTTTCTAATACGCACAAGCTCATCCTGTGCAGGTTTATCAAGATATCTTACTTCATCATCTCTGCGAATCACACGTGCGTTTTCTTTTGTTACCTGACCAATTACAACGCAGCTAACTCCTGCTTTTGCAAGTGCTGCACACACTTTTTCCGGCTGCATTGAAGATATAAGACAAGCACCATCTCCCATCAGCAGATAAGGATTTATGCCATAAAACTCACTGATTTCTACTGATTCCTGACGAATAGGAATCTTTCGCATGTCTATGTCGAGTCCTGCACCGATACCATCTGCATAATTCCAAAGTGCGTTTAAAACACCGCCCTCTTGAATTGGATATATACAAGCATCAATATCCTCAAGAGCTTCTTTTACAGGACGAATACTAAGTGTGTCCAAAAACTGCTGTGCCTGACGTATAAAGCCCTGCGTATACTGCTTTGTCAGTGCGTCTTCTCCGTAAGCCGCAAGCAGTCCAATTCCTGCCATTCCCGCATGACCTGCCATGCAAAGTGTACTTCCTGCCTGAAGTGTTTTGTTCTGATTTTTGTCATCATTATCTGTGAAGTCTTCGTTAGCATATCCAACTGCTGTAATTGATATGACTGCCTTTTGCACGAAGCTGCTGACGCCTGCTGTCACTAAGCCAAGCTTGACTGCTTCTTTCTGACACAAGGCAGCTATATACCCAGTTAACTCTGCCATAAATGCTTCTTCGCTGTCTTCTGGCCAAAGAAAGCTGACATTTACAAGCTTCGTACATCCACGCTGCGCAAAAACTATATTGCATGCTCTGTAAAATGCAAGTGCGATATCCTCTTTTGCCGAAACTGTCATCATTGCTTCTGAGACAATCTCCTTTTTTTCATGGCAAATCACTGCGCAATCATAATTTTGTGCAAAGCCTTCTGCTAACTTTTGCACTTTTTTAATTGGCCGTACAATGCTTCTTTGCTGCGCATTATACGAATATCTTCCTGTTCGCATATTTTTGCCCTTTCTGTTATTCATAATATGGCCACTCTTCTCCGCCAAGCGTCGTTACTGAGATATCAATTGTCCAGCCGATATATGGAAATACCATGGCCTCGCCTGCATTTCCCGGGCGAACTGTTGCACTTACATTACAATCTGATGCGCGGTAAATAAGTCCCGATGCAGCCTTATAAGTGTCACGATTTAGTTCTGTTTCCTCCACAAGCTGTCCATCAATATAAATCTGCTTATAGGATACGCACGACAATGCTGGATGAACTTCGACTTCAACTTTATGCTTATAGTTAACACGAACCTCTCCAACCTGACATTCGCTATCATTTACAACAATGTTGTATAGCGTCTCTGGCCATGAAACAGATAAAATCTCTGTTCTAAATCTTACAGAACGGTTTGCATCGCGCTCCTCAATTCCCCAGATATTGATACAGATGCGGTCGTCTACTACATATGCTTCAATATAAATCGGATGATTTGAGCTGTTTACAAATTTAAAATCAGAGTTATCCTGCGGCGCTACCATTGCATCCATGCCTGGATATACATAGTTAACCATCATTGAATGATTTTTACGATACGCAACCTCAAGCTCAGCACGCAGCACGGCATTATAAAGTGTAGTTGTTACCTGGCAGACTCCTCCGCCAACTACCATCTCTACCTTTCCCTGATTGTAGCCGGGTGCCTCTGCGTAACCATTTTCTGTCGTAACTGCACCGTACAAATCAAGCGCAGATATTGTTTCTCCCGGATAGAAAATACGGCCATTCATACCTTCTGCAGCACGGGAAATGTTATTTCGTCTGTTCTTGTCTCCAAGACCATCTGTGTAAAAACTTCCAAGTGGCAGCTCACTAAATGCAAAATCGGCACTAGTATATGTAGCTGGTGTTTCCGTGTAAGGAAACGTATAATTTATAGGATCAGCCGTTGAAAAATCATTTATCATGCCTGTCAGCTCATTATAAATAGCCTCTGTATCAAATGCAATTCCATTTACTGCCTCTGTTACAACAAACTGTGCATTCTCACGTTTTACGCTTGCATTTGATACTGTTCTTGACAGGGCCGATGTATATTCACTTATTGTATCATGGAGAGTCTGCGTATCTAGCGAAAACTGCAGATCAAGATCCACGGGATTTACATCCATATCCTTTTGCTTTTTATACTGCTCTACGATATTTCCGCTCATAGTTAAATTGTCAAGAGAAGATACAATCTCTGCATTTGTACACGCTACGCCGAAGGAGGATGCACTGTACTCATAAGTATTTCCCACAATGTTCCATACCATATATCGTGACTGCCTGTCTTCTATATAATCAGAGATCTCGCTTTTTGCTTCTTCAAGCGTTTTTCCCTCAAGGCTTATTCCTTCATAGCTTACACCTCTTGGAAATACACCAGTCGTACTAGTATTGAGCGATAATACAAATGGTGTCTTAGCAGCATCTGCCTCTGATGCATATGATACCACTCCAACTGCTCCAAGCAGCAAAAACGCTGCCGCAGCTGCCTTCACCGCCATTTTTTTAATTTCCTTTAATGATCTCATTCTGTGAAACTCCTTCTTAAGTAGAAACATGCGCCCCTTACAATAAGCGGCGCATGTACAAAAGTCTACTATTTAGCGTATCATAATTTAATATGGATAATACGGCCACAGCTCACCTGATAACGTATAGGTATCAATCGTAAATGCAATGCCAATGTTCGGGAGCGTTGCCCAGGAAGAGCCAGTCGGAACTTCGTTCGGCCTTGCCTGAATGGTACAGTCTGATGCATGAATCAGTTCACCAGATGCCGGACCATAGACAGATGTATTTAACAATTCTACAGACTGCTCTACCCCATCAATGTACACATGTTTGTAAGACTGTGCGGTAAATCCCGGATGCGGATCGGTCAGTGTCTTCTGCTTATACACTACATTTACATTACCAACCTTACAGTTTACATCATCCACTCTCTGAACGTACAGCGGATCCTTCCATACAAAATCTGTTGTTCTCGTACTTGTGAATGCAATAGTACGGTTTGCCGCACGTTCCTCCACGCCCCAGATGTTGACGGTTACGCTGTCTCCGTCTACATAAGATTCAATGTAAATCGGATAATTAAGTGTGTTTGTGAAAGTAAAATCCAGACCTGACTTGTAATCCACGGTAGCATCAAGCGCTGGCTCTACGTAGCTGACGATCATGGAATGAGATTTTCTGCTTACAACGGTAAGTTCTGCTCGAATGACGGCATTGTATAATGTGGTCGTCGTCTGGCAGATACCGCCGCCCATACTCGGCACAACCTTTCCAAGTTCATAGCCAAGACCCATCTGGTAGCCATTTTCCTCTGTTACATCATGGAACATCTTGAGCGTTGAAGCAGTCTCTCCCGGATAAATTACATTGCCATTCAGGTTCTGTGCGGATACCCGGATATTATTGGTTCTCGGTTCATCACCTAGACGAGTGGTTGTGTAGCTTCCGAGTGGGGTCGGTGAAAAATTAAAGTATGAGCTGTCATATGTCGGTGGTGTCTCTGTAAATGGGAAACTATACTGAATAGAATCAGCAGTAGAGAAATCCTCAATCTTTGCCAACAGCTCCGCTGCAATAGCATCTGTATCAAAAGAAACTCCAGTCACACCTTCAGTTACAACAAATTGTCCGTTTTCACGCGTTACAGTTGCATTCTGAGGATCCTTATAAAAATGACTTGTGTACTCTGCAACAGTACTTCTTACTGCATCTTCATCTACTGTAAACTGTAAATCAAGATCAATCGGGCTTTGATCAAGATCCTTTTGCTTCTTGTACTGCTCTACAAGGTTTCCCTCTAATGTCATATTAGAAAGCTGGCTGACTACGTCTGGATTTGCCCATGTAGTTGAAAATGAGCTTCCGTCATAATCATATTTATATCCAAGCACATCCAACTGCATGTATCTTGTCAGACGATCATTAGCATATTCGTTAATCTCTGATACAGCCTCATCATACGTCTTTCCTTCGAGACTAATTCCCTCATAGCTGACGCCGCGTCCAAACACGCCTGTTGTTTTTTTATTGAACGTCAGATCGTAGGACTTTGCCTGAACCTGGCCTTGCGTCTCTTCTGCAAAAGCAGAGACGACCATAGAGGCAATCATGGCTAATACGATAATCACTGCAACTGCACCTGCTAGGATGCGTTTTTTCTTATCATTCTTGTTTTTGTAGTAAAACATCCGCCTTTTTCCTTTCTATTTCTATTCATGCGCCCAGATTCTTATTATACATAATAATATGGTATTTTTGCAATACCTTTTCAAACTTTCTTTATACATCTGAGTACATAAATTAACAGTATTTTTCTTATCATACCATACTTTCAAAGTTTTTCACATTTCAAATTTCTTACATTTTTCGGACGATTATGACCTTTACTTTTTTCTGGCTCTGTGTTATCGTAAAGTTACAAATATAGGGATGTCAATTTAACAAATCAAGGAAGTCCCCTGCTTCAATTGCGAAGAGCAATAAGCAGTGGG
>ERZ1673722.3267-NODE-3267-length-11911-cov-44.732456_pt1 | contig 11911 bp, 6 predicted proteins | sample MGYA00580222_ERZ1673722 | MGnify/ENA primary metagenome ERZ1673722 (study PRJEB41218, sample SAMN15661750) | gut metagenome | host: Homo sapiens | place: Canada: London | collected 2015-08-20/2019-03-30 | study: EMG produced TPA metagenomics assembly of...
CTGAATAGTCTCACGTTCCAGCTGCGCAAACACAATGCAGATATTTAACATTGCCCGTCCCATAGGTGTAGAAGTATCAAATTTCTCTGTAGAAGAGACAAATTCCACCTGATACTGCTGAAACAGATTCATCATATTGGAAAAATCCAGAATAGAACGGCTGATCCGGTCCAGCTTATACACGATCACTTTCTCCACTTCCCCTCTGCGGATATCTGTCAGAAGCTGCTGAAGCTGTGGCCTGACTGTATTCTTGCCGCTGTAGCCCTTATCCTTGTACTCTTTGAAACTTCCGCCCTTTAACTCATACTTGCAGAACTCGATCTGACTTTCAATAGAAATACTGTCTGCTCTGTCCACTGACTGCCTTGCGTAGATTGCATTGATTCTCTTCATAGGGATCCTCCTTTGTGAAATGAAATAATTGTTGTTTTGCCGGGCAATGTTGTTACCGTTCACCCTGCATTCCGCAACACGTCTTGCAATGCACAGAATAAACAGTAACCGGCACTGTAACCATTCAACAATTCCTCCTCCAGGAAGAAAAACCTGAGCGATTACATTTTGTCAATACAATTACGATAACAAATATTTAAAAATGTGTAAATCGACTTTTTTCTATCTTTATGTATAGATTTTTCCGACAGTTCCATTGTATAATGATGTCATAAACATTCCTCTACAATCAACTCGTTCCTCTGCTGATCATTTATAACTGTCCTGTACCGTTACCGTTCACTCTATACCTGTGTCACCGACTAAAAGGAGATTTCCCATATGAGAAGAAAATGTACCGATTCCCTGATATACTGGAAAAAAAATCCCGGCCGCAAACCTTTAATCCTCCAGGGGCTTCGCCAGACAGGCAAGACCTGGCTGCTTATGGACTTCGGAAATAAACAATACGAACATACACTCTACATCAATCTGGAAACAGACCGCTCTGCTACAGACTATCTGTCTGTTCCACATGATCCACAGGAAGTACTGCTTTTTCTGGAAACCTGTGCAGGAAAACCACTGCGCCCTGCCTCTTCCCTTCTGATTCTTGACAATATCCAGTGCATTCCTCAGATTTCCACACTTCTTACCTCTATTGCCCTGGACTTTCCACAATATCACATTGCCTCTATCTATAAAGGTGTGGTTAACTCTGATTCTTTCTCCGTCCACGACTTTGATATCCTGACTCTGTATCCACTGGATTTTGAAGAATTTCTGTGGGCCAATGCTGAGTTTGCCCTTACAAGAGAAATCCGCAATCATTTCTCCGATTTCAGCCCAATGGGAAAGAAACTCCACGAAAAAGCCCTGTCACAGTTCCGTCTCTATCTGATCATCGGCGGAATGCCTGCTGCCATTATGGAATACAAAAAAGAAAAGAAGCTCCTGCTGGTACCTGACACCCAGCAAAAGCTCCTTAATCTTTTTCTCAGCGATATTACTGCCCTGGCTCCAAAAGGAACCGCCCGCCACTGCCGCAATGCCTGGCTCTCGATCCCTGCACAGCTCGGCAGAACCAGCCGTAAATTCCAGTACACCCGCATTGCAAAAGGTGCTACTGCTAAAGTCTATCATGAACCCCTGCAGTGGCTGATCAGCGCCGGACTTGTCATTCCCTGCCAGACAGCTGTCTGCAGCAGACCTTCGGAAACCTCCTTACATCTGTATCCTGTTGACACCGGATTATGCTCATGCATACTGAAAATCCCTGCCTTCCAGCTTCTGTCAGGAGAAGAAACCACCGCCGGTACAGCCTGTATCGAAACCTTTCTGGCACAGCACTTTATCCGGAATGGCTATGCCCTCTCCTACTGGTCCAGCGGCAACCAGGCGGAAGTTCCCTTTTTACTGTCCAAAAACAGTCATTTTATTGCCATAGACTACCGCACCACCCCACATCAGAAATGCAGGAACCTTATGCAGCTGAATAAATCTTCTCTCTCTCCTGCACCCACGCAAATGTATTTAATCTCTGCCGAAGACTTCAGGCAAAAAGAAGCTTATCGGATCGTGCCTTTATATGCGGTATTTTGCATATAGAACATGACAGCTACAACAGGCAAAAGCAGACTCCGGCCGGTAGTTCTTCTCGCTTTCACATCTTCGGAAACGAAGAAAAAACATCTTCAGCCATATCTCTCTGATATGGCTGAAAACTTTTTACGCATTGTTGATGATTTTTTAGTTTGTCATTAACTAAATCTCAAACTCCTTATATAATTGTTCCCTGTATTTTTCATCTTCAGATGCCCTCTCTGCGTCTGCATAACGTTTGTCATTTAAAAGCATTTTCATAAGCATCCCAAGACGGTTTTCACCTTTCTTTATACCTTTTTTTTCGCCTTTCTTTTCGCCTCTTTTTTCACCTTTCTCTTCTGCATAGGAAATCATACTCAACATATCGGACACCTCCTTCTGTCGGATCTGACTGTCTGAATCCGGAATGTAGGATAGTACTTTCTTCTGATCACCGGAAAATACACCATATAAAAGATCCATCAGTCCCTTTTCATTTTGTTCTTCCCCGCCAAGCCGTACTATGACAACCTCCATAAGGTCTGCTTCCGCAGCATCGATCTGAATGTCAGGTATGCGGAAACCTTCATTTTTGTAATTATGTATCTTGTAATAAGATACGGTATTCTGCTGTTCTTTGGGAATATTCTCAAGGCAGATCCAGATACTGTAGACCTTTTCCAGATATTTATAGCCTTTCCCATTTTTCCCTACTTTATCCAACTGTGCAGATAATTTCCGGCATCCGTAGTATATGCCTCTTTTAATAACAGGATACCCCGGCCGGTAGTTCTTCTGTAATTCAAAATCCACATGGAGATTTACCAGGATATTTCCTTTTTTCTTTGGAAGCAGCGAACGAAAAAGGATATCAAAAACTGCCGGTGCCTCATCTGTTGTGTTGAATTCCGTCTGTTCGCCCCGGATGCTTCCTGCCATGTCTTCCTCTACAAATGCTGTTCCGGTCCGGATTGTATCTCCCTCAATACAGTTCATGATCTCTTCCAGAGAACAGTCCTTGTATTCTGCTACGGTGTACTTTAGAATGTTGCCCATAATCGGCTTATACGAAAAAATATTTTTAGCCGCTTTATCTTTTGTTTCTCTGCCTTTTAAGGTTCTCATTGTTGTAGAAATACTGTTTTTTACTTTCATGAGATACTCCTGCAAGTGAAATTTTCTATTTATATTTTTATGATACCTCAGAAATAAAACTTCGTCAAATGCTTCTTCCCGGTCCGAGCAGACGCCAGAGGAGGTGTCAGATTGGAGTAAATTTCCTTCACCAAAATCAGAACCGGGTTCCGATTTACTGCGTCAATTTTTCAGGCAGATCCCCTGGATATTCTATATTTTATAAACTTCATTATATATCGTTACTTTTTACAATCAGCGTAAAATCAGAAGAATTTTTCAATACAGCAACCAGTTTATTTGTAATAACTGCCTGTTTTTACTACGATTGTCAATAATTATCCACTTATAAATCATAAAATCCGGATATTCCTCAAGTTTGAAATCAATTCCCCATACGAAATTTTCTCAAAAATCAACCTGTCCATCACCCAAAGGGGAACTATAATCATGACAAAGATTAAAAACACAAAGAAGGGCATGGCAAAAAAGACATTAAGTATGTCACTTGTTGTTGCAATGCTTGCTACTTCTAATGTGCCGGTATGGGCTGCTGAGTTCAGTGATGGATCTGATGCTGCTGTAGCTACAGAAGCTCCGGCTGCTGAAACATTCTCTGATGAAACTGCAGATGCACCGGTTGTTGACGATACAACTGAAGCAACTCCAGCTTCTACAACAGTAACAGAAGGTGATGTTACTGTAAATTTAACAGCAGATAGAAAAACTGCTGTATGGGGAAAGGATACAGTTACTATTACAGGAACTGTTACAAAAACAGACAGCCAAGCTTTAGATTATGATTACCGGTGGGTTGATGCAAATGGTATTGCAAGCGAGCATTTCGGCGAGGTGACAACAAGTGAAACAGTAAATAAAATGTCTTTCACACCTAGTGTAAATGATGCCGGAAAAACTTTAACATTATATGTATACAAAAAAGATAATGATCAGATATTATATAATATCAACACAGGCATTACTGTTTCTGTTGAAAAACAGAGCCTTGGAAGCATTGAACTCAGTGGTGCAGGCGCAACTCTCACATATAAGGGTTTTGCACAGGCAGTTAAATTTGAAGGAGATAATGCAGCTACAGTTACTGTGAAAGATTCTGCAGGACAGACTATTGTTGTTCCATCAGGAAAAACTTATTATGAGCTTTCATCTACAAGTGCAACAAATGCTGGCGATGAAGTAAAAGTTACAGCAACAGCAACAGAAGACTCTCCTTATACTGGAACAATTGAAACAAAAGTTGCAATCAGTAAAAAACATGCTGTATTAACCGATAATAAAACAACCGGCGAACCAGCGAATATTATCGCCAACCCAAATAAAGGTTTAAGTTATCAGTATACAGGTGCTCCAATTGTAGTTGCAAATAAGGATGTAACTGTTAAAGAATCTAAATCTGACAATAATGGCGATGATAAGAAATTCAGTGGAGCTGACTTATCTGATACAATCATTAATGCAGTAACAGCTAGTGGAGCTATTGGAAACCAGAAAGTTCATGTAAATGTAGATGGAAGATTGTTCAAAAACTTTGATCAGATTAGTACTCCAGAGCAGTTAGAATCAGATGACACTGTTGAAATCAAGAAACGTGATCTTTCAGCTGCAGGAACAAAAATCTCTATCAAGACAGTAACTGGTGAAATCCCTACCAATATTTCCGTCAGCGATCTTGGTCAGTATTTAAAATTAACCGGTACAGAAGGTACTTCTCTTACTGCGCTTCAGGTAAATAAAGACTACACTATCAAAGTTTATACAGGTGATGGAAGTGAAGCTACCAAATTTGAAGATGGAAGTACATATAAGATTACAATTACTGCAAAGAAAGCAGAAACTGTTAACGGTGTATCTGTAGGCGGTACTTGTGAGAATCATCAGGACATTCAGGTTGTTGCTACAACTGCAGCATTTAAAACAGTATCTTATGAAAATGCAAATACTTATAAACCAGCATATACAGGTTCCGAGATTACACCTTCTAAATCTGATTTAGGAAAACTGAAAGTTACACAGGTGACTGGAAATGTACCTGTAGAAACTACCTTAGATACCGATGCATATGAGATTACCGGATATTCAAACAATGTCAATGCTAGCACAATTTACGATAGTAGTAAAGTAGCTCAGCCAAATGCAACTGTAAATATCAAGATTACCAAAGGTGTATTTGCAGGCAAGACATGTGCTGTTAAATTTACTATTCTTCCATTAGAGGTTACTGCAGATACAATCAAGGTACAGAAAGAAGTTTCTATCAACAAATCTTATTCCAATGCCGCAGATTATAAACTGCCATTAACAGTTGTTGCGAAAGATCATGCAACTACTGGAAAGAAAGTTGAAAAAACATTAACAGATTCTGACTATACAGTAAATTATAAATGGGAAAATGATAATGATACTAATGCTGTCGGTACTAAAATTGTAACATCTATCACTATCACCAATCCGAACTATATTTATGGTCTTGATAGCAATGATATTAAATTGACTCATAAAGTTACTGCATCAACTAAAACAGAAATCACTGCAAAACAGTTATCTGATTCTATGGTAGTGATTAATCCATCTTCTTATACTTACACTGGTGGCAAGATCATTCCTACTTATGCAGTAATTGATGGTGCGATTGCCCTTTACAAAAAAGGAGATATCACTGAAACAGCTACAATTAAAGCAGAATATGAAGAAGTATCTATCACAGATGCTGTAAATGTAGGAACAGGTAAAGTTACTGTAAAAGGTCTTTACGATGCAAGTACTAAATCTGGTTATGCTGGAACTGCATCAGGTACATTTACTATTACTCCGGCAAATACAGCTGATGTTAAAGTGACGATTGATGATCAGCAGTATACTGGAAAACAGGTAAGACCTCGTGATTTCAAGGTAACATTAAACGGAAATGATGTAACTAATCAATTTGCGGTTGTATCTTATGGTACTAATGTCGAAGCTGGAAAGGGTACTGTTGTATTAAAACCACTTGATGGAAACAAGAACTTTACAGGTTCAAATATTACTGCTGAATTCAATATTGTAAAAGAAATCGTATCTGGTACCTTAACAGCATATGATGCTAATGGATTTAAAGAAAGCAATGATAAATTTGCAACTGTAGATTCAGATGGAAAGATAACAGCAAATGCAAATACACCATTTACATTTGACGGTAACGAGCATACCTTTGCTAAAGTTCTGTTATCTGACATCACGCGCGTTGGTACAGGTAAAACTTCTGCAAAAGCAAGTGATTTTGAAATCAAATATGTAGATAACGTATCCGGTAAGATGGTTGAAGGCAAGAAGAATGTTGGCTATGTTTACGCTGTTGCCAAAGAAGGTACCGGATTTGCCGGAAACCAGACTATCGTGACTGCTGACGGAACAATCATTAAAGGTGTTGTAGCATACAAAGCATTCTCTATTGACAGTGTCAGATTTGTTGCTAAAAATGTAAGCCTTAAAAATGGAACCTATGCTGCCGGTCTTCCAGTTAAACCGGAAGTAACAATCCAGATTGGCGGAAGTACATTAGTTGAAGGAAAAGATTACAAACTTACTTTAATTGATAAAAATGACGATACTATAACACCTACAGAAGCAACTGTTGCAAATATTTACGGTGTTCATATTGAAGGTATCAACGGATATAACATGTCAGATGTCAAGACATCATTTGGTAATTATGGTACTAAAGCTGAACAGGCTTTAAAATGGGGTGTTGATAAGAAGAACATCAAAGACTGCAAAGTAACTGTAAAAGATGGTGTTGTTTCCGTAGTAAACGGATATATCCCTGTAGCATCAGCAGAATACACATCCAAGAACAACGGTGACGGCACATACACAGTAACTGCTGTAAGTACATCCAAAAACTATACAGGTTCTGTTACCGTAACAGCTGATGGAAAAGCTGAAGATGAGAAGCCAAATGCTCCAATGATCAGCAGTGTTAAAGTTGTTGGCAATCAGGCAACAGCAATCCTTTCCGGTGATTCCGAAGGTGCTGCAGGTTACGACTATGTAATCTCCACAGACCGCGACTGCATCAAAAACAAAGACTATGCTTCTGTAAACAAGAACCAGGTTAGCACCTCTACTACATTCAAATATGTACAGCAGGGAACCTACTACGCATACTGCCACGCTTGGAAACGTGACGCAAACGGTAAGAAAGTATTCAGCGACTGGTCTAACGCATATCCATTCGTTGTATCCGCAATCACACCGGACGCTCCAGTTATCACAAACGTTAAAGTAAGCGGATCTACTATCAAAGTAACATACAAAGCAGCTGCAAACGCAACTGGTTACGATGTAGTACTTGGAACATCCTCCAAGAAAGAAAACGGTGAGACACGTCCATATCACTATGGCGATCACAAAGTACTGAACCTCAAAGAAGGTACAGTAACAGCAACATTCAAGAAAGTACCAAAGGGAACATGGGTAGTTGGAATGCATGCATTCAACAGAACATCCGAAGACGGAAAGAAAGTCTTCAGCCCATGGTCAAACCTGAAAAAGGCTACTGTTAAATAATCCATTTGGGTAATTAATACAGATTCCTAAAAAGAAGGCTTCGGTCATTGCGACCGGAGTCTTTCTTTTTATGTGCTTTTTGCCACACTCCCAGACAATTACATGATATAATCAACATACAGAAAACCATTACTCAAAACATCTCTATATGAAAGGAAGTCACGTATGAAGAAAAGAAAATCATGTTTTATCTGGCTCTTGTGCATTCTTCTCCTGGTCACAGCTTTACCTGCTGTAGATTTTACAGATGTCCAGGCAGCATCCGTCAGCAGTACTTTCACCGGATGGAAAACCTACGGTGGAAAAAAATACTATTATAAGAATGGCAAAAAGCTGACAGACTTGCACAAAATCGGAAAGTATTATTACTGTTTTGCAGCAGACGGTACCATGCTTACAGGATGGCACCGTATTCATAATCGTTTCAGGTATTTTGGCAAACAGACCGGAAGAATGCGTATCAATCAGACTGTAAACGGACGAAAGATCAACAGTAAAGGGGTCTGGACTCCTGTTGTTGTACTGGATCCGGGGCATTCTGCTGTCGTTGCCGGTGGTTATGAACCTCTTGGGCCTGGTTCCAGCCAGCTGAAAGAGAAAGATACGTCCGGAACCCAGGGTGTTGCTACAGGTGTGGAGGAATATAAGCTCAACCTGAGCATTGGTCTTCAGCTAAGAACCCTTCTTCAGAAAAGAGGATTTAAGGTAGTAATGACCAGAACCAACAGTAAAGTAGCTCTCAGCTGTATTGACCGCGCAAAAGTGGCGAATAAGGCAAATGCAGATGCGTATATCCGTATCCATGCCAATGGAAGTGATAATTCCTCTATCAGTGGAGCACTGACTATCTGTACAACCAGAAACAGTCCTTATATTTCATCTATGTACAGAAAAAACAAAGCTCTTTCTGAGGCTGTGCTCAATGCATATGTGGCAGCTACAGGATGCAGAAAAGAATACGTCTGGGAAACAGACTCTATGACCGGAAACAACTGGAGCAAAGTTCCGACAACGATTATCGAAATGGGATATATGAGCAATCCCTCCGAAGACCGCCGTATGCAGCAGAGTTCTTATCAGAAAAAAATGGTACGGGGAATTGCAAATGGAATTGAGAATTACCTGATCAAATAGCCTTGCTTTTGTGTCGCAGACAGTTTATACTGGACTGAATGGGTATAAAAAATAATTTGGAGGATTTTTCAAATGAAAATTGCAGTAACATATGATAATGGAGAGATTTTTCAGCATTTTGGAAAAACAGAGTCTTTTAAAGTTTATGAAGTGGAAGACAACAAAGTAGTTTCCAGTGAAGTGATCGGTTCTAACGGTACAGGACATGGTGCACTTGCAGGTCTGCTTGCTGAGCAGGGTGTAAATGTTCTGATCTGCGGTGGTATCGGCGGTGGTGCTCAGACAGCTCTCACAGAGGCAGGAATCGAATTATGCGCCGGAGCTCAGGGAAATACCGATCAGGCAGTTGAAAGTTATTTAAAAGGCGAATTAGTATCTTCCGGAGCTAACTGCGACCATCACCATCATGAAGAAGGTCATTCCTGTGGCAGCCATGAGGAGGGACATTCCTGTGGAGACAGCTGCGGTGGCGGATGCGGTGGATGTGGCGGATCACAGCCACAGCTTACAGGACGCAATGTAGGAAAAACCTGCCGCACACATTACAGAGGAACTTTCAATGACGGAACACAGTTTGATTCTTCTTACGACCGTGGCGAACCGCTGGAATTCATCTGCGGTGCAGGCCAGATGATCAGAGGATTTGATGCTGCTGTAGCTGACATGGAAGTTGGTCAGATCATTGATGTTCACCTTATGCCTGAAGAAGCATACGGTATGGCAGATCCAAACGCTATCTTCACTATGGAAATCGCCCAGCTCCCAGGTTCCGAAGACCTGACAGTTGGCCAGCAGGTATACCTGTCAAACCAGTTCGGTCAGCCATTCCCTGTTAAAGTGACAGCTAAAGATGAAAAAAACATCACATTTGATGCAAACCACGAAATGGCAGGAAAAGAACTTAACTTTAAGATTGAATTAGTAGAAGTGAAATAAGACAAATACTCAGGGCAGCCTCCCGGCAAAGATTTTGCCGATGAGACTGCCCTGTTTTATACTTTATTTACCAAAGTGATAGTGCTTTTTGTAGTTTTATAATTTACGAGTAAAGATTTATCGTTTTTGTGGGCTTACTGTATATTCGCTTACCGTTTACTGTCTTAAAAGCTTTTACATAATAGTTATAAACCCAGTACATGCCTGTCTGGGAATCATAAGCTTTTGTGTCTTTCCAGGTTGAGACAGAGGACTTCACTGTTTTGGCAGCGGAACTATTGCGGTAAATCACATATCCGGAAGCACCGGCTACTTTTGTCCAGGAAACCTCTGTACCACCGTTACTCATTTTACATGAAACTTTAGAAGGAGCCGGGACAGCAGCTTTTCTTGATTTCACCGCTGAAAATTTAGAATATTTGTTTTTTCCACTTGCGTTGGTTCCATAAGCACGGACTTTAAATGAATAGGTTACTCCCGGTACTACAGCTGCATCAAAACTGAGGAATCCTGTTTTCAGAGTTTTTATCCGCTTATAAGAAGACTGGGAATCTGTTTTGCAGTAAATCTGATATCCTTTGGCACCCGGAACCTTTTTCCAGGTTAAATGTATTTGATCTGCAGATTTCTGGGAAAGTTTCAGCACAGGTTTTGTCAGTGGTGTGTTGTTCTCAGATACCTTTACCGTCACCTGACACTGGGCCTGAAAATCTCCGGCAGAAGCAGTGATTACTGCCTGGCCATAACCGTTCCCCTGAACGGTTCCATCCTCTGAGACAGACGCAACCCCAGGATTACTGCTTGTCCAGACCACATCTTTTACATCATCAGAGTTAGATGGTGTAAAGGAAGGTGTGAGTTTTTGTGTATTTCCTTCGTCAATTGTCAGATTTGTCTGGTTCAGAGCAATTCCGTTAAGTGGAGTTGTCACTACGGGGATTTCATACAGGTATGTGCGGGAACTGTCATAGTTGCCGTTATCATAATTTCCGGATACCCATACAATATTACGTCCCCATAAGATCGGCTGGGAATCCGTCTGGATCGTTACATTCTTGTATAACTTGGATAATATTACGTTTCCGGAAGCATCCATAAGGAGATAATGCAGAATACTCTGTTCTGAGGTTTCCTCTGAGAAAAGGACTGCGTACTGATTATTTCCTGCCGGGATGAGCTTTGGTTCTGTCAGAGTTATTTCTGCTCCTGACGGTGAATACTGAGTGAGCCAGATAAATCTGGAAGCCATACTGTTCTTATCTGTGATTATCATAAAGATATTTTTGTTAAGATTCTCATATCCGGTCTGTCCATTCACAGCAAAACCATGGGGAACAGACTTGCCTACTGTGATCAGATTATTTCCGGCTAGGGAAAATCCGGTTACCTCACATCCGGTATAATTATCACCTGTAGCACCCATAAAAGGAAAGATATTTACCGCACGATCCTGAGCGATATATCCGCCGGAATATGCGGAGAAGGAGGACAGGATCAGACCTCTGTAATAAGCATCCCCGTGATCCAGAAAATATACATGAGAACCGTCATTTACAACAAACTGATTAAAGGAATGGCTGCAATAGGGCATATCTGAATTAATAAGTGTCATATCCTGAGTGTTAATGACAAAAGTGATATTACTCTGATGATGTATCCCTTCCATCCCATACATTTCCCGTCCTGTATGGACGATCAGGGTAGAACCAGTCTGGGTCATGCGCAGGGAAGCAGCATCAAAAGGAATGTAGATTCCTTCAAACATATTTGTGTATCCGCCGCCAATGTCCGTTGCACCAAGCAGTTTCCAGGCACGGCTGTATTTGAGGATCCGGACAGCAGTTATGCTGTTGTCTTCATTCAGATTTTTCTGTCCTACTGCAACATAAAAATTCCCATCGGGTGCAGCGTAGAACCCTCCCCACAATGGAAGCGGAAGCTTTACTGTTGTTACATTGGTAACATTAAGATCGGAATTGCAGACAGCATCATATAAAGTCTGATCTTTCCAGGCAACAATGTGAAGATTTCCTGTTTCATCTGTATAGTAAGAAGTATATTCAGGACTTGCCCAGTTCCAGCTGTAAGATCCGCTGTTGATTCCCATACCCTGAAGCTGGGA
>ERZ1673722.3273-NODE-3273-length-11892-cov-4.108136_pt1 | contig 11892 bp, 11 predicted proteins | sample MGYA00580222_ERZ1673722 | MGnify/ENA primary metagenome ERZ1673722 (study PRJEB41218, sample SAMN15661750) | gut metagenome | host: Homo sapiens | place: Canada: London | collected 2015-08-20/2019-03-30 | study: EMG produced TPA metagenomics assembly of...
CGCTTGAGCCCGTGCCCGAAGGCGAGTGGGGCGAGCTCGTCATCACCACGCTCACGCGTGAGTGCTGCCCGCTCGTTCGCTACCGCACCCGCGATATCACGCGCATTATTTCGGAGCCCTGCTCCTGCGGGCGCACCCATCGCCGCATCGACAAGCTTCGCGGGCGCACCGACGACATGCTCATCATTCGCGGCGTGAACGTCTTCCCCTCGCAGATCGAGCAGGTCATCACCGAGTTCCCGGAGATCGCCGCGCATTATCAGATCATCCTCACCACGCGCGGGCCGCTTGATCACGTCGAGCTTCAGGTTGAAACCCAGCCCGACTTCCCCATCGACGAGATCCGCAAGATAGAGTCGCTTAAGAAGCGCCTTTCCGCCGAACTCAAGAGCAACCTGCAGATCGCGGTTGACGTCAAGATCGTCGAGCCGAAGACCATCGCGCGAAGCGAGGGCAAGGCCAAGCGCGTGATCGACCTGAGAGAAGGGAAGAACTAATGATTTCACAGCTCACCGTGTTCCTCCAGAACGAGAAGGGGCGTCTCGCCTCGGCGTGCAGGACCATCGCCGAGGCGGGCATCAACATGCACGCGCTCTTCCTCGCCGACACGCAGGATTTCGGGGTGGCGCGCATTTTCTGCGATACCCCCGATAAGGCATGCGAGCGTCTATCCGAGGCGGGTTACCGCGCGACGGTGACGCCGGTCATCGCCGTGCGAGTGCCCAACGTTCCCGGCGGATTGGCGTCGCTTCTCGAGTTCTGCGACGAGAACGACATGAACGTCGAGTACGGATACTGCTTCAGCGTCGGTGACGAGCGCGCGATCGATGTTTTGAAGATCGAGGGACCCGATGCCGAGGCGAAGCTCATCGCAGCCGGTTTCGACATCGTTGAACCTGAGGAGATCTATGAGGGCTAGCGTCAACGTCGACGCTCAGATGAAACCCGGCAAGCGCGCGCGTTTCGCAACGTGCGCGCTTGCGCTTGTTCTCGGAGCATCGCTCGTCTCGTTTCACACGCCGGCTGATGCGTACGCCGATGTCCGCAAGTCGGATCTCATCGCGGGCAAATCGGTTGAGGAGCGCGGCGTCGCCGCTATCAAGTGTCCTTCGATCGATGCCGAGTTCGCGATGCTCGTCGATTCCGACGGCTTCGTCTACTTTGAGCGCAACGCGGACGTTTCGGCTCAGATCGCGTCGGTGACTAAGGTCATGACCGCCGTGGTCGCGATGGACGAGGCGCCCGCCGACGTTGTGGTCACGGTGTCTGCTGCGGCTGCGGCCGTGGGCGAGTCGAGCGCGCATCTTCAAGAGGGTGACTCGATGTCGCTCGAGACCGCGCTCAAGGCGTTGATGCTTCCCTCGGGCAACGACGCCGCCTACGCCATCGCCGAGAGCGTAGGCGCGACGCTCGTGCAGCAGGCCAAACAGGCAGGTGCGTCCATCACCGCAGCTGACGGCAGCACCGTGGACCTCGACGCCGACGACGCGGGGTATCGGGCCTTCGTCGCGGCTATGAACGCGAAGGCGGGCGAGCTTGGCTGCGAGAACTCGCTTTTCACGAACCCCCATGGGCTCGATGATGGGGAATGGGCTGATGAGCTGCACAGCTGCGCCTCCGATGTCGCGAAGATCGTCGCTCATGCGATGAGCGACGAGTCGTTTCGCTCCATCGTCTCCACCGACGCGGCGACCATTCAAGTGACTCGTGACGGAACGACCGCGAACGTCGATCTTGAGAGCACCGATGCGCTCTTGGGGGTGTACGAGGGAGCTTGCGGCGTTAAGACGGGTTACACCGATCTGGCGGGTTCGTGTTTCGCGGGCGCGGTGAGCAAGGAGGGCAAGACCCTCTATTCCGTCGTTCTCCACTCGACATCTGATGTCAAGCGCTTCGAGGACACGACAACGTTATGGGATTGGGCGTACGACAACCTCGTCAGCTACCCCCTTGCCTCGAGTGCGGAATCGACGTCGATGAACCTCGGCGGGCAGACGCGCGAGGTTCCCGTCATCGCTTACGCGCCGCTTGCCTCGTGGATCGACAAGACGGTCAAGGTGACGCTGGCGGATCCCGATGCGTCCGTGAAGGTGTTCGCCCTCAACGGCAACGTCAGCCAGGAGATCTCCCTCGACGAGATCGCGGGTTCGGTTGCGGCGGGAGATGTCGTGGGACGCGCCGTTTTCTATCAGAACAACGAGGTGGTGGCTTCTGCGGACCTCATCGCGTGCGAGGACGTTCCCGCGCCCGGGGTTCTCGAGGGGATCGGCATCTGGTGGGACCGATTGATTCGTGGGTTCACGGGACAGCCGACCTGCGCGGATGCGAAGATCATCAACTCGACGCCGCTCATCTACGATAAGCAATCCACGTACGCGTCGTAGCTTTACAATGTTTTCAGATTTGAAGGAGGATGCTGATGAGTGAAGTATGCCCGGTGTGCCAAGCGACGGTTGACGACGGTGCCGCGGTCTGTCCTCAGTGCGGTTTCAAGCTCCTGGGGGCCACTCAGAAGTTTCAGCCCGTGTCCTTGGACGACCATGTGCCTTCGAGTAAGGACGAGGCGGCGCGTCGCGCGCTGCTGCGCGTCGTGCGCGGGCCTCAGGCGGGGGTTGTCTACGAGTTGACCGGCGATGAGCTGACGGTTGGGAGAAACCCGCAGTGCTCTATCTTCCTCAACGACATGACGGTCTCGCGCATGCATGCGACGATTCGCCGCGAGGACGGCTGCTTCGTCATCTACGACGAGAACTCGTTCAACGGCGTGTGGGTGAACAACCAGGTGGTGCAGGCCAAGGCGCTTAAGTCGGGCGATTTCATTCAAATCGGCGCGTTCTGCCTCATGTTCGAGGAGGGCGCGGCGTAAAGGCGGCGATGACCGTATTTCGGTCGAGGTAGGTATCGGAGGGCGCGCTCGCGCCCTCCGCTTTCAGATGAACGTGAAACGCGGACGAGGGGTAAACATGGAGTTGATGTCAGGAAACGAAGCGATCGCGCAGGGCGCGTGGGAGGCGGGAGCGGCCATCGGCGTCGCGTACCCCGGAACGCCCTCCACCGAAACGCTCGAGTGCTTCGCGCGAAAAGACGGCGTTTACGCAGAGTGGTGCGTGAACGAGAAAGTCGCGGTTGAGGTGGGCATCGGGGCTTCGGTTGCCGGCGCGCGCGTCCTCGCCACCATGAAGCATGTCGGCGTCAACGTCGCCGCCGACCCGCTGTTCACCGCCGCCTACACCGGCGTCGGCGGCGGCATGGTCGTTCTCGCGGCTGATGATCCCGGCATGTACTCGTCTCAAAACGAGCAGGATTCCCGCTATTACGCGCAGGCCGCCCATATTCCCATGCTCGATCCCGCAGATTCCGCCGAGGCTTTGTCATTCACGCGCGAGGCGTTCGATCTTTCCGAGCGTTTCGACGTGCCGTTTTTCATCCGCTCCACGGTGCGCGTGTCCCATACCAAAACCCTCGTCGAGCCGGGGGAGCGCAGGGAGGCGGAACCTGCGCCTTACGAGTCGAACGCGGCGAAGTGGGTCATGATGCCCGCGTTCGCCAAGCCTCGGCGCAAGGTGCAGCTCAAGCGCGACGCCGACCTCCGCGCGTTCGCCGACGAGTGCGCGTTCAACCGGCTCGAGCTCAAGGGGAGTGTGATCGGCGTCATCTGCGCGGGTGCGGTCTATCAGCACGTCGTCGAGGCCCTTCCTGATGCCAGCGTGCTGAAGCTGGGCATGACCTGGCCTCTTCCCGCTGCGAAGCTTGCCGAGCTCGCTGATTTCGTGGATGACGTCTACGTCGTCGAGGAGGCGTCCGCGTATCTTTCCGATGCGGTTCGGGCGGCTGGCATTGCCCTGTCCGAGACTCCGCACGAGATTCCCCGCGATGGTGAGCTGAGCCCTGGCATCGTTCGCGCCGCGTTCGGATGCGATGACTTCCCTCATCTTCCCCTGCGCGAGGATCTTCCCGCTCGTCCTCCTGCGCTTTGCGCCGGATGCCCGCATCGTCTCGTGTTCAAGGAGCTTTCGCGTCTGCGCGCGATCGTCACGGGCGATATCGGCTGCTACACCCTCGGCGCGCTTCCTCCTCTGTCGGCTATGGACACGTGCGTCGACATGGGGGCTTCGATTTCCATGGCGCACGGCTTCGAGCTCGCCTTCGCGGGATCTTCTTCAAGGCCGGTGGTCGCGGTCATCGGCGATTCGACCTTCGCTCACTCGGGTTTGAGCTCGCTTGTTTCCACGGTGTACAACTGCGGGACGGGCACCGTCTGCGTGCTCGATAACCGCACTACGGCGATGACGGGCCGTCAAGGCAACCCCTTCAACGGCGTCACGCTTCAAAACCGCACGAGTCGGGAGCTCGATCTCGAAGGCGTCGTGCGCTCGCTTGGCATCGATGACGTGAGCGTGGTCGATCCGCATGACATGATGGCCGTAAGGCGCGCGCTCAAAGATGCTACGGCGGCGACCGATCGATTGTCCGTCATCGTTTTCCGCGCGCCTTGCGTACTTCTCGAGCGCAACTTCAAAACACCTTACGCGGTTACGGAGAAGTGCACGGGCTGCGGCGTCTGCGCGACGCTCGGCTGCCCTGCGATCTCCCGCGACCCGGAGGTCCGCACCGCTTTCATCGATCCCGCGCAATGCATCGGTTGCGGTCAGTGCGCCCAGTACTGCGGGTTCAAGGCCATCGTGCAAGGTTAGGAGCAGCTGATGTCAACTCAAACGGTTCTTCTTTGCGGTGTCGGCGGCCAAGGCACCATTCTCGCCGCCGACCTGCTCGCTCGCGCTGCCATGAACGCGGGTTATCACGTCAAGGTTTCCGAGATACACGGAATGGCTCAGCGCGGGGGCGCGGTTACCACGGTCGTGCGGTTCGGCGATGAGGTCAACTCCATGGTGTGCGACGCAGGGCGCGCCGATGTGGTGGTTTCCTTCGAGACGACCGAGGCGCTGCGCAATCAAGCTCAACTTAAGGAGGACGGCAGCCTCATTGTCAACGACGTCGCCATTAAACCGCTGCCGGTTTTGACGGGCCGAGCGCGCATGCCGCGAAACGCTCGCGCCGACCTTGATTCGATCGGCGCTCAGCTGGTTCCGGCGGAGCGCCTCGCCCTCGAGGCGGGAAGCCTCAAGACCGCCAACGTCGTGCTTCTCGGGGCCCTTTCGGCGCATCTCGATTTTCCCGTTGACGCCTGGGAGCATGCGATCTCCGCGCGCGTTCCGGAGAAAACCATCGACATGAACCTGTCCGCGTTCCGTGCGGGCAGAGACCACGTCGCGAAGTAGGGGGGAGTTATCATGACGGTTTCCCAGATCAGCGTCTTCGCTGAAAGCAAGCCCGGTCATCTGAGCCGCGTTCTCGGCATCTTCGAAGGTGCGAGCGTCAACGTCCGCGGCTATTCGGCCTCCGACACCGGGGAGTACGGTATCGTGCGCTTCATCGTCGATAAGCCCGAGGCTGCTTTGGCTGCTTTGCAAGATGCGGGATGCGCGTGCACGATGACGCCGGTCATCTGCATCAAGCTGCCCGATGTTCCGGGTGAGCTGATGCGCGTGATGAGCATTCTCGCCGCTTGCAGCATCAACGTCGTCTACAGCTATTCGATGATCTCGACGTATATCGTGCTGTGCACGCCCGATATCGACGAGGCGGTTCGCAGGTTGTCGAACGAGCCCGTCGAGATGATCGACCAAGACGACATCGCGCGCATCGCCGCGCACGACGAGGAAGCGATTGACTAGCATGACTACAGTGGAATCCGGTATGAAGAGGACGACTTGCGACGTTTCCGAAAAGGGCGCGGCGCTCCGCGCCGCAGCTGAGGGCCGTTTCGGGGAGCTGCCCATCTACGATAAGGAAACAGAATGCGCGTCGCGCGAGGAGATTCGCGCGCTGCAGCTCGCAAAGCTCATCAAACAGGTCGAGTGGGCCTACGAGCACGTGGCGTACTACCGCGAGCGCATGGATGAGATGGGCGTCGCCCCCGCCGACATCAAGACGCTCGAAGATATTCGCAAGCTCCCCTTCACGGACAAGAAGGCGCTTCGCGATACGTTCCCCTTCGGCATGTTCGCCGTTCCGCTCGAAGAGGTCGTGGAGCTTCACGCCTCGTCGGGTACGACGGGAAAGCCCGTGGTGGTCGGTTACACCGAGCATGACATGGCCGTTTGGGCCGAGTGCATCGCCCGGCTCGTTCAGATGGCGGGCGTCGTTCCCGGCGACCGTGCGCAGATGGCGTTCGGCTACGGCATGTTCACAGGCGGTTTCGGGCTTCACTACGGTCTGCAGAAACTCGGTTGCACGATGATTCCCGCAGGGTCGGGCAACACCGAGCGACATATCCAGATGATAGAGGATTACGGCACCACGGTGCTCATCTCCACGCCCTCCTACGCCATGCATATCTGCGAAGTTGGCGAGAAGATGGGGTTTGATTGGGAGAAGTCGACGTTGCGCGTCGGACTGTTCGGCGGGGAGCCGTGCCCTCCCGGGCTCAAAGCGGAAATCGAGAAGCGCATGCACATTGTGTGCACGGACAACTACGGCTTGACCGAGGTGATGGGGCCCGGTGTTTCGGGCGAGTGTCTTGCCGAGCGCTTCCAGCAGCATATCGCCGAGGATCATTTCCTTTGGGAGGTCGTCGATCCGCAGACCGGCGAGCCTGTGGCCGACGGGGAGATGGGCGAGCTCGTCTTGACGCCGCTCGACAAGCAGGCTATTCCCGTGCTTCGTTACCGCACGCACGATCTCACGCGCGTGTTCACCGAGCGTTGCGCATGCGGACGCACCCATGCGCGCATGCAGAAGGTTCGCTCGCGCTGTGACGACATGCTCATCATTCGCGGCACCAACGTGTTCCCGAGCCAGGTCGAGGACGTCCTCGCCGGCATCGAGGAAGTCTCGACGCATTATCACATCATCGTCGAGACGGTTAACGGTATGGATTCGATGACCGTGGAGGTCGAGCTGCGCCCCGAGGCTTTCTCGGATTCGTTCGAGAAGATGAACGCGCTCAAGCGGCGTATCGCCGATAAGCTCAAAGGCGTCCTGCTCGTCGGCGTGGGCGTCAAGCTCGTCGAGCCCGGCGGCATCGAGCGTGCGGTGGGCAAGGCAAAGCATGTCGACGATCTCCGCGTCAAATAAGGTCATCGGTCGATTCGCCCCGTCCCCGACGGGGCGAATGCATGCGGGCAACATCTTCGCCGCTTTGATGGCTTGGCTTATCGCTAAAAGCCAAGGCGGGGAGATCGTGCTTCGAATCGAGGACCTCGACCGCGCGAGATCCAAGCGGTGCTATATCGACCAGGTGCAAAACGATTTCGAGCTGCTCGGCCTCACCTGGGATCGCGGACCGTTTTACCAGCATGATCGCGACGGGGCGTACGAGGTCGCTTACGAGCTGTTGAAGGAGGCGCGACTCGTCTACCCGTGCTTCTGCACGCGCGCCGACCTTCATGCCGCGAGTGCTCCGCATCGGGGCGAGAAACTCGTGTATCCCGGGACGTGCCGCTTTTTGAGCGAGTCCGAACGGGATCGGAAAACGCGCGAACTCCTCTCCGCGGGCGATCCGACCCGTATCGCCCCGGCCATGCGGCTTTGCGTGGACGACCGCGTCGTTTCGATCGACGATGTGCTCCAAGGTCGCTACGAGCAACGCCTCGATCGCGATTGCGGGGATTTTCTCGTTCGGCGGACAGACGGGGCGTTTGCCTACCAGCTCGCCGTCGTGGTCGACGACGCCGCCCAAGGGGTGAACTCGGTCGTGCGTGGCATCGACCTGCTTTGCTCTTCACCGCAGCAAGCGTATTTGCAGGATCTGCTCGGACTTCCTCGGGTGCGCTACGCGCACGTGCCGCTGTTCGTCGATGAATCGGGAAGGCGGTTGGCGAAGCGGAGCAAGTCCGCCGCCTTCGATGAGCTGCTTTCGTGTTTTGGGTCACCTGCGGGCGTCATCGGGCACATTGCGTTCACGGCGGGGCTTATCGAGTGCGATGAGCCTGCTACGCCCGATGAGCTGCTCGATGCGTTTTCCATCACCGCCGCTCGCTCGTTGCTCGAGGGGCGCATCGGCATCCCGTTCTCGTAAAACGCGGGCTACCAGGTGAGCGTTATCGCTGTGTTTCCCAACACGCAGGCTGCGTAAAACGCGCCGAGCACCACGTTGACGGTGCAGATCTGACTCATGGCTGCGATACGCGTCTTCGCCTCGAGGGGGTTGGCGAACAGCGCTTTGAGGAAGGGGTAGGCGGCGAGCAGCATGAACGGCACGAGGACGATGCCGTGCGCGAACCAGAGGGCGACGATAGCCGCGATTGCGACGATCCATGTGACGACCAGCGCATGATAGAGCTTGCGAGCCCTCGATCTGCCGATTTTGACCGACAGCGTCGATCGATTCGCTTCGATATCTTTTTCAACGTCGCAGGTGTTGTTGGTGAGCATGATGAGGCCGATGCCGATGATGACGGGCACGGACCAGATGAGCACGAGCGGTTCGAACTGCAGCGTGAGCACGTGATAACAGGCAAGCGGGATGAGCCCGCCCATGACGATACCGCTCACGGCTTCGCCGATGGGCAGATATGATATCGGCGTCTTGCCGCCAGAGTACAGCACGACGATGACGGCCCCGACGGCGGCGATGGCCAGCGGAATCCACCCTGCGACGAGAATAGCGTAGATGCCGAGCAGGAACGCGGCGCCGAGCATGCCGATCGCAAGCGCGAGCGCGCAGCGGGGATTGACGTTGTTGTAGACGAGGACGGCATCGGTTGGATCGACGTTGTCCTGCGCGGAATCGGAGCCTTTCACGTAATCGAAGTAATCGTTGAACGTGTTCACCGAAGATTGCATGAGCACGCAGATGACCAGCAGCGTGAGGCACAAGGATAGCGACAGCGTGTCCGTTGAAGTTGCGGCGAAGGCCACCGCGCATAACGTCGACATGATGGATGCAGGCCAGGTGTGAGGTGCCGCAAGCTGCCATGCCATGCGGACGGTGAAGCGGGCGTACGTGCTGCCGTTTTCCGCCGACTTCGGGCTGTTCGTCATAAGGCGGGTCCTTTCTCAAAAAAACCGCCCGACGCATCGGGCGGTGTGAGGTCGAATTCGTCGTGCGCTGCGTCAGTTGGTGAGCATCGCCATGTTGACGTCGTGTAGCGCCGATTCGGCGGGTTTCCACGTGTTGTCGATTTTATCGTACCGGATGATGAGGGGAGAGCACGTCGCCACGTCGATTTGCCTGAGGATTTCGACCATTGCATCGCCTGCAGCTTCGGCGCGCGCGGCGACCGATTCCTTCGTGTTCGCGCTTCGGGCTGCGAGCGTCTCCTTTTCGCTCGTCAGGGCTGCGAGGTAGCTCGAATAGCTCTTGCAGCTGATGATCACGCTCGCTTGCGCCGTATCCTCGTCGACGAGGATTTCATCGATGGTGTAGTCGAAGCCTTCGAGATACGTCCGCGCGAACTCATCGGCGTTAACTCCGAAAACCTCGAGCTCATCGAGATTCATATCGTCGGCGAACATCGACACCGTATCGGCATCGTGGTTTTTGTAGCCGTCGAGCTCCTTCGTCAGCGCATCGCGTATGACCTGCTCATCGGTCTTCTCGGCGCAACCGGATAAGGCGATCAGCGCGCCTGCGGCGGCTGCGGCTATGATGATGAGGCTCAGTGCTCTGCGAATGCTCACGTGATGCTCCTTTTGGAATGGGCGGACGATTCCCGGGCGATATACAATAGTACTGCATCGTAGGTTCGTCGCCGTGCGCGTATCGGGAAGAGCGCGGCGTCTGCAAACAAGGGAGTGGTCGTGATGAAACGCGTTCTCGTCGTGCATGCGAGTCCCAGAAGTGACGGAAACTCGAGCATGCTCGCGCAGTCGTTCGCCCGCGGAGCCGAGGAGGCGGGCAACGTCGTTCGGATCATCGAGGTCGGACATGCCGATATCGCAGGTTGCAAGGCATGCGAATTCTGTTTCAGCCACGAGGGCTCCTGCTGCCAGCAGGATGATATGCAGCGGTTTTACCCGCTTCTGCGCGAGTGCGACGTCCTCGTGTTCGCGACGCCCATGTACTTTTACAACTACCCCGCGCAGCTCCGGGCGTTTCAGGATCGCATGTTCTGCGGCATCGCCAAGCCGTTCGGCATCCCTGAGGTCGGCTTGTTGCTCTGCTTCGAGGACAAGGACGAGTCCACGGCGCATCCTCTCGTCGATTCGTATCGCGTGTGCGCCGAATACTGCAAGCAGACCTCGATCGGCGAGGTTTTGGTGCCGGGTGTTTACGAAAAGGGCGCGATTGCGGGGAATCCCGGCTTAGAGCGCGCTTACGAGCTCGGCAAATCCATTCGTTAGCGTGTTTGCTCTGACGTGGGATTGGAAAGGCGCTCTGCGGTGGTGTTGCGCCGCGGCGCGCCTTTTTTACCGCGTGTTTCAGGTTAAGCAGGGGAAACGCGAACGTATGTCTGGTGTATTTCGTGATGCTGTTTCGATGATGCCCGGCATGTGGTAAAGTCAATCTTCGCGCGTTCGGGCCAGCGGGTTCTGGCCGAGGATAACCGCCTGTTGCGCGGCGTTTACACTGCGGGAGAATACAGAGCTGCCGAGCGGCGTTTTCCCCGCGAGGGAGGCGTTGCCGCGCGTTGGACACTACCATCGAAAGAGCGAACATGGCAAACACCACGGCCAATTACGGCAACGACAGCATTCGTCAGCTGAAGGACGAGGAGCGCGTTCGTCTGCGCCCCGCCGTCATATTCGGCTCGGACGGTCTTGACGGCTGCGCTCATGCGGCTTTTGAGATTCTTTCCAACTCGGTGGACGAGGCTCGCCAAGGTCACGGCGATCTCATCATCCTCACTGCTTTCGCCGATGGGTCCATCCAGGTCGAAGACAACGGTCGCGGGTGCCCTCTGGACTGGAATCCCACGGAGAAGCGCTTCAACTGGGAGCTCGTCTTCTGCGAGCTGTACGCGGGTGGAAAATACAACAACAATCAGGGCGGTGACTACGATTTCTCGTTGGGTACCAACGGTTTGGGATCGTGCGCCACGCAATACGCCTCCGAGTACATGGACGTCACCGTCTGGCGCGACGGTAACAAGTACTCGCTTCATTTCAAGAAGGGCAAAGTGGTCGGCGCCAAGAAAAAGGCCCTGATCGTCGAGCCCGCCGAGGACAGCCGAACCGGCACCACCATCAAATGGCGTCCCGATCTCGAGGTTTTCACCTCGATCGACATTCCCGCCGACTGGTATCGGGAGACCATGCGCCGCCAGGCGGTCGTCAACGCGAACGTCACCTTCCGCCTGCGTCTTGAAGGCCCTGACGGTTTCACGGAGGAGGACTACTGCTACCCCAAGGGCATCGAGGACTACGTCTTCGAGAAGGTCGGCTCCGACTACCTGACCGAGCCGTTTTTCATCCAGGCCGATCGTCGCGGCCGCGATCGCGACGATCTTCCCGACTACAGCGTGAAGATCACCGCCTGCCTCTGCTTCTCCCGTACGTTCCAAATGCAGGAGTATTACCACAATTCATCATGGCTCGAAAACGGCGGATCGCCCGAGAAGGCCGCTCGCAGCGCGTTGACCAGCGCGCTTGACGCCTACATCAAGTCGCAGGACAAGTACACCAAAAACGAATCCGCCATCAAATGGCAGGATGTGCAGGACTGCCTGGTTTTGGTCACGAACTGCTTCTCTACGCAGACCTCCTACGAGAACCAGACGAAAAAAGCCATCAACAACCGCTTCATCCAGCAGGCGATGACGGCGTTTTTCAAGGAGCGTCTCACGACGTACCTTATCGAGAACAAGGACGCGGCCGACAAGATCGTCGAGCAAGTGCTCATCAACAAGCGTTCGCGTGAGAACGCTGAGAAAACCCGTCAAAGCATCA
>ERZ1673722.3288-NODE-3288-length-11852-cov-14.975672_pt1 | contig 11852 bp, 13 predicted proteins | sample MGYA00580222_ERZ1673722 | MGnify/ENA primary metagenome ERZ1673722 (study PRJEB41218, sample SAMN15661750) | gut metagenome | host: Homo sapiens | place: Canada: London | collected 2015-08-20/2019-03-30 | study: EMG produced TPA metagenomics assembly of...
TAATAACGTGGTACAATCATAAATAGCTCTCCTTCAATACATATACTTTTTTGTTTTTTGCTTTTCTAAAATAAACCTTAATACTTTACTTATATGCTTGCATTCCTTTGTTATGTTATATATAGCTTATCTTATTCTGCAAAATATGTCTATGAATTGGATTGCATAAAATATGCACTAAATGATACAATAATAAAAAGTGTGAAAAGAGGTGCTGCTCTATGTATATGAATACTGGTTATCTGAATCACTCCCACATGGATTTCAAAAACAAAAGTCGTCCACTGATTGTAGGAAGCTGTGGCACTTATCGCCTTTCCAGCTATCCAAAATTGCCAACCTACCGTCCAAAGGGACGCCTGGATTATCAGATCATCTATATCACTGCTGGTTGTGGGCATTTTCATTTTGACAATGTAGATAACGAAACGATTGTTCCCGCCGGTAATATTGTGCTGTACAGACCGAAGGAACTTCAGAAATATGAATATTATGGAGAAGATAAGACAGAAGTATACTGGATTCATTTTACAGGTAGCAATGTAAAAAATATCTTGCGTCAGTATGGATTTCCGGATAAAGAACGAGTTTTCCAAATCGGCACATCTATGGAATATGAACGGATTTTCAAGCGTATTATCATAGAGCTTCAACACTGTCAAAACGACTATGAGGAAATGCTTGTTCTTCTGCTTCGTCATCTGCTAATCAATTTCCACCGAGAACTGACACGGGAACATATTCTGAAAAGCGAATACCTGGATCAGGAAATGAACACTGCAGTTACCTATTTCAGCGAAAATTATAATCAGAACATCAACATAGAGGATTACGCAGCCTCACGAGGAATGAGTGTCAGCTGGTTTATCCGGAATTTCAAAAAATACACCGGTTCCACACCAATGCAATTCATCGTTGGAATCCGAATCAACAATGCTCAGATGTTACTTGAAGCAACAACCTATTCCATCAATGAAATCTCTAAAATCGTCGGATATGATAACCAGCTATATTTCAGTCGGCTTTTTCACAAGCTGAAAGGATATTCACCGAGAGAATACCGAAAGCTGAGAAACAAATTCTGAAATCCACAAAGAGGATACCATCGAATCATCAAAACAATGATTTGTGGTATCCTCTTCTCACTTTTGCAATTCTTATTTTACAAACTCACTCCTTTAAATGTATCTTTTGCTACATATTTTGCCGGCACCAAGAAGATCAGTGTCCATGCTGCACTATCCATACAATTCCCGGAAGGTTTCCGCAACAGCTTTACATTTGTCATGCTCTTCTTTTGAGTAACTTTGCACCATATAATGATATCTCATTTCTAAATTTAATTGAACAAAATACAGTTTAGATTCTATAGTTTAACACATTCTACAGTTTATTTTATAAACGATATCATAAAGCAGAGAATTTGATGACTGAAAAACCTTAACGCATCTCTTTTGTGCCGTCTCCAGAGAGTCTTACAAGAAAATGATTCTTCTTGAAAAAGGCACACCACCTATCATCAATCAGATATCCATTCGTCTGCAGTGCATTATATATGTATATACCATGTTTATTATATTGTTTCTGATATTCCATCGCCTTTTCAAAAAAGGGATTCCCCGCAGCGTTGGCTCGCCACCCTGAAACGCAAAACTTATCATTTTTTCTGAATGCAACATCGTTTTGCGGATAACATTTTTGAGTGTCTGCTCTGTCATAAATCCATAGGCTTCCCGTGCTCTCTTTTTTGTTTCATCGCAGTAGAAACAGTAATCGCACTTCATATTGCATAATCCTGATGATGGTTTTATAAGCACACTAATCAGTGGCATATATTTCTCCTGTCTGCTTTCCTATATTAATACTGACATAGCTAACTTCATCACTCCTGCCAATACCATTACCCAAATGGGGTTCAGCTTAGTACTACGCAGCAGCAATATACATATTGCGAATATCAGAATCATGATCCATTTTGTTCCAAATAGGGATATTTCTATTCCATTTCCCCAAAAGGCTGTTATAAGAATCTGGACTCCGGCCGAAGCGATCATTGCCACCACCGCTGGTCGAAGCGAATGTAATACACCTTGAAGCATATCCATGCTCCGATATCGCAGATATAATTTTGCAAGAATCGTTACAATAATGCAGGATGGTAAGATACATCCTACCGTTGCTACTACTGCTCCGGGTATTCCTGCTATTTTAAGTCCTACAAAAGTAGCCGAATTAACAGCAATCGGTCCCGGGGTCATCTGAGATATCGTTATAAGATCTGTAAATTCCGACATTGTAAGCCATCCATGGCCGGTTACAACCTGCCCCTGTATCAAAGGCATTGCTGCATATCCTCCACCAAAGCTGAACAACCCTATCTGTAAAAAACTCCAGAATAACTGTAAATATATCATTTCATCTTCCTCCTATTTAACAGGAGTGTACGGATTATGCCAATTATTCCGCATACGATTACGATATACACAACATTTATACCAAACAGGCAGGCTGCAACAAACGCTCCTACCATTATAATCAGCGACACAGCTTCCTTCTCTTTCACGATTGGAATCCCCATATCCAACGTGACGGATGCAATTACTGCTCCGACCCCGGCCTGCATGCCTTCCAGAAGCTGACTGATTAACCAGTTATTTCTAAAGGCTTTATAAAATACAGATATTACTGATAAAATCACAAACGGAGGCAGTACCGTCCCAAGGATTGCTACCAACGCTCCCAGAATGCCTGACAGCTTATACCCTACAACAATGGCTCCATTTACTGCAATCGCTCCCGGAGAGGATTGTGCGATTGCCACTAGATCAAGCATTTCATTTTCTTCTATCCAGTGATATTGATCTACAAATTTTTTCTTCATCAGTGTAACGATCACATATCCCCCACCAAAAGTAAATGCGCTCAGATATAAGGTAGATAAAAACAGTTTCAATAGCATTTTTTTCTTGTTTTTTTCTTTCATGGCTGGTCTCTCAATATATTTTAAAATACTACATTACCTATATGCAGAAAACGATGCGATTTCCTTTATAACTAAGTCATCGCATCATTTTCTGTACTCTCTTAATTTATGCACTTACTTCAATGTCTCGTAATCCGCATCCGTGTAGTCTTTCGTCGCATCCCAGTTAGGAAATTCCAATGAACTATAATCCATTCCAACTGCCTCCGAAGCACGCTTCCACTCTGTAGTTGTATCATTTGCCAGTGTCTTTAATGCACTGTCATAATCAGTAATACTCTGGGAAATAATGCCCTGCACAATTGCTCCTAAGCTAGGCTGTACATCCTTTACTTCTGCATAAAAATCATTTGCTTTCTCATCTCTCTTTACTAAAGTAGGAACTACTCTGGATGTTTCCTCTGCAATTGTGTAGTATTGTTTCATATGCTCATTGGTCATGTATTTTTCATTGATTTCCGGAATACAGGACACAAAACTTCCACTTTCCACATTGCTCTGCTGATATCCATATTGTTCATCATACAGTGCCATTAAATATTCAGCTGCTTCCTTGGGATGTTTGGACTGCTTATAGATACCCATCCACGGAGATAATTCACCTGCCTGAACATAAGTGTTTGTTACTCCGTCAGGAACAGGAACTGCCATAACTCCATAATTCAAATCCGGATAATTTGCATCCCACTGGGATACACACCACATTCCCTGACAGAGAAATGCTGCCTGCCCCTGTGCAAATAATTCTCTTGCTTCCGGTGCGCTTATATTAATAGTATCAGGATGTATGCTTCCATCATCCACCAATCCTTTAATAAAGCCAAGTGCTTCTTTCATTTCTTTACTATCATATGGAGCAACTCCGTTGTCCGTCAGCACTTTCTGCGTTGCAGCTATCTTACCACCAGCTGCTGCAGCCAGGGATCTTGCCATAACGTCCATACGGTTCATCTGTTTTCCGCCATCAATCAGACCATAAACATTGCCATTCCCCATCTCTGTAACTTTTTTACAGGCTTCTCTAAACTCTGAATATGTTGTGGGAACCTCCGTAACACCTGCCTGGTTCAAAATATCCTTATTATAGAAGAATAAACACTGAATGATTGGCATCTGCTCTGTAACTGTATACCAGTCATCCCCAATATCAGTAACTCCCTCTGCAAAGGCATCCGGATCAAACTTATTTCGGAATTCATCGGTTACATAATCGTTAATCGGCTGGAACCACCCTTCTTCTACCGCTGTATTTAAAGTAAGTCCCACCGGAATCGGAAACAAATCAGGTCCCTCACCAGATTTAATCATAGTAACAATAGTATTTTTGAATTGATCTACTGTAAGCATAGTATATTCAATTTTAATATCAGGGTGTGCTTCTTCGAACTTCTTATGAAACTCCTCTCTTTGCGTAGCAGATCCGTCGCTCCAGTCAACAACCCGAAGTGTTATTTGTCCATCGGTGTCCTCTTCTGTTGCTGCTATGACACTTGCATTTTCGCCTGTTTCATTTCCATTACCTGTTGAGGGCATTGCACCACATCCTGCCAGGGTTGTTGCTGCAATTATAGCAGTCAATAACAGCGTACCAAGTCGTTTTAATTTCATTTCTTTTTCTCCTCTCTTTGATATAAATTATTGTTTTCAATTAACTTTTAACAGCTCCGGCAATTCCTTCCACAAAATGCTTCTGCATTAAAACAAATAATATAATAACCGGGATTACAGCTATAGAACCTCCGGCAGCAATGCCTGTCCAATCAACAGTATTTTCTCCTTTGAATGCATATAGCCCAACCGCAAGTGTCCTAGATGACGGATTATTCAAAGTTAATACCAAAGGAAGCATGAATGCATTCCAAGCCCAAATGGTTTCCATAATGACTACTGTCGTTGCGACAGGCTTACACAGCTTCATCATAATATAGAAAAATGTCTGAAAATAATTGCACCCATCTATCTTAGATGCCTCTTCCAACTCATTTGGTACAGATTGAAAGAAGCTGGTAAACAGAAGCAAAAAGATAACATGCGCTCCTCCTGCCTGTGATAAGATCAATCCAAGCTTGGTACCTACCAGATTCATTCCTTTGACTACTTCATAGGTCGGTATAATTGTACTCACCAGCGGAATAGCAATACTGGCCAAGAAAACTGCCATGCATAGGTTTCTGCCAAGAAATTTATAACGTCCCATAGCATATCCCGCCATCATCGTCATAATCAGCACAATGATAACCGAAAATGCTGTTACAATAATTGTATTGATAAAATAAGTGCCAAAATCCGCTTTCTGCCAGATACGAATAAAATTGTCGATTGTCGGCTGTACCGGAATCAATCCCATACGGTTTTGGAAGAACTCATTCTGGCCCTTAAACGAGGCGGAAATCATCCATAAAAAAGGATATATCCAGAAAAATCCAACGCAAAGCAGCAAACCATGTTTAATCACAGATTTAACGATATGAATCTTTTTTTCTTTGCTCATCTGTTCCACCCCCTATTGTACATTCTTCTGTAGACGGTCTTTCATTGCATTCAGAAGTATTCCTATTATTATAACGGCGCCTCCAAAGAACAGAGCTGCTGCACTTGCATAGCCAAGTCTTGGCATTCCAATCTCACTTGAAAATGCGGTTCTATATACATACGTTGCGATTACATCTGTTGCATAATAAGGACCACCTTCCGTCATTGTTTTCACAATATCAAATACCTTCAAAGAATTTATGGCACATAATATTGCAATAATTCCTCCTGTGGGTGCAATCAGAGGCAACACAATATGGAAGAAAGTTTGTCTTCTGTTTGCACCATCAATGGTTGCCGCTTCATATACATCTTTCGAAACTCCCTGCAGTCCTGCCAGCCAGTAAATCATATATGTTCCGCAATCCTTCCAAAGCGAAATGATTACCAATGTAGGCAGCGCATACTTTGCGTTTCCCAGAAAATTAATCGGGTTTTTCAGAATATGCAGTGTGACCAAAAGATGATTGACCGGTCCCTGAACTCCCAAAATGAATATCATGATAATTCCCACTACAGAAGCAGTCGTAACTACAGGAACAAAATACATTGTACGGTATAATCCACGTCCTTTCATTTTTTCATCATTTAGCAGATATGCAAGGAACAAAGACACCGCAAGTTCTAACGGAACTATCATTACCATGTACTTAAAACTGTTTATAAAAGCATTCCAAAACAATTCATCATGCATCAGTTCTTTATAGTTCTGTAAGCCGATAAACGTTGCATTAGATGTCATTCCCGACCAATCCAACAGCGAATACTGAATACTGCATATAATCGGATACCCTTGGAATAAGATATAAAATCCAACTGCCAGCGACATAAACATCCAACACCATAGATTTAACTTTAATTTTCTTTTAAATCGAATTCTTCTTGTTGCTGCATCGACTGCATATTTTGTCTTTGTCATTGTTCTCCCCCCATTTCATATAAATACTTGCTTCTGACAGCTTCTTTTATAGGTAACCCTGTATCGTAGTCCAACTGACGAGGCTCATATTCCTCATTTTCTCGTTGTCTTGTAAACCCTTCGTTATCCCAGCTTGGAGTAAAATTTTTATTCCAGGGTCTAAGAGACCATTGATAACCACGATAAAGATCTCGAGTTGCATTCATATGGGTGACAAGTTTTCTATGATATTCCAGAATTATCTCCAAGTATTCCGGATTATCTATTTCATTTACCATTTCATCCGGATCCTTTTTTAAGTCGTAAAACTCATCTTTGTCAAGCAGATTAATTGCCAATTTATAGTTCTCCGAAATGACACCTCTCATAATTTGAAGTCCACCAAATCCATCATGATCTATCTCATATCTGGTAAACTCTGTATAAACTTCACTGTTTATCTTAATTGTTGTATCGTATATCTGTGGAAGCATGCTCTTTCCTTCCAGTAACTTCGGAATATGTAATCCAAAATAGTCCATCACTGTCGGAGCAATATCAATATGAGATGCCGGTGTTGTAATTACTTTTCCCTTTTCACCACCTTTAATGATCAGCGGAATATTAGTCACCTCATCATAAATAGCTGCGTTTTTAGAAAACAGCCTATGTGCCCCCAACATGTCTCCATGATCAGAGGTATAGATAACCATAGCATTGGGCATCTTTTCTTTAATCACATCCAGAACTCTTCCCATTTCATAATCAACAAAGCTGTTACATCCCAGGAATAATGCTAATCCTTCGGAACTTTGGTTGATCTGTTTTTCATCTGCTGTCAGCTTATCCCCGGCCCACAGTTGTTGCATTAAAGGTTTATTTTTCAAATCATCTGTAAATTTAGCAGAAGGTTCAAATTTAAAACCTCTGTACATGGTATTATAAGGTGCAGGACATAACGACGGTCCATGAGGTTCGTCATATGATACCGTAAGGAAAAAATTTTCTTCTTTGTATTGATCCAAAAATCTGATTGCGCGATCCGAACATCTATGAGCATATGTAAATTCTTCTGAAAAATCCGGTTGAAATGACTCATTTGGTTGCCTCGAACATACACGTTCATTTTCACTCAGTTCATTCAGATAGCATTTCATATCATACCAGTAATCTGCATCCCAGCCTTCGGGACAACAACCTAATCCAAAATAATCCCCACCATCCAAATGCCATTTTCCTATATATCCACATTTAATACCATTGTCCGTCAGTCTTTGTCCAATAGTCTTTACATTTGCCCCCAATGGAACTCCGTTCGTTACCATTCCATTTGAATGGGGAAACGTGCCTGTAAAAATTGCACTTCTTGCCGGACCACAAACCGGTTGACAAGTGTATGCATTCTCATACCGAATTCCCTCTTGCGCCAGTGCATCTAAATTTGGCGTAAACATTTTTTTATTACCATAACATCCCACCATGTCTTTTCTTGTGGTATCTGTCATTAATAGAATTATCTGTTTTTTCAAAAGGTCACTCTCCTTTTCTGGATTTGCGCTGTTTTATATAGATATATTAGCATATATTTATTTACATACTATTAACATAAATGCTTTTAATATGGATTTTTCTGCATTTGTATGTTATGATTACGTTGTTTATAAAGGATGGAGTTGATGTAGTCATATGATAAATATTAGCGGTCATTTAAGAGAAGAAAGAAAAATTACAGGTTATTGCAATCAAGATGTTCCTCTGATAGTGAATTGTTGTGGGAAGCAGGTCTTTCAGACACAGGATTACTTCTGCAATCGTAAAAATGGCAGACTGGATTACCAAATAATATACATTCACCGCGGAAGTGGGCATTTTTATTTGAATAATGAATGGATTACCTTATCGGCAGGAAATATTGTTTTATATCGTCCAGGCATACCACAGTATTATTCCTATTATGCAAAGGAAAAACCTGAGATCTACTGGATACATTTTACTGGTAATGAATGTGAAAATATATTAAAACAATACGATATAAAGAATTGTTATATTGGTGAAAGGCTATATTTGAAATTACTCTTTCAGGATATTATCACCGAACTACAACTAAAAAAAATATCTTATGAAGACATTGTATTGCATAATTTTTATATTCTCCTATGCTTTATTCATCGTTCCTTTCATAGTATCTCCAGACCTTTGGATAATGATTTTTCCTTTGACAGGCTACTACTTGAATTAAACTCTAAATATGCAAACAAATGGTCTGTGGCTTCCATGGCTGATTACTGCAAACTAAGTCAAAGTAGTTTTTCACATATGTTTAAGGATCGTATGGGGATGTCCCCCATGCATTATCTAAATTACCAGCGCATTGAGAAAGCCAAAGATTTTCTTTTGTCTAATTCCATGACCATTTCCAATATTTCGCGTTTGGTAGGTTTTGATGATCCGCTTTACTTCAGCCGTGTATTCAAAAAATATACTGGTGCATCGCCACAAGCTTATTATCAAAATTTGGGAAATACTAATACACCTGACTGGTTTCTAAACAACACAACACCACAATGATTTTTATTATTTATACAAATATTACATCCGACGAAGTACTATGTTTGAGAAACTCACTATTTCTATCTGTATAGTTCACCTAAAGCAAAGGAGGTTACAATGATACTACATTATTCAACGGAGGGCTCTATTCATGTATCAGATAATCTTGAAGACGTACTATCTCAAATTGGTATGAATGCAAATGACATTGCATTGGCAAAAAGTAAAGTATTACGTCCTGCATTCAAGGATTCCACAGTACTTTAACAAGATCATTTCCGACCCTCTAGGGGCAGAAATAAGACTTTATAGATTAAATAGGTAGCCCTATTTATTATTCTAAAAAGCAAGCAGTGAATTCATTATTCCGTCCACTGCGCTCTCATCCAACCCATCTAATATATTACTCTCAGCGTTCATATTATCTTCAATACACGATGTTTGATATTCCGGCATATCCACCGGGATGCCACCAACATTCTCATGTTCTGACATTATCTGTAATACGATTTGTTTTATTGCTTGATACTCATATACTACCCGATCACCGTCTTGTTGTTTCTCTGTTCTTGCATCCATGAATTGATATGCTCTTATGGCTTTTACAATGTATTGCGCTTTTTCCCTCCCTAGCGAATTAAGGAACTCTGCTGCCTGAATATGTTCCTGGTTGTTCTTACGGAATCTTTGTAAATATACCGTAAGTATAATCTGCCTGTCACAGTTCCTTTTCTCTGTACTATGGATTTGTTTTACGTGCATACAAGCATCTCTTTTCTGTTATACGTAAGCTTTTTCAGATAAGAAAAGCCCCAGAAACATTACATTTCTGAGGCCCTTTAGGAGAGGCGCAGACCGGATTTGAACCGGTGGATACTGGTGTTGCAGATGTAGGCTACTCTTTCGCAGGATACCCTCTTTATCGGCTTCACCGCCCCTTTACGCCTTTATCGTCCACTCTATTTACACTCTATTGTGAAAAAGCAACCGCATCGCTAAGCTAAACGATTACAGCACTGCAGCCTGCATTATTCAATGAATTTATGCAGGCTGTTGCTATATATATCTAAAAGGAGGCTTTATGAATTACCAATTAGAAATTAAACAAATCGTAGATTATCCACGATGTCGTATCTATCGGGATTTTCTTCGTAACCTTATGGAAGATAGGGACATCCGCACAAACGGAAGCTCCTATCTTTTCTATTATATTGTGCTATGCTCTTACGCCAACTTCCGCACTTCCTATCGGAAGCTTGAAGGTATCTCATATCTTGTAGAACCCGGCGAATGGATATGCACAACTGCAGAGCTGTCAGAATGGTTTCGCACCCGTTTTCACCATCAAGCAGTATCTATTATGGACTTTTTACAAGAGCAGCACTATCTGACCTACACGAAGCTTGGTCGTGGTAATCTGATTAAGTTCCAGATTACCGACTGGCGCAAAAATAACACAACATTAGATTACAACTACCCATGTCTGAAGGATGTGGGTTTTTTCTTTTTCCCCATCTCTGCCGTCCATGAGCTAATCAGTATGGGGAAATGCTCAGAAATGGATATTGTTTTAGATTTGTGGATTCATGCAATCTACAATGACGAGCAGGTACAAGGCTCTGACATTGGACCCGTTGTATATTTTCGCAACTGTACAGGCAATCCGCTTATCAGCTATACGGAACTGGGATTACGCTGGGGAATTTCCAAAGCCACTGTCAGCCGCACTCTCAATAAACTTCAGAACAAGGAATACTTATCGCTGGTTTCCTTCACCGGCAGACATGGAAGCGTTATCTATCTGTGCAACTATCTGTCTACCATGTTCAGCATCAGCGATGTAATGATTGATAAGGAGGAGGTTTCTATGATATTTCAGGTTCCTGTTAATCTTCCGGACGCACCCATCTCGGAAGACAGCACAATTAAAGATGAGCAAATCACAATTAATGATGATTCTGACAGCGTTTCATCAAATGCACCTTGCGTTTCAAAATCTCACATACGCCAGGTGGTGCGAAAAGTTGCAAAAATCCTTGCAGCACAAGGGGGTTCGTGCTGTGAATGCCCCCGAACCCAATATAAGTTATATAGCTTATCCGACTGCAAAGGTGGTAATTTAAAGTATTCTCTAAAGATTGACTGTCCGGATGGGCGGACCTCCTATCAGTTTGAATTGACACTAACACCGACAGATGAACCGAACGTCACGAATATACCCGAATCAGAGAAAGGAAGGTAATACTATGAACAAGAAATTTGAAAACACACCCTCTGTTGAGGAGAATCCCCTTTTCCATGACACTTGGAAGCTTTTAAAGAACTATCGTGATGCAGTCTGGAACCTGGAACTGGCTGTCCAACAGGTGAGAAATACCTTTGAAATCGAATATGGAAGCAGCATTGAGGAATTTCTGGATTCTATTTATCTTGCCGGAGCAGATATTGGCGGTTCTAAGCTGGAGAATTATGCAAAAAGCATTGAACGGAGCAACAAAATGCTGAATCTTTTGAATTCTGCAGTAAACATCCTTCGCAGCAAGCATAAGCATGGGGAACAGTACTATTGGATCTTATATTACAGCTATCTCTCTCCTCAGCAGCTCCAGAATACAGACGAGATTATTGAAGCACTTGAGCCTCATATTACAAATATTTCCAAAAGAACTTACTACCGAAAACGTCCAGAGGCCGTACAAGCACTTAGTTCTATTCTCTGGGGATATACTTCAAAGGAATGCATAGAGATGTTAGATAAATTCTTTCCTGAAATCTGAAAATAGACATTTTAAAAACAGACACTCATAATTGAATAAAAACCAAGGAGAGTGTCTGTTTATGAATAACTTAAATGATTACATTACAGAATACATTGAATACTGTCAGTTC
>ERZ1673722.3294-NODE-3294-length-11817-cov-3.946098_pt1 | contig 11817 bp, 11 predicted proteins | sample MGYA00580222_ERZ1673722 | MGnify/ENA primary metagenome ERZ1673722 (study PRJEB41218, sample SAMN15661750) | gut metagenome | host: Homo sapiens | place: Canada: London | collected 2015-08-20/2019-03-30 | study: EMG produced TPA metagenomics assembly of...
CCCAGGTAGCTCGCGCTCAAGACGGACAAGCAGTCGCTCGTAAAAAAACACCGTCGTCCACAGTTCTGCCGTCCCGGTAATCTGCAGAGCGTTCAACTTGTCTCGACAGGCGCATGTCTCACGGCGCTCGCCTATGAAATCCACCAGCACCGTGTCATCAAGCAGCAACCTCAAAGCGCCATCAGCCCCTTTCCGCCTCGTCAATCGAGCTGAGAAGATTTGCAAATCGGCTTCGCCTCGAGCGCAACTGGCTCACCTGCTCAGGCGTCAACCTAATCACGAGAGGATCCTCGCGCTCGACGTCGGGAAGCTTCCCATACTTCAAGACGTAATCGTACGCCGCGTTCACAAGCTCCGTCGGCGACGAGCCCATCTCGCGGAGAATAGACCCCACGCGCTCCTTCACCTCCACCGGAACACGAGCGGTGACCATGGCGTCCAACCAAACCACCTCCGTTCACATCGGCACTTGCCCTTATTTGTTCTGCAATCATTATAACGTAATACAGTATTACAATCAATACTTTGCTCCAAGCCAGGGGAAGCTAACGGTTGCATTGCATGCCTTGCAGGAGATTCCGAGGGATTCGGGATCGTACCTCAGACCAGGACGAACTGATAGGCAGGTCACCTGGTTGACAGCGATGGTATACTACTCAACCCATTGCAGCGGTCATCGATCGCAACGCGGCCAAGCATCCCGTCCGCTTGAAAAGCGATCCTCACCCACCCGAGCCCTGCAGCAACACCATTCTCGACCAAACACGGAGTTCAGAAAATGAAAGACAGCGAAATCACCCTCAACGCGGCGGGTCATCCGCTCCAACAGCACTGGCTTGCCGTTATCGGCGCCATCTGGGCAGGTCAAGCCGTATCCATCGTCACAAGCTACGCGGCGAGCTTCGCCGTCGTGTGGTGCATCACCGAGAGCACCTCAAGCGCGCTGCTGCTCTCGCTTGCGAGCATCTGCGCATACCTGCCCATCGGTCTCATATCCCCTTTCGGCGGCGTGCTTGCAGACCGTTACAACCGCAAAGCCATCATGATCATCTCCGACGGCGCCGTCGGGCTCATCTCACTCGGACTTGGTTTCGCCATCCTTGCGGGATCGGTGAGCATCCCGTTCCTGCTGCTCTTCACCATCGCCCGTGCGACGGGTCAAGCGTTTCACAGCCCCGCCATGATGGCGACCATGCCGCATTTAGTGCCGGAAAAGCATCTCGTACGCATCAACACGCTCGATCAAACCCTTGCGAGCGCCGCGAGCATCGGCGCGCCCGCGTTCGGCATATTCCTGTACACGACGCTCGGTTTTCATGCCGTGATGTTTCTCGACTTCATCGGAGCTGTGGCGGCGGTCGCCGGACTCGCGCTGGCGAAAATACCCGTCACCCACGATGAGACGGCGAAAAAGCAGCATGTCATAGCGAACCTCGTCGATGGATGGCGCGCGTTCTCTTCGAACAGGGGACTCGTCATCCTGCTTTTGGGCATCACCTTGGTGATGGTGGTGTTCGCCCCGCTCGGCGCCCTCTATCCGCTTATGACGCTCGAGCACTTCGGCGGAGACGGATACATGGCCTCCATCGCCGAAGCAACATGGGGCATCGGCATGCTCGTCGGCTCGGCGATCATCATGGCCTGGGGCGGCGGCAAAAAGCTCGCCAGGCTCATCATCGTGTCGAGTGTCATCGTCGGCGCAACCACTGCGGCATGCGGCTTTCTGCCGAGCACAGGCTTTTGGGCGTTCGCCGCGCTCAACGCGTTCATGGCCATGGCTTGCGCATGGATAAACGGACCGAGTCTCACGCTTGTGCAAAAAAACGTGCCCGAGGAGAAACTCGGACGCGCCATGGGGTTCATCGCCGCGCTCATGGGACTGACCTCTCCCATCGGCATCGCCATCGGCGGCCCGCTTGCGGACGCTATCGGCGTCGCGCCGTTTTTCATCGTGGACGGCATAGCATGCATGATCATCGCGCTGCTGCTTTACCTGCCGCGCAGCGTTCGAGCGCTTGACGCGCCTCGGGAGAAAAACGGCTCTTCGACTAAATAGCGCACGTAACGGCAGCTCGACGCCCGTCCGCACACGCGGATTGAGGCGCTCCTCCAACCGCCGCGCCAAGCCCGGCGCACCCGAACTACCGCGCCCGCATGTTCCTACTCGCATGCGGGCGCGGCGTCTTTCCAGCTTCGAGAGGCGAGGAAGCGCCCGGCACCTCACGGCTCGCGCAATGCAGCTCCGGCTTACGACCTGCGGGACGAACCGTAAGCGGCGTTTTTGCGGTTGCCGAACGCGCTGCCCTTGCGCGCCGTGCGCTTGAGATCCTTCAAAACGTCTTCCTCGGACTGCCCTTCGAAACTCGAGCGAAGCTTGACGACCTGATCGCGCAGGCGCGCCGCCTCTTCAAAATCCATGCTCGCGGAAGCCGCAGCCATCTCGTCCTCCATCGACGAGATGATGCGCAAAACCTCTTCACGCGAGAGCTCCGCAAGCTCCTTGTTCACCTGCTCGGCAGTAGTGCCGGCAACATCGTCGGTGATGTAGCCCATGATGTCGTTAATGGCCTTGCGCACCGTTTGAGGTTCGATGCCATGCTCTTCGTTGTAGGCCATCTGAATCTCGCGACGACGCTTGGTCTCATCGATCGCACGACGCATCGAGTCGGTGATCTTGTCGGCGTACATGATGACCTGACCCGAGACATTACGCGCAGCGCGGCCGATAGTCTGGATGAGCGAGCGGTGATTGCGCAGAAAGCCCTCCTTGTCGGCATCGAGGATGGCGACAAGCGAGACCTCGGGCAAGTCGAGACCCTCGCGTAAAAGGTTGATACCCACCAGCACGTCGAATTCACCACGGCGGAGGTCGCGCAAAATCTCAACGCGCTCGAGCGTTGCGATGTCCGAGTGCATGTAGCGCGATTTAACCCCCTGATCAAGAAGATGGTCGGTCAAATCCTCCGCCATCTTCTTCGTGAGTGTCGTTATGAGAACGCGCTCATCGCGAGCGGCGCGCTCTTTCGCCTCGTCGATGATATCGTCGATCTGGCTTGCGCTCGTGCGCACGATGATCTCAGGATCAAGCAAGCCGGTGGGGCGGATGATCTGCTCGACCTGCGCCTGACTGACGCGCTCCTCGTAGTCGCCCGGGGTCGCCGATACGTAGATAAACTGCGGCACGCGTTGCTCGAACTCATCGAATCGCAAAGGACGGTTGTCCAAGCAGCTCGGCAAGCGGAAGCCATGCTCCGCAAGCGTGATCTTGCGGGAACGGTCACCTTCGTGCATTCCGCGAATCTGGGGCACCGTCACATGGCTCTCATCGATGATGCACAAAAAGTCCTTCGGGAAATAATCGATAAGCGTGTACGGAGGCTCACCTGGCTCGCGGCCGTCAAGGTGACGCGAGTAGTTTTCGATGCCCGAGCAAAAACCCATGGTCTCGAGCATTTCGAGATCGTAGTTCACCCTCATCTCGAGACGCTGAGCCTCGAGCAACTTTCCCTCGTCCCTGAACTGCTGCAAGCGTTCCCGCAGCTCTTCTTGAATGGTGACGAGCGCGTTGTCGAGCTTCGGACGCGCGGTGACGTAATGCGATGCGGGCCAAATCGGCAGCGCCTCGTAATCGTTGAGCACTTCGCCGGTGACGTTATCGACCTCGCAGATGCGTTCGATCTCATCGCCCCAGAACTCGATGCGGATCGGGTTATCCGCATAGGGTGGGAACACATCGAGCGCGTCCCCCCTCACGCGGAACGTGCCGCGCTTGAGCTCGTAATCGTTGCGATCATACTGGATGTCGATGAGATCGTGGATGACGTCATCACGATCCGCTTCCTTCTGCTTATCGACGAACACCGCCATGCCCGCATAGTCCATGGGGCTGCCGATGCCGTAAATGCAGCTGACCGAAGCGACCACCACGATATCACGGCGCGAGAGCAACGCGCTCGTGGCAGCATGGCGCAACTTCTCGACCTCCTCGTTGATGGAAGCATCCTTCTCGATGAACGTGTCCGACGAAGGCACGTAAGCTTCGGGCTGATAGTAATCGTAGTAGCTCACGAAATACACGACGGCGTTATCGGGGAAAAACTCCTTGAGCTCGACGGCGAGCTGCGCAGCGAGCGTTTTGTTGGGAGCGAGCACCAGCGTGGGCTTCTGCACCGCTTCGATGGTCTTGGCCATGGTGAAGGTCTTGCCGCTGCCCGTGACGCCGAGCAGCGTCTGATAACGCAGCCCGTCCTCCACGTTGCGGGCGAGCGCTTCGATGGCAGCAGGCTGATCCCCCGCAGGCTCGTAGGGCGACACCACTTTGAACGGCGTGTTCGACAAGCGCACCTCGGGCAGTTTCCCCGCCATCTCCACGCCTTCGATGTTCGACAGATGAGCCACCATCGCCCCTTTCACTCGCTTACCCCATGCCGCAGGGCTTATCAATGCAGCCAGTTTATCACGTCACATTAATAAGAACAAGTGTTCGTTATTACAGACATTGACAAACAGCATATGCTCCTGCGCGTCGTCCAAGCGAGCGCGTGAAACCGCCTGGGAATCAAAAGAATTCGCCACGCAAATGTTGCTCAACAGATATACGACATTCGAAGCGAGAATTAGAAGCAGAACCGCCGACGCGGTGCCAAAGTCCCGCACCTATCCCGCGGCTGAAGGCGCCGAGCAACGAGCGGTCGGGGTATTCGCCATTTGGTCAAGGAGGCCGGTAAAGATGAAAAAAAATCAGGAGCCGCGTTATTCGCATCGCTTGCACTAGCCCTCGTCTGCATTCTCGCGGTCGTAGGATGCGGAAAGCAAGAGCCGATTGTGGGGACGTGGGAAGCTCCTTCGGGCAACCTGGAGCAATACGACGACGGGACATTCACCTACGCCAACAGCTCGGTTACAGCTCGGTTAGCGAACTCGGCGTGCTCAAAGGAACTTGGGAGAAAAACGAGAACCTACCCGAAACCATTGAAGCAGATGGCAAGACGTGGACCGTCTACCTTGCCTACGAAGAGACCAGGAAGGTCACCGGCGACGGCGAGCGTGGCAACAAATACGAATACAACGACGAATACGGCGACTACTACTTCCTCGTGAGCGATGATCAGGCAACGGTAACGATAGGCGCCGGAAACGTTGAAGCGATCGCAGACAGCGGGTCGCTCGGAGACTCGCGGAAATCCTTCATGTACAAGCGGGTGAAGGAGAGCCTGCAGCAACGCTCCGTTCAAACAAAGGCAACGGTCTCTGTCAGCCCTCCGGCTCCGCCAAACAGAAAGGGAAACCGCAATGGATCACGAACCCAACGAGTAAGAAGCAGACGAAGGGCAGGATAAAAAGCAAAGCTTCAAAGACAACCTCATTGGAGTCGTGTTCATCCTGCTCCTCTTCGGCATACTGCTCCCCGCATGCAGCGGAAGCTGCGGGAAATCCAGCTCTAGCGACTGGGACAGCATGAGCGACCATGAGAAAAAAGTCGCCGAGCAAGCGCATGACCTCAAAGAATGGCGCGACGATTACGCAGCCAGGTTGTAGAGAGGCGCGCTTCGCATCAACCCCCACTTGAGCCCGGCGACCGCAGCGAGCCGACGATCCCTGCGGTCGCCGGGCAATAAAGCGACGGGGCCGGGCGTCGCCTGCCCGCGGCATTCCCTAGAACCGTCGATCGAAGTTGACCGGCGCGTAGAACAGCTCCGCCGCCCGCGCGGGATCGTCGGTCCGGCCCAAGACCCACATGATCTTAGCCAGCAAGGCCTCGGGCGTCATGTCCCCACCCTTCAAGATGCCCGGATGCTCGGCGTACGCGCGCCCGACCTCGTAAACACCCAGGTCGAGTCCCTCTTCGGGAACCTGCGTGGTGATGACCAGCAACCGTCCCGAATCCACCCAGTCGAACAGCGCTTCGCCGTATTCGTCGAACTCGGGAACACCGCCGATGCCAAACGCTTCCAAGATGATGGCATCGAAATCATCCTTGAGCGCCGCGATGAACGCAGGGTTCATGCCCGGCGTCAGCTTCACCGCGCAAACCCGATCGTTGAGCACGTCGAAAAAACGCGGGGGCTGCAAGGCGACCTCCGCCCCCGAATCGTTCGCCGCATCCGCCTCGTCGAAGCCCGGCGCCATGACGACCTCATCCCCTCTGAAGCGCGCGATAAGCGGGAAATTGACGCTCTCGAACGCGTCGAAGCTGGTGGTGCATTGCTTGCGCGCCCGTGTTCCCGCGATCACCTTCCCCGCGAACACCACGCATATGCCACAAGCTCGATCGTCGGTTGCGAAGCGAAACGCCTGCCACACGTTGAGCTTGCCGTCCGTAAAGGGATCCTCCATGGGCAGCTGCGAACCCGTGAGCGCAACAGGTTTGATCCCTTGAACCAGATACGTTAGAGCCGCCGCCGTATAAGCCATGGTGTCCGTGCCGTGAAGGATGACGAAACCGTCGTAAGCGTCGTAGGATTTTGCGATCACATCGGCTAGGCGCACCCAGTCGGCCGGACGCATGTTGGTGCTGTCGATGTTCATGGGCTGCACGACGTCGAAGTCGCACATCGTGTCGATGCCGGGAACGAAAGCGGCAAGCTGCTCGCCCGTGAGCGCAGGAGCCAGCCCCGAGCCTTCCTCCGCAGACGCGATGGTGCCGCCCGTCGCCATCAAAAGGATCTTCTTCATGAACGCCTCCCCTTCCCGCATGCACAAAACGCCGCATCACCAAAGCACGCGCTGCCGGTGCATGGCGAAATGCCTCGATTCCAAGGCGCCGCGCCCAAAGCGTCGCTTCGCAGTCGGCGTCCTCGGCGTCAAAGTTTATCATTCGCGGAATACGGCTTTGCGCAAAGAGCCTTAATGCTGCCGAAGGCCGACCGACGTGAAAGACGAGCAGGACAACCGCCCCAACTGCCCAAAAGCCGACTCGACATGGAGAGAAGGCGCGGAGGGCGCCATTTCACCTGCCCAATAGCACGAAAATGCCCATGTGCGATTTACGCAACAGGGCCTATGATGGAAGCGAAGAGCGGCTGAAAGGAGGGTGTCATGTGCATACCCTGCGTCATGTGCGGCGCTTGCATGGGACTTGGCGATGACGAGAGCGAGCTCGCGGCGGAAACCGTCTGCCCGGAATGCGGCAAGGCCGTCAACGCAACGGATGTCACCTGTCCGAGCTGCTACACGTTCCTTGCGAAAAACGCCATGCTGAACAAGCAACGAGATAGCGCCCGCGCCGCCGCACCTTCTGCAGAACGCATCTGAACGAGGCAACACCACCCGAATGAAGGCGCGGCAAACAGGTGAAGCGCCCGCCCGAGGGAGGCCGCGCTGCCCGCGAGATCCCGCGCGGCGGCCGCCCGAGAGCCCCACGCCCGCACGTGCAAGCTCCGCCCGAGAACCCCCACGCCACGCGCGAGACCGCACGCCCCATCCCGCTCTCACCCGCACGCGCAAACCGCGCCCGACACGAATGCGCCCTACCGCAGCGAGCCGACGTGCTTGGCTATCATCAGCTGGAGCGACTCGTGGATGACGTTTTCGAACGGGGCGATGTCGAACATGTTCCGGTTCTCCCGCTCGTCGTGAATGCGCATGATGACGCGCGAGACGAACGCCCCGGTGTAGAAGTCCGCGAGAAAATCCACCGCCGCGTTTTGCATCAGCTTGCGACGGACGATGCCCGCGTCCACCCCGTCGATGAAAGAGAGCTCCCGGTCGATCAAATACCAGATGTCGTCTTTGATGCAGGGCGTGTAAATGCGGTGCAAATAGTTATCGAGCGTGTCGGCTCCCACGTAGGAGAACAGACGGCGGTAATAGTCGCGGTGCTTCTCAAGGCTGCTCGAGAAGATCTCGAAGAAGATGGCGTTGTCGATCGTGCCATCCGGCGCGATGTTGCGCGCGTAAAAGGGTAGCTCGACGAAACGCTCGTCGTCCCCTTCCGCGTGAAACACCAGGTCCTCTTTGTGGAAGTACCGCTCGAGCTCGCACGCGATGTCGTATCGGAAAAGCCATCGAATGAGATCGGTCTTATCGACGAAGTGATAGTAGAAGGTCTTGCGGCTCTTGCCCACGGTGTCCACGATCTGCCCGATCGTGACCTTGTCGACAGGCTCGTGCAGGGCAAGTTCGACGAACGCCTTCGTGAACCGCATCTTCGCCTCGTATTTTCCCGGATCCACCATACCCCCGACACCCCGCTCCCAACACGGATGGGCTTTCGCAGGACAATCGCGAAAGTCCATCCGTTCCCCATCCGTTCTAAAGCTATGACAAACCCCGGACCCGAAGACCCGGGTCGCGAAACGCGGCTTACGCGCTCGGCGGTTTAGGGGCGCCGGGCGCGCTCGGTGCCGCCGGCACCTTAGGCGCTGCCGGAGCCGCAGGGGCGCCGGGAGCCGTAGCAGCGGGAACGCCCATCGGCTCGCCGCATTCCGGACACGTGCCATCTGGATTCGGCGCGGTGATGGTGTAGCAGCTCTTGCACACTATCTCGCCCGTCCCCGCCTCAGGTGGTCTGAAGCACATAAGTTACCTCCTTAGATACCCTCGCCTGTTGCCGGACCGTCCACGCGGCCCTGCCGCGCATATGGAAGCTGCGCGAAAACGCAGACGCTACTCGTCCTCGTCGTCGTTATCCCAAGCGCAGTCCATCATGAGCAGGAAATTCCCCGCGACCGAGGACAGCTCTTCAAGCCTGAAGTTCTCGATGCCCGTCTTAGCGGACAGGTCAGCGCGCGTGTCGGGATGTTTGGCGACCTCGTAGAACGCCTCGACCGTACCGCACCCTTCGGCGGTGACCTTCTCGACTTCCTCGGGCGTGATCCCGAAAATCTTCGACACTTCGGCCATTTCGCTCTCCTTTCGATTCATCACGGCGCGTGCCGCCCGGCGCAAAGCCGAACGACACGCGCATTTGAGTCATTGCCCCATGCAAGCCGGCGTCAGAACCCGGCACAACCGCAGGGCCCGGCGCCCTTTGCGCGATGGCGCGCGTGCTACTCGACGCCGCACTCCTCGGGAGCGCACTTGTACACCTTGACGGCAACGCCCGTCTGCTGCCAAGAGCCCATGAGCTGGTCAAGGCTCTCGGGATCGTCATCGAGAATGACGTTGACGCTGGACTTGAACACACCGAACAAGTTGGGCATGGACATATCCTGCTCCGGGAACCACCAGTCGTGCTGCACGCTGATGACGCGCGGATCGACGATCGACGCCTTGCGTGCGCGCTGCTTGATGCGGCCCTTATGCGTCTCGATCCAACACCAATCCCCGTCGCGGATGTCCAGATCGATCGCGGTATCCGGGTGAATATCGAAAATCGGATCCGGATGCAGATCACGATAAGGCCCGGGCTGACGATGCTCGGAGTGGTACATCGGCATGAAGCGCGCACCGGTGATGGCGATGAGCGGATACTCGTCGCCCCACTCGGGGTGTTTCTCGTTGCTGAGCCCCGGGTACTCGAAGTGCGGCAGCGGATCGAACGGACGACCCGTCTCCTCGGCGAGCTTCTCGATGACCGACGACTTCAACTCCACCTTGCCGGAAGGCGTCAGGAACTTGTAACCCGGCTCCTTGTACTTAAGGAACTTCTTTTTGCCCGCCATGTACTTCACGTCGTTGTAGAACGTCTCGAAGTTCATGCCCATGGGGGCCAACTGGAAGTCGAGCATGTCCTCGATCTTGGGGCCCCACCACTTGTCCTCTTGACCCAAGCGGATAGCGAGACCGTACCAGAACTCGTAATCGTCGCGGAAGTCGACGTCCGCGCCGCCCTCGAAGCGCTCGAGCACGCGCGCCTGGGCGCCGAAGTACATCGGGCGATGGTTCATGACAGCGTAGCAGTTATCCGGACGCTCAAGCCACGTCGCTGCAGGCAGCGCGTAATCGGCAAGCGCGGCGGTCGGCGTCATGAAGTAATCGTGAACGACCAGCAGATCAAGGTTCATCAGCGCCTCGACGACGAGATTGGTGTTCGAGAACGCCATAACCGGGTTGTCGGCCTGGACGATGAGGGCCTTGATGGGATACGGATCGCCCGAGATCATCTGACGGAACATCAGCGGAGCGTTGGAGTACGGATAGAACGATGGATACGCCTGGGAGATGATATCCCAACCCTTGAAGGTCAAACCCGGGAATCGGTCGTTGCCGACCATTTTGTCACGCTGCTCCTGCGGCAGAGCGTAGTGCTCGAAGAACGCCGGAGGAAAGCGAGACGGGGGAGCCAGCTGGTCGCCGCCCTTCTTATCGAGGTTACCGGTGATAGCGCGCAGGATGGCCTTCGCCTGGATGGTGGACGAAGCGTTGATGCCGCTTGCGTCGCCGCCCTTCTGACCCCACGGCATGGACGCGGCCCCGGCGGTGGCGTACATGCGGGCCGCGGCGCGGATCTTCTCGGCGGGAACCCAGGTGATCTCGGAGACCTTCTCGACCGGGTACTCGGCGGCACGGGCCTTAAGCTCCTCGAAACCGATGCACCACTCATCGACGAACTCGTGATCGTAAAGGTCTTCCTCGATGATGACGTTGATCATGCCGAGCGCCAGCGCGGCGTCGGTGCCGGGACGCAACTGCAGGAACAAATCGGCCTGCTGTGCGACCTCGCTGAAGCGAGGGTCGATGCAGAGGATCTTAGCGCCGCGCTTCTCGCGGTTCCTCTGCACCCAATCCCACAGAAGCGGCTCGGACGCGATGGTGTTGCGACCCCACATGACCACGACGTCGGCATTGACCCAGTCGGCCTTGTCGGAGCAGAAACCGCCGTAGGTGCAAGGCTCGAGCCACATATCGGAGCTGTAGCAGATGGTGCCGTTGCCGCCGGTGTTCGGCGTGCCGAACAAGTTGGTGAACTTGTAGTGCAGCCAGCTCCACGTGCGAGCCGTGCCCTCGGTGAAAGCGAGCGTCTCGGCGCCGTACTTGTCGCGCAGCTCGGAGAGCTTGGCCGCAATCTCGTCGAACGCCTAATCCCACTCGATTTCTTCCCACTGGCCGCTTCCGCGCTCCCCCACGCGCTTCATCGGCTTCTTCAAACGGTTGGGATTGTAGACGAACCCTTCAAGGTAGCGCTGCTTGTCCAGACGCGAGCACGTGAACCCCTTGTTGTGCGGGCAGTCGGGATCGCCCTTGATGTCGGTGATGCGACCGTTGACCTTCGTCACCAATACGCCGCAGCGCACGTGGCAGAAGAAGCAACCAGCTCGCAGAACCTCGACCTTGTCCTCAGCCATACAGTCCTCCTCTTTCTCGTGGGAACCCCTGTGATGACAGCATCCCACGGCGAAAGAGGAGGACGCCATGCCCAAAACCATGAAGCTGAGCAGTGGCAACGCGCCAATATCCTCAAGCAGGGCTAGATCAGGGTGCTCGAAGAACCCATGTCGGTTGCCCCTCTTCTTGCGGCAGGCGGTCTCGCGGCGCGGCTAGCGCAAAGCGCGCGCGGGGCTAGATGGTCTCGCGGTACTTGCTCCACCAGGCGATGACCTCGTTGCGCAGCTCTTCCTTCGAAGAATCGTTGTTGAACACGACGTCGGCCGCCTCGATGCGATCGGCGTCGGTGATCTGCCTGGCGATGCGGCGCCGCACGTCGCCCTCGTCGAAGCCCGATGCGACCGCGCGCTCGATGCGCGTCTCGAGCGGGGCCAAGACGGCGATGACCACATCTGCGGAGTACGCCAGCGAGGACATACGGTTCTTGAAGACCGAGTACTCGACCACTACCGCCTCACAGCCTTCCTTCTCCAGCTCGGAGAGACGGTCGGTGTAGACCTCCTCGATGCGGGGCATGGTGATGCGGTTGAGCTTGCGCGTGTCGGCCGG
>ERZ1673722.3310-NODE-3310-length-11770-cov-10.010073_pt1 | contig 11770 bp, 15 predicted proteins | sample MGYA00580222_ERZ1673722 | MGnify/ENA primary metagenome ERZ1673722 (study PRJEB41218, sample SAMN15661750) | gut metagenome | host: Homo sapiens | place: Canada: London | collected 2015-08-20/2019-03-30 | study: EMG produced TPA metagenomics assembly of...
TCTTTGTTTTTCTTTGTGAATTTACTCATCTTGCTTTAGTATTTTGGTCTCCTCGAGAAGGAGCCGGGTTATTCTTATCTCTTGACCTACGAGCAGATTGGTTTTTATCATCTTGCCTTTGTTTCTTCTTAGTTCCTTCTTGGGGATCTGTATTACCTCCCCTAGCAAATTGGTCCTCAAGTGAAACTCTTGGTTCCTTTTCATCTGGTGAATCATAACCCATTGCCCAAGCATATTGCTCTTGGCTAATGATACCTGCCTTATACAATAAGTCAAGGTTCTGTATCTTATACTGAAGACCTTGTTGGATTTTAACTTCATCAGAAACTGTAGAAGTTCCCCAATCAATCTTCATCCCCTTATTATTAAAGCCTGCCAGACGCAGTTCTAGAGAATAAAGTCGGTCTAATACATAAGCTACAAGCATTTGGATATTTTTTAACTGGCTAATCATCTTAGACAGCATTATACCAGTTGCACCTTCACCAGTAGTAGATGATACCCCAATGATAGAGCCATTAACTCCCAATCCATTTGCTACAGATTGTTGGTTCATATTCCAAGGCTTCTCGATATTACCGAGCTCCTTAGTAGTAGAATTTAGTTTGAATTCATGGTCATCTATGTAACCAGCAACTACTCCATCCTTCATACCCTCTTTAACATTACGTTTAAGGATATTAAGTTCATGGTATAATCGGGATTCATAAGCTTTTATACTCTCATTTGGTCTTTGTGGAGATTTCTGCATCTTAGCTTCTAAGAAACCAACCATACCACAAATCTCCATGATATGTTTGAAGTTAACCTTCATATCATTCTGACCCTTGAGAGAATCCAATGAAGGCATAAATGGAGGAACTCCATAAGGTTCATCGGTATCATTGAACATACCAACATAGAAGTAGGTTTCTGGGTTAAGCTTAATGTAATCTTGTTGCTTAACAAAGAAATTTATATTCTTTTGGTAAGGAGCATACACCCCATTTAATTCACGTTTAAACTTGATGTGTTCTGGCTTAAGGAATAATACAGTAGCCAAACCATCAAGCTTATCATTTGGTACTCCTTCTACTGATATTGCCCCACTTACAAGAAGTTGAACAATCATTTTGTTAACTAAACCATCTATACCAGCAGTATATCTGGTCCATCCCTTGGTGGCTTTCTTAAGATGTTCCCTCATCTTTGAAGCCTCTTCATCGGTGTTATTAGGGAAAGTTACTGTATGACTGGTGTTAGCTAACTTAAACATATCTTGTAATGCAATGCCCATATCGGGATTTACCTTATATAAATCCCGAATTAAAGGTATCACATCAACACGAAAAGAGGGTTCAACTAATTTAGTCAACCCTTGTAATGATGTAATTAAGTTATCGCTATCATCGTCAACTGAAACCCTACCAGGCGAAATTGATGTGGCAGGCTTCTCCTCTTTATTAGAGGATGTACCATTCTTGGGAGGGTCCTTCTTACGTCCCCAACCCCAACTAAAATTGAAGTACTTTTTCATCTTGGTTGTACGATTACGTTAGTTTTTCCTTTCCTTATGTGATTACATATTGCTTTTCCGAAGATATCATCATCTGCATATACATCTCCTTCAAGGTCTACATCTACCGCTGAATTATTAGCCCTATGTTTACCCATTGCAACAGGTCTGCCCAAACCATCGTATATAAAGGTATAAGCTTCTTGTACAAAGAATGGGTCCTTAATGGTTACGTGATCTAATCGAATATCTTCTTCTAAGTTTTCTATTATCACTGAACGATTCTTTTGGGTGGTTAACCAACCAGGGGATTTATCCATTTCAGGTCTACTTTTACCCTTTTTCTTTAACATCTTCTGGTAGTAGTAAAGGTTAGGGTAGCCTTCATCTTGAAGCTTAGAGGTTACCGATAAACCAACGTCATTGGATTCTGGAGCTATTACTGCCCAGTTAAACAATTTCCCAGTATCACCAAGTAACTTAGCATAAGCTCCCACTGCCATTCTTCCCTTATATACTACTTGTTCTTCTCCTTGCTTATCCATACAAGTAAATGAAGAGTAGTCAGAAGCTCTACCAGTTGAAACGTCTGCACCAATAAAGTATTCTTTGTCTGGTTCTGGTTCACAAAACTGTCGATATTGACCATTAAACCTTTTCTTAATAACCGGGTAATCACTAAGGCAGTCTTCGATAGCCTTAATATCAGCTAAGTCGAAGACTGTATTACCAGATGATAAGAAGTCACCATCTATTTCTTGTGCAGTTCGTTTTGCTCCCAGAGCAGAGGACATTTGGTTATACCAGTTAATATCTCGTTCTGGGTGCATTTGCCAGTATAATCGAATTGGGTTAAATGGATTACCTCCTGCAATGGCATCTACCCAAGTTGAGTGATAGAAATTACCAACTCCATAAGGAGTGGAATTGACTATGGCAGCTCCACCAGTGGAAAGAGTAGGAAATGCAGCAGCCCAAATTTGAGCAGCCCATCTTACTACTGCTGCCTCGTCAATTACCAGAAGAGAAAGGGATTCCGAACGACCGGCTTCGGATGATGTCGGAATAGATTCGATAAATGACCCATTATCAAATTCCATCATGGAAGCAGAACCATATTCTCCAGCTCTACCGTTGATTATGGGAGTTTGAAGATACCATGGAAGATTTTTGTACATAAACTTAATCTTCTTAAGCACCTTCTTAGCGGTGGTGTCTTTGATAGAGATGATGTTTATCTTTTTGTTGGGATGGTACATCACCAACCAAAGACAGTACATAGAAATAAGTTCTGTAATCCCTGCCTGACGAAACTTAAGGATGATATTGAATCGTTGGGCAATGAAGTTGTAGAGAACCGATTTTTGAAATGGGTATAAATCGAATCTTACCTTTCCTCTTACTGGATGTATCACATAGCAAAAAAGGCTAAAAAAGAAAACATCACTAGAAACTCGGGATAGGTTTGATAGCTCTTCCCGAGTTAATGTAGTTCTAGTTTCTGAGATAGTCTTTGCCATTACTTAAAAGTTATACGTTATTTGAAATTCGATGTCAGTACCTATACCAGATTTTATCTTTGGGTAGTAAAAGGTATTGACTCCGAATTTGTAATTAAATCTCTTAGTCTTGATTGAAAGACCAGCTCCCATGTCGAAGAGATTATTGAAAGGTCTATATTTGCCATAAATGTATGGACTAAGTGATAACCTTGCAACTTTCTTTCGAGTTAATTGACCTTCATACCAGTTGTAGTTGTACTTATCTAAGTCGATTGGGAATAGTCTAGTTGAATAAGTGTTAGTCTCCTTATTGAACAGACTTAAGTTCAACTTATCTTTCTTCAAAACAATTTGAACCAGGGAATCTTGGTTACTGATAACTGGCTGCCTTAGCATGGAATCAGGAAAGAGAGTTGGCTGCTTATTATCATGAACTAAGATTTTACCTGGTTCAATTTTTTCTGAGTACTTCTTCTCTGGTTTGAAGGGTTTCTCTGTGTATACTGTATCTGGGATTTCATTGACCGCTTGTTCCAGGGAATCAACCTCTCGAGAAAGTTTGTAATTCCTGAAGCAAAGGTAAATAGTAAATCCTAGAAGTACAATAAACAAGGCCTTCTTAAATGTCTTCATACTTGATGAATTTCTTAATCTTACTCTTCAACCAATAGCGTTCTACTGAACTTAAGTTTGACTTAATAATGTGGAACTTGAATTGAAAAGTACGATTGGTTTCAATAATCTCAAAACGTATTGAAGGTAAATTCCGATAGATAACCCGAAAGAACTTAATGATGTTATTAATGTTCAATTCGGTAATTGGGTACTTTGCATTAATCATTCTCATAATTCGGTGTATTAAAGTTTTTCAAATCGAAATAGTCGTACGCTTTAATGATACTATCTATTCGGTAATCGCTAAGCGATTACCTTTATCGAACGAAGTGAGATAATATCCAAATATACTACTTACGATATGATATATGAATAGCTATATATACGCAGATAAATATATAGATATATATACGTAGTATATTATATATCTATATATTTCAAGGCACCTCAGAAACTTATATATAAGACTTTATATATAAAGCTGAAACTCAAGGTTTCTTGGTATTTGCCTTTTTGAGGCATTCCTTAAACCAATAACCTATTTCACCTACTGCCCCTTTGGCAATTGTATATCTTGCCTTGTTAAGCCAATAATGGTAATCCTTAAAATCACCTTCGAAGGTATCACCATTCTTGTGAAGGTAAACTTTGAATTTATCGGGGAATCCCATAATTGCCTTGAAGTCTTCGATTCCCAAAGGGTAGCCATCAGGTCTAAATTGCCTATCTGCAGGTCTGAGGGTTAATGGGGGTTTATCATACTCTAATCGATATACTCCCGGGAGAGTACTCATCTTTGCAGTTTTGATAGGCCATTTCTTTTCATCCTTGAAATCTCTAACCCAGAGTCTATGTATCTTTGCTACTGTGAGATTTTTCTTCTCAGGGAGTTTTCGATAGTCATACATTGCCAGAGTTTTACTCATGAATGGAATCTGGTTAGTATTATTTTCCTGAGAGAATGTGAGTGGTTTAAGTAGATTTCTAGTAGTTGTTGGAGTTTTTACTTGGAATACTTCATCAAAAGCATTCAAGTATTTCTTACCGGTCTTTTTATGTACTCCAATGATGAGTAAACGCTTCCTTGACTCCTGAGAGTTTCCATAGTCTAAAACAGACCTTTCGTGAAAAATAAGTTTATAGTCTTCAAAGGTTTTTTGAAGATATTCTTTTGGGAGCAAAGATAGCAAACGAGGTAAGTTTTCAATAAGAAATATCTTAGGTTTATAATGTAAGATTGATTGAATTACTAGATTCAGGGATTTATTCTCTTGGGGATTGCCCAATTCTTTTACTTTTGAAAGCCTCATAATAGAAGATGCTCCACAGTCTGGACTTGAAAGTATAATGTCTGGCTTACAATCTGGGAGGGTTTCATCTTTATAATAGGGTATACCACCAAAGTTCAATTTCCACTGCTCTAAGCCTTTAGTATAAAATACTCCTCGAGTTTCTATATTAGCTATCAAATTCTTTCTAAAAGGGAACAAAAGGATGCCTGCACCAGCAGACACCCCTAATACTTTTAATTTTTTCATTTCTTGTAGCTTCTCAATTTAATGTACTTAATCCAAGCAAATGGCTTACGGTCTTCAAGATAACTCAGATTCTTATCATTATTGTGAGCTTCTTCTTCGAAACTTACATCATGATACCTTTCGTTCTGTTTATCCCACTTGGCAAAGCATAGGATGATTATGTATTCGAGGATATACCAAAGGTAGAAGAATCCAAAAGTCAGAGCTACTACCCACCAAAAGGATATACCAAATGATAACCAGAGTATGATACCGAGTACCAAGCCCACTATACTACACTCAATCTGCTGTATCTGATGAATACACTCATGATTGATATCATCAGGTTTACACTCTTCTATTTTGTGTTTGAAGAATGAATTATACACCAGAGTAATGGCTTTGTAACTGGGGAAAAGAAATACTTTTGCTACCCAGCTGTTAAAATGACATCTTTTCATAATTTATCTTTGAAGTTTTCGTAAGCATTTCTTAGTTTTTGGTCGTAGGCATTCTGGGCATACCCAGGACCATTGTATTTTCTGGCAAAGCCAGCCCAGTCCTTTTCTTTGAGATTACTCAAACAACCAGAGTTTTTCATGAAATAATACATGAGTTCTAGTTGATTTGCATGAGATTCCGACATCTTATGAACGAATTCGAAGACATCTTTACATTCACAGAGGTTGTGATTGAACCCACAAATCTGGAACATTCCCCAACTGGCAGACTTCAATGCACATTCCTCATCAATTTCTTTGGCTAATTCGAGTCTCTTATACTCGTGTACACCTCCCAAATACTTCGATTTATCCCATTTAGGGAAGAAAATCGTAGAATATCTCTTACAAAGGTAAGCTAAATCTCTGTCAGGGAATTTCTTATGTACTTCTTTGTACATAATGTGACCCTCAAAGAGAATTTGAGGCCTACCATCAGCTAAAAACCCATCTCTACCTGCTGCTTCTACCAATTGAACAGCCTTCAATAGAGCAGGTTCTAGACCTAAGCGAATAGCAAGGTCTTTAATCATTTCATTTGTTAGTTTATCCATAACTTATCAGTTTTAATGGTTCAATTTTAGTAACAAAAGTATTGCTTATAACCCATTTTCAATATGTTTCGAGGTTCTATTATCATATATAACTTATAAAATAATGCAATATGGACAAGAAAAATGAGTGCCAGATATGTGGCAAGCCCCTTAATTTAGAGGAATTTGATGAAACTCGGGAAATCCCTCAACTTATGGCAAGAAAACAAATTTGTTTTCAATGTGCTTTTTGGTCTAATCGATTAGCTTATGATAAAGAGCTTGAGAAAGAGGGTAAAATTGCGGTAATTACTCCAGATTATTCTCACTGGGTAACTAAAATTCCCGGAAATATTTTAATGGTGCCCTCGGCTTTTGGTGGTATTTACCAAACTAAACTCCAACCAGTAAACACTCTGGGAGTTATTGATGAAGATCGAGAGAAGCTTTTCATTATCCGTTATAATAACATCGCTCACCAAGGCACTATACCAGAACATCTAAGAAAGCTTTTTAAAGTAAACGGAGTAATTCTATCTCCACAGGAATACAAAATGCTAGAAGATTACCGAGGCAATGCCTATGAATTTATTAAAAATATGATTGATAATGCAATAAATAAGAAATAATTTCGTATATTTGCATAAAGAAAAATTCTTAATAAATAAAGATATGAAAAAAGAAAAGAAAGAAATCAAAAAGCTCAAAGAGGGGGATGAGGTTCTCTTCACATTATCTGGAAGACCCATCATTGAGAAAGTTACAGTAGAATCCATCGATAAGAAAGGTGGATTCGCAATGCTCAGTAACCGAGTAAAAGTTGCAAGAACCTTGGGTCCTGATGATACATACCCAAGATTGGATGGGCAAAAGGGAGAAGTTCGTCCGCTTACCGAAGAAAATGAAAGAGTATTCCTTGCATATAAGGCCTATTTCTCAATCAAGAGAAACATAGAATTACTTGATAAAGGGATGAGAAGTATGAAAGATTCGAAAGCTTTCGATATGATGATTGAATTTGATAAGAAACTTACCAAGATTATTAACAAATACCTCAAAGAACAATGACTACAGTATTAGCGATAATTTACTTGGTATGTTTGCCATTCACGGTATTTTTTGTAAGGGCTTGCTTGGATTATTTACCCTATACTCACAAAATACACTCTCTCGTTTTATTCATCTCGGTATGGATAGTATTACCTCTATTTCCGATTTATCTATTAATCAGATACATAAAATACAAATTACTATGAGATACTTTTTTGACAGAGATGGTAATTATGCTGGGACATCAATGCAAGGGTGGGAGATTCTTCTCCTACTCTTGTTCCCAGTTGCTCTAATAATCTTCCTCGTATTCTTACCTTTCTATGTATTTCATAAATACAGTTCTAGAGAAGAGGATAAAAAATACGAGGAAGAACATCCAGAAATACTAAAAGTAGATTCTTATATTACCTGCTGGTATCCCTGGCATAGATATTCTGTTGCATATACATTGGCTCTTATATTCTGGGTAATTGCTTTTATAATTGGGATATTATCTTAATACGCTACCAATAAAAATTCAAATCTAATGGATATTTTTTAGTGGGGTTAAAACTACTGGAGAGTATAGGAGTAGTATCACTGCTAGTAGGGGGAGTTGAAACTTTTGTAAGAATATAGGAACCCAATCCAGTTGTTTTTGTTGTAAAGTATGAATTACCTGGTAAATTGTAGTTAGGACTAAAAGCATTACCATTCTTATCGAGGCAGGACCAAGACAGCATGTTTGCATTTATCGGGTACAGGTTAATATAGACATTAATAGCATATCTATTTTGATTTACTATCCAATTCTTATTTCTGTCACCATCAGTCATAGATCCACCTTCGCCACTAATATTGGTAGTAACCCTAAAAAAAATACTCGTGTCTGCTCCATTGATGGTTATAGGATTAAAACGTATTTCCCAATATTCTTTTTCTTCGGGAGTAGTAAGCTGTAGATTTATTTTATTACCAGATTCATTTTGTGTAAGTATACAAAGCCCAGAAGTACCGTCATTTTGTGCAGTAATCTGAATCGTATTGTCACTCTTGTCTTCCTCCAGAACATAGTCCGGGGTATTGATGCTAGCAGAATAACCAACTTCAATAACCCCGGACAATTTGCCATTTACATACTTACGCTTTTGAGATTGTATTGTCCATCTCTCAGAGCTTCCATTTATTATTTCTGCATATACATCTTGGGTAGATCTCCCCCCTAATTTAAGAACTTTATTTTCCATAATGTATAATGTTTTTAGATTGATACTGTTCCTCCTGCACTTGGTACTATAAATGACCCCTTTAATATCCAGGTAGCACCTGATTTAGTATATACAACTACTTCTTTATCTCCAGTAGTACATTCTATTAGAGAACCAGGTTCTGAATCATTGGCATAGAATGGAATCTTCATAGTAATAGTATCAGTTGCTGAGAGACTCTGTATATACACCTGATCTGAAGATGATGTATTCTGTGGCCTAGCTCCCTTGCCAAAGAAATAGCAGCCTGTACCTGTGGGCAATCCAGAGAGAGTGAATGTTGAAGACTTCTGAGACTTCTGAGTTACTGTGAGATTGATTTTGTTATTAGACCCATCTTGGGCAAATATCAGAGTAGTAGACCTTGAGGACCCAGTATTTTCTGAATAGTTAATTTTTACATCTAAGTAACCATCTCCAACGGTAACTTCTCTCCAAATAGCCCAACTTACGGAGGCTGAGCTCAAACTACAAGAGGGTGTAGAGGTTGAAACTACTTTGCCATTTACCAGTTTCCTTTTGAGGAAAGTGATACGGTAGGTTATAGTACCACCCTCTGAAGATACAGTATCTGTACCTGTATCTGTAATTGCACGTGCTAGTTTGAATGTTTCTTCCATATCTTTATAAGTTTTTGGTTTATAGAAAGAACTTTGATATTGTAATTTACCAGAGGGATAATCCGAAGTCTATGATATTATATAATCAATATAAAGAATTATGAGAAAGTATCAGTATCAGATTTACTACCATACAAGCAGAGGAAGGTACTTCATTAAGATTAGGTATTCCTTCCTGGGATTGGTGTTTTGGCTTACACTTAGAGATAAGTATTCGAGTAATATAGAAACCTTCCTTGATAAGGATAAGGCAATTGAAAGGGCAGAAGATTATTTAAGATATTTATACCTAAAGAGAAAAAATAGTAGGGTGTTAAAGGTTACTGGGAGAATAGATATTACCAGTAGGTTAAAATCAGTGAGGGAGGATTATTAAGATGGTGAAGGTTGAAACAATTAGGGATGATAATGAAAAGAGGATTCTTAAATGCCAAGAGGATAATCGGATTTGGTATCAGATATGGATTACCCAATTGGATATGAATTGTATAGAAAGGTATTTTGATGGGTATGGTGAAGTTAAGAGATGGTGGTTAAGGAATCTTCAACAGTATTATGTTTTCTTTTATGAGAAGAAAGGTGGTAAGGTTCGAGGAGTTCTTGGTAGAGATAGGACTAAGGATTTATTAAAGAGTATTTTGTAGGAGGGGTTGCCAGGGATATTTGGTCTCTGGCTTCTTTGTGTGTGGTGTGGGATATCTGGGCATGCCCTTATCACGAAGAGTGATTTTTGTGGGGTACTAAAATATGTAATTTGCCTTCAAGGTACCCCTTAATGCGAAAGCTTCGAAAGTTGTGGTACTAAAAGGGGAGTACGGTTCCGTTAAATTTAACATTTAAAAATAAAAAGTAAGGGACAAACATTTTTATTTGTCCCTTTGCTTTCTTAATTACCTACTAAATGATTCTCTAAATTTTGTTTAAATCGTTCATCTAAACAATAACATAAGTATAGTAGAAAAGTTTTAAAAGAATTTTTTTTATAAATTGTATATTCAATTTCATTTAAATAGTCCATGCTTATTTGTTCAAGCAATAGAAATTGCTCTACATTAATTAATTGAAAAGTTTGTACGTCAATAGTAGTAGATATTATTCTATGACTTGATTTTAAAATAATATAAACTACATATAAAGCACTAACAAAAACAGCTAATAAGATAACAAACAAAATTAATAACATAATAATTTTATTTTTATGATAAGGAGTAAAATTTTACTCCTTATCTGATTTTACTTCATTGATTTTTTCACGATTTCAAGCCCTTTTATTAAAATCGCTTTCTTTTCTTCTTTAGTATTTTCACTTGCAATAGAAGAAAAAGAAAAATCGTTTGTTACGTAAACTTGTTTATAAAAGTCTACAAAATTAGCAATTAGTTTCTTATCTGCATTCGTTGCAATTGAAGAAAGAAAATTAAAAGTTACGTTTCTGAACTTTTTGCGTAACGATTTAATTTGCTTTTCGTTTGCGCCTGCAAATAAATCTTTTTTGTAAATTTCTGTTTTTGTCCCTAAAGCCGTTTTGAAAAGACCTTGATTTTTTTCTTTTACTGACTTTAAAACCTCTAAAGCAATTAAACTATTTGCTTTTGCAGTAGCTTTTGCTTTGTTTGCGCTAACTTTATTTATTTTCTTTTTTGAAGAATTTTCTTTGTTAGCTACTTCGTTTACATTTTCAACTGAATTAATTAAATTTTCTGACATAACAAAAATGCTTGAAAGTTTTATTATTAATTATTTTTATTACCTTTTTAAATAGACCCTCAAGACTTTTTAAACTATTCTAATAAGGTAGTATTTGTTTCATTTCTGTATTGCAAATATAAGAACTATTTTTTAATCTACAAAATTTTTAGAAAAATATTTTCTTAAAAAGTTTTAATTAAAAATTCATTCAAACATCGCTTTGTTTTTTTCACATTGCAAAGATACGAACTTTATTTTAATCTACAAACATTTTCAAGAAAAATTTTTGAGAAAATGAATAATTTTATTTTCAAAATTATTTTTGTGAAAAATTCATAAAATAGAAAATATTGTGCACTTAATATTTGCACTTAATTTTGGAGGTTCATAAGGGTAATCTTCACACGCCTTGTAGTGGGCATATATGATATGTATATGGATAATCCTATATGGCTTATGCCTGTCCTCTTGAGAGTGTATTATATACCTGTATATTGAAGGCCATTAATCGACTAAGGTGATAAAGAATTAAGGCCCTTGGGATATATCCATATTATTGCCCTCTATAAACCTATTAGGTCCTAATTCAATAAGGCCATATAGGGACTATGGTAAGCCTATAGAGATTAGGATAGCCTATAATGGCTTACTAAGTTAGCGTAAGTAAAAACCCAGGTACCTAAGTTAGGCCTGGGTTAAGGTATTAATCGAAGTATACCTGAAAGGTTATATACTCGATGTTGAAGGTAAAATCGGATTCAATTTCCTCTGGGTCAGGGATTTCGGATGAGAATTCCATAAGGCAATCATCTGTGTTAAGGTAGATGGATATTTCCTTAGCTTTCGATTGCATTAGTTCTGGCAATATCAAATCGAATTGTGAAAGTGAATTGGCAATGTAGGATGCCCATGGATAATCCTTAGCGCAATTTACTAGGGTAAGGATGATGAGGTTTGAAATTTGATTAAGAGCTTTCATATGTTTATATTTAATGTATT
>ERZ1673722.3314-NODE-3314-length-11759-cov-4.023411_pt1 | contig 11759 bp, 7 predicted proteins | sample MGYA00580222_ERZ1673722 | MGnify/ENA primary metagenome ERZ1673722 (study PRJEB41218, sample SAMN15661750) | gut metagenome | host: Homo sapiens | place: Canada: London | collected 2015-08-20/2019-03-30 | study: EMG produced TPA metagenomics assembly of...
TCCCTGTTGCGGTTGCAACGGCCGCCCGCCTGCACGATGTTCGGGAGGCCCGCCAGACTGCGCGCGACAGCCGGAAAGCTGATGTTGATGCCCGCCTCGATCAACGCCGTGGACACGCAAAGCGCACGCCCGCCACCTTCGAGCCAGGCTTTCATGAAGTCGATGTACGTAAGGCGATGCTTGGGACACAGCAGCGTGGTCAGACAGATGCAGAGCACGTCCCCCTCGCCGGCGTCCTTCGCCAGACTGATGACGGCCTCTTTCCCCAGCGAGCAGTCGATGGCAACGGGCCGCATCCCCTGCTCCCCGAGAAGTCCGGCGGCGCGCCGGTAGACATCCCAGGCAACGGCCTTTGTGTTGACGATGGCCAGCACGCTGCCATGCGAGCGCATCAGATTTTGCAGTTTACGGGCGGCGTCCGCGTTGGTCAGTCCTGCCCGCAGTTCAGGGTTCCAGCGCACGCGCGTGAGCGCGTCATAGAGCCGCGAAAGCTCCTTCTCATCGCCCATCAGCTCGTTGCCGTTAGGCATGACGATGTTGTCAAATTCCATCTGCGTGGCCGTGCATAGCAGCACCGTGCAGCCGCAGTTGAGCACAAGGAAGTTCACCGCGCGCTCAAAGAGTACCTTGCACCTGCGCGGCAGCGCCTGAATTTCATCAAAGACGATCACGGAGCGGGTCAGCCGGCGCATGCGGCGCGCGTTTGTGTTCTCGCGGCGGTACAGCGCGTTGAGAAACTGCACCATGCTGGTGAGGATGATGCGGCTGTCCCACCGCTCCGTCAGACGCCGGTAGTGCATCCGTTCGCCTTCATCCTCTACGACAACGTTGCCGTGGTGCTCCAGAATGCCGTCATACCCATCCAGCGCCTCGCGGATGTCCCGCGCGTTCTGGTCGAGAATGGTGTTGAACGGAATGACATAGAAGATGCGTTCCATGCCGCGCGCGGCGTGGCCGAGGGCGAAGCGCAGGCTCGAAAGCGTTTTGCCGCCGCCGGTAGGTACCGTGAGGCGGTATACGCCCGGCGCGCGCGCGAACGCCTCCCCGCATCGCGCGGCAATCGTGGCACGGATATGGTCGATGGGCGTTTTGACTGCAAAGCGCGCGCCCGCATATGCGTCCAGCCGGCTGAGCAGCTCATCCCAAATGGGCGCGGGAGGCTTTGCGAGGGCATCCTCGCCGTACGCAAAGCAGGCCGCATCGTACCGGTCGGCATCCACGAGCATGCTCAGCAGCAGCCGCGCAGTCAGCCCATCGTAAAAAGCGCCCTTTTTTCCTTTGGCACGAAATTGCGTCAATTCTTCACACGCGGCGTCAAACAGGCTATCGAGCCGCGGGAGGGAAGCGACATTTTCCACGAAGGAGGCGACGGCTTCATCATAGCGCAGTTCGCGTTTATCTGCCTGCATGTTCCGAACAAAAGACGGTTCCGAGTTTTCATTGACACAATCCATCAGCCCGGTATGATGGCCATATACGCACAGGGATACGATCTGCGCGGCGCGCCTGCGGGCCTCATCTCCGGAAAACCAGCGCTCGTAAGCGAAGATCGCGCCCGCGGGAGCGTGGGGATGCGTCTTTTTTTGTTCGTCTTTGGCCAGATACGCCTGAAATAACGGCGTCCCCTTGCCCATATCATGCATAAGGGCGATCAGTCGGGCGGTTTGGGCAAGGTGAAGGGGCGCGGCGAACCGCGCGCAGAGAGAGGCGACGTTTTCAGCGTGCTCAGTCAGAGACTGAACGCGTCCGCTCTTCCGATCGGTATGGGCTGCATAAGGCTGCATAATGGCTCCTTTCGGCCGATAAACTCATTGGTTAAATGTTCACGATATTGCGACAATCATCAAAAGAATACCCTTTCCTTCTACCTACCAACCGCCTTCTCTCTCCGGCAGACAGCCGCACTTTCGGCGCCTATCCCATCACCTGCATCGTCTTTCTCAGATACTTTGCCGGGATCTCGTCATCCAGCCGCCAAATGATGTCCATGGGCCTGCTGCCCTGATGGCTGACATACTGCGCTGTGCCAAGAAAGGTATAGGGCGCAGCGCCGCAGGCATCGTGCCTGAACTCGCGCACAAACAGCAGGATGTTCCCGCCCTCCCTTCTGTGGTGGATGTACCGTTGACCGGTGGGAGATTCGGCGCTTGTCGTGCTCTGGCTCTGCCAGTGAAAAAGGCGCGGGCTGACGGCGTAATCCTGATAAAGGGTCGTCGGAGAGTAGTCCTTGTCCGATTTGTGAAGGGTAACCAGCAGGATGTCCGTCTTTTTTTCTCTCAGGTATTTGACCCCTTCCCGAAGCGTCCTGGGGCTCATGAAGCCCAGCGCAACAAGCAGCTGATCGCGCGTATAACTGCAGTGTACGTCAAGCGGACAGTCATACGGCAGGTGCACGGGATGGTCAATGAAGTCGATCTGGTCCAGCTGGTATCGAAGCAACTCCGTGAGTTCCCCCAGCATCACGGGGCTGTCGGCCAGGGCATGCAGGCGATCCCATACCTCCCCGCTCGAAAAATCGGTGATTGGCTCCTGCCAGACGGTCACGTAAAACATGTTGAGCCATTGCCGCTCCATGGGAGAAAGCGCGGAAAAATCCATGTTGGCCGGCCTTTCAAGAAACCTGAGCAAAAACAGAATCCACCGGCGGGCATCGATGGCCGCCAGCCTGCCGAACGCCCGTGTCAACGTTTCTTCAACGGGCTCGAAAAAGTCCTCCCTGACGCCGGCTTCGGCACAAAGCCTCGCAAAGCTGTATTTTGCATAGATGCTGCGCACATCCATATGGTGATACCGCAAAAAGTTTGCCAGCGTGAGCTCCTGTCCGCTGTCCTCTTCAAAGGAGGCAATGCGGCTGATCAGCCCCGCCTTAAACCCATAGCTCTGCCGGATATTGCTAAGGATGACCTGCGCCGCCTTTTTCTCAAGCTGAATATAGCAACCCCTGGGCACGTTCACAAAGCCGTGCCGCAATTCGTATTCCACGCTATGGTGCGATCCGGAGAGCAAGGCGGCGAACTTTTCCTCAAAATCATATTTCCGATTAGCTGCACCGATAAAGTCCAGCACCGTCAGGCAGTCCTTCCCCTCAGAAAGCCGCAGTCCGCGGCCCAGCTGCTGCAGAAAGACCGTCAGCGATTCCGTGGGGCGCAAGAACAGCACCGTGTTGACCTCGGGGATGTCCACTCCCTCGTTATAGAGGTCCACAACGAAGAGGATACGGACTTTCCCGGAAACAAGAAGCCTGCGGGCACTGGCACGTTCCTCATCGGAGGATTCGCCGGCCAGCGCCATTGCCGGGAAATGACAGCGGTTGAAGTATTCAGCCATAAACCGCGCATGTTCGACGGACACGCAAAAGCCCAGCGCGCGCACGTCGCCAAGGTCGGTCACATAGCGGTCGAGGCTGCGCAAAATGTGATCGGCCCGTTTTTCCGCCACGGCGCGGCTGAGCGTATACAGGTTGTTCAGCCCCGCCCTGTCATAGCCGCCGCGGACCCAGCGCAGCTGCGTCAAATCCACCGTATCGGACACGCCAAAGTACTGAAACGGGCACAGGAGCTTGCGGTCAATGGCTTCCGGCAGCCGTATCTCCGCCGCGATTCTCCCCGCGAAGAAGTCAAGGATGCTCCTGCCGTCCATCCGCTCCGGCGTGGCGGTCAGCCCAAGCAGAATCCTGGGCTGAAAGAACGAAAGGGCGCGGGCATAGCTGTGCGCGGCCGCGTGATGCGTTTCGTCGATGACGATATAGTCGTAGTATTCCGCGGGCAGCTTCGTATACAATTCCTGCGAGTTCAGCGTCTGCACGGAGATGAACAGATGCTCTGTGGAGGCTGGCCGATGGCTGCCCACATAGAGCTCTCCAAAATTGACATCCTTAAGCACGGCCGCAAACGTATCGCGGCTTTGTCTGAGGATCTCCTCCCGATGCGCTATGAACAGCAGCCGGTTTGCCTTCCCGGGGTTCTGTCTGCAAAACCGCCTGTAATCCAGCGCTGCGATAACGGTTTTTCCTGTGCCCGTGGCAGCCACCACTAGGTTCCGGGTGATGCCGCGCACCTCCCGCTCCGCCTGCAGCCTGTCCAGAATCTCCTGCTGGTAGGGATAGGGACGGATGTCGAGCAGAAACCGAAGATGCCCGCCTGTGCTTCTTTCAGCCTTTAGCGCCTGATTGAACCGTTCCCGCCGTTCTTCCGTGTACAGTTCAAATTCATCCGAATGCCAGTAGGCGTCAAAGGTGGCCGCGATTTTCCGAATCGTTTGCGGCTGATCCTGCGCCGTCACCTTCACGTTCCACTCAAGCCCGCTGGAGATGGCGGCGTTGGAGAGGTTGGAGGAGCCCACATACGCCGTCGTAAAGCCCGTCTTGCGGTAAAAGACATAGGTTTTTGCATGCAGGCGGGTACGTTTCGTATCATATGATATCCTGATGCGGGCGTTGGAAAGCCCGGACAGCGCCTCCACAGCCTTGATGTCCGTCGCGCCCATATAGGCGGTCGTGATGATGCGCAGCTCTCCGCCGCGACGTGTGAATTCGGCCAGCTCCTCCATCACCAGCCGAAGCCCGCTCCATTTGATGAACGAGACCAGCATGTCCACGCGGTCGGCGGAGGCAATCTCCTTCCTGAGCTCGGAAACCATCTGCGGCTCGTGCGCCGCACCGGTGAACAGGCTGCTCTGAGCCAGCGAGGTCTCCGGGCGGACAGCATCCCTGGCAGTTTTCCCGAGGGCCAGCCGCGGGTCCTTTTCGTCCAGCAAAGTGAGCAGCTGCTCCGCGCGCTCATCGACGGAAAGCGCCGACGGGCTGTCCTCCGTCTCGCCAACGATCAGGGACACAAGCCGGTTGACCAGCGCCACCAGCTGCGGAAGGTCACGCCCCTCCTCCTGCAATCTGTCTATCGTTTTGCAAACCACCTGCGCCACGTACTGCGATAGCACACCGGAGGCCTCTGCCGGGTCCACGGCGGCGGTGTGCCTGCATCTCTCAGGCAGCCGTTCCAGCTCGCTGGCCAGACGGCAATTGATCAGCTGTTCATAAGCGCCGGGTCTGAGCATGGATGCATCCTCCTGTCGGGTTGATCGGCAGCGGGCATGCGGAGGTGTGCAGAGATTTTGTTATTGTTTCGATGCCAAAATACCTGGATATCGTGTTCGACGATACAGGGTTTGTGTTGGCAAAGGTTGCTCTGCAAGCGTATTGCCGCTGTATGATCGTAAGCGCATGTGTCCGATGGCGTTTTCACAGTTCCTGCGCGCCGCTTTCCTAGGAATCGGCGCTGTTTGCGTCCTTGAGATAGAACACCAGGTCCGCCGGATTCATCTCATAGCGTGCAAACAAGCGCCGTAGCAATGAAATCTTGTAGGCCGTGCTGGTGTTTTTCTCCACATAGATCCCGTCATCGATTTTCAGCGGGACGCGCATGCCGTCTTCCGTGCCAGACAAGATGGCAGATAGGGCGGAATCCTCGTCAGGCGCATGTACCAGCCCAAATAAAACCGATTTGTCCTTCTCGTGCAGGAACTTCACAACCTGCTCAAACATGCTGCTCCAGCTTGAGACAGGCTGTTCAACGTTTTGCAGGCTGTATTTCGCAATGCTTCTTCCCGTAAGATCGATGTCTTCATCATCCAACGTACAGAAATCAAAATCCTTTGTGGCAGGCACAAAGCCACTTTGCGGGAACGGCCATATCTTTAATGCCAGAGCGACCAGCTCGTGATTCCTTTCCTCCAGCTCCGCAAGCCCCCACGTTTCCTTCCGGGCGATCTTCTGATTCATTTTCAGTCCGCTGGCTTTGTAGCCGCCTTCCGCCGCGTCGCGCTTTTCGGCAAAGGTCTTATTGCTGAGATTTGGATTGTATCCTGTCAGCGTCAGATTTGCAAGGCGGTGGAGCCAAGTTGAATGGATCTCGGCCGAATTCGGGCCAAGCGCCCTTGTCCACGCAGGCGTAAGATGCTGCGGCATGATATGTTCAATGGTGTACACCTTGTTGTCCAGATGCGTATACACATCCCTGGTCTCGACGGTCCCATGGTTTTCCAGCCGTTCAAACAGATAGGCCTTGTATTTTCCGCGCATTTGATAAACCTGTTTGGCAGCCAACGCCGTGGAAAATTCCTCATCGTCCGGGAAGCGCCCGCTTTCCCTTTTGGAAAGCAGGGCATAGACGAATTTCTCGACGTAATTTTCAGTCGTACCGTCATAACGCAGGATCTCCTTGTTGAGCATCAGGAAGATCTTGTTGAGCGCATTTGTGGGAACCTCGCATATATTTCTGCGGAACAGGTAGTTTTCCGTCGTCAGAAAAACCGTCAATACGTCCTGAGAAGAAAGCTTGCCATCCTGATTCAGGCGGAGAACCTCCATCAGGAAGGGCCGGGTAACGCCAATATCCAGGCGGGACATGCGGTAGAGGCAGTCATCCAGGCGCTTTTCTCCCAGGCCGCTCTTGCAGGTGCGAAGCTTTTCAAAAAGCCTGGCATAACGAAGCAGGTCATCCAAAAGAGTCGCGATTGGCTGGCGAATCCCGTCCGCATAGACTTTAAACGCATGGTATACCGCGTTGATGGTGGGCGTGACCTGCTCCCTGATGCTCAGATAGTCCCTGACAAAGCTGCTTACGTCATTGCCCGTGCATTTCTCAATCTTTGTCCAGTAGGTATCGTAATACGAATTCTGTTCCCCTGGATTGAGGCCCATCAGAATATAGTTGCGTATCTTGTCGCCCTCTTCCAGCGCCAGCCCCGTCGAGTTCAGGCTTTCAAAGATGAGCTGCGCATTGTCGTCATGATCGAGCGTAATGCTGATGATTTCCAGTTTTCCAATAGCGGCATACAATTCATCGACCGACACGTTCTCCTTGAGCAGCATATCGCAGAAAAAGCGGTAATTGTGCGTAAGGTTTGACGTCGGATCAAAGTCCTCCTCATCTCCAAACAGCCTGGCAAGAGCTTCCCGATCGCCCTTTACGGGCCGCAATTTGATCTGGTCCTCCGCCGCGGCCCAGGGAGAGATCAGAAAGCGCTGCGTAATCTGCTCGTCCAGCCTCCCGCTTTGGGAGACGAGCTTTTGCTGAGCAATCAGATTTCGCATGGCCAGAAGCAGCAGCGTGACTGTTGTCAGGCGCTGCTGGCCGTCGATAATATGGTATTCAATCCTGTTTCCGACCGGCACCACAGAAGAGACGATGCTGCCAAAAAAGTGGCTGCCTCGTCCTTCCAGCACGATTTTCTTGAGGTCGCTGTACAACTGACGGCAGTTTTCCAGCTTCCAATCGTACTTTCGTTGATATACAGGGATGATATAGCGTTTATCTGCGCCTTCCATGAAACCGGTCATTTTGGCTTCCGAGCCCTTCATGAAGTTCCCCCCAGATCAACATGGTATAATCAAACTTCTTGCCGATGGCAACAAACCGGCGATCAAGTCATATTTATCAATTATTCTAGCATGTTTTGGCAAAAAGAAAAAGGATAAATTGCGTACTGCTTTGGTGCACTAATCCCTGTTGGCAAATGCGAAGAATCACTGTGCAGTCCGTTCACCCCAGTTTGCTTCCCGTTCTTTTCAGATGTGTTGTTGTTGAGCAGCAGCGCAATGCTGCGAATCGCCCACTGGGTGCCCAGCGTGCCAATCAGCGGCGTAACGCCCATATAGGTGATAATGAACCCGTTGAACAGACCGAACACCAATCCAACTGCCAGCCCTCCCAAAAGCGCCGGAAGAATGCCATACGGCGTGAGAAATGCCGCTATAATGGCCGAAACCGCAGCAATGGAGCCGCACGACAGGTCCCTGCCTCCGGAGATAATGACAAAGTTGATGCCAATGGCCGCAATGCCTGTAATGCTCATCTGCTTTACGATATTGAGCAGATTGGTGGCATTGAGAAAGTCGGTTCCAAAACGGATGCCGCAAAAGAGAAACAGGAGCAGCACGATCAGAATGGAACCATTGGATGAAAACGCGTTTTTCAGCATCACGGGGACGCCGGCTCTGTTTTTGCTTTCCATGTGTGCTTCTCCTTTCTTATTTTTTGCGATTCTGCACGTAGATTGCAATGATGATAATAATGCACTTGATGATATTGCCGTAGTTGTAGTTGATGTTGTTCATGTTAATCATCATTGTAATGATCTGCATAATCAGCACGCCATAGATGGTGCCCATGATGCGGGTGTTGCCGCCGTTCATGACGGTGCCGCCGATGGCGATGGCTGCAATGGCGTTTATTTCATAGTTGTTGCCAAAGGTAGAGGTGTCGCAGGCTGCGCTGCGAAACAGCTCCATCAGTCCGCCAAGACCTGCGCAGAACGAACAGAGCATATAGCCCACCATCATGATGCCGATGGTATTGATGCCTGAAATGCGGGCGGCCCGCTGGTTGCAGCCCACCGCCTCCAGCCGTTTGCCGAAGATGGTCTTTTTCAGCAAAAACCATACCAGCAGCGCCAGAATCACCACCGGAACCACCTGAATGGGAACCAGCCCTCCGATAGCGTGCAGGCCCAGGAAACGGACCGTCTCTCCCTTGATGGTAATAACCCATGCGGACACAAGCTGAGCGGCAGCCCGGAACACCATCTGGGTAATCAGCGTGGCGATCATGGACTGAATTTTGAATACGGAAACGAGGATGCCGTTGAACGCGCCGCAGAGCAGGCATGCGCCCAGCGCTCCAAGCGCTCCATAAAGATAGCTGCCGCTGGCCTGTTCAATCTGCACGCACACAACAGCAGCCAACGCCATTGCAGGGCCTACGGAGATATCGATATTGCCCGTGGCCACCACAAAGCTCATGCCCATCGCCACGCACACGATGCTCGCGCTCTGGCGGATCAGCAGCCAGAGAATGTTGATGCTTGCAAAATTCTTGGTAAACAGAATGTTGAAGGCCAGCAGCCCCAGCAGCACAAACAGCACCGCATTGCTCAGCAAAACATGCCGGATGAACTGTTTTCCGCGGCCGTTGTCAATCCTTATGCTTTCGCTCATATGCTTGTCCTCCTAAGAAGCGCAGGACGCATCGCCGCTTTGCGCAATAGCGTCCAGAATGGCGTTTTTTGTGATCTCATCTCCGACCAGCTCTTTGATCTTTCGGCCTTCGTGCAGAACGATCACGCGATCGCACTGCTGCACCACCTCGCTGAGTTCGGAAGAGATAAACAAAACGGCCATACCGGTTTCTGCCAGCTTTTTGATGATCTGCGCAATTTCGCTTTTGGCGCCCACGTCGATGCCGCGCGTGGGCTCGTCGAGGATGATCAGGTCGGGATGCGTGCAGACCGCGCGTGCCAGAATCACCTTTTGCTGATTGCCGCCGCTGAGGTTGCGGATGGGAAGTTTTTCAGACGCAGCCTTGAGCGACATTTCACTTTTATACTTCTCATAGACCTCCATCTGCCGGACACGATTGACGATACCGCCGCGCGAAAGGTCCGGCATGCGGGTAACCGTCATGTTGTCCAGAACGCTCATGATGCTGAATATTCCTTCCGCCTTTCTGTCTTCCGGGCAATAGGTAATCTTATGAGCGATCGCTTCCTTGGGATATCTGAGAAAGGTTTTTTTGCCATGGATATACAATTCACCGGAATAATCCTGATCCTCTCCAGCCAAAATTCTGGCCAACTCCGTCCGGCCCGATCCCAAAAGCCCTGCCAAGCCCACTACTTCGCCCGCGTGAATTTCAATATCGACCTGATGCAAAAGTCGGTTTTTTGTAATATTCTTACCACAGCACACGACCGGCGCTTTGGAAAACTTTTCGTAATCATAGGGTTTTTTGTCGATTGCGAGGCTGCTTGCATCGCGTCCGATCATCAGGCTGAGGAGCTTTGTGTAATCCAGCTCCGCAATTGGATACGTTCCAACGAACGTTCCGTCCTTCAAAACGGTTGCCGTATCGCAGATCTCAAAAATTTCCTCCAGCTTGTGGCTGACATAAATCATGGAGATGCCTTTTTCCTTCAACCTGCGCATCTCCCGAAAAAGCACTTTGACCTCCGCCGTATCCAGGGATGAGGTCGGTTCGTCCAGAATCAGAAGCTTGGCGTCGATATTGATGGCGCGGGCAATGGACACCATTTGCTGAATGGCTGTTTTGCACTCATTGAGAGGGCGCGTCACGTCTATATTGTGAAGGCCCATGCTGTCCAGCAGCGCCTGCGCCCGGCGGTTGGTTTCCTTCCAGTCGATCATTCCGGAAGGCTTGCGAATTTCATGCCCCAGGAACATGTTTTCCGCCACGCTGAGCAAAGGGCTGAGATTAAGCTCCTGATACACGGTGCTGATTCCCAGACGCTGGCGCTGAGGTTGTCCGTCGGATTGATTTCTTTGCCGTCAAGAAGCATTTTGCCGCCCTTGTCGCGGAAGTAAATTCCCGTAAGAATCTTGAGCAAGGTGGATTTACCGGCGCCGTTTTCACCGATCAGCGCATGAATTTCGCCGTAGCGCACGTTCAGCGACACGTTTTTCAGCGCATATACGCCAGAAAAGTTCTTGCTGATCTCCTTCAGTTGCAGCAGGTATTCCGGTTTCACTCGATAACCTCCTTTCAGGACCCCGGGCTTCATATTGCATCGAAGGCGCAGCCCTGTGGAAGGGTTGCCGCAGGCAGAGCACTCTGCCTGCGGCAACGATTCAGGTCCCGGTCGCTTGTTTAGTTCAGGAAATCCTGTGTGACCACGGAGTCATGGTTGATGATTTCCACCATGGCATCCAGCTCGGCCTGGGCATTTTCCATGGTAAAGATGGTGTCATCCACATAGTAGATTTGACCATAAGCAGAGGTGTCGCCGGCTACCAGGCCGTCCAGCACTTCCACCATCTTGTCGCCCACAAAGGGATTGCACTGCACCACAGCCTGGAACTCTCCAGCCAGCACGCTTTCCAGATCGGAAGGCAGGCCGTTGATGGTAACGATATCGATGTCTTCGCCGGGGGTCAGGCCAAACTCATACATGGCCTGCACGACGCCATGGGCCATCTGGGTGGACATGGAGAACACCACATCAATATTGTCGGCGCCCACGGACTGCAAAATGTTGCTGAATACGGTCTGGGCCTCGGTCAGGCTGTCGTTTGCAACCTGGTCGGACACAACCTTCAGGCCCTCATACTGCTCAATGACATCATAGAAGCCCTTGCCGCGATCCTGCACGGAAGACGAGGAAGGATCGCCCTGGAGCACTACGATATTGGCCGTTTCGCCGACGTTTTCAACAATCCATTCCGCGCACTTGGAACCCTGGCCCACCTGCTCGGTACCGATGTAGCAGACAAAGTCCTCGCCATTGACGCCGGTGGCCCAGCGATCGATCAAAATGACAGGCACGTTCTGGGCCTTGGCATCCTCCAACACAGCCGTCAAGCCGTTGGACTCCAGGGGAGAAAGCATCAGATAGTCGATTCCCTGGGAAAGCAGGTCCTCACAGTTGGCAATCTGCTGTTGCGTTTCGCCCTGAGCGTTGGTATAGATCACCTCGTAGCCCGCCTCAATCAGCGCGCGAATCATGCTGTTGGTTTCAGCGATACGCCATTCAGAGGTGTATTGAATCTGCGAAACGCCGATCACCTTTTTATCGGCGGTTTCCGCAACGGAGCCTGTGACGGCCATGGCCAGCAGGGATACGATGAACAGGACGACGATGGTGCGTTTTTTCATGGGTTTTACCTCCTTACATAATTGATTCAACAGTTTTGCAAACTGTGAATTTCCAGAATCACGGAGCCGAAATCCACTTTTCCGCCTCACAGGCGA
>ERZ1673722.3315-NODE-3315-length-11754-cov-37.538337_pt1 | contig 11754 bp, 8 predicted proteins | sample MGYA00580222_ERZ1673722 | MGnify/ENA primary metagenome ERZ1673722 (study PRJEB41218, sample SAMN15661750) | gut metagenome | host: Homo sapiens | place: Canada: London | collected 2015-08-20/2019-03-30 | study: EMG produced TPA metagenomics assembly of...
GCCGATACGGCGAGCGAGGTGCGGCAGCTGCTAAGCCAAAAGCGCAGATAATACTTTGTGTATTATCGAGCATTTTGGCAACGCAGATGCCGTGCCGCAGCTGCCGGAGCGGTGCTTAAGCCGCAAGGCGGGAATTGTGCGGTGTTGCCTTATATAAAAGGGCGAAACACAGATTGAAATAAAAGAATGGATCACTGGTGCGCGGGGTGGCGTTTCAGGAAAGCGCGGTATTCCCGGTACCAGCACTGGGGGCAAAGGCTCTGATACTCTACAGCGTCCACTGTGTCAATCGCAACCTGGGCACCCTCAAACACGAACTCGCCGTTTACCTTGCGGCCGTTGCAGGTGGCTTTGCGGCCGCAGGCGCAGATGGTTTTCATCTCCTCGATGGTATGGGCCAGCTCCAGAAGGCGGGTGGAACCGGGGAAGCCGCGGTTCATAAAGTCTGCCCGCAGCCCATAGCAGATGACCGGAATGTTCAGGTCCACCGTGACCAAAAACAGCTGCTCGGCCTGCGCCGGGGTAAAGAACTGGCTTTCGTCACACAGCACACAGGCAGGGGCGCTGCCATGGGCGGCAGTATCGGCCCGGACGATATCCAGGATGTCCATGTCCGGGCTAACCAGCACATCCACCTTGTGGTTGACCCCCAGGCGGGAAACAATATGATCGCCGCCTTTGGTGTCCACGCTGGCTTTCAGAATCAGCACCCGCATGCCGCGTTCGTTATAATTGAAAGCAACCTGCAAAAGCGCCGTGGTTTTGCCGCTGTTCATTGCGCCGTAACGGTAATATAGCTTTGCCATGTTTGGCTCCTTATTAAAATAAAGTAAAAAACAGCATGAAAATCGGGGTGTACCACAGGATCCTGCACCCATGCCAGGGCAGGCGCTGGGGTACACCCCGCCGGAAACAGTCATGTGCTGTGTGCCCGGCTTTTATTCATCATGGCTGCGCAGCCGGTAGCCAAGGCTCATCAGGCTGTCGCCCAAATGGACGTTTTCCACTGTGACCTGCGGATAAACGACCGAAAGATCATAGTGGCTGAAGTTCCAGAAGCCCTGAATACCCAGCCGAACCAGCTCGTCCGAAAGGTCCATGGCGCTCTGGCGCGGCACGCACAGCACGGCGACCACCGGCTTGTGCGCCGCACAGAAGCTTTCCAGCTCGGACAGCGGGCGGATGGTTACGCCGCTGATCTCCTTGCCCTCCAGGGCGGGGTTGATATCAAACGCGGCAATCAGCTTGTAGCCGTTGGTATCGCGGCTGATAAAGCTGGAGACCGCCGTGCCCAGGCGGCCGGCGCCGATCAGCACGGTAGGCAGCAGCTCGCCGTTGCCAAACAGCAGTTTGCCAATCTCGGTAAGCAGCACATCCACCTTGTAGCCGATGCCCTGCTGGCCAAAACCGCCAAAACAGTTGAAATCCTGCCGCACCTGGCTGGCGGTGGTGCCCATCATGCGGGCCAGCTCGCTGGAAGAAATTTTATCACGCCCATCTGCCTGCAGGTTGCTCAAGTAGCGGTAATATTTGGGCAGCCGCTTGATCACGGGCAACGATGCCTTGTTTTGCATTGTTGATGACATAAAGACTAATCTCCCGTTCTCCGGGCAGGGGTAAAGGAAACACCCTGCCTCTTGTGTGATTCCGATGTAAATTCTAGTAAAAGTATAATCAATCTTGTGCCGATTGTCAATTTTTTATCTAAGTTTTTCCGTGCTTTTTTTGCCCAGTCGCGCCCCTCTGTGCATAAAAAAGCGTACCAGCGGGGCATACTGTCAGGGTATAGCCGGGTTTTGCACTGCCCGGCGCACCGATTTTGTCGGAAGGAAAGGACCCCCGCCATGCCAAACCGTACCCCAAAACAACAGCCCGCCCCCCATGCTGCCAAGGACGCCAAGGATGTGGAGCGCATGCGGCTGGAACATGACCTGATCACGGACAGCGGCATTGTGCCCGCCACCAAGGGCCGCCATGCCATTTATTGCCTGACGGTGATCGGCACCATTGAGGGCCACAGCCTGGCCCCCGATAACCAGAAAAGCACCAAGTATGAGCATGTGATCCCCCAGCTGGTGGATATTGAGGAGGACCCTGCCATTGAGGGGCTGTTGGTCATCCTGAATACCGTGGGTGGCGATGTGGAAGCCGGGCTCGCTTTGGCGGAGCTGATCTCCGGCGTCAGCAAGCCCAGCGCAACGCTGGTGCTGGGCGGCGGGCATTCCATCGGTATCCCGCTGGCGGTTTCGGCCCGCAAAAGCTTTATTGTGCCCACCGCCACCATGACGGTGCATCCGGTGCGCCACTCCGGCATGGTGCTGGGGGTGCCCCAGACCCTGCGCTATTTTGAGCAGATGCAGGAGCGCATCGTCAGCTTTGTGGCGGGGCATTCCGGCATCAGCGCCAAGCGCTTTACCCAGCTGATGCACAATACTGGGGAGCTGGTGATGGATATGGGTACCGTGCTGGGCGGGGAACAGGCTGTGGAAGAGGGGCTGATCGACGCCATCGGCAACCTGGGCGATGCGCTGCGCTACCTGTATGCCGAAATCGACGCCGGGAAAACCGGATATTGAGGGGGCGCTGCCCGCCAGTGGGCGGAAAGGCTTTGATGAAAATAGAAAGAGAAAGGGGTTTTACAAGCGGGCGTTTTCATGCTACAATATACCTTATGCTATAAGGGGCAGTATGCCCCTGCCCAAAACAGCACGGCACAGCTGCCGTGGCGGATGGCAGATAAAATCACTGCGCGGAAAGTCTCTTTATGCGGGGTCGCCGGATGCTGTTTAATGGCCGCCCGCTGCCAGATAAAAGGCGAAAGAACTTTCGTTCAAAACGGGGGCAGGGCCCGCCGCGCCAAAGCAAATCAACAATGGCTGCCCGCTGAACAGGGCAGCCTGAATATACGCATATTATAGTAAAGAGGTAGGGAGAGCATGGCACGTTCAAGTTCCGCCAAAAACGGAAAAAACAGTAAAAACACATACCGCGCCTCCGGCAGCAAAAGCAGTAAAAGCAGCAGCTCCGGGACCAGACACAACAGTTCGGCCTCCGGCAGCAAAAAGCGGATGTCCAGGCTGGAACAGCGCCGCGCCCAGCAGCAAAACCTGATCCGCAGCGTGGTGCTGGCCGGGCTTGGCATTCTGGCCATTGCGCTGGTGCTGGTGCCGGGGCAGAGCTTCTGGAATGTTCTACGCAGCTGGCTGTTTGGCACCTTTGGCGTGGTTACATATTTTGTCGGCCCGTTTTTGCTGTATCTGGCCTATCTGCTGGCATCCGGTTACCATGTGGGCACTTTCATTGGCAAGGTGCTGCTGCTGGCGGTGCTGCTGGCCGGTACGGCGGTCATCTTCTCGGACTTTAAGGTAGGGGATACCCCCTGGCAGACCGTCAAGATGCTGTTTGCCTGGGGGCAGCGCAAGTTCTGGACCGGCGGTGTGCTGGGTGTGCCCATCGGCGCATCGCTGCTGGCCGTCTGTGGCCGTCCCGGTGCCAATATCGTCATGATTATTGTCATCCTGATGGGGCTGATGGTGTTTTTTGCCGTTACCCCGGTGGATGTGGTGCAGTTCATCAGCTATTATATTCAGGAGTTCAAAGCCCGCCGCGCCGCCCGTGCGGAGGAAGAAACCGCTTATGATACCCAGCTGTTTGGCCATGAAGCGGAGGAAGAATCCCTTGAAAACCTGACCGGCAGCCTGCCGCCCATGGCCGGCGAGTCTCCGGCCACGCCGCAGTCTGGCACCCGCCGCCCCTTTGATGTGGCCCCCTATCTGGAACAGGAGGAAGCCGCCCGCCGCAATGCGGCCCAGGCAAACCCTGCCGACCAGGCAGCCGCCGCAGCACAGGCCGGCCAGCCGGCGGCCCAGCCCCAGCAGGCGTATACGCAGCCTGGCACCGCAACATACCCCGATATGCAGCGTGCCCAGGCTGCGCCCCAAGGCGTGCAGCACACCCAAAGCTTTGCCCCGCCCGCCCAGCGTTCGGACTTTGATGTGGACCTGGGGCCGGATGCTTCCCAGCGCGCTTTGCAGAACGCCGTGCAGCATGACCCGCTGCAGAAAATTGAGATCGGCCCCGGCGGCACCTTTGGCCTTGACCCGCTGGAACAGTTGAACCATCGCGAGTACCCCGCGCCCCAGCCGGAACCCCAGCCGCAGGAAGAAAGCTTTGAGCTGCACCTGGAACCGGAAGCCCAGCAGGCTGAGGAAGCCCCGGTGGAGGAAGACAGCCTGAATGACCTGATCCAGCGCGCCGTGACCGGGCGGGATACCCCCGTGGCCGGTGCCGATGTGGGCCTGCCCGATGAGGATGAAGCGGAAAGTTTTGAAACCCCGCTGACCCCGGAACCGGATGATAACGCACCTGCCGCCTCAGCGGAAGATTTTTCCACCCCGCTGGAGCCGGTAGAGGAATTGCCGGAACCGGATGACGTTGGCAGCAGCGAAAGCGCGGATAATTTTGAAACACCGCTGGTACCGGAACCCACCCAGCCAGCGCTTGCCCCTGTTACAGCCATCCCCACATTGGGCGGCAACTTTGACCAGGGCGGTTTCGATGCAGCCAAGGCTGCCTGGAACGCCGGAATTCCGGTATCGGATCTGCTCACCGGGCGGGTCAGCGTGCAGGCCCCGGCACCGCAGCCCGCGGCCCAGCCTGCCGCCGCTGCGCCTAAAGTATACAGCGTAACGGATGAACGCCGCCCCGGCAGCCCCAACCGGCTGCGGGTATCTTCCAGCATGGGCAATTCGGCTTCGGCTCCCATTTCCAGCCCGCCCAGCGTGGCCAAAGCAATGGCGAAAGCCCCTGCCGCCCCGGCAACCACCGCACCCGCCGGTGCAGCCCGCGAAGCGGACGAGGATGCCAGCAGCGAAGCTACGGCAGCCTTTGCCGCCCAGGCCAAAGAGGAATTCCCGCCGTATACTTACCCATCTTTGAACCTTTTCAATGCGGCCAAGCCGGAAGATGAACGCGGCGCGGCCGCCGAGATGAAGAAAAACGCCGATATCCTGGTGAACACGCTGGACAGCTTTGGCGTTAAGACCCATATCCTGGATATCTGCCGCGGCCCTTCCGTGACCCGGTATGAGCTGCAGCCCCAGGCGGGCATCAAGGTCAGCCGTATCACCAGCCTGTCGGATGATATCGCCCTGAACCTTGCCACCGCCGGTGTGCGTATCGAAGCCCCCATTCCCGGCAAACCTGCCGTCGGTATCGAGGTGCCCAACAAGATCCGGTCTACCGTCAGCATCCGCGGGGTGTTTGAATCCCAGAACTACATCAACATGCGCAGCCCACTGACCATGGCGCTGGGCAAAGATATTGCCGGTACAGCCCAGGTGGCGGACCTGTGTAAAATGCCCCACCTGCTGATCGCCGGCTCCACCGGCAGCGGTAAATCCGTCTGCGTCAACTCGATCATCATCAGCTTTTTGTTCCGCTCCGGTCCGGAAGATGTCAAACTGATTCTGATCGACCCCAAGGTGGTGGAACTGGCTGAGTACAACGGCATTCCCCACCTGTTAATGCCCGTTGTGACCGAGCCGCGCAAGGCCGCCGGTGCCCTGGGGGCCAGTGTGGCCGAGATGGAGCGCCGCTACAAGCTGTTTGCCGAAAACAATGTGCGCGATATCAAGAGCTATAACAAGCTGGCCAAGCAGCACCCCGATGTGCTGGAACACCTGCCTTATATCGCCATTATCATTGATGAGTTGGCCGACCTGATGATGGTTGCCGGCAAAGAGGTGGAAGATTATATCTGCCGCATTGCCCAGAAAGCCCGTGCGGCCGGTATCCACCTGATTGTGGCAACCCAGCGCCCCAGCGTGGACGTTATCACCGGCCTGATCAAAGCCAACATCCCCAGCCGTATTGCATTTGCAGTTTCCAGCCAGATCGACTCCCGCACCATTCTGGACAGCGGCGGCGCCGAAAAGCTGCTGGGCAACGGCGATATGCTGTTCCTGCCGGTCGGTGCTTCCAAGCCCGTGCGTGTGCAGGGTACCTTTGTGACGGATGAAGAGATCAGCGCTGTGCTGAACTTTATCAAATCCACTTCCAGCGCCCAGTATGATGAAGAGATGATTGCCGAGATGGAGCGCCGTGCCGTGGCCGAAAAGGGCGGCAAGGGCAGCAGCTCCGATTCGGACGATGACAGCGGCAGCCGCGACCCCATGTTTGAACAGGCGGTGGAATGCGTCATCGAAGCCGGGCAGGCATCCACCAGCCTTTTGCAGCGCCGCTGCAAGCTGGGCTATGCCCGTGCGGCCCGCATCATGGACCAGATGGAACAGGAAAAGATTATCGGCCCCTATGAGGGCGCCAAGCCCCGTGCCGTTTTGCTGACCCGCGCCCAGTGGCAGGAACGCCAGCTGGGCCAGGGTGAGTAAATACCGGCGGCGCAGGTATTGCCGCCATTCCTACCGCCGCCCCCAGGTGTGGACCATTGTGGCCGCTGTTCTCATCGCCGTTGCCTTGTATGTGGTCGAAAATTACGGCGGCAACGGTTTTGTGCCCAGCTGGGACCAGATTTACCAATGGGTTGGCCTGGAACCCAGCCAGAGCGAAACCACAGCCCCGCTGCCGGAGGGGGAAACCGAAGTGGTGTTCCTGGATGTGGGGCAGGGGGATGCCGTGCTGATTTTGCAGAACGGTGCGGCCTGCCTGATTGATGCAGGCCCCAAGGATGCCCGGCAGAACCTTGTGCAGGACCTGCGCAGCTATGGTGTAAGCCAGTTGGACCTGTTGGTGATGACCCATCCCCATGCCGACCATGTGGGCGGCATGCAGGCCGTTTTGCAGAACTTTGATGTGCAGACCCTGCTGACCCCTGACCTGAGCGAAACTGACGTGACCGGCCAGACCCAGCGCACCCTGCAAACCGCCCAGGAATGCGGCGTACCGGTGGAAACTGCCTATACCGGCCAGCAGTACACCATCGGCACCGGCACATTGACCGTGCTGCTGCCCGGTGTGGATGCCGATACGGCGGGCAGTGACGATGCAATAAATGATATGTCGCTCTGCCTGCGGTTTGAAGCCGGGAACTTTACCTTTTTGGATACCGGCGATGCCGAGCGCAACGAGGAAGCCGCCCTGGCGGAGCAATATCCGTTCCGCTTGCGGTCCACCGTGTTCAAGGCCGGGCACCATGGGTCGTCCACATCCAACACCCAAACACTGCTGTGGCAGGTGCAGCCCCAGCTTGTGGTTGCCAGCTGCGGCCTGAACAATGATTACGGCCACCCCCACCGCGAGGTCATCCAGGAAATGCAGGATGAGGGCATTGACTTTTACCGCACCGACCTGTACGGCACGGTGACCGTGACCGCCCAGGCGGACGGCAGCTTTACTGTGCAGACGGCAAAACAGCCGGACGAAGAGCTGGCTCCCGCCGCGTAACCCCCGGCAGCCTGACTCTGTGTGCCTGACCCCAGTAAGTCGGCAGGAAAGTGTTCCCGCACGTTAATTGGGTAGAAATAGAGGAAAGTAATAAAAATACAGGAGGATGAATCCTATGCAGATCTCCCAGATGTTCAAGCGCAAGCCTTGCGTGTTTTCCATCGAGTGCTTCCCCCCGAAGCAGACCGCCAACTTTGGTAAAATGAAGGACACCCTGCGCACCATGCGCACCCTTAACCCGGATTTTATCAGCGTTACTTACGGTGCAGGCGGCTCCACGGGCGGCGTTTCCACTGTGGAAGTGGCCGAATTCCTGAAAAACGACCTGAACGTAGAGCCGCTGGCCCACATGATCTGCATGGGCAGCGATAAGGCAAAGGCCGCCCGGCTGCTGGACCAGCTGAATGCCGCCGGTGTGCGCAACGTGCTGACCCTGCGCGGCGACCGCACCCCCACCCGCCCCGAAAGCCCGGACTTTGCCCACGCAAGCGACCTGGCCCAGTTTGTGTGGCAGACCCAGCCGGAATTTGATATCCACGCTGCCTGCTACCCCGAAGGCCACCCCGAAGCCGCTACCCTGGCTCAGGATGTTGCCAACCTGCGCTTTAAGCAGGAGGCCGGTGCCACCCACCTGCTGACCCAGCTGTTCTTTGATAATATGCACTTTTATCGCTTTTTGAACCTGGCCCGCCGCGCAGGCATCACTTTGCCGGTGTCTGCCGGTGTTATGCCCATCGTTAAGCGCAGCCAGATCGAGCGCACGGTGGCACTTTCCAGCGCCAGCCTGCCTTCGGAGTTTACCCGCATGATTTCCCGCTACCAGGACGACCCCGAAAGCCTGTATGCTGCCGGTATTGACTATGCCGTGCAGCAGCTGCGAGATCTGATCGAGGGCGGCGCGGACGGTGTGCACCTGTATGCCATGAATGACGCCAAGGTTGCCGCCGCTGTGTATGAGGGCATCAAGGACCTGCTGTAATCGGCCTGTTGGCCCCATAGAGGGGGAGTGAAACGCTGTGCAATTAGCCTACCCGCAAAACGATACCCGCGCCGAAACCCTTCGCTACCTTGGGGCAGGGGGCTGGCAGCCGGATGCTGCATCCCAGGTGCTGCTGCAAAAAGCCGAGGACGCCCTGCGCGCCGCCGCCACCCCGCGCGGCGTGTGGAAACAGCTGCCGCTGACCGCCCTGCCGCTGCAGAACGCCGGGAATGATATTGCCCGCCACCTGCGCGGCTGCGATGCCATGGTGCTGATGGCCGTTACCCTTGGCAGCGGGGCTGATACCCTGATGCGCCGCCTGGAGCTGACGGATATTGCCTTGGCCGCTGTGGTGGATGCAATGGCTTCCGCTGTGATGGAAGAGCTGTGCAACGCGCTGGAAGCCGAGATCCGCACCAGCGTGCAGGCGCAGGGGCACTACCTGACGGGGCGTTTTTCCCCCGGCTATGGGGACTGCCCGCTGACTTTGCAGCAGCCGTTTGCCATTGCGCTGGATACCGTGCGCGGCCTTGGCATGGCGGTCACGCCGGAAAATCTGCTGACCCCGCGCAAAAGCGTAACAGCCATCCTTGGCGTGGCGGACCACCCGGTAACGGGGGCCCGCGCCGGGTGCGGGCACTGCCTGCTGCGCGAAAAGTGCGAATACAGAAAGAGGGGAACCACCTGTGAAAATTGAGGAAGTATTTGCCCGCCGCCGCTTTATTATGCTGGATGGCGCCATGGGCACCCAGCTGCAGCTGCGCGGCCTGACCACAGAACAAAAGCCGGAACTGGCCGCCTTTATCATGCCGGATGTGCTCACTGCCGTCCACCGGGACTATGCCCGCGCCGGGGCGGATATCCTGCTGGCAAACACCTTTGGCGCCAACCCTCGTAAATTGAAGGGAACCGGCTATACTGTGCAGCAGGTGATCGAAGCGTCCATCGCATGTGCCCGGACCGCCGCGCAGGAAACCGGTGCCCTGGTGGCACTGGATATCGGCCCCATCGGCGAGCTGCTGGCCCCGGCCGGTACCCTGCCGTTTGAGGATGCCTGCGCCCAGTTTGCTGAGATGGTGCGCGCCGGTGCCGCAGCCGGGGCAGACCTCGTCTTTCTGGAAACAATGACCGACCTGTATGAGCTGAAAGCCGCCATCCTGGCCGCAAAGGAAAACTGTGACCTGCCGGTGTTTACCTCGATGAGCTTTGAGGCCCGTGGCCGTACCTTTACCGGCTGCACAGTGGAAAGCTACGGCATTACCGCCGCCGGCCTTGGTGCGGACGCCGTGGGCATCAACTGCTCGCTGGGCCCCAAGGAAATCCTGCCCTTTGCTCAGCGGCTCTGCCGTGTGGTGCCCGCCGGTATGCCGGTGTTTGTTAAACCCAATGCGGGCCTGCCGAACCTGGACGGCAGCTATGATATCACCCCGGCGGAGTTTGCCGCTGAGATGGCCGCCTACCTGCCCACCGGAATTTCCATGCTGGGCGGCTGCTGCGGCTCTGAGCCGGAATCCATCCGCCTGCTGAAAGAGCTGACCCAGGATAAAACCCCCGCCGCCAAAACCCCTATTGTGCGCAGCCGCCTGTGTACCCCCGTGCGCTGCGTGGAGGTAAACGGCATTACCGTGGTGGGCGAGCGCATCAACCCCACCGGCAAAAAGCGCTTGCAGCAGGCCCTGCGGGAGGGCGACAGCGCCTATGCCTGCGCCCAGGCCGTAGCCCAGGCCGAAGCCGGTGCCGAGCTGCTGGACGTGAACGCCGGTCTGCCGGATATTGACGAACCCGCCACGCTGGAAATGCTGGTGCGGGAGCTGCAATCCATCACCGACCTGCCATTGCAGCTGGATTCTTCCAACAAAGATGCTTTGGCCCGCGCGCTGCGCATTTATAACGGCAAGCCGATCGTCAACTCGGTCAACGGCGAGCAGAAGGTGCTGGACAGCATTCTGCCCCTGTGCAAAAAGTATGGCGCCGCCGTGGTTGGTCTGGCACTGGATGAACACGGCATTCCCAAAACGGCAGAGGGCCGCTTTGAGGTTGCCAAACGCATTGTGGCCGCAACGGATGCTATCGGCATTCCCCGCGGGGATGTTTACATCGACTGCCTGACGCTGACGGTTTCTGCCGAGCAGAGCGCCGCTGCCGAAACCCTGAAAGCCATTACCATGTGCAAAAAGGAACTGGGCGTGCGCACCGTGCTGGGTGTTTCCAACATCAGCTTTGGTTTGCCCTGCCGCGGCTACATGAATACCACTTTCCTGACGTTGGCCATGCAGGCCGGGCTGGACCTTGCCATCATGAACCCCAACACGCCGGAAATGATGGCCGCCGTGCGCGCCTACCGTGTGCTGACCAGCCAGGACGAAAAGTGCAATGATTACGTTGCCGCCTATGCCAATGTGCAGGTGCAGACCTCCCAGGTGGCAAAAACTGATGCCGCCGCCCCGGCGGGCGGTGCAGCAGGGGCCGATGCTCTGTTTGAAGCCGTGCGCCGCGGCCTGAAAAACGAAGCCCGCGCCGCTGCAGAGGAAGCCCTGAAAACCCGCGAGCCTTTGCAGGTGGTGAACGAAACGCTGATCCCCGCGCTGGATGTGGTGGGCGATGCCTTTGAAAAAGGCTCCATCTTTTTGCCGCAGCTGCTGCAATCCGCCACGGCGACCCAGGCTGCTTTTGAAGTGATCAAAACCGCCATTGCCGCCAGCGGCAGCCAGGGCGAAAGCAAAGGCCGTATTGTGATCGCCACCGTAAAAGGTGACGTACACGATATTGGCAAAAACATTGTACGCGTAATTTTGGAAAACTATGGCTATGACGTGCTGGACCTGGGCCGCGATGTGCCGCCGGAGCGCGTGGTGGAAGCCGTGCGCCAGACCGGTGCGCCGCTGGTGGGGCTTTCGGCCCTGATGACCACCACCGTGCCCAACATGCAGGCCACCATCGAAGCCCTGCACGCGGCCAACCTGCCCTGCAAGGTCATGGTGGGCGGCGCTGTACTGACCAAGGCATACGCCGAACAGATCGGTGCCGATTTTTATGCCAAGGACGCCAAAGCCAGCGCCGATTACGCCAAACAGATTTTTGGCTGATTGAATCAAGTTTTGACTTTCACGTTTCAGCTGGTATTTTGCTATAAAAAAATAAATACGATAACGCAATAAAACAGCAGCACACCGTTTCCCGGAAAATAGGGAAGCCGGTGTGTTGCTGTTTTTATTTGGAAAGGGGGGAATGGCGAAATAGGAACGAAAAGAGTGTGAAAATAAGAAATGAGAAAATTGGAAAAATTGAAGAAAGAAGAAATCAAGAAGATAAAAGGTAACACCGCACAATTCCCGCCTGACGGCTTAAGCACCGCTCCGGCAGCTGCGGCACGG
>ERZ1673722.3318-NODE-3318-length-11733-cov-7.223240_pt1 | contig 11733 bp, 8 predicted proteins | sample MGYA00580222_ERZ1673722 | MGnify/ENA primary metagenome ERZ1673722 (study PRJEB41218, sample SAMN15661750) | gut metagenome | host: Homo sapiens | place: Canada: London | collected 2015-08-20/2019-03-30 | study: EMG produced TPA metagenomics assembly of...
AAAATATATTTCATTAACTCTCAAAAAATAAAGTGCTAAATCCTAAAGACGGGCAAAAGACCCGGCAGTGACCAGGATCTTCCAGCCGATCGAAAGCAGTAATGAATAAAATTTAATCTGAGAAGGGCTGTTTACGCAGTCCTTCTTTTTTTTGACTTTTTTAATTGCAATCTGCTGTTTAGGAAAGAATTTCTGCATTTTAGGAAAAAGTGGTTGCAAAGAAAAATAGTTATGGTACGATACCAGTATCTTTTATTTTGATCTTTTTTAAATATTTCTTTTCTATCTGGAGTCTTTTTTGATCCCAACCAGTTTAAACAAAATAAAGCAAAGCTACAAAATGTAAAAGGAGAATCTGTGCCTATGTGGAAAATAGCAGTTGCTGACACGGCAGAGGACCATTTAACGCTTTTAAAAGATGCCCTAAAAGCGTATTTCCAGGAAACACACAGGGTATTTTCTGTGACTTCTTATACAGATCTTACAGTTCTGGAAAAAGACATGGTTCAGGGGGAACATTTTGACCTTCTGATCCTGGATCTTGTGATGAACGGCCAAAGGAGCGTTGAAGCAGTCCGGCGGATCCGGGAAAAAGAGGATGGCACCCCTCTTATATTTCTCACTGCAAACAGGGAATACGCTGTGGAAAGTTATGAAATGAACGCACTGGATTACATGATAAAACCTTTGAAAAAGGAGCGCCTGGTGAAGCGGTTAGACCAGCTTTTCAAAAGAAAAAATCCCAGATTTTCAGTCCGTACACAGGGAGATTACAGCTATTACGGTTATGATGAACTGGTGTATTTTGAAGCCAGGGAGCACCGGGTATATGGCAGGAGAAAAGACGGAAGGGAGTTTAAATGTTCCCAAAATCTTGGCAGGATCGAAGAGCAGCTGAGAGAAGATCCCCGTTTTTACCGCTGCCACAGAGGCTATATCGTAAATCTGGATTACGTAGAACAGATCAGAGAAGTAATGTTGTTAAAAGGAGATCTCCGTGTTCCCTACAGGCTCAGAAACAAACGAAAAATAAAGGAAGATTACCAGCGGTATGTAACAGAAAATATCTGTTTTTTAAAGGAGGGAAAGGGCAGTGGAAAAAGAATGGGTTAGCAAGATGGGAACTTTTGTGGGGACGCTTTTGTGTATCCTGATCCTGCCGGTTGTAGTTATAAACTGCACACTGTTGTTTAAAAGCCATATAAACAGGGAGCGGGTGCCGAATATTGCAGGTACTTTCCCAATGGTGGTACTGACAGATTCCATGTATCCGGAATTTCAGGCAGGGGACCTGATCTTTTGCCATACAAAATCTGCCTCGGATGTAAGGCCAGGGGATGTGATCGCATTTTTTGATCCTGCAGGAAACGGAAAAAGCATTGTCACCCACAGAGTGGAGTCGATCACAACAGATGAAAACGGAAGTCTGGCATGGGTCACAAAAGGGGATGCCAATAATGCAAAAGATAATGCTGTAGTGCCGGCAAAAAATCTGGCCGGTGTATACCGCAGGCGGATCCAGGGGCTGGGAAACGCAGTGGTCTTTATGCAGACGTCAAAAGGAATGATGGTCTGTGTTGTGTTCCCGATCCTTCTGTTTGTTATGTATGATGCAGTCCGCAGAAACCGATATGAAAAAAACAGAATATATGCCATGGAATGTGAAAGGAGAAATCAGGTATGAAGAAAAACAAAAGGATGCGTACAGCATCAGGACTTATGATCGCAGCTCTTTTAACCACCAGTATGATCAGCGGAACATTCGCAAAATACACCACAGCAGATGCAGCCCAGGACAGCGCAAGGGCAGCAAAATGGGGCGTAAATCTGGGGATCAGCGGAAGTCTTTATGGGGACGCTTACGCAGGAGCAGACTCCAACACCATTGTCTCCAATACGGACAGTTCCGTTACAGTTAAAAGCTCTGCTGCCGGAACCGATGTGATAGCCCCCGGAACCAGGAATTCTAACAGTGGACTTCACATCACATTAAACGGAACCCCGGAAGTAAGCACCAGAGTATACGGAACCATCAAGACACAGAATATTTACCTGAAGAAAGGTGAATATGGGGTGATGGTGGAAGCCCATGATGTAAAGGCAGAGGATTTTGCAAATGGGGGGAATGAATACTATACGGAGACAGGTGGTGCGTATGAAAAGGCGAAGGGGTATATACAGGGAGTTAATTATTATACCCTGGAAAACGCAGCCAATGTTGATGCCAATTACTATCCCGTAGTTTACAGCGGTGCAAAAGTAACTGGCTCAAAGACAAAAGACAGCCTCAGTGAGATCGGACAGAATATTGCTAATCTGCTGGCAGACTCACAGCCTGTTACCGGCAGTGCAGGAACCGGTGCAGAGCAGGGACAGACGATCTATACAGTAGAAACAGATGCTGCAAAGATCTATGCACCGGGAGAAGATCTGGCAGATCAATTAAACAATCTCTCCAGTACCAATATTACCTGGGAGTGGGAGTTTGAAGGAGATGACGGTGCGGATACGATCCTGGGGGCGCTGATCGCAGGGACAAGTAAGGTTGTGGTGAAGGATGCATTATCAGGCTCCTATGCATTAGTAGGAGTTAATGAGACCACAGGTTTAGCAACAATGTCAGGAGTTTCATCTCCAATTGCCTCCGTAAAAACCAGCTTCTCCATAGAATTAACTGCTGACCAGGTAGACTGATTATATGTTCTGTATAGGCGGATCCTGAAACTGTATATCTGGATAAAAGAAAGTTATACAGCTGCTGTCTGCGAAAGATCTGACCCGGCTTTCCAATGGAGAAACCTGTTTTTGCCAGGTGTATTCTTCTGGTTCATCCTTTTATTTTTCAGACGCAGGATCTATGTTACCGGCTTTATAAAAGAAGCAGCAGGAGGAACCCTGAAATGGAGAGGAAAAGAAGAAAAGATTGCAGAGGATGGACGTTTTGTCTGCGAAAAAGTTCCTTTTGGAAAACAGAAATGGAAAGTCCTTATACCGGATGGCACGGTTTATCATCTGGTCTGGAAGCTGGAAAGAGAGAAAAAAGAACCAATTTCATTTATCTTCCGGGAAAACAGACCCTTTAAGATCCAGGTGGGAAAACAGATGCAGGCAATAGAATTTGTACTGACCTTAAAAGAAAATACATTGCTTGTGGACACATCATACCGGGCTGTTATTGATAAAAAGCAGAATATATATGTTACAGAGGGTGTGATCGAAGCGGAAGAGGACGGAAGCAACCAGACACCGGCAGGACTGAAGGTAGACAAAAACGGAAAATTTAGCATCGATGAACAGAGAGGCATGGATAAATGAAAAAATGGATCCGCAGGTTTGTAATGACAATTCTGGGGCTGGTATTAGGCACAGGGATGTACATGATCTGTGCAGAACGTGTATTAAAAGATCCCTTTCCCATGCCTTTTGGTATCGGCTTTGCTAATGTTGTTTCAGGAAGTATGGAACCTGCTTTAAAAAAAGGAACTCTGCTTTTAGTAAGAAAAAAGGCAGATGCAGAAATCGGGGACATTGTAGTCTACCAGTCAGGTGAGTCCATAATCGTACACAGGATCATTTCCGCAGAAGGGGATCAGGTCATTACAAAAGGGGATGCCAATGAAACAGAGGACATTCCCATTAAACGGTCTCAGATCAAAGGTGTGGTAATGTTTAAGATCCCGGAAATTGGAAAAGGGATACAGTGGCTGCAGACCCTTGCCAGATACAGCGGTGCAGATCATAAGCAGGAAAGCGCAAAAGTGGCTGCATTTGAACATGGGGAACAGATCCTGCAGCCCTTTAGCAGAGCAGGGAAAACAGGTGATTTGCAGCCGGGAACAGACAGGGTATACGCCCTTACAGTGACAAATGAAAAAAATGGAAATGTAAGTGAGACCAGACAAAACTATTCCATTCAGGTTACAACAGCCGGAACGCTGCCCCTTACATATGTATTAAAAAGAAATAATACTGAGCTGGGACGTTTTTCAGAAATGGTCACAGAAAATTATCTGTTTCAGACGGCTGATATGTGGTTTGAAGCAGGAAAAAAAGAGGGCCATGCATATGAACTGGAAGTAATATGGCCGGAAGATAAGAAAGATGTTTTATGGGCGGATGTTCCGGATCTTGTGAAAATACAGGTTCATATGGAACAGGCAGAAACTATAGCATCAACTCTTGTAGTACCCGTTCTTGCCCGGTATCATCACAGCAGCACCCATATTTACGAAATGGCTGCAGTTCCTTTTTATTTTACCAGTGACCGGCTGACAGAAGAAGGAAATGAATACCAGCTGTCACCGGAAACCGAGGCACTTGCAATAGAACTTCGCAATGATCAGGACGGATACAGATGGTCTGATACGCCCATCCATTACATTTATCAGGTGAGAAAAGATGGGGAAGAAAAAGGCGGAGAAGGTATTTTGTATCCACAGCAGGGGGCAGGAAGTTCTGAGCGTATCGTAATTCAGGATATGGCTCCGGGAGTTTATGACATAGAGGTACAGTCGTTGTCTCCTTTTGAAAAAACATTAAAGGGAACCTTTGTGATACCGGAAAAGGAAAACGATATTTTCTGTGTAAAAGAGGACCAACAGGGCAGTTTTTGTGTACAGCTGATTGTTTCTGTAAAAGATTACGAGGGGAATATAAAGATTTCCTGGCCGGAGGGACTGATACCGGATAGTACCCAGGCGGTTTTTGAGGATGTAAAGACCAGGACGGAAGATCTGTATGAGGCAGGGGAGCTGACTTTGTGGATGAAACCTTATACGTCCCGGACTTATCGCTTTTTTAAAACAGATACAGAGACCGACTATACCTGGGATACGCAGCTAAGAGCAGAGGCAGCAGATTAAGATGTACTTGGGAATATGAAAAAGGGATATGAGACTATGAAAAGAGATTATGAAAAAGCAGAAGAAGTATAAAATATGCAGAGGATTGTTTTTTCTGGTATTTCTTATGGAGATTAGTGGAAGGCTGGCTTTTTGGGGAATGGCAGCAGAAAAAGAGTCAGCAGAAACGCAGACGGGGGCAGCAGGAGCATATTATGAAGAGGATGCTTTTACAGTGCTTCTGGAAACAGAGTATGCAGAGAAAAAAGTTTCTTTAAAAGAAGCATTTCACTGGTGTCCGGAATACTTACAGGGCCTTAGGGTAAAAGAGGTAGAACTCTCCCCGGGGCTTTATTTAACAGAAGAAGATCCCGGGGATTTTACAGGAGAAAGAGCCAACGGACAGTTTCGGGTTTGTTTAGAGATTAATGACAGTGGAAAAGAACTGCTTACAGAAGATGGCTGTCCCGGAAACTGGTGGATACAGGAAGAGGAAACGGTAGATCTGAATATGATCCTGGAGTTTTCAAAAGCCCTTACAGACAGTGAAAGAGAGCGGTACATTGATGTGACTCTGGGAAACGACCAGGTTACCCTTAAACGCAGGATCTGGCTGGTCTGTAAGGTGATACCGGTCAGTTTTTCCGGCTCTGGAATACTCCCAGGCTCCTGTTACCAGTTAAGATCAGCAGAGGCAGAAAAAAATAAAAAAGCAGTTATAGATGGGGCTTCATCTTTTACAGCATTTTATCATGTGCGTTCTTTTATTCCCGGAAACTATGACAGCCGGAAGATCGTCTGGAAAAAAGATGGGATGGAAGAAGGATTGCCTGTGGGAACTTCGATCATTATGACAGAGCGGTCAGAAGAGAGAAGCACAACAGATTTCTGGTATTACAAGGTGCAGGAGAAAGTCAGCAGGATTGACCTGAATGAATTTACCCGTATGAGTGGTGATGAGGAATACAGTTATGATATGGAAAGTACAGAGTATAACTCTTTGGACTATCAATTCATGGCAGATTTTGAAGAGTCAGAAGAGAAAGCAGAAGAAGGTTTATATCAACTGGGTTTCATAGCATCAGACAGCTCAGAAGAAGTGAAAGTTTGCCAGATGGAACTGGAAGTGCAGGTGGTGCCGGGAAAAACATATGATCTTGAAATAAGAGAAAGCGAAGAGAGAGAGGAAACACCAAAAGTTACAGTAACCTGCAAAACAGAAGATCCCCGGGAAGAGATTGCGCAAAAAGAAAAAACGTTCGCTTTGGTACTGACTGGCACAGGAGAGACCGAACTTCCCGAAGATGCCCGGTTAAAAGTGGGAAAAAGAGAATACAGGACCAGCGGAAAAGACAGTTTTATCCTGCCGCTTGGTGATATGCAAAATGAAAATTCCAACTGGGAATTTACTTTACTTTCTGACCTGTTTCCGGAAGAAGAAAAAGAGTACCATTTTACAGCGCAGCTTTGCCGGACAGATCCATTCACAGAAAGCGGGATTTTAAAGGGGAAAACAGTAACAGAACCCCAGATGGTTGTTTTCAGGAAAGCCAAAAAAGATATAACCGGTCTGAAGATCACCGGTGTCAGGATATCAGACAGTGAGGGATGGCGAAAGGGACAGTCTTTTAATGTTCAGGTATTAAATATGCCTCCGGAAGGTCAGATAACAGTAACTGCCTATGAAGGCCTCACAGGCTGGCAGAGATCCGATGCCTGGAATGTGTCAATGGAAGAAGGAAAGATCTCAAATCCTTCTGCAATAAAAGGTATTTTCCGCCTTATATTTGAAATAAAAAATGCTGCCGGAGAAGTTGTCAGTCTGGCACCTTACTATCTGATCGTAAAATGAGTACCGCCTGAAAATAGAACGCTATATTCAGTAAAAAGAAAGAAAAAAACAGGGAACTGCTGCAGTCAGGGGAAATTTACTGCACAGTTCCTTTTTTGCCATAATTTTTCAAGAAAAAAGTAAGGAAGTAGGCGTATGTATATGGTATAATGAAAGGGATGAAAGGGAAAAAACAACCAAAGAGGAGGACAATCAAATGCCCGATATTAATATTCTTGTTGTAGATGATGAAAAAGAGATTGCGGACCTGATCGAGATCTATCTGGTCAGTGATGGATATAAAGTATTTAAAGCTGAAAATGCAGAGGCTGGTCTGAGTATCCTGGATAAGCAGGATATCCACCTGGTTCTGTTAGATATTATGATGCCTGGTATGAATGGACTGGAGATGTGCAGAAAGATCCGGGAGACAAACAATATTCCCATTATCATGCTCAGTGCTAAATCCACAGACTTAGATAAGATCTTAGGACTTGGTACAGGTGCAGATGACTATGTGACAAAGCCATTTAACCCATTGGAACTGACAGCCAGGGTAAAATCCCAGCTGCGCCGTTACACTCAGTTAAATCCAAACAGCGGTGCAAGGGAAACAGTGAACAATGAGATCACCATTAAGGGAATGAGCATTAACCGTGACAATCATAAAGTGATCGTAGACGGAGAAGAGATCAAATTAACACCCATTGAATTTGACATCCTTTATCTGTTAGCTTCCAATCCTGGAAAGGTATTCAGCACCGATGAGATCTTTGAAAAGGTGTGGAACGAAAAAGTATACGAAGCCAACAATACAGTTATGGTACATATCCGTCGCTTAAGAGGAAAAATGAAGGAAGATACCAGGCAGAATAAGATCATCACAACTGTGTGGGGAGTAGGTTATAAGATTGAAAAATGATGTAAGCAGACGCTACCGGACCAGGGTGATCACGAACATCATATACAGCGCCATTATTACCTGCCTGGTAGAGGTGTTTTTTGTTACAAACCTGTCTATGGTGGCACGGTATATGGGAAACAAGGGAAAAATGGTCCTGATGGTCCAGGCGATCGAAAAGCAGCATACAGCGGTGGTGCTTTTGTATCTGATCCTGGGGATCCTGCTGTTTTCCATTACATTTATGATCCTTCAGGAACCCTATATCCGCTATATCAGTAAAATATCTGATGCAGTGCAGAATATATCAGAAGGAAACTTAAATACAGTGATCGATGTGATCGGGGATGACGAGTTTTCCGGTATGGCTGCCAATTTAAACAGGATGGCAGCGGATATCAAGCAGCTGATGGAAAAAGAGCGTGAGTCGGAGCGGACGAAAAACGAGCTGATCACTAATGTGGCCCATGATCTGCGAACCCCCCTTACTTCCATTATCGGTTATCTGGAACTTCTGGCAGGGAACCGTCAGATCCCGGAAGATATGCAGCATAAATACATAGAGATCGCATATGGAAAGTCAAGAAGGCTGGAGAAGCTGATCGAGGATCTGTTTGGTTTTACCAAGTTAAATTATGGCAAGATCGCCATGCATGTGGGACAGCTTGATATTGTGAAGCTGTTGGGACAGCTTTTGGAAGAGGCGTATCCTAATTTTGTGGAAAAGGGTCTGTCTTATGATCTGCAGAGTAATGTGCCTGCCAAGACTATTAACGCAGACGGAAATCTTTTAGCCAGACTGTTTGACAATCTGATCGGAAATGCCATTAAATACGGGGCAGATGGAAAGCGGGTCCTGGTGCAGATCCATGCAGAAAGCGAAACAGTGACAGTTTCTGTTACCAACTATGGATATGTGATCCCGGCAGACGAGCTTCCTCTTATTTTCAATAAATTTTACCGTGTAGAGCAGTCCCGCTCCAGCAGTACAGGAGGAACCGGACTGGGACTTGCCATTGCAAAGGAGATCGTGGATATGCATGGAGGAACCATCAGTGTAGCCAGTGATCTTAACGGAACCGTATTTACTGTAAAACTTCAGGTTCGTTTTGATGTAAATAAGGAAAATTTTGGAAATATTGAGGACGAAAAACAGTAATTAAAGAGGAATTACAGGATGGATACAGGCAAAAATAAAATGGTTGGAACGAGAAAAAAAAGGGCGCTGAGAGGCACCCTTTTTGCGGTCATATTGTCCGCTTCCATGAGTTTTTCGGCTCTGGCTGCCATGACAGCAGACGGACCGGGAATGGGGACAGCGGCAGGGGCATCAGCGGATACTTCCGACAGTACGGACAGTGAGCAGGTGCTTAAAACAGAAGCAGCGCCAGAGGAAGGCCCTATCCGTATGGATGTGGTCTATGGATATGACAATGTGGCAAAAAGCGGGCGTTTTCTTCCACTGGATATACAGTTAGACAATACGTCAGAGGAAACCTTTGAAGGAACTTTGTGCGTTACTTCCCAGGAACCGGACTATGACGGTTACAGCAACAATTCCCAGGAAAAATATGATACATACCGCTACGAATTTCCGGTCATGATCCAGGGAGACAGCAGCCTTGAAAAGAAGTTAAATATCTCTCTTTGCAGCAAGTCAGACCTGATGTACATCACACTTATGGATGGGGCCGGCAATGAGGTACTTAGCAAACGGCTGAAAATGGATCTGAACACAGATGCAGCCCAGCTGTTTATCGGTGTACTTTGTGATGAGCCGGAACGCCTTTCCTATCTGGAGCAGGTAGGTGTCAATTACAGTATGCTGCGTACAAAGACCATTGACCTGTCTGTGTATGATCTGCCGGATACAGAACTGGGACTGGACCAGTTAGATGTGCTTCTGATCACGGATTTTAACTCAGAGACCCTTACAGAAGAGCAGACAGAGGCGATCTGGGAATGGGTACACCGTGGCGGTATTTTACTGTTTGGAACAGGTGCCAGGGGAGATGAAACATTATCTGCTTTCAGTAAACAATTGCTGGAATATCCGGTTTCACCTGGAATGGTTTACGAGATCCAGATGGGACAGGACCGTACAGCCAGGGAACCGGGGGAAAATATTCTTTCCCTGGAAGGAACAGAAGTGGATTTAAAAGGCGGAACAGACCTGCTTACAAGTGGTTCCCTTACGGTTCTTTCTGCTACTTCTGTAGGAAATGGAATGGCAGCGGCAGCAATTTTTGATTTTACGGATCTGGAAGAATATTGTTTAAAAGACAACTCCTATGCAGATTATTTCCTTACAGCACTCCTTGGTGAAGACAGAATCAATACCTTAAACAGCAACGCAGGTGGTGGAAATTACAACCAGTTCTGGTCTGTCCAGAGTCTGGTAAATACAGGAAATATTCGCAATCTTCCAAAGATCGGATTTTACATGACCCTGGCAGTGGCATATATTGCCCTGGCAGGTCCGGGACTTTATTTCTTCTTAAAACAAAGAGATCTGCGGGAATATTACCAGCCTGCAGTGGCACTGATCGCCATCTGTACCACTGGTATGGTGATCTTAATGGGAACAGGAACCCGTTTTAAGGGCCCGTTTTTCACTTACGCTACCATAGAAAATACCAGTCAGACAGATAAAACAGAGACGACTTTTATCAATATGCGGGCTCCTTATAATAAGACATATTCAGTGGAATTAAATCCCCAGTACCGTCTGTATCCTGTTACAGGCAGTCCTTATTATGACCAAAATCCATCGAAGGAATTTTTCGGTGAAGGAGAAGCAGATATCACCATCCGCTATGGGGAAGATGCCACCTGGATCCAGGCAGTGGATACAGGGGCCTTTAATTCCAAAATTTTCCAGATGGAGCTTCACACCCAGAATGAAACAGGAGAAGGTTTCTCAGGTGAGATCCGGGCTTTTAACGGAACAGTTTCCGGTACTCTTACCAATAACTATTCTTATGCAGTAGAGAACGCAGCAATTCTTCTTTACAATCAGCTGCTGCTGATCGGAAATATGGAACCAGGTGAGACGATCTCCTTAGATAACCGTCAGGTGACTTTCTGCGCGACCAATTTCAGCTATGCGCTGGCTTCCCAGATCACAGGCGTTTCCCTGTATGACAGAAACGGGGATATGGAAGATGCCACCTATGTTCAGGCATTAGAGCGGGCCAATCTGCTTTCATTTTATATTGAAAATTATCTTTCCGGTTATCATGCACAGGCCAGTGTGGTTGCTTTTGGAAGAGGAAAAGAAAATCTGGATTTCCTGAAGAAAAATGACTATGAGGCTTATGGCTGTACCCTTCTTACCTCAGAACTGGATGTAAATTATGAAAAGGGCGGAAATGTATACAGATCTGCCATGCAGAAACAGCCAAATGTTCTTTCCGGAGAATATGACGCGGACAGAAATACCATGTATGGAATGGCGCCTGTGATCTTGGAGTATTATCTGGGAAATGAAACAGATGTGGAAGCTTTGGACTTCCATCCGCTGACAGCAGAGGCTTCTGACAGTCTGCGTTATTATTACACAGTTCCATTTACAGGCGGCATGTATTTTTATAATTACAATACAGGGGACTATGATCTGATGAAGCCGGAGAAAGATCACTATACCAGGGAAGAGCTGGAAGAATATCTGTCACCGGGAAATACCATTACAGTGAAGTATGTATATGATACCACAGGAGAATATACCTGGAATATCATGCTTCCGGTACTTACAGTCACAGGAAGGAGCAAGTAATGCTTAAGATTGAAAATCTGCATAAAATATATGGCAAATATCATGCTTTAAGTGGTCTGGACATGACTGTAAAGGAAGGCGCTCTTTATGGATTTGTCGGTCCCAATGGAGCGGGAAAGACGACGGCGATCAAGATCATGACCGGGCTTTTACAGGCAGAAGAGGGAAGCGTATTGATCAACGGAAAAGATGCTCTGGCAGATCCGGACCAGTTAAAGTCCTGTATTGGATATGTGCCTGATTTTTTCGGTGTTTACGATAACCTGACAGTAGGGGAATATATGAGTTTCTTTGCTTCCTGTTATCAGTTGGACGGACTGGTGGCAAGGAAACGTTACACTGCCCTTTTGGAGCAGGTGGGTCTGGAAGATAAGCTGGATTTTTA
>ERZ1673722.3338-NODE-3338-length-11663-cov-66.404721_pt1 | contig 11663 bp, 10 predicted proteins | sample MGYA00580222_ERZ1673722 | MGnify/ENA primary metagenome ERZ1673722 (study PRJEB41218, sample SAMN15661750) | gut metagenome | host: Homo sapiens | place: Canada: London | collected 2015-08-20/2019-03-30 | study: EMG produced TPA metagenomics assembly of...
GGGGTAGGCGTGTCGTCGCTTTCATCGCCACCGCCCGCATAAGCGGTAACAGAAAAGCCGCACATGATAACCAGTGCGGCAAGCAATACGGTAAACTTTCGGATTATCTTTTTATTCTTCATTGTCGTTGTCCTCCTGTTCGGCGGGGTAAGTGGCTTCCGGCTGCGGCAAGGTGATTTCGCCGCTGGCGTAAGCGGAGAGGAACGCGGCAAGCTGCGTCCCGTCAAGGTGTACCGCCTTTACCATTTGCACGATCTGCGCGTTTTCTTCCTCGACTTTCTGCGCTTCAAGGTCTTTCAGCTTCTTTTGCTGTTCAAGGATTTTTGCCCTCGTTTTCTCAATATCCCTTTCGATACGGTCAAGTTTCGTGTTCGCCATAGTCATTTACTCCTTTCCAAACTGTTCTTTCCATGAATAGCTGCGCCCCAATCCCTTAACGGTTTTAAGATAGGGCATAGCGTTTTCTTCCAAAGTCGCCGCCCGGTTAAATAGATCGGGATAGTGTTCTTTGAGATATAAAATCTCTTGTTTCTTCATGCTCGGACAAAAGAAACAGGACGATTTACCCGGCTGCGGCAATCCTGCCGCTTTGATTTCCCGGATACAATCGTCCCTGTTCCAGCCCCATTCTTCAATGAGGGGGTAGCGGTTATGATATTTTTTGTCGGCTTCGTTGTACTTGCGGGAATGTTCATACCGTTTCACTTCTCCCGCGTCATAGCCGATATAGCGGTTGACTTTCTCGCCGCGCTGCCATACTTCGCGGCAAGGCGCATAGTGGTTGCAAAACTTTTCCTGCGGTGCGATTTTGTGTTTCTGCGAACAACGCTTATGCCCGTAGGCAATCGACGGGAGCGTATGAGAGCGCAAGCACTCGGTTTCAAGAGATAGGCGGTTGCCGTAGCGGTCAACATACTGCACAACGGTAATCTGCGGCATACCGTGTTCCGCAAGCCATTGATTGATTATCTCGATAAATTGATAGGTATGCGGGTGTTCCGCGCCCGTATCGGCAAAGGTGATAAGGTCAATCGGGATTTTGTGCTTGTATAGGCCAATAAGTAAGGCGGCACTATTCGTGCCGCCGCCAAAAGATACAATATTCATTTTTCAACTCCTTTTAATTGTAATTTAACCGCCCGTAGGCGTAAAAGTGGGATTGCCAATAGCTGGTGTCCAGCTTTGAATACTGGATAGGGTCGCCACAATGCAGCATGACGGGGCTTCCGTCCCCGTCCTCGCCCACATAAATCCCCACATGGGAAACGCCGGGGGTGTCGTATGTACCCGTAAAGAACACCAAATCCCCCGGCTGCGGGTTAGAAACAGGGGTTGAGATGTTGTAAAGCCCTTGCGCCCCAAGTCTGCCCGTATTGTATAGGCCGCTGTTCGTCAATACATAACTCACAAAGCCGCTGCAATCAAAAGAGGTTTCCGGGGTGCTGCCGCCCCACACATAGGGAAAACCGACGTATTTATCTGCTTCCTCCATGAGCCGCGCAAACTTTTCATCGGAACCCAGCAGCGCGGCGGGTACTTCATAATCGGCGGGCGGGTTTTCATAGTATTTAGACACATAGCCGGATTGCGGGAAAAGGTCGGGTCTGTTTCCCAGCGACGACATATACATAGCGTACATGGATAGCTGTTCTTCGCCCATGATGTAAACGGGGACATGGGAGAGGTTGAAGTTTTCCAAATCCACATGAAGAATGTAATAGTTATAGGGGACTTCAACCGTATAGGGGTTGCCCTCGCTGTCCGTCCTTGTTTCGGTGCGGTAGCGTACCTGTACTTCTTCCTCGACCGTCAAGATATACTGTTTCTCAAAGAGCATTTCAAGGGTGCTTTGCACTTCATCGAGTGTAAACACGCCCTCATGCCACGCGGAAAGGATAGAAATTAGCACATAGGGGTCATGCTCGATCTCGTCCGCGTTTACCCGGTATTCGTCATAGCCGGGGTATTCGCTTTCGATATTGTCCAGCATATCTTGTAACTCGGCTTCCATAGCGGCATACGCGCTTTCCGCGCCCGTAATATCCGCGTCCTCGGAGAGATAGGACGACGCAATCAAGCCGCTGCCGCTGTTGCCGCCAAAGAGGGAGCAAGAGGACAGCCCGCCGAAAAGCAGCAGCACGATAAAGGCAATCCCGCCCACAATCAAGCAGCCTTTCCAATGCCGGACAACAAAGAACGTCGCCCGTTTGGTTTCCTGCGCGGTTTTCTTCGCCGCCTTTGCGGTGGCTTCAGCGGTTTTTTTCGCTTTGCCGCCCGCTTTCAGCGTTTTTGCATACTGCTTTTTAATGCGCTGCTTCTGCCAAAAACGGGAAATGGGGTTGGAGTGCGCAAGCGCGGGGTTATCGTGCAACGCCTTTTGATAGAGAAAATCTGCGTTTGCCTTTACCGCTTGTTTTTCCGCTGCCGCCGCTGCCCGGTAGGGTTTCAGCTTATGGCGGCGTATGCCGCCCTTAACTGCCCGCGCCGCCATGCCGCCCGCTTTCTCTCCGGCAAGTTCTACCCGGTGCCCGCTTTCCACACCGACGTTTTCTTTCTCTACCTCGTAGATTTTCCCATGTACGGTACTGTTTAACTCCTGTGCCGGACGGGATAAGGGGTTATGCCGCAACTTGCCGTTTGGGGGCTTATCCGTCTTTTCAAAGGAAAGGCGCGTCTTTGCCTTGCCTTTCGCTTCGTCAAAAACGCGCTCTTTCTTGATTTTGGTCTGCTTGGGGATAGCCGCCCGCGCTGCGTCTAAACGGTCTGCCGCTTTCTCGGATTTACGGATAGATTTCTGCAATTCCGGCGTTGCCCGTTCCGCTTCGGAAAACTGCAAGCGGGACGTATGGGTTTTTAGCTGCGTCGCGTCAAGGGCTTTTTTCTCCGCGCCTTTTGCTGCGTGTCGCTCAATCTCTGCGCCGATATGCTGCACAACCTTTTCCGCTGCCACCCCTGCGGGGGCTGAATAGTTTTCTTCCTGCGGCCTTTCGCTGATACTGGACGTTTCGCCCGTCGTGAGGTTTTCCGCAACCGCACCGTCGCGGGTCATTTTTTGCGTTACCTTGTCGGGGGCTTTCAGTTCCTTGCTCAATCTTCATCACCTCCAATCCGCTGTTTTGCAAGTTCGCAATAGTCGGGGTTTAACTCAATGCCGATATAGCGGCGGTTAAGCCGTTTTGCTACCATGCCCGTCGTGCCGCTGCCGAAAAAGGGGTCAAGGACAATCCCGCCGATGGGACAGCCCGCCAAAATGCACGTTTCCGCAAGTTTCGGCGGGAACGCTGCGAAATGCCCGCCATGATAGCCGACATTGTTAATCTGCCAAACGTTGCGGCGGCTGCGGACGGGAGAAATCAACTCGTCGGCGTATGCGCCCTTTTCGCGGGGGCGGTTGATTTTCTGCGGCTGGTTTTGCCCCGGAACAGTAACGTTATACTTGTTTCCTTTGCTAACTCCGCTTTTCAGCCGCCCCGCCGTTGTGGGGGCTATCGGCTCGGCTACTGCTTGCCAATCGTAATAATACTTCTTTGACTTGGTAAGCAGAAACACATATTCATAGCAGCGGGTCGGCCTGTCCCGCGTGCTTTCCGGCATGGGGTTTGTTTTGTGCCAAATGATAGAACTGCGCAAATACCAACCGTCGCCCCGCAAGGCAAGGGCTACAAGCCACGGAATACCGATTAAATCTTTGGGCTTGCAGCCGGGGGCGCGGTGGTTGAACGCCACTTGCTGCCCGTTCCTGCCTTTGGGATATTTGGGGTCTTGGTGGTCGGCTTTGCTGCCTGTGCCGCAATAAGTGTCCGCGATATTCAGCCAACAAGTACCCTCCGGCGTAAGCACCCGCTTTACCTCATGGAATACCGCCGTAATACGGGAAACATATTCCTCCGGCGTTGCTTCCCGTCCGATCTGCCCGTCTGCGCCGTAGTCCCGCAAGGCATAGTAGGGTGGGGACGTTACGCAACAATCAACTGCATTTTCCGGCAAGGTTTGAAGCACCTGCAAGCTGTCGCCGCAATAGATTTTGTCCATTTCTATCCTCATGCCGACACCTCGCCGGGTTTGGTCGTCATTACACGATAGAGTTCCGTATCTTGCGGGAAACGGTCAATAAAGGGCAAAATCACGTTGCCATAGAAGATAAGCCCCTCGCCCGCGTCGGAATGGGTTACATAGGTCATTTGCTGCTGCGAAATGTTAAGCTGCTTTGCAAGGATTTCCCTGTCGCCCTGTGCTTGGTTGAGCATATAGACAAAATCGCTGTTTTCAAAAACGTTTGAAACTTCTCTGCTCGTCAAAAGGTCTTTGACGTTCTGCGTGATACCTGTCGGAATACCGCCCCACTTCCTAAAACGCTTCCAAATCTCAACGCTGTACGCTGCGGTCTGTTCCTCTTTGAGCAGCAAATGAAACTCGTCGATATAGTACCGCGTCGCCTTGCCTTCGCTGCGGTTTATGGTAACTCTGTTCCAAACTTGATCTTGGACAATGAGCATACCGAGTTTTCGTAGCTGGGTGCCGAGTTCTTTAATATCAAAGCAGACAAGGCGGTTGTGAATGTCAACGTTTGTTTGGTGGTTAAACACGTTCAAACTGCCATTTACATAGAGTTCCAATGCCGACGCGATACGCTGCGCTTCCTTTTCCGGCTGCTTCTTGATTTCATTGTAGAGGTCGCCCAAAATCGGCATATTCTCCGGCTTCGGGTCTGCAAGGTAGCTGCGGTACACGCTGATAACGGCGCGGTCAATCAAAGTCTTTTCAACCGCTTCCAGCCCGTTTTTGCCGCCCATAATCAACTCGCAAAAGGAAAGGATAAAATCGCTCTTTAAGGCTATGGGCGTGTCGCCCTCGCTGTAATTGAGGTTTATATCCATCGGGTTAATGTACTGCGTGCTGTTCTGCGAAACCTTGATAACCTGCCCTTTCAGCCGTTCCACAAGGGGGTAATATTCCGCTTCCGGGTCGCAAATGATAATATCGTCTGCGGTAATGAGAAAAGCGTTGGTGATCTCGCGCTTTGCCGAAAAACTCTTGCCGCTGCCGGGTGTGCCGAGTATCAAGCCGTTAGGGTTCTTCAGCCTTTTCCTGTCGCACAAAATCATGTTATTCGATAATGCGTTTAAGCCGTAATACAACGCTTCGCCGCTTTGGAACAGCTCTTGTACCGTAAAGGGGACGAAAATGGCGGTGCTGGAAGTCGTCAAGCCCCGCTGGATTTGGATTAGGTTTTCGCCCAATGGGATAGAGGACATAAGCCCCTGTTCCTGCCGGTAGTCAAGGCGGGTGAGCATACAGTTGTATTTCTGTGCGATACTTGCGGCCTGAAATACGTCGTTGTCCAATTTCTGCTTTGTGTCTGCCACATTCAAAACTAACAGCGTAAGCAAAAACATTCGCTCGTTCCGGCTCTGCAAATCCCGCAAAAGGTTTTTCGCTTCGCCGCCGTAGGTGGCAAGGTCGGACGGAATTATATCCATATCGTAGCCGCTGCGGATTGCCTTTTTCTGTTCCTCGATTTTCATACGGTCAAGGTCGGTGATTTTCCGCTTGATCGTCTTGATCGCTTCGTTGTGGTCGATACTCTGAATGTGCAGATTGACGACAATCCCGTTTTCCGCTTCCATGAAGTCGGCAAGCATACGGTCTGAAAGTTCCGGCGCGGCAATCTGCAAAAAGGAAACCGCGCCAAACTTCCCGCCCATTTGAAACATTCGCCCGTCGCCAAAACGGAAAGAGGACGGGGCAATAAAGTCTTTGACGGAAAGGCCGCTTACGGGTAGCCATTCCCACGCAAAGTTGAAGCGTTCCCCGTCCGGGTGGAAAAGCCCATGCAGCACTTCAAGCCGCTGCTTCCCGTCCAATACCCGCGCCGCCGCGCCGATCACCTTAAAATGGTTGAGGGTGTCCGTTTCGATACGGGCAAGCCGCGCCCGCGCCGATTTAATATCTTTTGCTTCAATGGTAAAGGTGAGAAACTTTGTCTTGATAAGCCCGTTGTTGCCGCGTTCAAGCTGTGTTTGCAGCATTTCGGTGTATTCGGCTCTGATACTGTCAAAGTCGTCATTCTGTGGGGCAATCGTGATACTGCTCTTGAAATCCTCCTTGTTCGCATGGCGGCTGATTAAGGAAAGCTGCACACTGATAGAAGCGTCAAAAGAGTTATACATATCGCAAAGGGCTTCAAAAATGGCGGTCTTGTCGTCCGGCTGCGCAAGCTGATAGTTAATATCTTCAAACTCAATGCACTTGGAATACCGCCCGTTTGCAAGGCGGCAAATCCCGTCCTTATACATTCGCTCAAACGGTATGCTGTCCTGCGCCGTATGGGGCTTCCCGTCGCCCTTTGCCTGTCGGATAAGGGTATCTATCTGTTTTCTTTCCTGTCGGGAAAGTTTACGCTTTTCGTTTTGGGTGTTTTTCTTTTCCTTTGACAATCGCCCGTACCTCCTTATCTAATTGCTCTTGCCGCGCAAGGGCGGCATAAAAATTGTTGGTCTGATAAGGTCGCTCTTTGGGGCGAAGAAACTTCACTTCCACAAATTGCCGTATAATCACTTCCAGCGGTTGCCCGTTCTTCTCGTACATAGCGAGTAGGAACATGGGCAGCATGGCAAGCACCATGCACAAAGCCGCCGTTGTCGTTCCCGCGCTGTCCTTTGTCAAAAAGAATAGCGGTAGCCCGATAGCCACCGCCGCGCCGAAACAGAGTAATTGTCTTTTGGTAAGGTTGAACATTACCTTGCTCTTGATTTTGGTTAAATCCTTTGGGACGGTTACATACGCCATTTCAAACCTCCTTTCCGGCAAACCGTATGTCGCTTTTGATTTCATTTCCCCATACGTCCCAACCAGGGGTATGCTGCCTTGCAAACAGTTCAATACGCGGTAGGTCGCCCATAAGGGCAAGTATCTTTTCCCGCGTTATATCCGGCTTTTTGCTGTGCTGCTCAACAGGGGAAATAATAAATTGATGTACCTTGTTTGATTGTCGCTTCGGGTGTCCTTTGGTAGCAAGCAAGCAGATTTCCGCATTTCCTCGCGTCCAAAAGCCCAAGCCATAAAACCAAGTGGGCGATTTCCGATTTTGCTTTAACCATACAAAGGCAACGGATTTATAGGTAAATCCCCAAGCCTTGATTAACTGCAACGCTTCTTTAAGCTGCGGGAACGTCGCCCATAGGAATAAAATACAGTCCTTATCCGCAATTTCTTTGACGGGTAAAGCGCAAAGTTCCTCAATACTCATAGTGGGATAGTGCTTTTCCGCTGCGCCCTGTACCTTGCTTCTCGCGTATCTCCAAGGGGGATCGGCGTAAATGATTTTGTATTTCTTCATCTGCACCCCCTTAATGCGCGCTGAATACGGATTTTGCAAGGCTTCCCGTTTTGAAAAGCGTAAAACACAAGAGGACGGTATAGCCCATGCAAGACCAGATCGCGCCGGATATGTCATCGGTTGCTGCGATTGTCTGTATCAAAACCGCATAAATACCGACGCACACAAGAATTAGAAAAGCCTGAAAACCGAGGGCAAGCAAGGATTTTAAGTAGTTCTGTCCCATGCCGCCCCATTCACGATTTACCATTGTCGCAACGGGGATAGGGGCGATACTCGTTACAAGGTATATTTCAATCATGCGCCCGTACACCACAAGCATAATGCAGATTGACAGGGCTTTCATGGTAAGCCCTACAAAGAGGGATTGAAACCATAGCCCCAAAAGCCCGCCGACGCTCATAGCGTCCAGCTTTGCTTCTATATCGGTGATAACGGTTGCAATATCTATGCTTGTGTCGGATATGATAACGCCCGCGCTGTCGTTGACGACGCTCTGCGTAACGTCGAAAACTCCCATGACGATGTTCCAAGTATTTGTTACCAGCAGCACCGCAACAAAGGTTTTGAAAATCCACTTGAAGAAAATCCAAGTGTCGAGATCGTGCAGATTGTTTTTCTCAATTACAAGCTGGATTAGTTCGTAGCACATGACAAAGGTAATGATAACGCCCGCAATCGGCACAATGACGTTTTCCGATAGGCTGCGTATCATATTGAATATGCCCGCGTTCCACCCGGCGGGGGTTGTGCCGACTTGCGTTGCGATTTCTCCAACCTCTGTATTTACGCTGTCGAACAGCCCGGAGAGATTAGAGAGTATTCCGTCTGTCAAAATGCCGCGAAACCAATCTTCAATCATCTGCCATATCAAAAGCTAATCCCTCCTTTCCCGCGCCCTCCCGCGTGAAGCGGGAGAGCGCGGCGGGTAGTGTTAGTTTGTGGCATTATCCAAACAGGCCGGAGAGCAGCGGGACAAGGGTAAGGCCGATAAGGGCAACGCCGCCGCCCGCCATCAACTGTTTCATGCCCTGCGACTTCGCGCCGGGGTTATCGTTGCCGTACCCCTCCATGAGGTTAATGCCGCCCCAAATGCCAAGTCCTGCGCCAAGCGCGATTACCAAAGTCTGCAATACGTCAACTGCGCTGTTGAAAAAATCCATATAAACCTCGCTTTCTGCCGCTAAAACGGCTCAAAAAATGTTGTTGGAAATAAAAATGCCGCCGTTTTTATTCGGCGGCTGCGTCCTCGTCGGACAAATCTATTTCGTATATGTCAAAGGCTTCATCGGGCTTTACGATTGCCGGACGGGTAGACATATACCGTTCAACGTCAAAAGCGTTTTTCTTGTCGAAGTCGGAAAGGTATTTGTAGTTCGGGTGTTTCGTTATGTCGTATTTGTCGCTTAAAAAGGGACGCACACCGCGTAGCTGCAAAATACATTTCCCACCGTCCATAACTGCTATTTCGTCCTGTGTCATCAACTCCTTTCCTAATTTTTGATAAGTAAGTCCATGAGAAACCTGCGTGCCGCGATTTTCGGAAGTGTTGAAACTGTCGATTGTTTCCCGTCCCAAGTTATCCGAAATATCCTTTGCATTTTTCCCACGTCCTCCCAAAAACAAGGTGCTGTCGGCATTATCAAGTATGATTTCTGCCGCGTCCTTGTAAATGGCTTTTAGCTGGCTCTGCGATTGCAGAATGATAGAAGCCGAGATTTCCCGGCTGCGGATTGTGGCAATCAATTTTTCAAACTGCGGGATTTGTCCAATGTTTGCAAACTCGTCTAACAGGCAGCGAACATGAACCGGCAGCTTGCCGCCGTATTCGTCGTCGGCCTTGTCGCACAAGAGATTAAATAACTGCGATTGCAGCATAGCGATAACAAAATTAAACGTGCTGTCCGTATCGCTCATAATCAAAAACAAAGCTGTTTTTCTGTCGCCTAACGTGTCAAGTTCTAATTCGTCGTAGGACATAAGATCGCGCAATTCCTTTATATCAAAAGGAGCGAGCCTCGCACCGCAAGAAATGAGGATTGATTTTGCGGTTTTGCCCGCCGCCAATTTATATTTTCGGTACTGCTTCACCGCGAAATGGTCGGGGTCGCGTTCTTCCAAGTCGGCAAACAGCAAATCGACGGGGCTTTGATATTCCTCGTCGTCCTCGCGGGCTTCGCTGGCGTTGATAAGTTCCAACAGGGTAATAAAGTTCATTTCCTCGGCGGGGGCTTCGTACCAGATGTAGCCCACCAACGCGCAATACAAAAGCCGTTCTGCCTTTACCCAAAAATCCTCCGCGCTTTTTTCTCCCTCACCTTTGGTATTCGCTATCAACGTATTTACCAGCTTCAAAATATCTTTCTCGCTGCGGATATACACAAAGGGGTTGTAGTGCATAGATTTTTTGAAGTTAATCGTATTCAGTACCTTAATGCGGTAGCCCGCCCGTTGCAGCAGCTTCCCGCACTCAATCAAAACCGTACCTTTCGGGTCGGTTAAGACGTAAGAGGAATGAAGCTGCATTAGATTAGGTTTGACAAAAAATCTTGTTTTTCCGCTGCCGCTGCCGCCGATCACGACGACGTTCTTATTTCTCGCGTACTTCGGCTGCTTCGGGCGGCTGTTCATGGTAAGCCGTTCCGTCTGCGTCAAAATGATGTTGTTTTGGAAATCCGGGTCTATGTAGGGCTTTATATCTTCGGCGTTTCCCCATCGGGCAGAGCCGTACTCCGCGCCCTTGCGGTATTTCTTCGCGTTTTTCCCTTTGACATAGACTATCAAGCGGATAATCACCGCACCGACAATGCCGACAAGCAAATCCAACGGGTAAACGCTCGGCAAGGCGTTTTCAAAGGCTGCGGAAAATCCTTGTGTGATATTCAGTATCTTTGCAGAAATATCCGCGCCGGGGGCAAGCCGCACCGCCTGTCCGACTTTATCAAAGAGATAGACAAAGAACACATAGGGGATATTCGGGATTATCAGCTTTTTGTAGTTCATCTGCTTCATATCTCGCGCCCCCTGTCTATTTTCTTTACCTTGTCGCGGGCGGCGTTAAGCTGCTTCGCCTTGTCCTTTGCTGCGGCAAGGGCTTTGCGGATAGAGGGCTTTTTATCCCTGTTCAGCTTCTTTGCGGAAAACTCTTGAAACGCTGCGGTCATAACGTCCGCGTCCCGGCCTTTGAAAAACACAAGGTAACGGGTCTGCTCGCCCTTAACCTTTTTTAGCGAAAAATCTATGTTGTATTTCTTCGCCGTACTCTCAAAGGCTTTAATATTGCTGTCGGTGATCTCGATGTTGGAAACACCCGCGTTCTGCTTCATAAGCTGCCGCATGGTCTGTTTCCCATGCGCGGGTTTGCTTTTCTGCTCCAAAAACTTTTGGATTGCTTTCTGTAACGCCTGTTCGGTAAGCCGCGCCGCGCCTTTTCCCACTTTGACGTATAGGGCAATCGTTTTTTGGGTTACTTCCTCCTGCAAGGTATCAACTCCTTTCCCGGTAAACTGCGGCTATGCTCATTTGCTGCCGTAAAAGTCGTGATTGACAAGGGCGGTATAGTAGCTGTCAATGGTACTCGGCGCGTTGAACAGCACCGCTTTTAGATACTGCTTGATGTTGCGCACTTTGGTTGTGTTCTCCCTCATGCAATCCAAAACAAACTCAATATGGCTGCTGTTCAGCTTCAAAAACTTGGATTTCACCAATTCGGCGGGGTAGTCGTCCCCGGCAATACGGATTGTCTTTCGGGCTGTGCAGACGGTTTCCAGCATAAGGTCAACAATCTCGTCCAAACGGTCTTTGTCAATTTTGCAGTTTTGAATGAGATGGTCGTATTCGATATTGTCCTTGATAATCTCCCTGTAAATCTCTACTGCGCTATTGCTTTTCGCTTCCGTTCTTTTCCTTTCCGGCGGCGTAGCCGCTTCGCCCTGCTCAAAGGGCAAGGGATTTAGGGAATGGAAAGGAATGGAATGGGTACTTGATAAATCAGTAATTGATTGTTCTTTACTTGATATATCTTTATTTAATTGCGTTGGATTTTCCAACGTAGGTTTTTCCTGCGTAGGTTTTTCCAACGTTGGATTATCCAATGTTGGATTTTCCAATGTAGGTAAATCCAATATAGGCGGCTGTCCGCCGCTGGTAGCTGCTTCCGGCTCTCGCGGCTGCGGCTGCTCGTATATGACGTAATCTGCGCCCCGCAAGCGTCCCTTTTCGTCGCGCTCCCGGCTGCGCACGATATATCCGGCTTTTTCGAGTTCCTTTACCGCTTCGCGGATTGCGTCGATCTTCTCCCGGTTGATATGGGATAAGCCCGCAA
>ERZ1673722.3345-NODE-3345-length-11633-cov-4.856452_pt1 | contig 11633 bp, 10 predicted proteins | sample MGYA00580222_ERZ1673722 | MGnify/ENA primary metagenome ERZ1673722 (study PRJEB41218, sample SAMN15661750) | gut metagenome | host: Homo sapiens | place: Canada: London | collected 2015-08-20/2019-03-30 | study: EMG produced TPA metagenomics assembly of...
GGCCCTGCACCTGGCGGCCGTTCAGGAACGTCCGCGCCTCCGCGTCGTAGAACTGCAGCGTCGACTCGCGCTTAAGCCAGCCCTTCTCGTAAAGGCCGGTGATGAACGCCTCGGACATCTGCTGGTGCACTTCGCCCGCATGAGCGATGTTGGAGCCGTCGAAGATGTCCAGACTGATGTCAAACGCATCGAGCACGCGCTTTTGCGCCTCATGGTTGCGCATCACGTAGTCCTCGATGGTGCCGTCGAACTCGCCGGCTTCAACGAGCTTGCGGTAACCCTCGTTGATGGGCGAGCCGAAGCAGTCGGTGCCCGACACGAAGCGAACGTTATCCGCACCGATGCGATCGCGCAGGAAGCGCGCGAACATGTCGGCGGGAACGAAAACGCCGCCGATATGCCCGAAATGCAGGGGCTTGTTGCCGTAGGGCATGCCCGCCGTCACCACGGCGCGCGCAGGCCACGAAGCACCCGTTCCGTTATTGAAGTCCACTGTTTCCCTCCATCTTCCTCAAAGCAGCGGCCAGATCGTCGGCGGACACGTCAGAAGACGCGCCCATAAGGTCGAGCAGGTAGGAAAGATCCGAATAATCCTGCTGCAGGTAGACGGTGTCGCACGTCGAGCAGCCCGCGAGCTCGGCCGCCTTCGCCACAGCGTCCTCGAGCGTGCCGATCTGATCGGCCAGCCCGTTCTCGACGGCCTCCATGCCCGTGAACGTCATACCCGTCGCCAGCGCGCGAACCGCCTCGATGCTCATGCTGCGCCCCTCGGCGACCGTTTGGATGAACGTCTCGTTGATCTGATCGACCTGACTCTGGTAGTAGGCGCGCTCCTCCTCGGTCAGAGGCCGCGTGCCGTAGGACGAGTCCTTGCTCTCGGCGGACGTGATGGTGTCCACGTTGATGCCGAGCTTCTCGTAAAGACCCGACAGATCGGTCACCTGCATGGCCGTGCCGATGGCCCCGATGGCGGTGGTCTTGGCGGTGAAGATGTAGTCGGCCTGCGAGGAGATCTCGTAAGCCGCGCTCGCGTTCATCGACGCGCTCGAGACCACGATGGGCTTGGAGAACTCCTTCACATAAAGGGCCATCTCCTCGCCTGCGGTCGCCGTGCCGCCGCCCGAGTCGATGCGCAGGACGACCGCCTTGATGTAGGGGTTGTCCTCCGCGATGTCGAGCTGCTCTTTGAGGCCCTCGGGGCTCATGACGGTGCCGTCGTACTGTACGGTTCCCGCCATGTCGATGATGCCCACCGAGTTAGTGGTCGCCACCGCGTCGGAGACTCCCTCCTCGAGGGACCCGAGAGGGTCCATGAACGAGGAGAACGCCGACGTGCACGAGGCGACGCCGAAGAACATCAGCGCGAAGAACAAGACCACGGCGACGAGCGCGACGATCCACCCCTTGCCCTTCTTCGGCTCGGGGGGCGCCGGGGGCGTGTAGGCGGGCGGCGTGGCGTAAGCGTAGGTCTGCCCGGGCTGCGCCGCACCCTGGGGCTGCGTCGTGGCCTGGGCCGCATTCGCCCGGTAAGCCGCACCGGATGCCGATGCGGCCGCCGCCTCCTGCGGGGCGGCATGCCCCCCGGCGGGTTGACCCTGAGGCTGAACCTGCCCATATGCTTGTTGATAGGGGCTTTGCGGCTGACCTGCGCCCGGGTCTCCCCAGGCGCCTTGCTGCCAGTTGTTCTGCTGAGTCACAGGGCCATCCCTTCCTCGTGGTTAACTAGAACCCGAACCCCTCGTCGGGCTTGCCGTGTTGCTTGCCCTGGGCCTTCTTGGCCGTCCTGATGAGGAACTCTTGGTTCGTCTCGGTCTGTTTGAGCGATTTGATCAGCATATCCATTGCGCGCTCGGTATTGTTCATGTTGGACAAAATCCTACGAACAGCCCAGATGAGCGGCGCCTCCTGCGGATCGAGCAGAAGCTCTTCCTTGCGCGTGCCGCTGGCCACCGGATCGATGGCGGGGAATATGCGGCGGTCGGCGAGGTTGCGGTCGAGCTTGAGCTCCATGTTGCCCGTGCCCTTGAACTCCTCGAAGATGACCTCGTCCATCTTCGAGCCGGTCTCGACGAGCGCCGAGGCCAAGATGGTGAGACTGCCGCCGCCTTCTATATTGCGCGCCGCGCCGAGGAACTTCTTCGGCGGATACAGCGCCGTGGAGTCCACGCCGCCCGAGAGAATACGGCCGCTGGCGGGTTGAGCCAGGTTGTAAGCGCGAGCCAGACGCGTGAGCGAGTCGAGCAGCACCACGACGTCTTTACCCATCTCCACCAGGCGTTTCGCCCGTTCGATAACCAGTTCGGCGACGGTGATGTGGTTTTCCGTCGGCATGTCGAAGGTGGAGGACACGACCTCGCCTTTGATGGAGCGCTGCATGTCGGTGACCTCTTCGGGACGCTCGTCCACCAGAAGGCAGATGAGATGCACCTCAGGGTTGTTCGCCGAGATGGCCGCCGCGATGTCTTTGAGCACCGTGGTCTTGCCCGCCTTCGGGGGCGACACGATGAGACCGCGCTGACCTTTGCCGATCGGCGAGGTCAAGTCGATGACGCGGGCGGTGATGGTGTTCTTGCCATGCTCCATGGTGAGGCACTCGTCCGGATACACCGGCGTCAAATCCCCGAAGCGCGGTCGGCTTTTAAGCTCCTCGAGCGTCAGGCCGTTCACCGAGATGATCTTTTGAATGGCGGCGAACTTCTCGTTCTCGCGCGCGGGGCGGGTCTGTCCGACGACGAAGTCGCCCTTGCGCAGGCCGTTGCGGCGGATGAGGGAGGTCCCCACGTACACATCGCCCTCGCCGGGCAGATAACCCGACGTGCGCAGGAAGCCGTAGCCGTCGGCGAGGATATCGAGCACGCCCGACACCTCGATGAAACCCTCGGCCTTCAGCGTCGCGGCGTAAACGGCCTCAACCAGCTCGGCCTTCTTCATGCCGGCGGCGTCGAGAGCGAGCTCAGCGGCGCGGGCGCGCAGCTCGGCGACCTTCATCTCGCCGAGTTCTTCGAGCGTCACGCTCGGCATGACCTCGCGGTTCGCACGGTTGTCGTGCTGGCGACGCTGGCGACGATGATTTTCGCCGCGATCGTTTCGGTCGTTGCGATCGTTGCGGTTGCCCTGGCGGCGATCGTTCTGCTTGCCGTTGCGCTCACCGCGATCGTTACGATCGTTGCGCGCGTTCTTGCCGTTGCGGTCGTTCTTGAAACCGCGCTGATCGTCTTTGCGCTCGTCCTTGCGCGCGGAGGCGCGCTTCGCGCGACGGGGATCGCCCTCGGCCTCGTCACCCGAGGGTTCGGAAGCGGGCTCTTCCGAGCCGGCATCTGCCGCGGCGGCATCGGCGTCCCTGCGAGCGCGCGTGCGGCGGGGCTTGGGGGCATCCTCAGACGCCGTCTCGACGTCCGCTGCGGGTGCGGCGGCATCGTCGGAGCCTTCCCGAGCGTCTTTCCCCGGCTCGGGAGCGTCTGCAGCGCCGGGCGCGGAAGCGGCCCGAACCGGCTTTTCGGACGCAACGGCATCCGCCGTCGCGCCATCAGCGGGTGCGTCGGCCCTCGCGTCGCCGGCAGGCGCGGCGGCCTTCGCGGCGGGACGACGGGTGCGACGGGGTTTGGGTGCCTCGGCCGCCTCCCCTTCGGCAGCCGCATCCTGCGCGGGCGCCGCAGGCGCAGCAGCCTCCTCCTCGACGCGCTTTGCCGCAGGACGGCGGGTGCGGCGGGGCTTGGGCGCATCGTCGGATGCGACGGAGGCTTCCTTCTCCTGGAGCGCCTCGGCAGAAGCCGCCTCTGCGACGGGCTCGGCCTTCACGGCGGGGCGGCGCGTGCGGCGGGGCTTCGCCGCCGGGGCCGGAGCGGCCTCGGCCGCAGGAGCTTCATCGCCTGCGACAGCGGCGGCCTTGCGCGTGCGCGTGGTTTTACGCGCGGGCTTCGCGGGCGCCTCCTGCGCAGCTTCGCCTGCAGCGGTCGCTACCTGCTCGGCGACGGCATCGACGGACGCGCTCTTGGCGCGCGGCGCGCGCTTGCGAGCCGGCTTCGCCTCGGCGGGGATCGACTGATCGACTTCGCTCATTTACTACTGCACTTTCTTCCAGTCCGCAAGGAACGTATCGAGGCCGCGGTCGGTCAGCGGATGCTGGACCATCTTCTTCAACACGCCGAAGGGAACCGTGGCGATGTCGGCGCCCATGAGCGCGCACTGCGTGACGTGGTTGGCGCTGCGCACGGAAGCCGCGATGATCTCGACCTGCTCGCCGTTGACCGTGTTAGCGCGGAAGTCGTAGTTGTTGATGGCGGCCACGATGTTGCCCACCTGCTCCAAACCGTCTTCGGAGATGTCATCGAAGCGGCCGATGAAGGGGCTGATGTAGCGCGCGCCGGCGCGAGCGGCGAGGATCGCCTGCGGCACGCTGAAGCACAGCGTCATGTTGACGGGCACGCCCTTGTCGGCGAGCGCGCGGGTAGCCGCGAGACCCTCCACCATCGTGGGGATCTTCACCACGATGTTCGGGGCGATCTCAGCGAGCTTCAAGCCGTCGGCGATAAGCTCGTCGCGCGTCATGGCGACCGATTCCGCAGACACCGGGCAATCCGGGCCCACGATGTCGCAGATGCGCTTCATGTGCGCGTGGAAGTCGTCGAGCTTGCCGCCGATCTTGGCGTACAGCGACGGGTTGGTGGTCACGCCGGCAAGGGCGCCCCAGCTTGCGGCCTCTTCGATCTCGGCGAGATCAGCGGTGTCGAGGAAAAACTTCACCTGGTCCTCCTTCAATAGGGATGTATACAAGAAACGTGCGCGAACGCACGAGACGTACCTGAAAACGGGATGAGAGAGCGAATGTCTTGGTGCTCAGATAGAGTCCTCTGCAACGGCACAGACGAATCGCAAGCGCAGAACACGCTCGGAACGCAACGACGCGAAGATCCGATAAGCCGTTCGGAAAACTACGCTCTCTGTGCGGGGATTAAACGAACCTATGTTAACGCAAGTTCACAGAGGGGGCAAGGAAACTTATCGGCGCGATGCTAGCGCATCCCGAACCGCCCAGAGCGCCAACTCCGAAGCAACGCGCGAACCCTCCCCCGTGCGCTCAGCGCACTGATTTCAAGGCGTAGATTCCCATTTTCAACGACTTTCACCCCGCCTCGGCATCGTTTCACGCCGAGACAACGATGACGCATCGCCGGCTCTGCGTTTTCCCGGGTCTCGATTTTGCCAAGATGACATACGCCCTCATCGACAAGAGCATGATGATGCATATCGTGAGCGAGCGGGAATCGGAGGGCGCGTTTTCGCGCACAATGACTCCACTCGTAGCGGCACATCGAACCGCAACGCAACAAACCGCCGAGCATCGAGCGGGACGATTGATGCGGGGGCGCAGCGCGGCCGACGCGAGGCGCGGCTTTCTCGATCGGCCCTCCCGACCCGCAGCTTGCATGCACCTCGGCACGATGCCGGCGGGCGGGCCTTAGCGCAACGTGCGGAAAAAACAGCTCGTCTCGCCGGTATGGCAAGCAGGGCCGGCGGGATCCACCAGGGCGAGCAGCGTGTCGGCGTCGCAGTCGTAGCGCAGCTCGATCAGCTTCTGCACGTTACCGCTGGTCGCGCCCTTGTGCCACAGCTCCTGACGGGATCGGCTCCAAAACACCGTCTCGCCGCGCTCAAGCGTCAGCGCGATGGACTCCTCGCTCATCCACGCCATCATGAGAACGTCTTTCGTGCGCGCGTCCTGCACGATGCAGGGAATGAGACCGCGATCGTCGAAGGTGAGCGCGGAGATGTCCATGGGGATTCCTTTCTGTTGGAAAGCCGGAAAACCAGAGACCGGCCGAGCGAATTGGGCGCAAGGCGTCTACAGGCGCACGGGGATGCCCTGCGCGCGCATGTACTCCTTCACCTCGCGCACCGTCATCTCCCCGAAATGGAAAACGCTCGCCGCGAGCACCGCATCCGCCTCGCCCTCGATGATGCCCTCCGCGAAGTGCTCGATCGAGCCGACGCCTCCCGAGGCGATGACGGGAACGTCCACCGCGCGGGCGACCGCGCGCGTCAAGGCGCAGTCGAAGCCGTCGCGGCTACCGTCGCGATCCATCGAGGTGAGAAGGATCTCCCCCGCTCCGCGCCTGGCCGCCTCGCGCGCCCACTCCACCGCGTCGATGCCCGTGGCCGTGCGACCGCCCGAGACGTACACCTCCCATTTGTTGGGGTTGCCCGCGCATGCCTTCGCGTCGATGGCGCACACGACGGCCTGCGTTCCGAACGCAAGCGCCGCACGCGTGATAAGCTCGGGGTCGCGCACGGCGGCGGAGTTCACCGACACCTTGTCGGCCCCTGCGGCTATCATGCGGCGCATGTCCGCAACGCTTCGAAAGCCCCCGCCGACGCAGTACGGCAGATGGAGCTCCTCGCTCGCCCTGCCTGCGAGCTCGACCGTCGTCGCACGGTCGTCACTGGTGGCCGTGATGTCAAGGAAGATCACCTCGTCGGCGCGCTGCTCGTCATAGCGCTGCGCGAGCTCGATGGGGTCGCCCGCATCGCGCAGGTTCACGAAGTTGACGCCCTTCACCACGCGGCCGTCCTTCACATCCATGCAGGGAATGACCCGTTTCGTCAGCATGCTGATCTCCTCTCCCCTACGCCTGCGCACTCGCCGCCGCACACGCGGCGACGCCGGAGGAAACGTCGAGCGCCCCCTCGTAGATGGCGCGCCCCGCGATGACGCCCTCTATCGAAGACGCCACGGGTGCGAGCCGTTCGATATCCGCCACGCTCGCCACGCCGCCCGAGGCCACCACCGGGTGCCCGAACGCGCGCGCCATGTCCACGTACGCCTGCGGGTCGAGCCCGGTTTGCATGCCGTCGCGTGCGATGTCGGTGTAGACCAGGTGCCGATAGCCCATATCCGCCATGCGCGCCGCCAGGTCGTGCGCCGCGATACCCGATCCCTCGCACCAGCCCGAGACGGCCACCTCGCCGTCTTTCGCGTCGATGCCGGCGACCAGCGCGTCGCCGCCGAACCGATTCACCGCCTCCGCCGCAAACGCCGGATCGCGCACGAGCGCCGTTCCCAACACCACGCGGGTCACGCCAGCGCGCACGAGCCGTTCGATCACCTCGATGGAGCGCACGCCGCCTCCGACCTCGACGTTAAGATCGGTTGCGGCCAAGATGCCCTCGACGACGGCGATGTTGTCGGCCGCGCCCGACTTCGCCCCGTCGAGGTCGACCACGTGAAGCCAGCGTGCGCCGGCGGCCTCGAAAGCGCGAGCCTGGGCTATGGGGTCGTCGTTGTAGACGGTCACCTGCGCGTAGTCGCCTTTCGCAAGGCGGACAGCCTTGCCGCCGAGGATGTCGATTGCGGGCAGAAGATACATAAGAGGTCCTTTCCGTGAATCCGTCGCCTGCGGTCAGTCGCCCTGGGCGATGGCGACGAAGTTCGCCAAGACGCGCGCGCCCGCATCCGAGCTCTTCTCGGGGTGGAACTGCACGCCGAACACGTTGTCGCGATACTGCACCGCGCAGGGAAACCGCACCGCGTGCTCGGTGCACGCGGTGCTCGCGGGCGTATCGGGCACGATGTAGCTGTGGGTGAAGTAGAAGTACTCGCCGGGTCTCACGTTCGCGAACAGCGGCGAGGAGAACGCCCCGTCGCCCGAAGCCGGAACAACCTCGTTCCAACCCACGTGGGGCACCTTGAACGCGCGTCCCGCGGCGTCGATGCGCGGCATGCGCGCCACGACGCCCGGCAGCACCGAAAGCCCGCGGGGGCGCATCGGCTCCTCCTCTTCACCTGTCTCGGGAGCACCCTCCTCGCCTTCCTCGAAAAGCAGGTGAAGCCCCAGGCAGATACCGAGAAACGGCACCCCCGCCTCGATGCGGCGGCGGATGACATCCATCTGCCCGAGCTCGATCATGGTGGCGCTCGCATCGGCGAACGCACCGACGCCGGGCAACACGATGGCGTCCGCCCGGGCGATGCGCGCCGCGTCATCGCTCACGACGACGTCGGCGCCCGCGGCGGCAAGCCCGCGTTCGACGCTTTTGAGATTTCCCTTCCGGTAATCGACGACGCAGATCATAGCGAGCCTTTCGTCGAAGGGAGCTCGCCTGCGATGCGCGTGTTCAGCGAGACGGCCTCGCAAAGAGCACGCCCGCAGGCTTTGAACATAGCCTCGATGAGATGGTGCACGTTATCGCCCGCGACCTGACGCAGGTGCAGCGTGATTCCCGCGTTGGCGGCGAAGGCGATGAAGAACTCGCGGGTGAGCTGCGTGTCGAAGGCGCCGACGCAGCCGAAGGGAAGGTCCGCCTCGAAGTGAAGCCGACCACGCCCCGATATGTCGATCACCGCGAGCACGAGCGCCTCGTCCATGGGAACGTAGCGCTGTCCGAATCGGTTGATCCCGCGCTTATCGCCCAAAGCGCGGGCGACCGCGGAGCCCAACACGATGCCGACGTCCTCGACCGTGTGATGGGCGTCAACCTCGATATCGCCCCGCGCCCGCACCTTCAGATCGAACAGGCCGTGGCGCGCGAAGGCGTCGAGCATGTGGTCGAAGAAGGGCACGCCCGTATCCACATCGGACGAACCCGTGCCGTCGAGGTCGATCTCGACGGAGATATCGGTTTCCTTCGTCGTGCGAAGAACCGTAGCCTGCCTGGTCATACTGCATATCCTCCCGTTCACGTTCCCACGCGCCCCAAACGCGCGGGGCTACCAGCGAAGATCGAAGGCGATCGAGCGCAACGCCGACAGAAACGCATCGTTTTCCTCGCGCGTGCCGATGGTAACGCGCAGCGAGCCCTCCAACATCGGCGTGCGGCTGAAATCGCGAACCAAAACGCCTTGCTCGTACAATCGCGCCCACACCTCGTCGGCCCGATCGACCTTGAAGAGAATCCAGTTGGAATCCGACGGGTGCACCGAGACGCCGGGCATCGTGCGAAGCGCCTCCATGACGCGTTCGCGCTCGGCGATGATCGACACGACGCCGGGCTCGAACTGCGCGCGGTTCTCATACACCACGCGTGCGATGGCCTGCGACACCGCATCGACCGAATAGGGCTGGCGCACCTTGATGAACTCGTTCACGACGGCGGGATTCGACAGGATGTAGCCCATGCGCACGCCCGCGAGCGAGAACGCTTTCGAGAACGTGCGAAGGATCACGAGGTTGGCGTGCTTGTCGAGCAGCGGGCGAACCGTCTGACGGGAGAACTCGAAGTACGCCTCGTCGATCATGACGAGGGCATCGGTCGCCTCGAGGACCTGCTCGAGGAAACGCTGCGGCGCAAGCAAGCCGGTTGGGTTGTTCGGGCTCGCTATGACGGTGAAGTCGACGTCGCCCTGCGACAGGCGTTCGAGCACGGCCTCCTCGTCGAAGGAGAAATCGGCGCGGCGCGCGATGTCGACGACTGTCGTGCCCGTGAGGCGCGCGTTGGCGGCGTACACCGAAAACGTCGGGGGCATGTTGAGAAACGTCCTGCCCGGACCTCCCCAGGCGAGCGCCAGGTTGAACAGAAGCTCATCGCCGCCGTTTCCCACCAGCACGCATTCGCGCGTAAGCCCGTTCGCCTCGGCGATGACGTCGCGCAAGTCGTTGGCCAACGGGTCGGGATAGCGGTTGAAGGGCACCTTCTTCACCGCGCGGAGAATCTTCTTGCGCACCTCCTCGTCCACATCGCGCGGGTTCTCGTTCGCCGAAAGCATCGCGCGGGCGGGAAGGTACTTCGGGTCGTAGGGAACCAGCCCCTGAAGCTGAGGGGCGGACGCGCGAACGTTATTCACCGAGCCCTCCTTCCGCGGGTCCATCGAACCTGCCCGCCTTGTCGCCGAGCGCGGCGCAACGCAGCGCCACCGACTCGGCGTGCGCCCACAACCCCTCGTGATGCGCGATCTGCATGACCGCGCGGGCATCGTTTTTCAGCGCATCGGGGCTGAACTGTATGATGGAGCTCTTCTTCACGAACTCCTCCACCGACAACGGCGAGGCGTAGCGCGCGGTGCCGCCGGTGGGAAGCGTGTGGTTGGGGCCGGCGACGTAGTCGCCCACGGCCTCGGGCGTCCACGCGCCCAGGAAGATCGCGCCCGCGTTGCGGATGGAGCCGAGGCGGTCCATGGCGTTTTCGATGTGAAGCTCGAGGTGCTCGGGCGCGATGACGTTGACCGTCTCCATGGCGGCGTCCATAGTCGGGCATACGACGGTGAGACCCTGGTCGTCGAGCGAGGCGCGCGTGATGTCCTCGCGGGTGGACGAAGCGAGGTGCTTCTCGATGGCGGCCTCCACCGCATCAGCGTACGCATCCGAGAACACGACCAGGTAGCACGCCGCGAGCGGATCGTGCTCCGCCTGCGCCATCAGGTCGATGGCGACCAGCGACGGGTCGGCGGTCTCGTCCGCCACCACGCACACCTCAGAAGGCCCGGCGATCATGTCGATGCCCACGTCGCCGGAGACGATCTTCTTCGCCGCCGCCACGTACGCGTTGCCCGGGCCGGTGATCTTGGCGACGGGCGCAATGCTCTCCGTTCCGTACGCGAGCGCGCCGACAGCCTGCGCGCCGCCCACCGTGTAGATCTCGTCGACGCCGGCGATCTTGCAGGCGGCGAGGATGGCGGCATCGAGCGTGCCGTCTTTGGTCGGCGGCGTCACGCACACGATCCTCTCGACGCCGGCGACCTTGGCGGGAAGCGCGTTCATGAGAACGGTGGACGGATACAGCGCGCGCCCGCCGGGAACGTAGATGCCCACCGAGTCGAGCGGCGTCACCTTCGCACCCACGATGGCGCCGTCGGGCCTCGCGTAAAGCCAGCTCTGCTGAACCTGACGCTCATGGAATTCGCGAATCTGACGCGCGGCGTGCTCGAGCGCGGCGAACGTGTCGGGGTCGACCTGCGAAACGGCGGCGTCGATCATCGCGGGATCGACGCGCAGCTCCTCGACGCGAACGCCGTCGAACTTCTCGGTGAAATCGCGCAGGGCGGCGTCACCACGCTCGCGGACCTCCTCGATGATGGATGTCGCAGCGCTCAAAGCGCCCGCGTTGAAGGCGCCCGTGCGGTTGATGAGCGACGGTGAGAACGTTTCGTTTCGGTTGAGCTTGACGCGACGCATGATGTGCTCCTTCTTTCGGGGGTCGGTTTGGTGCCGGGCGGTTTCGACGAAACGATAACCGCGTTTTCGTCGTTGGAGCGCTACGAGGCTCCGGGTATAGGCTCATAGGTCATAAGCTGCGCCTGCGCGGAGAGGGCGCGTGAAAGCGCGATGATGCGATCGTCCGTGCGCAGCGCGCACGCGTTGGCGAAAAACCGCGCGGTCGACAAAAGAACCTCCTCCACGACGCAAAGGTCGTTCTCACGCAGCGTGGTGCCGGTGGCGGTGATGTCGACGATGCGCTCGGCCATGCCGGTGAGAGGAGCCAGCTCGATGTTGCCGTGCAGCTTCACTATCTCGACCTGGACGCCGGTTTGAGCGTAATGGGCGCGCGTGATGTTGGGGTACTTCGTCGCAATGCGAATGGAACCGAGCTTGCGGTAGTGCTCTTCGATGGCGCCACGCGCGCCCTCGGGCTCGGCGACGACGAAGCGGCACTCGCCGAACTTGAGATCCACCAGCTCCACCACGCCGAGGTCGGCCTCGAGC
>ERZ1673722.3357-NODE-3357-length-11604-cov-4.201056_pt1 | contig 11604 bp, 6 predicted proteins | sample MGYA00580222_ERZ1673722 | MGnify/ENA primary metagenome ERZ1673722 (study PRJEB41218, sample SAMN15661750) | gut metagenome | host: Homo sapiens | place: Canada: London | collected 2015-08-20/2019-03-30 | study: EMG produced TPA metagenomics assembly of...
CGGCGGCGTGTGGTTTCCCGACAAGACGCGGGTGGGCTGGTGGAAAAATGGCTATCCGCAGTATTTTGGCAAGGTGATCAATGCCGTGCGCTTAAACGGCATCCATGTCGAGGTGGATGGCGAAGCGCTGGACTTGAACACCGCCACTGTGCAGTCGTTCTACCGTGAGCTGGACATGCAAAACGGCCTGTTTCTGCGCCGCTTCACCGTGCGCACGGCGCGGGGCGACGTGCAGGTGGAGGCGGAGCGCTTTGTTTCGCTGGCGCAGAAGGAGCTGCTGGCCGTGCGCTACAGCCTCACGCCGGATTATGACGCACATGTGACGATGCGGCCCTATCTGGACGCCAATGTGCGCAATCTGGACAGCAATTACGACGAAACCTTCTGGGACATGCTGGAGGAAGAGGAAACCGAGGACGCCCTGGCCCTGCTGACCAAAACGAAGGAAAACCCCTTCGGCACACCCCGCTTTGCCGTGAGCGCCGCCATGAGCTGCTGGGCGGACGGGCTGGAGATGGCCGGGCGCAAGCTGGACGGCGGATATGTGGAAACCCGCTACGAGGGCGATGTGCAGGCCGGCGAAACCGCCGTGCTGGAGAAGTACGCGCTGTGCTTCACCAGCCGCGACTATGACGAAAAGGTGCTCAATACCCTGTCGCTCAAAGCTGCCGCACGCGCCCGCGAGGTGGGCTACGAAGAGTTGCGCGATGCGCACACCGCCGCATGGCATGCCCGCTGGGCGGGCTGCGACGTGACCATCCAGGGCGACGACGCGGCCCAGCAGGGCATCCGCTTCAACCTCTTCCAGTTGCTCAGCACCTATTCCGGCGACGACGCGCGCCTCAACATCGGCCCCAAGGGCTTCACCGGCGAGAAATACGGCGGGGCCACCTACTGGGATACCGAGGCGTACTGCCTGCCGGTGTATATGGCCATTGCCGGCGAGGACGTAGCCAGGCAGCTGCTGCTCTATCGCTGGCTCCAGCTGGACGGGGCCTACCACAACGCGCGCCAGCAGGGTCTCAAGGGCGCGCTGTATCCCATGGTGACCTTCACGGGTGTCGAGTGCCACAACGAATGGGAGATCACTTTTGAGGAGATCCACCGCAACGGCGCCATCGCCCATGCCATCTTCAACTACGCCACCTACACCGGCGACATGGACTACATGCTGCGCGAGGGGCTGGACGTATTGTGCGGCGTGGCGCGCTTCTATACCGACCGCGTGCATTTTTCCAAGCGGCACGGCAAATACATGATTCATGGCGTCACCGGCCCCAACGAATACGAAAACAACGTCAACAACAACTGGTACACCAACCGCATCGCGGCCTGGAGCATCGGCCTGTTCGTGACCCAGGCGCGCCGCGCCTCCCAGAACCGCCGCCGGGAGCTGGGCATCACAGAGGAAGAGCTTGCGCACATGGTGGATGTGGTGGAAAAAATGTACTATCCGGAGGATGCGGAGCTAGGCATCTTCGTGCAGCACGACACCTTCCTGGACAAGGACCTGATGCCTGCCTCGGACATTCCCGCCGGGGAGCGGCCCATCAACCAGCACTGGTCCTGGGACCACATTCTGCGCAGCTGCTTCATCAAGCAGGCGGATGTGCTGCAGGGGCTGTACTTCCTCAACCACCTTTACGACGTGGAGACCATCCGCCGCAACTTTGATTTCTACGAGCCCATGACCGTGCATGAGAGCAGCCTGTCGCCCTGCGTGCACAGCATTCTGGCGGCCCAGCTGGGCTATCACGAAAAGGCCGTGGAGATGTATCAGCGCACCGCCCGCCTGGACCTGGACAACATCAACAACGATACCGACGACGGTCTGCACATCACCAGCATGGCCGGCAGCTGGCTGGCCATGGCGCACGGCTTCGCGGGCATGCGCACCACCGACGGCCTCAGCCTGTCGCCGTTTTTGCCCGCCGCCTGGCAGGGCTATGCCTTCCAGTTCCACTACCGCGGCCGCGTCATCCGCGTCAGCGTACAGCCGGGCAAGGCGCTGGTCGAGCTGCTTGAGGGCAAGCCGCTGAAAATGAACCTCTGCGGTCAGGAGCAGACGCTTTCCGATTCCATCTCGCACGCGCTCTAAGGCGCACCCCCTTTTCGCCTCCCGCATAGGATGCAGTATCATGCATCGGCGGGAGGCGGTTTTTTTGCTTAGAAAGCTGTTGGTGGCCGGCGGCGACGGCCGCATGCTGCGCCTGGCGCGCATGCTGGCCGGGGATGGGTTCGCCGTGTCCACGTTGGGACTGGTTTCCGGGGATGAAAAGACGGCCGGCGTCGCGTCGGCGCAGGCCCTGCTCTTTCCCTACCCCTTTGCGGTCCGGGACGGGCGCGTGCCCACGCTCACAGGCCTGACGCTGCATCCGGAGGATGTGCTGGACGGCGCGCGTCCGGGCGCGACGCTGCTGGCGGGCGCGGGATTGGGCCCCTGTCTGGAGGCACCAGAGGCGCAGGCAAAGCGATTCCGGATGCGCCTGTATGAAAGCAGCCCGGCCTTCCTGGACCGGAACGCGGAGCTGTCCGCCGAAGGAGCGCTGGCGCAGGCCATGGGCCGCACCGGCGATGCGCTTTCGGATATGGCGGTGCTAGTGACGGGCTATGGCCGGTTCGGCCGTGCGCTGGCAAAGCGGCTCAAGGCGCTGGGCGCGGACGTGTGGGTGGCTGCCCGGCGCGAGGAACAGCGCCTTGCCGCCAGGAGCGACGGCATGCGCGCCGCATCCCTTTCGGAGCTGCCCGCTTTGGCGGGCCGCATGGACATGGTGCTCAATACCATCCCTGCCCGCGTACTGGGGACGGAGGCGCTCGCTGTCCTGCCCAAGGGCGCGTGGCTTTTGGAACTGGCCAGCGCCCCCTATGGCTTTGACCGCGACGCAGCCGCGAGGCTGGGCCTGAACGTCGAGGTCCTGCCCGCTTTGCCTGCGCGATATGCCCCTCAAAGCGCCGCACGCGCGCTCAAACAGGTCAGTTTGGAACTGCTCCGGGAGGCTTCGCTATGAAAAAGACGAGCATCGGATTTGCCATGACGGGTTCCTTTTGCACCTTCGAGCGGGTGCTCAAGCAGATGGAAGCACTGGTGCGGCGCGGGTACGAGGTGCTGCCCGTGCTGTCCTTCAACGCCGGGACGCTGGATACGCGCTTCATGACGGCGGAGCACCTGCGCGCCCGCATCGTGGAGATCACCGGCAACGAACCCATCGATACATTGGCCGGGGCCGAGCCCATCGGCCCCAGGAAGATGACCGACGTGTTCCTCATCGCCCCGGCCACGGGAAACAGTCTGGCAAAGCTGGCCGCCGGCATCTATGATACGCCCGTCCTGCTGGGGGCCAAGAGCCACCTGCGCAATGACCGGCCTCTGGTGCTGGCCGTATCCACCAATGACGGGCTGGGCGCGGCGGCGCAGAATATCGGCCGCCTCCTCAACGTGCGCAATATTTACTTTGTGCCCTTCGGTCAGGATGACCCGGTGAAGAAGCCCCGGTCGCTGGTGGCGGATTTCAGCCAGATTCCGCGCACCATCGCGGCGGCGCTGTCCGGCGTGCAGATGCAGCCCATGCTGTCCTATGGAGCGGAGGGTGAAGCGCCCACGCTGCACTGAAGGATGCTCCCCTGTCAGAACCTGTCCGCTGTGGAGAAATAATGTAACAAACTTGCAATAAAATTGATTTCGTTGTAAACTATACGATGCATAAGAATCGCCGGAAGGAAGTGACCGCCATGCGAAAAACGCTTTGTATCCTGATGCTGCTGTTGGCGCTGGCCGCGCCCGCCCTGGCCCAGACCCAGGTGGACGAGGTGCGCACGCAGATCGGGGAGAATTACGTGGCCTATCCCCAGCTCAGCGGCATGGCGGATGAGGCTGTGCAGAAAAAGATCAATGACGACATCGTGCTTTCCTCCGGCGTGGCCAATCATCTGGTCACGCTGGCCACGCTGGGGGACAGCCTGTGGGGCCTGAAAGTGGATGATCAGGTGACGCTGCTTGATGACGCCCTGTTTTCCGTCGTGATCAGCGCCCAGGGCAAGATGCCGGACGGCCATGAGGGACAGGCCTATTCCGCCTTGACCTATGACCTTTCCACCGGCGAGCGGCTTACGCTGGATCAGCTGTTTGAGGATGTGGACGCGGCGGTCGCGTGGATGGAGGCCGCCGCGGAGGAAAGCCTGGGGCAGGAGCTGAGCGGCTACATGGAATACAGCGACCTGACGCCCCTGCCGCGCGAGGCCTTCACGTTGGATGCCGAGGGCATTACCTTCTGGTATCCCTCTGACCAGCTGCGCCTGATGAGCGGTTACAGCGGCGCGTGTCAGTTTTTCTACAGCGAGCTTGCGGACTTCTTCCTGACGGGGGAGGACGAGCTGCCCGTGCAGATCGGCGCGGTGCAGGCGCCTCTGTCCCAGCAGGAGGCGAGAGAGGCTATCGAGGACGCGGTCGCGGCGGGCAAGCTGCCCCATGTGCCCGTCGCGCTGGGCGACCACATGACCGACGTGATGGACCGCTACCGGCTGCTGCGCACGCCGGACGAGTTTCCCGGCGGGCGCTACTACGTGCTGGAGGACCCGGCCTTCCGCGAAATCCTGGTCATCTCCGACGCCATTCAGAGCGGTTATGGCGCGTCCGTGGTAGAGGGTGTACAGATGCGCCGCGGCGATCTGTGCGGCCTGCTGATTGGACAGGCCGTGCGGGAGGATTGGCGCGCCATTCTGGGCGAGCCTGACGAAACCATGACCTTTACCGACAGCATGGCCTACGATTACGGCCTGCCTGTGGGGGAAAGCGACGTCTATCATTTCGGGGAGCACGAGCTCCGGCTGCACGCTGATGCGGACGGCGTGCTGCGCGCCGTGCAGCTTGGCAAGTAACGGAGGAAAGGACATCCATGGCAAAGAGCAAAAAGGCCGCCGCCCAGTATGAATCGGGCACGCTGGCGGCATTCGCAGTCGCGGGCATCCTGCTCATCGCGCTGGGCGTGGTGTCGCTGCTGGCAGTGGTGGGCGGTCTGAAGGGCACGCTGTTCACCATGGTCAAGCGCGTCATGCAGGGCCTGGGCGGCGGGCTTTGCCTGGGCGTGAGCGTGCTGCTGATCTGGGCGGGGGTGCTGGTGGCGTTTTCTTCCGGCCGCAGCATGCCCAAGCGCGGGTTTCTGCTCTTTACGCTGCTGTTTTTTTCCGTGCTGGCCATCATCGATCTGGTCAGCCGCGTGGGGCAGGATACGCTTCCCGCCTATCTGGTCAAGTACAACAACCAGGCCGCGCTGCCCGCGACGGAGGCGGCGGGTTACTGGAACATGATCTGCGCCGCGTTCAATGTGTGCGGCACCAGCGGCGCGTTTGGCGGCGCGCTGGGCATGGTGCTGGGCTGGCCGGCATGGACCTTTCTGGGCACGGCGCTGGGTACCGTGGCGCTGGGTGCGGTCTGCGCGGCCTGCGTCCTGCTGGTGTCCCGTTTTGACATGATTCAGATGTTTGAAAGCGTCCGCGACGGCTGGCAGGCGCGGCAGCAGCATATCCAGCAGCAGCGCGCCCAGCGCGAATACCAGGAGCAGCTGGAGGATCAGCGGCAGCAGGAGCAGGAGGATGACCGCCGCATGATTTCGCCCGCCTTCCGCCGCAAGAATGATACGCAGACCCCCGCGCAGGAAGCGCCGGTCTATCCGCCCTATGGCAGCATGCTCATGCAGCCGCCGCCCATGCCGCAGGGGGGAATGCCTGTATACCCCTACGGCATGCCGCCTGCATATCCTGCGCCCGCCCAGCCGCCTGCGCAGCCACAGGGCGAAATCTACGACGAGCTGATCATCCCGGAGGGACGGCAGCTGCCCTGGCGCAAGGCCGAGGGAAAGGGCAAAAAGGAAAAGAAAGAGAAACAATACCAGACCCGCATGACCTTTACGCCCAGCGAGATGGGCGCCGACACCGCCGAAACCCCGCTGCCCGACACGCTGATCATGTCCGCGTCCAAACGCAAGGCCATGGACCGCATCGAGGAGATTCGCCGCCGCAAGGCGGAGATTGCCGGCAGCATGGGGGAAGCGGCCGTTGTGCCGCCGCAGATGGCGCCTACGCCCATTGTGCCGGTTGCACCCGAGCAGGCGCAGTCCAGCCCGCCCGCTGCGCAGCAGCCCCCGGCGGCTTCCCAGCCAGCCCAGGCCGCGACGCAGCCGGCCCAGGCCGAGACCGTCGAGGACCGCAACGCGGCGTACAAGCGCCCGGCGAGTCAGCCCCGACCTACGCCGCCGGCCAGCGAACCCCGGCCCGTGGAGCGCACGCCCTATGCATACCCCTCCATTGACCTGCTCAATACCCAGCAGCGGCGCGCGGCGACCGATACCCGCGCGCAGGACACGGCGGACGCCACGCGCCTGGAAAAGACGCTGGAGAGCTTCGGGATTCCCGCGCGCGTGCAGCGCGTGACCCACGGCCCTGCCGTCACGCGCTTTGAGCTTGGGCTGGTGTCCAGCGGCGTCAACGTCAAGCGCATCATGAGCATCGCCGACAACATCGCCCTGGACATGGCGGCTAACGGCGGCGTGCGCATCGAGATCCCCATTCCCGGCACCAACCTCTTTGGCGTGGAAGTGCCCAACAAGGAGATTCAGAGCGTATCGCTGGCCGAGGTGCTCTTAAGCCCTGAAATGCAGGCGGCCAAGTCGCCTCTGGCGGTGGCGCTGGGCCGCGACATCGCAGGCCGCGCCGTGATCTGCGACCTGGCCAAGATGCCGCACCTGCTCATCGCGGGCCAGACGGGCAGCGGCAAATCCGTGTGCATCAACGCCATCGTCAACTCCATCCTCTTCCGCTCCCCGCCGGAGGAGGTGCGCATGATCATGATCGATCCCAAGGTGGTCGAACTGCAATGCTACAACGTCGTGCCGCATCTGCTCATCCCTGTGGTGAGCGACCCGCACAAGGCCGCCGGCGCGCTGCAATGGGCCGTGGCCGAAATGCTGGACCGCTATCACAAGATGCAGTCCAAGAATGTGCGCGAGCTCTCCGCCTACAACGCCAAGCTCGGCCCCGGCGAGGAAAAGCTGCCCCGCATCGTCATCATCATCGACGAGCTGGCCGACCTCATGCTCGCCTGCAAGAAGGAGGTCGAGGAGAGCATCATCCGCATCGCGCAGCTTGCGCGTGCGGCAGGCATCCACATGGTGGTGGCCACCCAGCGCCCCACCGTGGACGTTATCACCGGCCTCATCAAGGCAAACGTGCCCTCACGCATCGCCTTCGCGGTGTCCTCCAGCATCGACAGCCGCACCATCCTGGACCAGAACGGCGCGGAAAAGCTGCTGGGCCGGGGCGACATGTTCTACTTCCCCACGGGCGCCAGCGCGCCCATCCGCGTGCAGGGCTGCTTCCTCAGCGACGCGGAGACGGAGCGCGTGGTGGGCTACATTGCCCAGCATTCGCATGTGGACTTTGACCCCAACGTGATCGAGGCCATGGAGAGCGACGAGGGCGCGGGCAGCCCGCTGGCTGACGGCGACGAAGAAAGCGGCGCGGACGACCGCCTGCTGGAGGCCATCGACATGGTCATCACCGACGGACAGGCCAGCATCAGCATGCTCCAGCGCCGCATGAAGATCGGCTATGCCCGCGCGGGCCGCCTGATTGACGATATGGCCGCGCGCGGCATCGTGAGCAAGTCCGTGGGCAGCAAGCCCCGTGAGGTGCTCATCAGCCGCGAGGAATTCGAGAAGATCAAGGATACATTAGTGTAGGAGTCTTTCTGGACAATATGGAAGAAACAAAACGTCCCGGCGAATCTCGCCGGGGCGTTTCCCATGCACATGCGTATCGCATGGCTTTGTAAAGATGGATTACTGTTCCTTCTTGGTGGCGTAGGCCGCGACCAGAGCCAGGGCCAGAACGGCGCCCTTCACGGCGGGCAGCACGTAGTAGGGCACGGCGCAGATGGTCAGGCCGTTTTCCAGCGTGGACACCAGCATGGCGCCAATCAGCGTGCCGAGCGCGTTCGGCTTCTCCGCACCGCCCACGGACCGGCCTACGAATACGGCGGCCAGCGACTGCATCAGGTAATCATCGCAACACATGACCTGCGCGGAAGAGCCGCGGGAGGAGACCAAAATGCCGCCGATGGCGATGAACACCGCGGTGATCATGCCGGCCAGGTAGCGATAGCCCTTGACGTTGATGCCGCTGAGCTTGGCAGCCTGCTTGTTGCCGCCCATGGCGTAGATGAAGCGGCCATGCTTGGTGTACTCCAGGAAGATGTAGGCCACCAGCACGCACGCCAGCATGATGATGATCAGCCAGGGCTCGCGGCCGATGGCGCTGAAGGAAGCCTCCAGCTTGGTGCGCACGGGGGAAGCGCCGCTGGGCAGGCGCATGCCGGTGGAGACAGCGCCGCCGCCGATATACCACTGGCCCAGGCCCTGATGCACGAACATCAATGCGCAGGTAGCCAGCATGTCGGGGATTTTGCAGACCAGAATGAGGAACATGGTCAGCTGATACATCACCAGTGTCACGAGGATGCACACCGCGACACAGGCCCACAGCGGCAGGCCGTACCACAGGTACATGCTCACGAACACATACGCCGAGCAGCTGGCCAGCGTACAGGCCGACATGTCAAAGCCGTCGGGGGCCATGGTCACCGTGGCCGCAATGCCGAACACCGTGGTGATGGACATGGCGCGCAGGATGTTGATCATGTTGTTGACGGACATGAAGCGGTTGCCCTTGAGCAGGGTGAACACCACAAAGCACAGCACCAGCGTGATGACGGCCGCCCAGTCCAGCAGGAAGCGGAGGAAAGTCTTGTTTTGCTTTGTCGCCAGCGGATTTGGTTTCAACGTTGCTTGCATAACGGAATGCCCTCCTGTTATAGCCTGCCCTGCGGTCAGGCGTACTTTGTGGTGCTGCCCACGGCGTAGTGCATGATTTCATCCTCGTTGGTTTTGGCGGTTTCCAGCTCCGCCATGATGTGACCATCATAGAGCACGTAGATACGGTCCGTGATGGACAACAGCTCGGAGTTTTCACACGAGGCATAGATCACGCTGCTGCCGCGCTTGGTGATGTCGTTGATCAGACGGAAGATGTCCTGCTTGGCGCCCACGTCCACGCCCTTGGTCGGCTCGTCGAAGATGTACACGTCGCAGTCCGCGGCCATCCACTTGCCCACGGCCACCTTCTGCTGGTTGCCGCCGGAAAGGTTCCTCACATACTGCTTGATCGACGGAGTCGTGATGCCCAGGTCGCTTACGTACTGACGGGCGTTGGCGTCCACCTTGTTCTTGAGGATGAAGGACGCCTTGCAGAACCGGCTGAGCGAGGCGGCGGACAGGTTGAAGCTCACGTTTTCGTTCACCAGCACGCCTTCCTTGCGGCGCTCCTCCGGCACGAGGGCGATACGGCTTTTCACCGCGTGGGAGGGGTTCTTGATCTTGAGCTCCTGACCGTTCAAGCGCACGGTTCCGGCTGTGCGCTCATAGGCGCCGAAGATGGTCTTGCACAGTTCGGACTTGCCCGCGCCCACCAGACCCGCGATGCCTACGATCTCACCCCGGCGCACGTAGAAGGACACGTCGTTGACCTTGCCGTCCGCGCCGGAAAGGTTCTCCACCTCGAACACCTTTTCGCCGATGGGCACGTGCTCCTTCGGGAAGTTTTCCTCAAACGAGCGGCCCAGCATCTTTTCCACGATCTCGCGGGTCGTGGTCTTATCTGTGATGGGGGAGGTGCCCACGATCTCGCCGTTGCGCATCACGGTATAGTTTTCGCAGATCTGGATGATCTCGTTGATGCGGTGGGAGATAAAAATGATGGCGATATTCTCCGTTTCCTGAAGGTGTTTGACCAGCCGGAAAAGCTCGGCGGTTTCTGTGTCGCTAAGAGGCGCGGTCGGCTCGTCAAGGATCAGGAAATTGCATTCGTTGGCTATGGCTCTGGCGATCAGGACCATCTGCTTTTGCGCAAGGGACAGGTCCTGCACCAGCGTACGCACGTTTACATTGATATTCAGCCGGTCCAGCACGGCCTTGGCCTGCGTGCGCAGCTTGGGCCAGTTGACGAGGGGATTGCTGCCGGCGCTCATGACCATATCGTTGAGCATGACGTTTTCGGCAACCGAAAGCGTGGGGACCAGCGCCATGTCCACCTCCTGGTAGACGATCTGAATTCCCAGCTTCTTGGCGGCCATGGTGGAGCGCAGCTCGACGGGCTTGCCGTTGAGGTACACTTCGCCTGTATAATCCGGATTCGCACCCGCAAGGACCTTCATCAGGGTGGACTTGCCCGCTCCGTTGGCGCCTACGAGCGCGTGAATCTCACCGGTGCTGACTTCAAAGTCTACATTGGTTAACGCCTTTACACCGGGAAATTCGATGGATACCTTGCGGGTTCCAAGTGTTAGTTTGTCCATGGATTTCCCTCTTCTCTCATTCACTACAAGCGGTCGGGAGGCTTTCAGGGAAGAAGCGCCGGAGCAAATACTCCGACGCTTCTTTGTCAAGAAACATTGCTCGAATGGGTTATGAATTGCTGCGGAGGCTTACTTGTGCAGCAGGTCGGCGGGCATCCAGTCGGCCACGGACAGGTAGCTCAGGTTGCCGTAGGTCTCGCCGGCGATTTCGCCGAGATTCTCAACGGTGCTGTCTTCCTTGAGGGCGGAGGCCAGGATAGCGCTGCCAGGGATCTCAACCACGTCCACGCCGTACTCGCCGGTGGCGGGGTCATAGATCTTGTCGTACTCGCCGGCCAGCTCCAGCAAGAGCAGGCGCATGGCGATCTCGCCGTTGAGGGTCCAGTCGGTGGTGCCGGCCGCGTACCAGATGTCGGGGCGGGTCTGCATGTTGGTCACGTCCACCTGGTCGATGTCAACGGACGCCATGGGCAGGGCCTCGCCGGACTCGCCGTTGAAGTTGGCGTTCTCGAAGATGGCGTTGTAGACGCCCTGGCCGTAGAGGTCGTAGTAGGCGATGACGCCGTCCACATCCTCGCGGTTGAGGCTCTGCAGATAAGCGGCGGTCACGCTGTTGGCGCTGTCAACGCTGTCCTGCAGGGGCTGGATCTCGCCCACGGTCACGATCTTGCCGGCTTCCTCGTACTCCTGCCAGCCAACCTCGCGGCGGTCGAACGGGCTGTTGTAGTTGGGGCCGCGCCATACCTTGACCAGACGCACGCCCTCACCGAACTTGGCGATCATCTCGTCGAGCAGAACGGTGACCAGGCTCTTGTCCTGCTGGAACAGCTGGGTCACGCCCTCGATCTTCTGATACTCGCCGTCAGTGTAGAACTGGGTGTCGAAGCACACCAGCTTGAGGTCGGGGTAGGTCTCGGTCAGCTCCTTGAGGAACACATAGGAGCCGTCCTGGTTGCCGTGGCTGACGAGCAGTCCGTCATAGCCGGCGGCGGCACAGGTGTTGATGGTGTCCATCCAGCGGTTGAAGTCACCGTCGCAGAAGTAGAAGTCGAATTCCACATCCAGCGCGGCGCACAGGTCGGCGCAGGAATCCTTCCACATCTGGAAGATGGTGGCGGAGGGCAGCAGCATGATATACGCTACCTTCTTGCCGGCGACGGGATTGGCCGTTTCAGCGGTGGCGACGGTCAGCATGGACAGCG
>ERZ1673722.3358-NODE-3358-length-11604-cov-3.633821_pt1 | contig 11604 bp, 11 predicted proteins | sample MGYA00580222_ERZ1673722 | MGnify/ENA primary metagenome ERZ1673722 (study PRJEB41218, sample SAMN15661750) | gut metagenome | host: Homo sapiens | place: Canada: London | collected 2015-08-20/2019-03-30 | study: EMG produced TPA metagenomics assembly of...
GAACGTCGTCGGCGGTTATGTGGTCACCGACCGCATGCTGGAGATGTTCAAGTCCGACAAGTCGAAGAAGAAGGGGGAGGACAAGTAAATGGGTACTCTCGCGCAAACCTTGAGCACGCCGCTGGGCGTGGTCGAATGGTTCGTCTATCTGATCTCCGCCGTGATCTTCGTGATCGGCCTGCACCTGATGAATTCGCCGAAGACCGCCCGCAAGGGCAACCTGATCTCCGCGGCCGGCATGATCCTGGCCTGCGCGATGGCGTTCATCGTGCTGTTCGTCAATGAGATCTCCAACGGCTTCCAGCACGGCGTGGCCGTGGCGCTGCTGATCGTCGGCATCATCATCGGTGCCGTGGCGGGCGTGGTCTCGGCCAAGAAGGTCAAGATGACCGACATGCCGCAGCTGGTCTCCATCTTCAACACCGTGGGTGGCGGTGCGGCCGCGCTCGTGGCGCTCAACGACATCCTGACCTCTGAGGGACTGCCGACCATCGTGGTGCTGATCACCGCCGGTCTGGGCATCCTGATCGGTTCGGTCACCTTCTCCGGCTCGCTGGTGGCCGCCGGCAAGCTGCAGGGCCTGAAGTTCATGCGTAAGCTGGCCATCCCGGCCAAGGGCGTGGTCAGCGTGGTGTGCATCGTGCTGACGCTCGCCTCGTTCGTCATGCTGTGCGTCATGCCCGAGCAGCGCCTGCTGTTCAGCATCCTGACCACCGTGTTCGCGCTGATCTACGGTCTGGTGTTCGTCATCCCGATCGGCGGCGCCGACATGCCCGTGGTCATCTCCGTGCTCAACGCCTGCACCGGCACCGCCGTGGCCATGAGCGGCCTGGCGATCAACAACATCGCCCTGATCGTGGCCGGCGCCCTCGTCGGCTCCGCCGGCGTGACCCTGTCCATCGACATGTCCAAGGCCATGAACCGCCCGCTGATGAGCGTGCTCGCCGGCGGTTTCGGCGGCGGCTCCTCCGCCGCCGGCTCGGCAGAGGGCCCGGAGGGCACGATGAAGGAGACCACCGCGGACGACGTTGCCGTGCAGCTCGTGTACGCGGAGAAGGTCATCTTCGTCCCCGGTTTCGGTCTGGCCCAGGCTCAGGCCCAGCGTGAGCTCGCCGATCTGGGCGAGCTGCTCAAGGGCCATGGCGTCGAGGTCTCGTACGCCATCCACCCGGTCGCCGGCCGTATGCCGGGCCATATGAACGTGCTGCTCGCCGAGGCCAACGTGCCGTACGAGGAGCTCATCGACCTGGACGACATCAATCCGCAGTTCCCGCAGGCCAACGTGGCGCTGGTCGTCGGTGCGAACGACGTGACCAACCCGGCCGCCCGCAAGCCCGGCACCGCCGTCTCCGGCATGCCGATCCTGGACGTGGACATGGCCCAGAACGTGGTGGTCATGAAGCGCGGCCGTGGTCGTGGCTACGCCGGCATCGAGAACGAGCTCTACTTCAAGGACAACACGCAGATGCTGTTCGGCGACGCGAAGGCCGGTCTGCAGGCCGTCATCGCCGCCGTCAAGGAGCTCATCAACTGACCGTGAGGTTTAGGCGTCGGTAAGCGTATGGGGCATCCCTTCGGGGATGCCCCATTGTCATATCCGGCAACGTATCCGCATTGGCGGCATTACATGGCCGGACAGCCGAGGGACGAGCGGCACGCTCATGCTAGGGCATGCTGCACGTTCGCATATCGATTGCGGCTGTCGGTCATCTTCATCCGTCGGCTTTGATATGGAATGTGGCCGCAAGACTCTCCGGAACCTCGCTCGTCGGCGTGTCCGTATCGATCAGATTGCTGAAGTAGCGGGTGCGCCCGGACAGGACGTCGCCGTAGAAGGTCTGCTTGGCATCGATATAGTCGATGCTGTGTTGGATTTCCTCCATCCGCTGCATGAGGATGCGTCGTTTCTCCGCAAGAATGCGCTGGCGTTCGGGAACCGTGGTTTCGCCTTCCAGACAGAGCTCCATGTACTTCTGCATCTCATCGATTCCCATGCCGCAGGCGCGCAGGCAGTTGAGACTGTTGATCCACGCAATGTTGCGGTCATCGAAGATCCGCCGGTTGCGCTCGTCTCTGCGCAGATTGGGCACCAGACCCGATCGACAGTAGAACTTCAATGTCTCGTAGCTCATACCGACCAGAGCGCAGGTTTCCTTCATCGTGTACATGATGACTCCTCGCCGACCTGTTCGCCGTAAGTGGAACGGGTGATCCCGGGATTTGACCGGTAGCGGCTACCGGTTCCTACCATCAAGGATAACCGCTCGCTGGAACGTGCGGCCAGAAAGGTTGCAATATGGAATACGCAACGTTAAGCAATGGTGTGATCATGCCGAAGTTGGGTTTCGGCGTTTTTCAGGTGCCCGGTGACGAAACGGCGCGATGTGTATCAGATGCCGTCGAAGTCGGGTACCGTCATATTGACACAGCGCAGTCCTATATGAACGAATCCGAGGTCGGCCAGGGTATTCGCGATAGTGGCATCGATCGCAGCGAACTGTTCATCACCACCAAGGTATGGATTGAGCATTACGGATACGTCGAGGCGCGCGAATCGGTTGAGCGTTCTTTACGGAGGTTGGGACTGGATTATCTGGATTTGGTCCTGCTGCATCAGCCATTCGCCGATGTATACGGTTCGTGGCACGCACTCGAAGAACTCTACAAGGAAGGCAAGGTCCGCGCCATCGGCGTGAGCAATTTCAGCCCAGTACGTCTGGCCGATTTGGCTGCATTCAACGAGATCGCACCGATGATCAACCAGGTGGAGACCAATCCGTTCCATCAGCAGATCGCCGCACACGAGCATATGGTGGCCCGACACGTCCAGCATGAGGCATGGGCGCCGTTCGGTGAGGGGCGCAGCGGCATGTTCACCAACCCCGTGTTGTCTCAGATCGCTGAAGATCACGGCAAGTCTGTGGCACAGGTGGTGCTGCGCTGGCTGATGCAGCGTGACATCGTGGCGCTCGCCAAATCCACCCACAAGGAGCGCATGGCCGAGAACCTGGACATCTTCGATTTCACGCTTACCGACGCGGAGATGCAGAGCATCGCTACGCTCGACACCACCGCCAGCCTGTTCTTCGACCATGACGACCCGCATACCGTGGACATGTTCGTCCGCATGGTCGGGGAGCGCCACGGGCGGGCATGACCCCGTCGCAATTTCAGCAACAGAACATATATCATCTGAAAGGAACCTCCATGTCGATAGCACGCAACCGCTTCAACACCGTTACGGCCGCGTTCTCCGGGCTGGCCATGACCTTCGGCCTCGCGGCCTGCTCCGGACAATCCGGGTCCGATTCCGCCGATGACGCCTCCGCATCCAGCACCCAGCAATCGCAGCAGGGGCAAGAGGCAGGCGCATCCTCCGACGGCGATGTGCTCGTCGTCTACTATTCCGCCACCGGCAACACCGAACGTGCGGCGCAATACATTGCCGACGCCACCGGCGGCGATCTGTTCGAACTCGAACCCGTGGAACCATATACCGACGACGATCTGAATTGGGCCGACGAGAACAGTCGCGTCAGCGTCGAGCATGAAGACGAGTCGCAACGCGATGTCGCGCTCGTGGCCGACACGGTGGACAATTGGGACGACTACAGCACCGTGTTCATCGGGTATCCGATCTGGTGGGGAATCGCCGCCTGGCCGGTCGACGGTTTCGTTCAGGCCAACGATTTCACCGGCAAGACGGTGATCCCGTTCTGCACCTCGTCCAGCTCCGGTCTCGGCAACAGCGGCGAGCTGCTCGCCGATATGGCCGGCACCGGCGACTGGTTGGAGGGTCAACGGTTCTCCTCCGGCGTTTCCCAGGATGACGTTCAGGAATGGCTGGACGAGCTGGGCTTGTAAGCCTGTCGCAACCGCATGAAGGGCGCCGATGCCGTGGGGAATCCGTACGGCATCGGCGCCCACTGATATTGGAACGCTATAGGAAGTCGGGATGATGTTGAGACGAATCAACCCAACGATGTGGGCGGTCTGGCTGATGACCGTGTGCGGGGTGCCGGCGGCGACGGTCGTGGCGCTGCATACCACGATGGACGCGTTTTTCGCTCCGTTGTTGCCGCGTATCGATGCGGGGGTCATATCATACGCCTGGATGCTGCTGGCCACATACCTGTCCACCCGACCGCACTGGCTTGACCGGCTGATCGGCCTGCCGTCGATCTATATGATGCATGGTGTACTCGGTGTGGCCGCACTGGCGGTCGCTGTGCTGCACCGCATCGACCTGCCGGCATATGGTCCCGCCAAGTGGGCCGGCGAGGTGGCCTTCTGGATGTTGCTGGCGCTGGTCGTCGTCGCGCTGGTCACGCTGTCGGGATGGCTGAGCGGTCGCTTCGTGGCGGCCGCCAAGCTCAGACGATCCGTCGAACGCGTGGTGCCCCGCGAAGGGTCGGTGCGGTTGCATCGGCTGCTGCCGGTCGCCGTAGTGGCGGTGGCCGTGCATGAACCTTGTCTGGTACATTGCGCAGAACGTCGTTTTCGTTTCGTTGATGAACGCCTGCACCGCCGTGGTGCTCGTGTGGTGTGTGTTGTCGAAGCTGCGGGAGCGGTTCGGTGCCGCGCGTGGTTCGGTGCTGTCGGTTGCGTCGTTGGCCGATGGCGTATGGCAAATCGAAGTGAGCGTTCCCTCGATGGCGGACGGCTGGCTTGAAGGCGATTTCGTGTTCCTGCGGTTTCCTGGCATCCATGGTATGCATGCCTTGCATCCGTTCTCGGTGGTGAATCGTCCGAACGCCGCCGGGATGATGATGTTCGCCATCCGTGCCGATGGCGATTTCACGCGGATGGTTGGCAGCGAGCTCAATCCCGGGACCGTAACCGAAGTCGTCGGCCCGTACGGTAGATACCGTCCCTTCATCGACGGGCATGACCGCCATGCCGTTGTCGTAGGCAGGACCGGTGGCGTGCCGTCTCGTCGATGCATCAGGATGCGCCCTGTTGTGGCGTATGCGGGAGGTATCGGCGTGACGCCGCTGCTGCCCGTCATCCGATATGTGAACGAGCGGGGATATGACGTCACCATGCTGTATTCGGCACGGACGAATGCCGATCTGCTCTATCATGATGAATTGTTGCGTTGGGCGGCCCGGACAGGCAATCGGATACGTATGCGCGTCGGCCGATTCACCGAAGACGAGTTCGTCGACGCGATGCGGCCGGGGGCGTTGTACCTGATCGGCGGACCGGAATCGATGCGTCGTGATGTCACGCGCATCCTGATCCGTCACGGCGTGCGCAGCTGCGACATCTGCTACGAGCCCTTCGTCTGGTAACAGGGCGTCACACGGCCCGTGATGATGAGACGCGGGACATATCGGCGGAAGAAGGGATCGGCTGGGCAGCCATCCAGTCGAACACCTTACGTGCTTTGTCGGTGGCATCGGCACGTACGACGAGATGATAGGTCACGTGCACCGCATCGTCCGTAATCGGTATGACGGCATGGTGATGCCCGATCGAGTCCAGATCGAACCGGGGCGCATCGGTGGTGAAGAACGGCAACGGCGTGGTACGCAGCAACTGCTCGAACACTTCGCGATCCTCTTGGACGAGGAACCGGGAATGCGGCATCATGGTGTCGCACAGCTCCCGCCAGAAGCCGATGGTGGTGAACAGCAGGAACATCTCGCCATCGAGCTGCGACATCGTCACCGCCTTGCTGTGGGCTAGCGGATGATCGAACGGCAGGGCCACATACAGATTCTCATGCATCAGCGGGCAGGAACAGAAAGCCGGAAACTTCGTCTCGGACGTCGAGATCGCCATTGAGATCGTGCCGTTGAACAGCAACCGTTCGACCTCGCGCTGGGCGATCGTCTCCGAAGACAGCAGGATGCCCGGAAAACGTTCCACCAGCATCGCCGTCATATGCCAGAGCGGAGCCGGTGCCACGGTACCGATCCGCAGCGCGTTCGCCGAAGCGGCCAGACGATCCAGGGCATCGCGCATCAGTCGTTCGTCACGCAGGATCGGCCGTACGTATTCGAGGGCCAGTCGTCCGGCTTCGCTAAGTTCGACGTGCCGCCCCTCGCGCAGCAACAGGTCGTGGCCGAGTTCCTGCTCCAATCTGCGAATCGAACGGCTGAGTGTCGGCTGGGGCATACGCAACTCGTCGGCCGCCGCACTGATCGTGCCATAGGTCGCTATGGCATCAAGCTGGCGGAGCTGGTCGATATCCATACGGACCTCCTGTGGTCAAGCATGTCGATATATGCATTATATGTATAAGCGGAGGTGCGTCCGGCATTTTGCCGATAGCATGCGAACGGCGACAATCAAAAGCAAGGACACATCCGGACTGCAACCCAACAATGGCTATTGAGACGGGATGTGCTTCACGATAAGGAGTGAACCATGATCGACTACACCATGAATGATGGGCATACCATTCCCGCCGTCGGCTACGGCGTGTTTCTGATGAGTCCGGCCGAGGTCGAGGCCCATCTGCCCGAGGCCATCGACGCCGGCTACCGCCATATCGACACGGCCAACGCCTACTTCAACGAGAAGGCCGTCGGCCGCGTCGTCAAGCGCAGCGGCATCGACCGTGGTGAGTTCTTCATCACCTCCAAACTGTTCCCGCAGGATTACGGCTATGAGGAGTGCGGCAAGGCCATCGACGCCACGCTGCGTCGTCTGGACACCGACTACCTGGACCTGCTGCTCCTGCACCAGCCGTATGGCAAGTACATTGAGGCGTGGAAGGCCATGGAGGAGGCCGTCGCGGCCGGCAAGATCCGGTCGATCGGCCTGTCGAACTTCAACCAGGCCAAGACGCAGGAGGTGCTCGACATGGCTTCGATCACGCCGGCGGTGATGCAGGTCGAGATGCACCCGTATTGGAACCAGCATGGGATGAAGGCCTTCCTCAAGGACCGCAACGTGACGTTCGAGGCCTGGTATCCGCTGGGCCACGGCGACGCCAAGCTGCTTGCCGAACCGGTGTTCGCACGCCTGGCCGAGAAGTACGGCAAGACCCCGGCGCAGGTCATCCTGCGTTGGCATCTGGAAGAGGGCAACGTGGTGTTCCCGAAGACCCTGAACCCCGCCCACATGGCCGCCAACATCGGCATCTTCGACTTCGCGCTGACCGACGACGAGGTGGCGGAGATCAACGCGCTGCCGCAGAATGCCTATTACGCCGTGCCGGACGAGGCCCCGGCGTTCGTGCTGCAGCACAGCGATTGGGACGCACAGGAGTGAGTCGCCCCGAAAACGTCTGAGGGTCCGTCGAGGAAGGAATGCACATGTCGTACGGGATGTTCGGCCGGCTGGCCGGGGTCGTCGCATGCATGGCGATGCTCGTATCCGCAAGTGGCTGTATGCCCGATGCATCGGCACCGGCCAACCGGCCGACATCCGGCGACGAGACGGACATGCCGCTCGGCGGCGCATCCCGAACCGGTTCCTCGGGCGAATTCGGGACCGTGACCGCTGGGACGGACACCTATCGCGGTTTCGTTCTGGACAACGTCCTGCATTCTCCCGACGACGGCGACATCCATTTCAATCTGTATGTGCCCGACTCCTACGACGGCTCACGACCGGTGGCGCTCTTCCTGACGTTGCCGGGATACCAAGGACTCTATTTCCAAGGCGTGGGGGAGAACCTGTACACCGAGGATTTCGGGTTCGAGGCGCAACGGTATGACGATCGCATGATCATCGCGGCACCGCAGCTGTCGGATTGGGGCGAGACCTCGTCGCGGCAGGCCATCGCGCTGACCGAATACCTGCTCAACGCCTACACCATCGACGCCTCGCGCGTCTTCGCCGAAGGGTATTCGGGCGGGGGCGAGACGATGTCGCGCGTGATGGGCATGCGCCCCGACCTATTCTCCGCATATCTGCATTGCAGCTCGCAATGGGACGGTGACATCGCCACGTTGGCGGAGAGCGAAACCCCCGTATATCTGGTCGTCGGACAGGATGATGAATACTACGGCAGCGAACCCTCCGAAACCGCCTATGATCGGATCCGCGACCAGTACAAGGATCGTGGTCTTTCGGAACGACGCATCAACGAACTGGTGACGTTGGACGTCAAGGATGCCGCGTACTTCGCAAACCAAGGGATAACCAACCAGCACGGTGGCGGAGGCACGCTGTTCAGCCATGATCCCGACATCATGGGATGGCTGTTTAACCGGTGAACCATCGCGGCGTTCTGCACATCATTTGTTTCAAAAGCAAAAGGAATCGATATGACCGATACAACACCGACCAAGACAACCCGGGAACGTCGGCGCAAACTACCGATGATCATCGGGGCGATCCTCGCCGCTCTCGTCATCATCGCCATTGCCGTCGTGCTGATCTTCCGGTGGACATTCCCCTCCGGTCCCGCATTCAGGAACCTGCCCGTATCCGGAGATTCCGAAGTGCGGACCACATACGGCGACGTTCGAGGCGCCCGACAGGACAGCGTCTTCCGGTATCTCGGCATCCCGTACGCCACGGCGGACGAACGGTTCAAACCGGCGCATGACGTGGAACCATGGGACGGCGTCTTCGAGGCGAACGCGTATGGCCCCACATCGCCGCAGGGTGCCATGTTCGGCGGCTCGGCACCGTCCGATGACACCGGAACCGACAATAACTGCCAGAATCTGAACATCTGGACGCCAGACGTTAACGATCACGGCGACCGCCCGGTCATGGTATGGCTGCACGGCGGCGGCTTCTCCACGGGGTCCGCCAACGAACGCAACTACGACGGCGCGAATCTGAGCGAAAGCCAGGACGTGGTGGTGGTTTCGGTGAACCATCGTCTCAATGTGTTCGGCCATCTGGACCTGTCCGCATACGGTGAGGAATACGCAGCTTCGGGCAATGTGGGTCTGCTGGACATCGTGGATGCGCTGGAGTGGATTCACGACAATATCGAGGCATTCGGCGGCGATCCGGACAACGTGACGCTGTTCGGGCAATCCGGCGGTGGTGCGAAGATCCTGGCGTTGATGACGATGCCCTCGGCTCAGGGATTGTTCGATAAGGGCATTGTGCAGAGCGGTGCCACGGAGACCATGGGCGTGACGTTCGCCACGAAGGAACAGAGCCAGGCGCTCGCCGCGCATGTTCTGGAGGGACTCGGCATCGATTCCGCGAATCCGGACGCATTGCAGACCGTCCCCGTGGATGAGCTGCAGGCGGCCACCGTGGACGCGCTGCAACAGACCGCCGATGAATATGAGATTCCCGCGCCATTGGGATCCGGGTATCAGATGGAATGGGGGCCGGTGGTGGATGGTGACATCCTACCGACCAATCCGGTGACCGAGGACTCCTTCGCGCAGGCAGGGCGGGATGTTCCGCTGCTCATCGGCAGCAACCTCAACGAATGGACGAGTTTCGGCTCTCCGACGCAGGCGCCCGAGGGGCAGGAACAGGCAGTTCGGGAGGCTGTGGCACAGGCGTATCCGAATATCGACGGGTTGGATGCCAGCCATGTGGATACGCTGATCAGACTGCCGATGTTGAAGATCATGTCCCACAAGGCCGATCAACATGGTGCCGACGTGTACGCCTACGTATTCACCCGCGGTAGCGGCGTGGCGGGTTCCTATCACGGCGCGGAGATTCCGTATGTGTTCCACAATGTCGACAATGCGGTCTCGGATGCCGTCAGTCAGGCTTGGGCGAATTTCGCCCGGACCGGCGTGCCATCAGCGGATGATCTGCCTGAATGGGAACCGTATACCAGGGACAACGGAGCCACCATGTTATTGGGCGACGACAGCGAACTCGTGCATCACCATGACCGCGACCTGATGGCCCTGCTCTCACCCGAATACGGGTACTGACATTCCCGACTCCCGTGGTCTGGCGTGTTCTTCGATTCCCCCGATTCGTATTTGTCCGAATCGGGGGAATCGTGCTCTTTGGCCATGATGGTTGCGCTAACAACGTAAGAATCTGGGGATTCGGACAAATATGGCGGTCACAGCCCGAAGGTGCGCGTGACGAAGTTGGTGACGCGGCGCCAGTAGCGTTCCGGATCCGTGGATGCGGCCATCGTATGCCCGGCCCCGGGGATCATCATCTTCTGACGGTCGATGCTGGCGCAGGCGTCGAAGTTCCTCTCCAGCGAGGCGGGGGAGACGAAGTCGTCGGCGCCGCCGTGGATGAACAGCATCGGGATCGTCGTATGGTGCAGCTGTCGTACGCACGATGCCTCACGGAACCCGTAGCCCGCGCGATGCCGGCAGATCAGGCTCATCGTGGCCACGAGCGGACGCGCGGCCCAGCGCGGCAGATGGTACAGCGAGCGGGCGTTGAACATGAACTGGTCCCACACGGAGGTAAAGCCGCTGTCCTCGATGGCGGACACCACGTTGCGCGGCAGCGAGGCCTCGCCGGCCGCCATCATCACCGCCGCGCCGCCCATCGAATTGCCGTGCAGCAGGATGCGTGCCTGCGGATCCGCCGCCGTGATCACGCCGATCCAGTCCATCAGGTCCACACGTTCCATCCACCCCATGCCGATGTAGCGCCCCTGGCTCAGCTCGTGCCCGCGCGAGGCGGGCACCAGCACCGTGAATCCCATCCGGGCGTACCGGTGCGCGTACTTGGCCATCTCTGTCGGGTCGCCGCTGTATCCGTGGCAGCAGATCGCGTACAGGTGCGGAGTGGGGCTCACGCAATCGGGGTCGACGAGCCAGCCGTGCAGCTTGAACCCGTCGCGGCTCATCATCGAGATCGGCTGCTTGGACTCCTCGAACCAGTCGGCCGCCTCCTCCTGCTCCGCCATGTCGGCCGCAGGCGTCTCCGGTTGCGGATCCTCCAGCTCGCCGTCCTGCAGGCGGCGCATCATCGACCGCCGGGCCTGGGTGTCCAGGGCGAACGAGAAGAGGAGATTCGCCGTGGCGTATAGTGCGCCAACCGTGGCCGCGGCGGTGACGCCGGCTCCGATCAGAACCTTCTTCGTCAGCGTTGATGTTGTCTGCGTCATTGCAACCTCTTCCATGGACGGCCTTCTGTTGTTCAGTCTAGCGCCCGGTACACGGGTACGACGACCGCAACACGGCGGGCGTGCGATGCAGCCGGCGCGTGGGGCGCTGTCCGGGGTGTGCGTATACTTGATGACTGTTGCTTTGGCGAGGGAAACCGCCGTGGGTGGTTTCCGTAATCGACTCGGCGCATTCAGCCCCTCCTGCGGGGTCGTTCTGCGGCGCGTCGTGGCGTCAAAAGACAGAACGACAAGTGACATGCAACCCAAAGGAGGCCAGCAATGGCTAGCAACATGATCGTCCTCGAGGGCGAAGTTCGTGATGAGTTCGGCAAGGGCGCCGCGCGTCGTATGCGCGTGGCCAAGCAGATCCCGGCGACCATCTACGCCGGCGGTGCCGACCCGGTGTTCGTCAAGCTCCCGATGAAGGAGACCACGCTCGCCCTGCGTCACACCAACGCCCTGTTCACCATCAAGTTCGGCGACGAGCAGAAGATGGCCGTGGTCAAGGACGTGCAGCGCAACCCGGTCAAGCGCATCGTCGAGCACGTGGACTTCTATGAGGTCCGCGCCGGCGAGAAGATCGACGTCGAGGTGCCGGTGTTCGTCGAGGGCGAGCCGAAGGGCGCCGCCGT
>ERZ1673722.3359-NODE-3359-length-11601-cov-7.946215_pt1 | contig 11601 bp, 10 predicted proteins | sample MGYA00580222_ERZ1673722 | MGnify/ENA primary metagenome ERZ1673722 (study PRJEB41218, sample SAMN15661750) | gut metagenome | host: Homo sapiens | place: Canada: London | collected 2015-08-20/2019-03-30 | study: EMG produced TPA metagenomics assembly of...
TTTACCGGGTCAATTTCATCCGTCCCTACTGGGTCAATTTTACCGTGTTTTCCAACTATGTCCCGTAGGTCGTGGAATACCCGTAAAGCCTAATAACACAAGAAGCCCACGCCCGTCAAGGTGTAGTGCCTGTAAAGTACTGCTTTCCGACGAGCGTGGTTACGACCCGTCGTGACGCCTCTTATTGCCGCTTTACTGTAAATTTCCACGTTTACGGGGCAGCAACGCGATTCACGCCTTTCGGCGAGTTCGCAATTCAAAGGTAAGTACTAAATCTTTCTTCTGCAACTTTTTTCTCAAATAGATTACAGGGCTGGCATCTTTTTTTTCTATTTTTTCCGTGTAATGGGCGATCTGGGCCGTTATGAAGGTCTGCATCGACGCACAAATACCCGTCACCGGGGTATCGGTACAATCATCGCGCCGGGCTTGTCAGCCCGCTGCCCGTATATTATTGAGGGTAAACGGACTTATTTGCCTGAACTACGGCTGAACCGCCTGTCACTATCTGCAATTAAAGTCTCCATGTCGAATGTTATTCTGCCGCAAATATACATTATTTTCCTTTCTACACACGATTTCCGTTCCGAAAAAGACCCGGTAAATCAATTATTTAGCCTGTTTTTTTATTCTCTCAAATCAATTACAACATAATGTATTTGAGATTTCGAGTTCTTTGTATTATGGTAAGAATTCCCAGAAACGAAGAACTTGTCCGTTACATAGCCTACCGGCTGCGGGAACTGCGTTTGGCGCGGGGCCTGTCGCAGGAAAAGGTGTTGTTTGAAACAGGCGTCCGTGTCGAGCATATCGAAATGGGGCGCAACAACATTACCATCTCGACACTCCATGCCCTCTGCACCTTATACGGCACGACCCTACATGAATTTTTCACGCCTTCCGTTGAGCCGGAAACAACCGACGCACCTGAACCGACCGACAATCCGGAAATAAGCGACGACCATGAGCAAGAAACACATCCGCAATAACGAGGTGATCAATAGGATCGGGGCCGGGTTCCGCGAACTGCGCAAAGCCGCGGGCAAGGGCCAAAAAGAGGTGATAAAGGAGACCGGCATCAATGTCGGCAACATCGAAGCCGGCCTGTTCAATCCGATGCTCGACACCATCGATCGTCTGTGCCGCTACTACGGCACGACGCTGGGCGAGTTTTTCCGGGAGTTGGAAATGTAACACCAATATAAGGAGAATATGAATACCTACATTACATCTGAAAATATCGAAGAGATCAAGCGTCGGCTTGATTTTTTGGCGAATAATTATGATGTTAAATATAAAGATGTAAAAATAGGTGTAGATTCTATTGAAATTTTATTTGCAGAGGAAAAAGATTACATAATATATCCTGTTGAAGATTTTTTACTCTACACTAATAATATACAATCCTTAAAGGGGGTAAACGAAAGTACAGTCCGAACAGATAGTATAAGGCAGTCTGTTATTAACCTAAAACATGCAAGGTTATTCATAGATGTATTTTCTGACATACACTATACTGTATTGTTGGTTGAGAGTCCCTTACTAATAGGGCTATTAAATAATGTAGAGAAATGCACTGAAGATGAGCGATTATGTTCGCCATGTTCATCATTTTCTGCCATTGAGATAAGATATGATTCCCCGGAATATGTTTTACCCGAAGAACAAGAGAGTGATATTATTAACCGTGTTTTGTACTATTTGATAGATAAATACAATTTTATAAATTTTTCTCTCGACAACCGTTCTGTTCGCAAGGTGAAATATACGATCAAATTAGATTTGACAAAGGATTCAACCCAAACACATCCAATTCAAATAGCTTCTTTACCTCATTGTTCGCCTATTCTGGATTTATATTCTGAAGCCCTGCTAATAAGAAATAACGATATTAAATTCCTGTATTTCTATAAGGTGATCGAGTATATCTCTCCAATAGTCGCCAAAATCAAGGCCCATGAAGAGTTGTGCCGGAAATTCTCTTCCGGGATTCCGGCAACTGGGAATGTCGATTCTCTGGATTCCGGATTATCCCTGAGGGCACACGATAAACACATAAAGGATCGTGACCTTGTAAAAATCGTAATGGAACAATGCGACATCGTTAAGCTCTACGAATTCCTTCCAGGATGGGTGCAGGAGCGGTGTCTCAAAGAAACAAAAGCCAGCAAACAACAATCCGCCATCGGCATTGTGGCGGAGAAAGAAAGGACGATCAAGAATAAGGTTGCGGTCATTCTTTATGCCACGAGGAATAGTATCGTACACGCGAAAGCCAATTTCAAACCAACAGAGAACGAGTGTCCTGAGAAAGATTTGTATCAGCTCAATATTTTCATGCGGAAGTTGTGCAAGGATTTGATCTCTTGGAAAGACAAACACCCGGAAATCACGCTCAAATAATAAGGGAATATGTATTCAGACAAATTACTACTGCTCAAACTCGATGACATTCAAGAGGGGCTGTATCGGCTCGACTACAATCTCAATGCTTCAGACAGCCTTGCTATTTCGAAACTGTCGGATATGTCTACAAGCCTTTCCGATATACAGAATTGTATTGTTGCGCACAGTCAGAACACATTTCTTGGTGTGTCTTGGGACATTCTATTACCGGCGTTAATCTCGCTCGGTATTTTTATTTTAGGAGTCTGTATTAACATTTTGTATCGGAGAAAACAAAAGCAGGAAGAACGTGAGGTTGTAAAAGACGCTATCGTAATCTGGGCAGAAGAAAATATACCTATTTTGCGGAAGTACATTCATTCGATAAAGACGCTCGCTGATAAAATTAAGAAATCGGACGAAATACTGCCTCAAGCCTTTCCAGTGCAGCAAATTACCATTGATGTACTTTCGCAATTTACCATTGATCGGCTGACTGATTCCCTGCATCGAGGTATATCAGAAAAAAATGAAATAAAAGGAAAAAAACTAAATTCCTATTTGTCAAGTGTATCATATTTAATCAGCATACAACCTGAGATCAGAAAGATATACGACGATTATAATTCATACAGCAATAAATTTCTTTTGGAATGGAATGAGCTTTGGCCTGCCTACCAGCAGGATGTAGCATTAAATTATAATAGAATTATTAATATGCCTATGATGTCCTCAGAAAAGGTATATTACTCTATTTTGACAAATCTTATTACCGTTGCTTTATACGCCATTCCATCAGTAAATCCGCAATTTTCACGGTTACATAACCTTGTATTAGTGATAAAACAATTTGACAGCTCTGTTGTAAAAAGAACCCCTGCAATTATAAAGACGCATTTTCTCGCAGGTAAAGTTTTTGTAATTGCAGAGCAAATAAATGCAATGAAAGAGTATAGCAAAAATTTTGCAGCTTATGCAAAAATGATTGAAGCTTCTGTCGAGAAGTTCGAGCAGGCAGTTGAATTTTTCAAGAAAAATAAAATTGTACTTTAAAAATTATTCCTACGACAGTCCAGTGACACGCCCGGACTCTTCTCCGGCTTGAAGATGAGAGAACACCTGAAAGAAATGTGATGCTTTTAAAAGATTCCGGTCTTTTCCTGCAAACTTTATAAGAATGAACCCCGTTACTCACCCCGAACAATGGAACTTCAGACCATCCAAAATAAAAACTACGAGATACACGGCCAGCGAGGTCGGCGGTTACAATATATCCGTCACCACTCTCGAAAGACTCTGCAACTATTACGGCCTGACTTTCGAGGAATTCTTCGAGGAGCTGAAAATGTAGGGTAATTCGGATATTATTTTCTACCTTTGTTTTATCTTTTTCCAATCTAATTAACCCGTTATGAAACCCGTACTGGAGCGCACGTTTATCGACGACATTAAACGTCTGATCGAGGATGCCCGTCTGAATACCTATGCTGCCATCAACGCCGTGATGCTGGAGACCTATTGGAATATCGGCAAGCGGATCGTAGAGCAGGAGCAGCATGGCAAGAGCCGTGCGGAATATGGAACGCAGTTATTGAAGGTGCTTTCCGAAGAACTGTCCGCGGCATTCGGCAAAGGCTTCTCGGCTCGCAATTTGCGAAATTACAGGCAATTCTATCTATCTTTTCCCCATGATGAGATTTGGCACACGCGTGTACCAAATCTTACATGGTCGCATATTCGAACCTTATTGCGGGTTACGGACGATGCGGCCCGCATCTGGTATTTGAATGAAGCTGCACAGGAAATGTGGAGCGTCCGTACACTTGATCGTAATATATCGTCGCAATACTATCATCGTCTGCTCCAATCTCCGAAAAAGGAAAAGGTCGTATCGGAAATGAAATCCCTGACGGCGGCGTATGAAAAGGACAAGTTGGAGTTCATCAAGAATCCGATGGTTGCAGAGTTTCTGGGCTTGGCTTCCAACATGGATTTTACCGAATCCCGGCTTGAAAGTGCAATCCTCACGCATTTGCAGAAATTCATTATGGAGATGGGTAAGGGCTATGCTTTCGTCGCCCGGCAGCAGCATATCTCTACCGACGCAGGGGATTATTTCATTGACCTGGTATTCTACAATTACATTTTAAAGTGCTTTTTGCTGATTGACCTGAAGACCACCCAGATTTCGCATCAGGATGTCGGGCAGATGGATATGTATGTCCGCATGTACGATGAGTTGAAACGCACGGACGGCGATAATCCGACCATCGGATTGATCCTCTGTACGGAAACCAGCCGCGACATCGCCCGGTATTCGGTGCTGCATGAGAATCCACAACTATTTGCTGCAAAATACCTGACCTACCTGCCCAAAGAGGAAGAGTTACGCGAGGAGATTGAAAGGCAGAAAGAAATTTATAGTTTACAACAAGTAGAGGAAAAATAGTCCGCCTATGAACTTTTTGATGAGGGTATAATCGTCCGGGATATGTCGCACACAGCAATCCTGAAAGAGTAACAAGAAAACCGAATACACTTTATCCTATACGTCGTCCTTTATGGGCGACGTTTTTTTACAGACCATCCAGAACAAAATCTACTAAATGTCCTTTTTGCGCGTGTTTTATATTCAATACCTGCCGAGATACAGCCATTCTGACCTGCGGTCCGAAGTCTTCATAATCGATTCGTTTCTGCGCATATACGAAAATTGACCGATTTCCCGAATCGTTGTGCTATTCGCAAAATTATCCTATATGGATTTATTAGTAGAAAATTCGGGCGTTCGAGTAATAATTGAGAAACAGCCTCGAAGATTTCTTGGAAATATTTTATTATATTGAGCAAAAGTCGATAACTTGGATCATTCTAAAACATGAACGGTTATGACACGTCCCTTCCCATGTTTCACGCATCCGTTTCTCTGGATTTCTGCCGTGTTATTCTTTTCGCAATGCAGCAGAAGCGACAACGTGGATAATCCACCCGTACCACCTGATCCCGACAAACCTTTTCTAACCATCACGCAGGCACTACCCGCCACGCCTTTCGGTGCGCAGGGCGGGAGCGCCGTATTGATTTTCTCGACCAATGAGCCGTGGCGTATTACCTCGGAGACCGCTCCTGAATCGGCCATCGATGCCGCTACTTGGTACGACATCGCTCCCCCTTCGGGTGATGCGGGCGGGGAGATTAATGTTACGGTGAAGGTGGACCCGAATGAGGAGTATGTCGGGCGGTGCTTTACACTTATCCTGCGTGGCGAAACCCTCGAAGAGCGCATCGAGGTCACGCAGGCGAAGAAGAACGCGATCATCGCGGGCGACAACCGGCTTGAAATCGGCAGTGAAGAGCGGACACTCACGGTAGAGGTGCAGTCGAACGTAGACTACACCGTATCGGTGAAAGAGGGCGGCGAGTGGATCGAGGAGCTCCCCGAATCGCGGGCCGCACCGGGGCTCGAAGAGCGGACACACCGCTTCACGATCTCTGCCAATCCGGATGCACAGGAACGCACGGGGCTTATCGTGTTCAAGGATAAGGCGTCCGACCTGTTCGACGAACTGACCGTCGTGCAGGCGGCGTGGGACGATCCCGACCCGGAGCGCTCGGCGCTGCGGGCATTCTACGACGCGGCCGAAGGCGGCGGCTGGACGCACCGCGAGAACTGGTGCAGCGACAAGCCTCTGGGCGAGTGGTACGGCGTGGAGACCGACGCCGAGGGGCACGTCACGGCCCTGCGGCTTGCGAAGAACAACCTCGCGGGAACCGTGTCGTGGGAGATCGCAAAACTCACGAAGCTGCGGCATCTGGATTTGAGTTGGAATGCGCTCGAAGGCCCCATCAGCGTCAATGACGGAAAAGGGCACTCAATTACCTGTTTGGACGACCTGATAGAACTGGAAACGATCGACCTCAGCCATAACTGCATCGAGGGCGGTTATCTTCCCGATTGGGCCAAACTGAACAGATTGCAGTATATAAATCTGTCGTTCAATAAGATCACGAGTTGGGTGGCGACTTGGGCGCATTTGTTCCAAAGCGGGCGGCCAATAGACTTGATCCTGAACAACAATTATCTCTATGGGAAAATCCCGGACGTTATTCAGAACCATCCTCAGTGGAGCCGCATCGCCCTCCAGTGTATCCGGCAAGACTACGGTAAATTCGGTGGAGTATCATACAGCACGGATATCCACCTTCCGGACTTCACCTTTACGGACTTGCGCGACGGTTCGCAGGGCAGCATCCGCGAGGTGTACAGCGGCAACATCCGGACGATGATCCTGCACTGGAATCCCTTGCAGGAGGATTCGAAGACCTTTCTGGAGACCACTGTCCGGCGGGTGCATACGCTCTTCGGCGGACAGGGCTTCGCTGTGGTGGCGATCACTCCCGAAGGGGAGGAGTACAAACAGGCAGCGGAGCAATACCTCCGCACGCACGATGTGCCCTATCCCGTGGTGACGGACTATGCCGATGCCGAGGGACACCGCGCGATCCTGCCTGCCGAACCCTATCCGAGCTATTTTCTGGTCGATCAGTACGGCACGTTCTCCAACGACATGTTCACGGGGCAGTATTGCTCCACAAGCCTCTACCCCGAGGAGCCGTTTCTGATAGATTTCATGGCCCGGCCGTTCCAGCATACGGACGACCTGAACACGCAGTTGAAGAAGGTATTCGGCAACAGCTCCTACCAGAGTACCGACTTCTCGATGGATAAGCAGTTCGAGACCCTGCAACGGGCGACCAAGGGCAAGGGCATCGACATCGTATTGATCGGCGAAGCATTTACCGACGTAGACATTGCCACGGGCTACTACAAGCAGGTCATGGAGTTTGCTATGGAATCCTTCTTTGCCATCGAACCCACCAAATCCTACCGCGAATACTTCAACGTACACATGGTATATGCCGTGTCGAGGGATGCCTATATCGGTGCGTTTGACAGCGGCGGTCAGACTGCATTAGGTGTGCAAACAGAAAACAGCCGTCAGTGGTTTTACATTTATACCGCACAACAAAGGCTGGAATCCTATTATCGTCTCCCTGTCCTGGCATATGAAAGGCCGGTACATTCGGTCGGGATCGTTATCAATGGGGTCAAAGGAGGGGTTACTTATATGCGGGAACCGATATCCGGGCCAAATTTTGCCTTTACAGGCTATGTCTATGGAGGACGCGAGATGTCAATGGGGACATTTATTCACGAAACGGCTGGTCATGCTTTTGGCCTTTTAGGTGACGAATACAGCACTTCTGGATTCGACCCTGGACAGCCGTTCGAGATTCCGGATTATGAAGCAACAAGATTGAGAAATGAACAAAAGAAGGGTTGGTATCTGAATCTCTCGCTGACCAGCGATCCGAAATCGGTCTATTGGGCACATCTGATCGGACATCCGAGATACCCCTATGTGGGTGTGCTTCAAGGAGGATATTATTATGCATTTGGGGTTTGGCGATCTGAGTCTTATAGTTTGATGGAAAACTCAACCAATTTTTATTTCAATACCATCTGTCGGGAATTGATTGTCAGGCGCATTATGGCGCTAACTGGCGAAGAATATACCTTTGACAAGTTTCTGGCCAAAGACAGCGATAAAGACAGACCCAATCTGTCAAAATCACGATCACAACAGATCAAAGATCAAGAACGCAGACACCAGCCGCCGATTATCGGGGAGTAAACTGAGAGTTAATAACCATATAAACTACATATCTATGTAGACGATAACCCAATTATTAACCTAACACATTCAGCTATGAAAAAACTATTACTGCTATCTGTTGTGTTGTTGCTCTTTGCAGGTTGCAGCAAGGATGAAACAACGAGTTCGGGGCAGGCTGACCAAACGGAAGCCTTTGTTCCGCATTTCTATGGTGCAGCCATGCTGAATACCCCTGCTCCCGCGACCCGTGGCGTTGCGAACGCCATGAAAGTGTGGAGTAAACCTATGGCGGCCAATAACCTGACCGTCAAATTCCTGAACGGTTCGGCCGGCTATCAGGAATATGTTAAGGAAGTAGCTAAAGAGTGGGAGAAGGCTGCCGGCGTCCGCTTCCATTTCGTAGGAAGTGACAAGCCTGCTACTGTCCGTATCGGCTTCGACTATGTGCCGGGCATGATGTCGAGCTGGTCGTTGACCGGCACCGATCATATGCAGGTTTACGGACAGCAGAGCGAGGCTACAATGCACTTTGCACAATGGCGCCGTGCCGGAGATGCCCAAAAGCGGAGTGACGTACTACGGGCTTTCGGTCAGGTCCTCGGTCTGGAGCTGGAGTTCCGTCACCCGATGTTCCATCCGGCTTGGATAACCAATGCCGACGGCAGTGTAAACGAAACGGCCATTCGGGAGTACTGGGAAAATGAACTGGCGAATTACATTGCCTGGGATGAGTTGAAGAAGATCGTACTCGATCCGCTCGAAGATCAGGCGTTCTTCATCCACAAAACCGAGTACTACGACCAGTGGTCGGTGATGAACTGGCCGTTCTATGAGATGATTGCCCGCAACATTCCGCCCATCGAATTCGACGAGGATTACATAACCGAGTTGTCCGAAAATGATAAGTCATTTGCGCAGTTCCTCTATGGAGAGTCATTCGGAGGTACGCCCCCAGATAATCTATTCGTCCCATTGATCGAGTTCGAATGCACTGGTTCCAGCACAAGATTTTCGGTGACTACAACCAAGAATCTGGGGGTACGCTGGGATGGTGAGGTCTCGAAAGAGTACACTGCCTATGATCTTCCGGACTATACGACGTCTGAGCATACGTTTATGATCAACAAGACATTCGACGAAACGAAAACCCGTAAGATCGTTATCGGCGAGGTGCTGGACTACGGAGAGGCAAAGCCGGATTACAGCTATGCGCTGACCAGATTCGACTTTAAGGGGGCTAATAATGCAGGTGCGATTGACATCAAGCCCGTGAATCATGCGTTAAGCTATATCCGCATTATAGGCGGTTCGGATTTCATTAGTCGGGAGTTCAACTTCACAGGGTACGAATATCTCAAAGAACTGTATTTAGTCAGGATTGGCGACTCAAAGGTTATTTTGGATAATTGTTCGAATCTGGAAACTTTTGCGACAAGTAAAGGAATTTGGAAACCAGGAGAATCATATTCCGAGCCAACTGATCCTATTGACATCGGAGATTATGAGTCTGTGTTCGCATGGCCGGACTATCCGGAATCGTTATATTCGTTGAGCGATACCGGCGGGTTGACAATTCTGAATTGCAATAACCTCAAGCAAATCAGTCTGGAGAATACCCAACTCAAGAATTTCAACTTCGGGGATCTTCCTGCTTTGGAATACGTCTATTTGTCCTCTTTCAGTGGTTACATCGTTGGTGGTTCAGATCCTTATGGAAAATTGCTGCTCGATGCGGTCAATACGTTACCCGCAAAAGAAGCCGCCGCAAAAGGATTGATTGTCCTGCGGGGAATTGCCTTTCGGTTGTACCCTTCAGAGAATGAGACAGGAAACGCGATCGGTCCAATCACCCCAGTCCGGCCGAATCCTGTATACGATCAAATTCCCATCGATAGAGTGATATATAATACTATAAATCAAAATCTTCCTGCAAAAAATTGGAATGTTGTATGGGAATCCGGATTTTATCATCCCATTATATATTTAAACAGCACGAATCATAATAACTAAGTAATACCCAAATCCGGGGTTTGGGTAAACCAGACCCCGGATTACTTTTAACCTTAAAAAACTTGAATATATGAAACCTACAACTCTCCATACGCTGCTTTTCACAATTCTATTCTCTGCTGTCAGCATTTTCTCGGCAAATGCACAGCTTACCTATTCCGGAGGCCGCTTGTCGCTGGATACCACCCCTATTGGGAGCTATAAGGTCTCGATAGCCGGAAACGGCGCATATTTCAAACTCCCGTCACAGACGAACTTCTTCCAGATTGACATTTCGTCAGAAAACACCCGGCTGGCGGGGCATGGTGATCAGATCTCTTTCTACAACTCCTCAACGAACAAGTATAACAGCATCAATGTGCTGAATGTTTACTACCACTCCGATGCTCGTGCCAAGACCAATGTTCGTGATTTCTCACAAGGCTTGGAGGTTATCTCGCGGATCAGACCTGTCACCTACAACTTCATCAACGAGGGTAAAAACCATCGCAGGTCTTCTGATCAGGAGATTGGCGTCCTTGCGCAAGAGTTGGAGGAGGTCTTACCGGGCGCTGTCATCACGGACAAAGAGGGCAATAAATGCGTCAACTACAACATGTTGATCCCCGTGCTGATCGATGCCGTAAAATCTCTTCAAGCCGAGGTAAATGCCTTGAAAGAGAATCGGTGACAACTCTCGTTAGTCGAGGAACAGGCGGATGCGGGGGTGGTAACCCGCTCTGTGCTTCTCAATATAATATCTCTTATATGTCTTAACGAGATATAATTAAAAAACTTGAAACCATGAAAAAAATAATAGGCATTTTCAGTATGCTATTCCTGCTGGCCATTACTCTTGGTTCTTGTACTGACGCTCCTGTCGATGAGCCGGGACAAGACGGCCTGAGTAAGACACGTTCGGCAGGGGCAGATGCGACGTGCTACTACTGGTATAGCGGAGAAAAGATACCCTTGACTCTGAATACTGAATATGTGAATATTGTTGCAGATGATGCGTCGTTGAAATCTTCAAAGACCGGTTCTTCATTTCAAGGGCTGGACTTAGTACAAGAAGATGGCGCTCGGAGCGGGAATGTAGTCAAATATAGATTGACTTCAAAATCGACTGCTACAGACTACTCTAACCTCATAAAAGACCTCAAGCAAAATAAGCAGATTAAACACATTCTGCCATTCTTTAGCCGAGGTGCGAATGCTCAACCCATCGGAACATCCGATATTTTCTATTTGAAATTAAAGGATGAGAAAGATTTCGCCACATTAAAGCTGCTGGCAGAAGAACAGAAAGTTCAGATTGTAATGTAGGTTCCTTATATGACTTTGTGGTATATTATGTCTATTCATAACTCCAGCTTCGGCAGTTCGGTAGATGCAAGCAACTACTTCTATGAAACTGGTCATTTCGCAGATGTAGACCCTGCATTTATGTTTGATTTCAAGCCGAACGTTATTCCTAATGATCCGATGTTTGGCTGGAAAAAACGGTTAAAGTGACCCCTAAAAAACGGAGGAAGATGACCCCCAAAAG
>ERZ1673722.3386-NODE-3386-length-11523-cov-6.604901_pt1 | contig 11523 bp, 11 predicted proteins | sample MGYA00580222_ERZ1673722 | MGnify/ENA primary metagenome ERZ1673722 (study PRJEB41218, sample SAMN15661750) | gut metagenome | host: Homo sapiens | place: Canada: London | collected 2015-08-20/2019-03-30 | study: EMG produced TPA metagenomics assembly of...
CGCTTGCCAGCCAGAAGGTTTTACGTGAAGCTGCAAAGCTTTAACCACCGGGACATTAATTAAGCCACCATCTCTGTCACAGTTGATACGCAAAAAATCAGCCTGAGAGAACTTATGCCTTTAAACATAAGTTCTCTCAAGCTGACTACAAGTCAACAGTTAGTTTTTTGGGGGTATATTAACTATCCAACCAGCTTATATTCTTTCAGAAGCTTATCGCGATATTCTGCGTCATCAGAGGCCTTTTCTACATCGCTATACTTTTTCTCAGCAAGAAGAATTTTTACCAATTTTGCCATCAGATCAACACCTTCTCCCATCTAGCCATTCGCCTGTTTTTCTTTCGTATCGCAATATCTAAAGTCTGTAAAATCCGCAATACCGCCTATATATTTCGTAGAATAATAAAATAATCCAAAACGACATCCAGTAAAATGATCCATTTTAAAATACTGTTTTTGACGAATGCCAAGTGCTTTCCACTCGTCGTCTTCTAAATAGGAAAAATCGGCCTCATCTTTCATATTCCGAAAATCAACATGGACTTTCAACCTAATGGTGCAATATTCTATTGGAATCCTCGCGTATTCAACAGCCGGTTCCAGAAAATTCGTATCAGCATATACAGAATTATTCATTGCTGGTTTCCCAAACATTACCAAAAAATATTGACCATTATCTTTTGTCAATGCAATAGCTCCATAACATCCTATAAATGCACTGATTCCAGCATAATCTCCATCTTTAAGACCTTTTCCATCAATTGTAACATATGCCGAGCTTTCCGGGCCCACTGTTCTCTGTGTCAGTGTATTGTAAGCATACACAATACTAGAACAAATTTTTCCTGAGTAAATACGAAATGCTCCTGGTCTTTCAGTCACTGACCATAGTTCTTTCACGGGATTGTGATTAAATTGCCAAAATAGTTTCAAGTGAATTTTACCATCTGCATCCGGCTTATAATAAAAATCGTCATCTCCATTCAATGGTGCATATTCATAACCAGGTTTTGTACTGGATATCTCCACATATTCTGGTACCTTTCCATCCTCTCCTATGACAGGAAAACCTTCCTCATCAAAATGCATAGGCATTATCATAGGAGCTCTGCCTAAGGCCCCTCTGTCATGAAACATGAATGCGTACCAATTTCCTTCAGGGGTATCGACCATACCACCTTGTGCGATTCCCAAATTGTGGTATCCCATATCATCATCAATAATACATTTCCCCCGAAACTCTCCATCTAAGGAATCAGAAATAAAACAAACTTCGGATTTTCTTTCACTTCCATATGCTAAAATATGACAAGTAAACAAATAATATTTATCATCCTTTTTATACAAATGAGAGCCTTCATATCCCAGATGAATCTTTTCTTCATCTTTCACAATTAATCTATTCAGCCCTCCGTCACGTGGACCTTTCAGTGTCTCATCTAATTCTGTTAAATACAGTTCTTTTTGTCCATAAACAATATAAACTCTATTATCATCATCGAAAAACAAAGAACTATCATAATAGAATCCCTCAATTGTTCCTTTTTTCCATGGGCCCGCAGGATTTTCTGCTGTAAACAAATAAGTTTTATGTGTATCATTTGCAGTGAAACAAATATAGAATTTGCCTTTATGATACCGAAATGAAGGAGCCCACATTCCCTGTCCATAAATATTATTTTCTTTCTCTAAATTGTGCCCCGGAGTGTCATCCAATGTATCATAGACATGTGCAACAAATTCCCAGTTAATGAGATCATAAGAGCGCAGTATATCGCAACCTGGCATATAATGCATGGTTGTGCTCGCCATATAATAAGTGTCATCAATTCGAAGAATATCCGGATCTGGGAAATCCGAATAAATTACTGGATTTTTTTTAGTTTCCATTTTTATATACCTCCGTTTTTATAATACAATCACATCACCTGAAAAACCACAAAACACCTGGCATCTATAATACCCTTTTATTTGTTTATCCTATAAGCCCTCGCACATACCGAAAAGGTTCATCGTAATCCTCCAGTTCATTCATATGTTCAAATAACACTGGAATATCCCCCTGCAAAGCAGCAATTTTCTGTAGATAGTAAGAAATATCCATGTTCCCCGTACCCACAGGCACTTCCTGTATCACCACATTTGCTCCCAATGGCAAAAGACAGTCTTTTATATGACAACTCCGTATCCAGCCGCCAAGTAATGAAAAGGATTCGTCAATTAATTCGCGTATATGCGTGTATCGATAAGGGCTGACAATCATATTCACCAAATCCATATGGACGCCTACCCCTTCCCTGTCAACATCTTTTATGAATTGTAGATATTGTCTTGGCGAATCCATCAAATCCAATTGCATGAAGCTTTTCGGCATACATTTTCATATCCATATCCCCAATCCAAGGAACGAGATGATTATGTACTCCCTTCTCCATATTTTCAAGATGAGCATGTATAATATATGGGCCAAGTTTTTCTATTGCTTCCATAGGATTTTGTTCTTCCAGAAAGAAACTTCACTCTCCGTACCGCATCACAAAACCGATTGGATATGTTTCCCGCTCCCATTATTGCAAATTTAAACATTCCTGCAAATCTCCTTATCTATTCTTTTAGGCAACCAACATATGCCACAATTTTATACCGTTTTTTTATTTATCCAATTATATTCCTTTCCTGCTTCCAGTTTCACAACTTCCGTCATTCCATTTACTTCCATTTCCAGCCTCACGTATTTTTCCGCCAGTCGATCCGGTATCATCCGAACCCATTCCACTTTGCCATCTTTCCATCTCATGGAAAGTTCTGCACCACCACGTATTCGTACTCCCATTAACTGTCCGCTTTCTATTTCTTTCGTGATAGCAGGCAGCAATACTACATGATTGTCCCGACATTTCACTAGCATCTCTAACATAGCTGCTGCTGCTCCAAGATTACCATCAATCTGAAACACATATCCATCTCCATACGGATGATTATCCATTAAATTGCTGAATGTTCCCATAGAAAGAATTGCTTTCAGATTTTCATAAGAATATTTCCCATTTCCAAATGCCGCCCATAGACCAATAATCCACGCTCTGGACCAACCGGTATGCCCACCACCATTTGCAAGCCGCCTTTCTAGCGTAATACGTGCTGCCCTCATTAGTTCAGGCGTCTTTTCCGCTGTAATACTACTTCCTGGATATACACCATACAAATGTGAAATATGACGGTGTCCCGGTTCTGGCTCTTCATAATCTTCCATCCATTCCATCAACTGTCCATATCTTCCAATTTTTAAGTTCGGGAAGCACAACATAACCTCTTCTGCTTTCTTCACCTTTTCCTCGTCCATCTTGAGTACCCTACAGGCACCAATATACCCCCTGAACAGCTCGTTTAAAATTTCCACATCCATTGCAGAACTCTCACAGAGTACACCCTCAGAACCGTCTTTCATCCGATATGTATTTTCGGGAGATAAGGACGGAGATGTAATTAAATACCCATCTTGATTTTCTATCAAAAAATCATAGAAAAACAAAACACTCTGCTCCAAAACATCAAAATATTTTTCCAAAAAATCTCTGTTATTCGTATACAGATAATGCTCCCAAATATGGGTAGCCAACCAGGCTTCTCCCATCACCCAGAAAGTAGCAGGCACATAATGATCTTGTGGTGCAGTATCCGCATATATATCCGTATTATGATGTGCAACAGATCCACGACATCCATACATTCTCCGAGCAGTCTCTTTCCCACTTTCTTTCATTCTCTCCAAATGTTCGAACAACGGCAAATGACATTCTGACAGATTCCCACTTTCTGCAAGCCAATAATTCATTTCTGTATTGATATTAATCGTATATTTACTGTCCCAAGGAGGCGTCAGACTATCATTCCAAATTCCCTGAAGATTAGCGGGAAGCGAACCCTCTCGGCTACATGAAATCAAAAGATATCTGCCAAATTGAAAATACATTTCCAAAAGCCCTATATCCTCTGCCCCCTCCTGGACAGCTTTCAGCCGGACATCCGTAGGCAGATCTTCCTTTTTCCTATCAACACTATCAAATTGAAGCGTTAATCTGGAAAACAACTTCCGATAATCTTCCTTGTGCCTCATTTCAATTTCTTTCCAACTCTTTTCAGACAATTCTTCACAACGTTTTAACGCCTCATTCACGTAATCATCCCGTCGAAAAGATGTCTCCACATCTAAAATCAGCATTGCCTCCGTAACTTCATTTGCTACAATATGTTCTCCTATCGTCCGTACAGTCCCGTTTTTCGCTTCCACCCTTGCTGCCACACAGAAAGCAATTCCACCTTCTGGTGCATCCACTTTAAAATAAACACAGTTTCCATCCTTTACTAATACCTCATCCGTACAATTCCTGTTTCTTGAAAGTCGACAGTGAAACGAAAAAGGCATCTCTTCCTCTGTCCAAAGACGAACTGCTATGCTGTCATCTGGAAACGAGGCCAACACTTCCCTGTGATAAGTGACGCCTTCGGCTGAAAAATGCACACTGGAAATCCCGGTATCCAAATCTAATTCTCTGCTATAATTCTCAACATTGTTAAGTCCCATCATTCCAATGATACATTCCCCCGCACTCTGATAAGCCCTCTGAGAATTCGGAGTTCCTGAAAGGGCATATAAGGCCAGTTCCTGTGCCTGTTTCACTTTTCCCTCATGAATTAATCGCCGTATTTCAGGTAAATTTGCCAAGGCATCTGAATTAATCCTGTCTATTTTCTTTCCACTCCAGACGCTGTCTTCATTCAGCTGAATGGTTTCTTTATCACTCCCACCGAAAACCATTCCGCCAAGCCTTCCGTTCCCAACAGGTAAGGCCTCATTCCAATTTTCAGCTGACTGCTTATACCATAATTTCATAGTTCCGTTCTTCCTCCACTGTAATTCAAATACCTCTTTATGCACCAATTTTCTGTTTTATCTACCGTACAAATTCATCTGATTTTTTGCCCTCATAAAAAAATGAAGTGAATACCGCCGGTATACTGCATTTTTTTCCATTTCCACAACTATAAATCCCGATATAATTACCCGTAAAATGCCCTCCTACTTCTGTTGTTAAATATTGTACCTCTCCTTCTCCCAGTTTTGCCCATGTTCCATCCTCCTTTAAGTAAAAGAAACGATAATAGTCGAGATCTGATTCCAATTTGAGCGTTATCTGTTCCTTTTCATAATCCAGCTCGTATTCGATTTTCTCAAGTGAACCTATTTGTCTTCGGAAAATCAATTTTCTCTTCTGATCTTTGTATGTTAACGCTGCTTCATAATGATGTCTCTCATTCATAAAGATTGTAAGACCTGCTTCTTCTCCATCGGAATTGCAAGCAAATTGAAAACTCACTTCCGTTTTGCTCACATGGTGTCTTTGACGCCTTCCAATCCAGGCAAGGGTATCTGCATCCCGCAGATGATTTTCATTTCCCCATAAACAAAGGCTGCCTTTTTTCCATTCAAATAAAGACCAATCCGGATTGTAAATATAATTCCATCCTAAATCTGGCTTTTCTGAAGAAAAGTCATCATAAAAAGAACGTTCTGATATATCTTCCTGATAAGCCGATGCAGGCAACAAATCTGTCTCAAATTCTTCCAACACACTTCCTTTTTCGCCAAAGACAGGCCACTCACCACTCCAATCCACAGGTACCAGCATGGTTTCTCTTCCCAGATTATGGCGTGGTGGATATCCATATGGTCTAGTTCCCAAGCATATTGCCCACCAGTTTCCATTCTTATCTTCTATCAAATCAGCATGACCTACCGATTCAAGCTTCATGCGCAGACTTCGATTCGTCATAACGGGATTATTCGGACAATTTTCATAAGGACCACTAATATTTTTGCTTCTTGCCATGGTCAGCATATGACAACGCTCTGTACCTCCCTCTGAAATCATCAGATAATACCAGCCATATTTTTTATAAATATGCGGTCCTTCCGGGTATGCACCGCCTGTTCCCTTCCAGATTTTCATGGTTTCCCCTACCAATTTTCCGGATTGCAGATCCAGTTCTCTTACATAAATGGTTGAATCATTCGTGCCAATATAGTACGCACGACCATCCTCATCGAAGAAAAAGGACGGATCAATGCCTGGTGTATCTAAGAAAATCGGCTCGGACCATTCTCCTGCTGGATCTTTTGTCCATACATAAAAATTCCCGGTCCCTTCTTCATCATTTGCCACATTGGTTACTACCATATAAAAAACACCATTATGGTATCGTATGGTTGGTGCAAAAATTCCTGTATTGTTCATACTTCCCTTAATCAAATGAAGCTGCGAATTTCTCGTAAGGCAATGCCCGATGGTTTCCCAATGCACAAGATCTTTACTATGGGAAACAGGTACACCTGGAAAAAATTCAAACGTACTGTTTACAAGATAATAGTCTTCTCCCACCCTGCAAATACTCGGATCCGGATAACAGCCTGTCATTACTGGATTTTTATATTTCATCATAATATGCCTCCCACTACTTTTCTATTTGTATTTTTATATTAACATACATCAACACGCATATCAAGAAGTTTCCATCACGACAGTAGCACTGGCTCTTTATACATTATTGATTTGTATTTTGCAGCATTTTTAATGTTTTCCGCACTAACACCAAGCAAAGGAACATTGCTGCAAAATCCGAAACAGGACCAACAAACAATACTCCGTTCAGTCCCCATATCAAAGGAAAAACAATTAGCAATGGCAGTTGAAATAAAACCTGTCGGCTAAGAGGAGTTGCCACAGGGACAGGGACGTTGGCCTTTTTATTGTCCCTGGTGGCTTTTTTCCTCTCTTCGTTCCTTAACTTTGATTAATCGCTGCGTTTATTGCACCTCTAGAAATTCCTGTAAGCCTACTCAATTGGCGAACTGAAATACCAGAATCCTTTAATTCTTTTAAGTACTGATTTCTTTTAAGGAGTCCCAGACGTTGAAAATCCGCTGGTGATTTACAGTCAGTTTTCTTCTGAATGATTTCCATTGCATCTTCATCGGATATTCCATATATACCAAAAGATTGAAGTTCCATGCACATTTTATCAGATGACGTATGCAAATAGTTCATACACTCCTCATAGTTTTGAAAAAGGTCAAAAATTTTTTCAATATCTATAAACGAATCATCCTGATTAGCATAATCATGATAACTGCTCCAAGGATAGACTCCAGGTACCTTTTCTATTCCTGCATGCAAGGGATTCTGATGGATGTACCGAAATACTATTTTCAAATATTCTATGTCTTCTACTGGCTCGCTCTTATACCTTTCTTGAAATAAATGGCCTATGCGTCGATATCTTTTGTTGTACCACTTAACAAATTTGATCTCAATTCGTTTCATAATCTCATCTAAGCTAACGGTTGTGTGCTCTAGCAGCAAATGAACGTGATTATCCATTAAGCAATACGCATATAACTTAAAACTGCACTTTTCTTCATCCTTATAATACCTCAAAATATCAATAAACTGCTGATAATCATACTCATCTTCAAAAATTATTTGCTGATTAACTCCGCGCAAAATGACATGATTAATGCATAGGCTACTCTTTTTTCTCGCTTTTCTTGGCATAGGCTGCTCCTTCTCAAAAATTATTTTTTGTAATATTTTCTTCCTTCTATCTATGATTTCAAAACAGTAAGGACGCATCCTATGTACCTTTCGTTTATATATCTGTATGTATCATATTGATTCCTTTTTGTTATAAGCATACCACACAGTCTTAGCAGTGTCAATACCATCTTAGACTCACTCTCACTGTTACTTCGTCTTCATATTTTGTAAAATTTTCTCGTTTTGTGGACACAGATGCCTATTGAGCCACCGGGACAATAATTAAGCCACCGTTCCAATTAAATAGCCACCGTTCCTGTCACCATGGTTGTGGTTTGATATGCCAATGACCTTAAAAGAACATCAAAGCCGCGCACTGTTCGATGCTATCAAGAAGTATCAGCCTGACTGCCTGATCAACTCCCGTCTTGGAAACGGTGCTTACGATTATGTATCACTTGGCGACAACGAGATTCCAGATTCTATGCCTGAGAACACTGAGTTTGACCCAGCTTTGATGAACGGCATTGACGGCTTCAAGCCATCTCCATACGGACTGTATGAGACTGCTGCTACCATCAACCGCACATGGGGCTTCTCTGCTCACGATCAGAACTGGAAGAGCCCAGAAATCATCGCTGCAAACCGCAAGAAATTAAACGGTATGGGTATCAACTATCTGCTTAACGTTGGACCAGACGGACTTGGCCGCATCCCGCTTGCCAGCCAGAAGGTTTTACGTGAAGCTGCAAAGCTTTAACCACCGGGACAGGGACGTTGGCCTTTTTATTGTCCCTGGTGGTTCTTCAAAATGTAACAGCCGAAATCCATTTACTGGATTTCGGCTGTTTTATGTAGTATCAAAATTCATATATCAAAAACATCGTAAAATCATGTTGACGAATATGTTTTGAAGAGGATATAATCATTGCCAGAACATTTATAGGGAGAAACAACAAGTATGAGTCAAGACATTATTAACAACCGTTTTTTGGAAGAATCCGTCTTTGCTATTGCCGATGGATACTGCGTAATCAATCTCAGCAAGAACATTGTACGTGGTTCTATGTATCAGGTAGTTGATGGAAAGGTATATAATCTTAATGAACAATTAGGTATGCCTGAAAATTCAAACTTACAGATCCTTGTTGATGCATGGGCATTAACTATACCCGAAGAAGGCCGTGAGGATTTTTTGAAAGAGTTTAACAGAGAAAGTTTGCTAAATCGTTTCGAAAATGGTGAACGACATATATCTTTTCGCTACTGGACACGCACAGCTACTTTTGAACCGATGCTTGCAGAAGACCATCTGGCTTTGTACAGGGAGAAAGAAACCGGGGATATCATTGCAGTAAATTATGTTCTTGACCGTACAGAACATTATCGTCTTAAAGAAAAAGAACTGGCACTCGAAAAATCAAACAGAGAATATGCGAAGCTTTTGGAAGAAGAAAAAAAGCATACTGCCCTGATTGAGGAATTGACAAAGCAGCTGCAAAGTCAGTTGGAATTGTTTGCCGTCTCCATACCAGGCGGCGTAAAAATCAGTAATGACGACCCAGAATACTCATTTAAATATGTTTCAGAACAATTTGCAAATATGCTCGGTTACAAAACTCCTAAGGAGTTAATTGAAGCTTCATCTGGCAGCATTCTAGGTCTTGCTCACCCTGACGACATAGAATTCGGACTTGCAGATGCACTAAATCAATATACATATTCCGATCATTATGCTACTATTTACAGAATACGCTGCAAAGATGGAACATATAAGTACATTGAAGATCGCGGTCAAAAAGTAGTAAAAGAAGACGGAACTATTGAGCATTGGAATCTTATGCTTGATAAAAACGATTTTATGCATAAATCAATTGAATTGGAAAGCGAAAAAAAGGCCAATAAAAGCAAATCGGATTTTCTTTCCAGAATGTCACATGATATGAGGACTCCTTTAAATGGCATTATCGGGTTGCTTCAGATTGCTGAGAGACATTTTGACGATAAAGATTTACTTTTGGAAAGCCACAAAAAAATGCAGGTAGCCGCAAATTATCTGTTGTCTCTTATTAATGATGTACTTCAAATGAGTAAAATCGAAGATGGAAATGTACCACTGACAAAGGATATCATAGATTTTTCCGAATTGACAAAGGATATCATAGATATTATAGAACAACGGGCAAAAGAAAGAGGAATCAAAATGCAGTTTAATGCCAAAAATGATATTCGATATCCTTTTGTTTATGGAAGCCCGGTGCATTTAAGACAAATCTTTTTGAATATTTACGGAAACTGTATTAAATACAATCATATTGGCGGCAGTATATTAACCACTTCAGATTATACAGAAACTGATGATGGAGTTGTGATGTATGAGTGGACAATTACTGATACTGGCATTGGTATGAGCAAAGAATACAAGGAACATATATTTGAGCCCTTTTCACAGGAACGTCAGTATATAGGAAGCACTCATCATGGTATAGGACTAGGAATGTCCATTGTAAAAGGACTGATCGAAAAAATGGGTGGAAGCATTGAGGTTGAAAGTGAAGAAGGTGTTGGATCAACTTTTATCATTAAGATTCCTTTTAAAATTGCTTCTACACCATATAAAGTCAATAAGCAAACATCAGAAATAAAAATTGATGGATTAAATTTATTACTTGTAGAAGACAATGAACTAAATGTAGAAATTGCAGAAACACTTTTGTCTGATGAAGGCGCGGTGGTAACAGTTGCAAAAGATGGCTTGCAGGCAGTCAACATTTTTAAAGAAAAACCTGAAGGTTCTTTTGATGCAATTTTAATGGATATCATGATGCCTGTTATGGATGGACTTACTGCAACAAAAAAGATTCGTACATTGAACCATCCAGATGCAAAAAAAATTCCGATTATTGCCATGACAGCAAATGCATTCAAAGAAGATAAAGAAAAGTGCCTGACAGCAGGAATGAATGCTCACTTGTCAAAGCCAATAGAAATCGAAAATGTAAAGAAAGTTCTATGTGAACAAATAAGATAAAATGAGTTGCCACAGGGACAGGGACATTGGCCTTTTGTTTTGTAGCTACAAATACTTATTGAACCACTGGGACACTAATTAAGCCACCGGTCCTGTCACCGTGGTTGTTTTTAGAAATATGAAATATTTGTTAAATGTGTTCTGATAGCTTGCTATTTGCATACAATAGAGATATAATATAAGTAGTTAGAACACAGAAGGGAGATGTTTTTATGGCACAGGCAACTCTTACCGCACGAGTAGATGCTAAAGATAAGATGGAATTTGATGCGTTTTGTTCTAATGTCGGGCTTAACGCTTCGACTGCAATCAATATGTTTGTGAAAGCGGTTATTCGTGAAAATCGGATTCCGTTTGAAATTGCACAGAATCCCGATCCTTTCTACTCTGAAATCAATATGACTCATGTTAGGAAAGCAGTTCAGGAACTTCGCACAGGAAAAGGTACGGCACATGAACTGATTGAGGTTGAAGATGAGTGAAAAAATCTGGTCGGATGAAGCCTGGGAAGATTATCTTTACTGGCAGCTTCAAGATAAAAAAACACTGAAGCGTATCAATCAGCTCATTAAGGATATTGAGCGAAATGGCGAATTAGAAGGGATCGGAAATCCTGAAGCATTAAAGGGAGATTTGCAAGGCGAGTTCAGTCGTAGAATTGATGAAAAAAATCGTCTCGTATATCACATTGAAAATGGTCGAATTTATATTGCTACTTGCCGTGGACATTACGGCGACAAATAAAAAATTGTGGTTATCCATTTGACATACTCCCACGGTTAAAACCGTGGGATTCCTTAACTAGTTCCGGTAGCATCATTCAGTCTTATAGACTGAATGATAGCCACTGTGTTCAGGATTTATGCTGATGGGATTTCATACGACATATACTACT
>ERZ1673722.3395-NODE-3395-length-11503-cov-5.446890_pt1 | contig 11503 bp, 8 predicted proteins | sample MGYA00580222_ERZ1673722 | MGnify/ENA primary metagenome ERZ1673722 (study PRJEB41218, sample SAMN15661750) | gut metagenome | host: Homo sapiens | place: Canada: London | collected 2015-08-20/2019-03-30 | study: EMG produced TPA metagenomics assembly of...
CTGCGCGCGGGTGCAGACGTTTGTGCCGCAGTCATCCATCGTCGGCATGCTGCTCGAGCACGAGGAGGCCTATACCATCATTCACAGCACGGGCGACGGCTTCGGCCAGCACAATCTCTATACCTGGGAGGTGCTGCGCGACCGCTTCGTTACGCTCGAGACCGTCACGAACGGCAGCCGCTTCCTCGACCGGACGCTCAAGCAGTGGCTGGCCGGGCTGGAGCCGGAGCAGCGCGAGCGGACGATCGACACGGTCTACCACATGCTGTGCGAAACGAACGCCGAGACGCTGCATGAATTGAAGGAGAATCGCTTTTCCCGCGCGCTGGCGCTGCTGCGCTCGGCCAAGGGGCTGGACGAGGATACGCGCAAGCTGCTCGTCCATGCCGCAGGGGTGTTTTTCCGCAGCGCGGGCCGTTCCCTGAAGCAGGCGCGCGTCCCAGAGGAGCAGGAATCCTGAAAAAACGACCGGGACGGGATGAAGATCATCCCGCCCCGTTTTTTTGTAGGGGGTTCGTTGGCGCGTTGCAGGGGAGGGGACAGCCGGGCCCAGCTGCGCACTTGCAGCCCGTGCAGGCCACCGTTAAAACGCCATGCACCCCCGACTTGTCATTCCGAGGAGCGAAGCGACGTGGGAATCTCGTGCAGGCACTTGCAGCCCGTACAGGGTAACGATAAAACGTACCAACCGGTTGCGTCTGTAGCGGCGCTCATTGAGCGCCTTGTAGGGGACAATTCAACCGCAGAAGGGCACTGGTGCACCACGGCACCCGCCTGATGTGTCATTCCGAGGAGCGAAGCGACGTGGGAATCTCGCAGTGTCCGGTTGGATAACAGGCAAGTTCGGGCGAAATCGCAACTGCCTCCCCGAGATTGCCACGGCCCCGTTGGGGCCTCGCAATGACAAGTCGGGGGCCGTTACCATTTTAACGGCATCCTGTTTATTACGCTGGTGCGGCACCGGGAGGGGACAGCCCGGCCCCTACAATTTCACTGCCTTACTTCAAAATCCTTGCGGCGCTTTCTTCGGCAAACTGGCGGGTATAGAGGTCGTGGTAATAGCCGCCCTTCTGCAGCAGCTCCAGGTGCCTGCCCTGCTCGACGATGCGGCCGTCGCGCACGACGAGGATGAGGTCCGCCTTGCGGATGGTGGACAGGCGGTGGGCGATCAGGAACGACGTGCGGTCGCGCAGCAGGTGGTCGATGGCGTTCTGGATGAGCTGCTCCGTCTGCGTGTCGATGGAGGACGTCGCCTCGTCGAGCACGAAGATGCGCGGATCGGCCAGCACGGCGCGCGCGAAGGAGATCAGCTGCTTTTCACCCGTGGAAAGGCGGTCGCCGCCCTCGCCGACGTCGCTGTCCCAGCCCTTTTCGAGCTTGGCCGCGACCTGATCGGCCGAAACGGTCCGCGCCGCTGCCTCGACCTCGGCGTCCGTGGCGTCCAGACGGCCGTAGCGGATGTTCTCGCGGATCGTGCCGGAGAACAGGTGCGGATTCTGCAGCACATAGCCGATGTTCGAGTGCAGCCACAGCTGGCTGCGCTCACGGTAGTCCCGGCCGTCGATGAGGATCTGGCCGGACGTCGGCTCAAAAAAGCGGCAGGCGAGGTTCACGAGCGTGCTCTTGCCCGCACCGGTCTCACCGACGATGGCGACGGTCGTTCCGGCGGGGATTTTCAGCGAGAAGTGCGACAGCACATCCTCGCCGCCGTCCGGATAGCGGAAGGTGACGTCGCGGAACTCGATGTCGCCGCGCAGCGGCTCCCAGTTTTCGCGCTTGGGGTGGAAGGCATCGCCGTAGCGGGCGATGACCTCCGGCGTGTCGGCGATCTGCGGCTTTTCGTCCAGCAGGCCCGTCACGCGCTCAATGGAGGCCTGCAGGGAGATGAATTCCGCGATATTCGCGGCCGTCATCTGGATCGGCTCAAAAATGCCGACGGCGTAGGTCGTGAAGGCCGAGAGCGTGGCGATCTGCAGCACCTGCTCCTGCACCATATAGCCGCCGCGCAGCAGCACGATGGCCACGGCCGCCGTGGAGCAGAACAGCACAAGGGGAATATACACGGCGTTCAGCCGCGCGGCGCGGATGCCGCAGTCGTGCATCTCCTTTGTCAGCGCGCGGAACGAGGCCGTGTTCTGCTCCTCGATGCCGAGGGTCTTCGACGTCTTCGCGCCGGTGATGCCCTCGTTGAACGCGCCGGTGATGCGGGAGTTCAGCTTGCGGACACGGCGGTTCCAGTGCAGGATGCGGTTCTGGAAATAGCCCGTGAGCACGGCGATGACCGGCACGATGACGATGACGACAAGGGCGAGCTTCCAGTTGAGCAGCAGCATCGCGGCGAACGTGCCGAGCACATAGAACATGGCCCAGAGGATATCCGTCAGGTTCCACGCGACCATGGAGGCAATGCGCGAGGTGTCGCTCATGACGCGGCTGAGCAGATAGCCCACCGGCGTGACGTTATAGAACGAGAACGACAGCGTCTGCAGGTGTGTGAAGAGGTTCGCGCGCATGTCGCGCCCGGCGCACATCTCGATCTTCATGGAGTTGCGCGCAAAGGCCACAACGGACAGGGCCTGCAGCAGGATGACGCCGAAATAGCACAGTGTGTAGGGCAGCAGGCCCGACAGCGTCCCGGCCTCGATATAATTTGAGATGGCATAGCGCTGGAACAGCGGCAGCACGACGTCGATGGCGGCCGTGATCAGGTTGAAGGCGAACATGCCCGCAAAATCGCGGCGGTATGGCCGCATGACGGGCATCAGGCGCTTCCAGATGCCCCATTGGAACGATTTGGTATAGTCCTGTTCATCAAAGGCAGGCATCAGACTCCCTCCTTTCCGAGCAGGCGGCGGTCGTCGCTGCTCATCTGGATGTCATAGATATCGCGGTAAATGCCGGGCTTGGCGATGAGCTCGGCGTGCGTACCCAGCTCCGAGACGCGGCCGCCGTCGAGCACGAGGATGCAGTCGGCCTGCATGAGCGTCGTTACGCGGTGGGAGATGAGCAGCACCGTCGCCTTGCCGAGCGATTCGTGCAGGGCGGCGCGGATCTTTGCGTCCGTCTCGGCGTCCACGGCCGAGAGCGAATCGTCAAACACCATGATGGGCGCCCTCTGCATCAGCATGCGCGCAATGGCCACGCGCTGCTTCTGCCCGCCGGACAGCGTCACGCCGCGCTCGCCCACGAGCGTCTCATAGCCCTCCGGGAATTCGCAGATGGCCTCGTCCACGCAGGCGATGGCCGCGGCGCTGCGCAGCTCCTCCTGCGGCGCGCCGGGGCGCGTGGCGGCGATGTTCTCGCGGATGGTCTGCGAGAACAGGAACGGCTCCTGCAGCACAAGGCCGATCTGGCTGCGCAGGCTCTCGCGCGTAAAGCTGCGGATGTCCACGCCGCCGATGGTGATGCGGCCCTCCTGCAGGTCGTACAGCCGGTCGAGCAGATGCACGAGCGTACTCTTGCCCGAGCCGGTGCCGCCGAGAATGGCAAACGTGCTCCCCTGCGGGATCGTGAACGAGACGTCCTGCAGCACGGGCGTCTCGCCGTAGCCGAACGTCACATGGTCGAAGACGATGTCACCCGCCGCGCTGTGCGGCGCGGCCTCGGGCGCGTCCTTCTCCTCCGGCGCGCGCAGGATATAGCCCACGCGGTCGAGCGACACGCCCGCCTTGCTCATGTCCGAAAGCACGCGGCCGAGCGAACGCACCGGCCATGACAGGGCCTCGTTATAGCTGATGAAGGCGAGAAATTCACCGAGCGTCATATTGCCGTGCACGCTTTCGACGATGCCGCAGACGATGATGACCATGACCTGCAGGCACGTCAGCAGCGTGCCGGAGGCCCAGTAGACCGACAGCAGGCGGCCGAGGCGGATCCACAGGCTGGCAAATTTCTCGTTCTTTTCGCAGAAGCGGTCCGTTTCGAAGCGCTCGCGGCCGAAGGCACGCACAACGCGCACGCCGGTCAGGTTCTCCTGCGCACAGGTCGTCAGGTCGCCCTCGGCCTCGTCCGCCGCCTGAAAGCGGCCGGAGATGCGCCGGTAGAACACACCGGACGACAGGCCGACGATCGGGATGAACGCCAGCGCCACGAACGACAGCCGCACGTTCATCCGGAACATGATGACGAGATATAAAATGATGAGGAAGACCGTGCGCACGACCTCGACGAGCTGGTTGCACACGAACGTGCGGATGACGTCGACGTCCGAGGTGCAGCGCTGGATGATCTCGCCCGTGGAGTGGGCCGTGTGCCACGAAAAGCTCAGGTGCTGGATGTGGTCATACAGCCCGTCGCGGATGCGCTTGACGAACGACTCCGACCCGCGCGAAAGCTGCGTGCGCTGGCCATAGTTGCAGAAGCCGCGCAGCAGGGCCAGCAGCAGCACGGCCGCGGCCGCGAGCCACAGCGCGTGGAGCTTCTGCGCCTGCAGCAGCGGCAGAAGCGGCTGCAGAAACGCCGGGAGCGACGGCTGCTCCGCGCCGAGGATGGAGTCCACCGTCAGGCGGATGACCTGCGGCGTGAGGGCATTGAATACCATCCCGAGGCAGGCGCACAGCAGGGCCACGACAAAATAGTGGATGCTGCCGCGCAGAAAGCGCACGATGAGCTGCACCTTCTCCCGCCACGGGATCGATTGCGTTTCCATAGAAGATCTCTCCTTTTTTCTGATTGCCGGGGGATGTTGATATGCTGACTGTAGCGGCTTGAAGTCCATGGGCTTCTCTGCCCGTCAAAATGGAAATTTCACAGGCAGGACCGCATGATTCAGCGAGAGCATTCGGCGAGAGTTTTTTTGTCGAGCCAAGATTCGGAAAACGCAGGCGTACTTTGTGTACGTCAAGTTTTCCGAACCGATGGATCGGCGAAAAAGATCCGGCGAAGGCCGAAGCTGCGATCATGCGGTACAGCCATAACAAAAAAACGCCTCTCCTGCCGGAGAAGCGCACAACAAGGAACAAAACAGGGCCTTTTATCCCCGCTTCCGGGCGCGCAAAACCGACAGACCGGTCCCCTGAACCAAAATAGAACCCGCTGCAAAGTACAGATAGGACATTCTGCGCGCCTCCTTTCGTAAAATCTGATATTCAGTATAGGGGAAAACAGTGACTTTGTCAACCCTGATGTCCGAAATAATTCGGGAAGCACCGCATTATTTCTCGAGAGCGTTCGGCGAGAGCTTTTTGTCAAGACAAGGCTTGAAACGTGCAGAGTGCTTTGTGTATCCGCAGGGGGCAAAGCCGCCAACGGCTGTGCAATACATCAGGCCTTTCGAACCGATAGATCGGCGAAAAAAGATCCGGCGAAGGCCGAAGCTGCAATTGTGCGCTGTTGCCCCAGAGGTTTTTCCTTGCCGTTTTGCCGCATTTGTGGTATGATCGGGGGAGAATTGCAACGGAAAGGAACGAAGAAACCATGAAATGGATCATTGCCTCGGACCTGCACGGCTCGGCCCACTACTGCCGCCAGCTCCTCGAGGCCTGGAAGCGCGAGGAAGCGCCGCGCATGCTCTTCCTCGGCGATCTGCTGTATCACGGCCCGCGCAACGACCTGCCCGAGGGCTATGCGCCGAAAGAGGTCATCGCCCTGCTGCAGGAGCGGCAGGCCGACATTTTCTGTGTGCGCGGCAACTGCGAGGCCGAGGTCGACCAGATGGTGCTGCCCTTCCCCGTTCTTGCGGACTACTGCCTGCTCGAGTCGGCGGGCCATCTCATCTATGCCACGCACGGCCACCATTTTAACGAGGACCATCTGCCGCCCCTGCACCCGGGCGACGTTCTGCTCCACGGCCACACGCACATTCCCCGCCGCACCCTGCGCGACGGCATCTATGTCCTGAATCCCGGCTCCGTCTCCATCCCGAAGGCCGGGAGCTGGCATGGCTATATGACGCTCGAGGACGGCGTGTTCACCTGGAAGACGCTCTCCGGCGACGTGCGCGACACGCTGCGGCTCTGAGGGGGCTTATTATGGAATTCACAGCAGCGCAGGATGGCCTGCGCGTGGATGTCTTTCTGGCGGGCTGCCTGCCGGAGCTGACCCGCAGCGCCGTGCAGCGCCTGCTCGCTGAGGGCGGCGTGACCTGCGGCGGCGCGCCCGTGCGGAAAAACGCGCGCACGGAGGCCGGGGCCGTCTACGCCGTCACCCTGCCGGAGGCGCGGCCCGTCGAGACCGCCGCGCAGGATATCCCGCTCGATATCGTCTATGAGGACGGGGACGTGCTCGTCATCAATAAGCCGAAGGGCCTCGTCGTTCACCCAGCCGCCGGGCACGAGGACGGTACGCTCGTCAACGCCCTGCTCTATCACTGCGGCGACAGCCTGTCCGGCGTGGGCGGCGAGCGCCGCCCCGGCATCGTCCACCGCATCGACCGCGACACGACCGGCCTGCTCATCGTGGCGAAGAACGACTTTGCCCACCGGCGCCTTGCTGCCCAGCTCAGCGACCACACGCTGCGCCGCACCTATGAGTGCATCGTCCGCGGCGGCTTCCGCGAGGACAGCGGCACGGTCAATGCGCCCATCGGCCGCGACCCGCGCGACCGCAAGCGCATGGCCGTCACGGAGAAAAACAGCCGCGAGGCCGTGACGCACTGGGAGGTCATCGCGCGCTACGGGCAGTATACGCACCTGCGCTGCCGCCTCGAGACCGGCCGCACGCACCAGATCCGCGTGCATATGGCGTGGATCCGCCACCCCATCGCGGGAGACCCGGTCTACGGCATCGGCAAGCCGGAGCTCGGCCTGCATTCGCAGTGCCTCCACGCGAAGGAGCTGACGTTCCTGCACCCCCGCACCGGCGAGGAGATGACGCTCTCCTGCCCCCTCCCGGAGGAGTTTGAGAATGCGCTGAAGAAGCTGCAGAGGATGATGTGACAAGGCCGGTGGAGTGTGGAGGGTTGAGAGTAGAATGTGAAGAGAGAAAAGCTTTCAGATTTGTCATTGCGAGGGCGCCTTGCGCCCGTGGCAATCTCCTGCAACAGCTTGCGAATTCGCCGAGGCCTTCCTGCTATCTACCATTGTACTGCGAGATTGCCACGTCGGCCTGCGGCCTCCTCGCAATGACAAATCGGAGGCTTTTACCATTTTAACGACAGCCTGTTGATTGCGCCGGTGCTGCGCCGGGAGCGGCATGCCGCTCCCCTACAACGCGCAACCGGCAGCCTTGCAAAACTTTCCACTCTCCATTTTCAATTTTCCACTTGCAGCCGCTCCCCTGCAACGCTCCATCGATACCCTCATTTTCCCATAAAACCACCGCAAGCCGGAGGCATTGCCTCCGGCTTGGTGCATATTCTCGGGTGCTGCCTCATACTAGAATCTGATAAAAAGCTTTAAAAGCTTTTTATAGCGCCGAGGGCGCGTCAGATTCTGCATGAGACGGCGCAGCGTGCGTCAGCACGATGCGAGTGTGCGTAGCACACGGGATTCCTGATGAAATGTTTTAATCAGAAATCAGTATCAGAACTTTCCCCCGCCGCCGCCGAACGACGAGCCGCCGGAGCCGGAATGCGCGTCGCTTCCGCTGCGGTCGTTGTCCTTCGGGCGCGCCGTGCGCGTCGTGTTGGCATAGAGGAACAGGTCGGACTGCTGCGTCAGGTGCAGGCTGTCCTGCACAACATAGCTGTTCGCAGCGGGCTGGCGGCGCACCGTCTTGTGCTTCGCTGCCATCACGCCGACCGTGATGCCGCCGATGAGCGCGCCGAACAGCAGGCAGGCCACGACCCACAGGAAGCCCGGCGCTTCAAACGGCTCGTCAGGCAGGTTCCCCGTGTCATAGGCCGAGCCGTCTCTCGCCTGGTTGACATAATCCTCGCATTCCTCCGCGAACGTGGAAAATGCCGCGGCATATTCAGCGTTCGAGAGCTGGGGCAGGAAGCGGTCCACCATGGCCTCGCGCCCGGCGGGGGTGATGGCGGTGATGCCGAAGCCATGCGTGGCGATGTACCAGTCGCGCGTGTCCATGGCCACGAGCAGGAGCGCGCCGTCGCGGTCCTCGCCGAGGCCGTAGTTGTTGTACCAGAAGAAGTCCTCCGCGTAATTCCGCGGCGTTTCGCCGTCGAGCGAGTCGACGGTCACGATGACGATGTCGAACTGCAGCGCCTCGCTGCGGCTGTCGAGGCCGGCCAGCAGCGCTTCCGCGTCATCCGCCATCAGCAGGTCTGCGTTGTCCACCAGCCGGGGCAGATCCGCCGCTGCAGCGGGCAGGACCAGCAGCGCCAGCAGGGCAAGCAGCAGCGTGAGCAGGGTAAGCGTTCGTTTCATATCCGTGCCCTCCCTCAGTGCAGCAGCTGCCACAGGCACACAAGGCCATAGGCCGCCGCAGCCGCGATGCCGCTGACCAGACCGAACCAGCGCCACTTTTTCCCCTTGTCCACGGGAAGGTCGCCGACGAATTTGCCGGTCTGGCCGTTCATGGCGAACGAGAACGTTTTGCCGTTCCATACGGTGTTCAGCAGCCACACGGGGTAGAGCGCATAGTGCACCCTGCCGTTGGCCAGGCGGACGGATGTGCTCTCGGGCACGACGGTGTGATAGCCCACGACGGTCGAGGCGAACACGGACTCCGTGCTCTTTTTCACACGCTCGTTCGCGCGGCCGATGCTGTCGTCTGCGTTCACATCATAGCGGTCGGCGAGATAGCCGGACAGGTAGGCCGTCTGAAAATCGACCGCGCTGGAGAAGTCAAACGGCTCGATGGATTCCATCAGGTCGTTCGGCATGCGGGAAGAGCCGTCCACCGGGACGTGGGTGAAGCTGAGGTCGCCGCTGCGCAGGATGGCATAGTGCTGCGTCTCGGTGTAGTCATAGTCGCGGTCGCTCCAGGTGCGGATGCGCGTCGCGTGGTAGCGGATGTGGGCGTCGGCGTCGGCGTCAAACAGCCAGAACGGCACATACACGCCCTTGACCTCGGAGATGCGGTTTTCGCTGCGGAACAGATTCGGCAGCAGGCGCTTGCCCTTCATATGGTTGCGCAGGGCGGCCTCGGCCGCCTTTTTGTCGAGCTTGAAGGGAATGACGTAGTCGGGCTTCAGGTCGCCGGACAGGCGGCCGGTCAGCACGATGGGATTGCCGCAGAACGGGCAGGCCGTCGCGGCGGTGCTCTCGTCGCACACCAGCTCGCCGCCGCAGCTCTTGCAGGTGTAAACGCCCATCTGCACGTCGTCCCACGGCTGCTGCGCTGCGTCCCAGTGCATGTCGTCCTTGGCGTCCTGCTACAGCGCGTCGTCATAGCCCTCGAGCGTCTCTACGTCGAAGGTCGTGTCGCAGTACGGGCACTTCATCTTTTGCAGGCCGCTGTCGAATTCCAGGCGGCCGCCGCAGCAGGGGCATTTGTACTGGATCGTTTCAGCCATGCGAGGTTCCCACCCTTTCGTCAGATCTGATCGTTGAAGTCAAAGGGGTCGCCGCACTCGGGGCAGAATTTCGGCGGATGGCGCGGATCCTCCGGCTGCCAGCCGCACTTGTCGCAGCGGTACTGCGGCTCGTTCGCGGGCTTCTTCGCACCGCAGTTCTGGCAGAACTTGCCCTGATTCACCGTGCCGCAGGCGCAGGTCCAGCCCTCGGCAGGGCGCGGCTTGCCGCAGGCGGAGCAGAATTTTCCGGTGTTCCTCTGGCCGCAGGTGCACGTCCAGCCGTTTGCGGCAGGCTGCGGCTTCTTTGCCCCGCAGCTCGGGCAGAAGTTGCCCGTCGCCGTTGCGCCGCAGCTGCATTTCCAGCCGTCTGCAGCCGGTGCAGCCGGTGCAGCCTTCTGCTGCTGGCCCATGGCATAAAGCTCCTGCGCATTGAGGCCGCCTGCCTGCTGGGCCATGCCCATGCCCATGAAGCCCATCATCGCGCCGTTCTTGTTCCCGGCGGCGGTCTTCATGGCCTCGGCCTGTGCACCCGTGAGCGTGGCAGCCGCCATGGACGGATCGCGCAGCATGGCCGTGCGCTGTGCCTGCTTGATGAGCTCCGCGTCCTCCTCGGGGAGGCTGATGGGGTTCATGGCAATGGAGACGACCTGCAGGCCGCGCAGCTCGCCCCACTTGCGAGAGAGCGTCTCGTTCATGAACGTCGAAAGCTCCTCGGCGTGGGCGGGCAGGGCGCTCGGGCGGACCTCCAGCTCGGAGATGCGGGCAAAGGCGGGCTGCAGCGCGCTGATGAACTCCGTCTTGAGCATGCTGTCGATCTCGGAGCGCTTGTAGTCGCCCTCGACATTGCCGCACACATGCGTGTAGAACAGCATGGGGTCGGAAATTTTGTAGGAATACACGCCGTTGCAGCGGACGGACACGTCGATGTCCAGCCCGATGTTGCGGTCGACAACGCGGAAGGGGATCGGGGTGGCCGTGCCGAACTTGTTGTCCACGATCTCCTTGGTATTGAAGTAGTAAACGCGCTGGTCCTTGCCCGTGTCTCCGCCGAAGGTGAAGCGGCGGCCTACGGTCTTGAACGTATCGAGCAGGCTCTTGCCGAATGAGCCGGTAAAGATGCTCGGCTCCGTCGAGGCGTCAAAGACGAACTGGCCCGGCTCGGCGCAGAATTCCACGACCTTGCCCTGCTCCACGATCATCATGCACTGCCCGTCCGCCACGGCAATGACGGAGCCGTTGGAGATGATGTTGTCGCTGCCCTTCGTGTTGGAGCTGCGCCCGGAGACGCGCTTTTGGCCCTTGACGGCCAGCACCTCCGGCGACAACGCGTCGCAGTAGAAAAATTCCTTCCATTGATCGGCGAGCGTGCCGCCGAGCGAGCCGACACCGGCTTTGATCAGACCCATAATATGCTCCATTCCCTGCTGCAAGCAGATTTTTTTCCCATTATACCAGCTTCGAAGGGAAAATGGTAGCCCTCGGCGCAGAGAATTTTGCGTGACAGGGGATGCGCAGGCGCATCGCAAGTCCATTTCGGTGTGCAAAAAAGCCTCGCAGAGTTCGCCGCCCGCAGGCGGACGATCCGTGCGCGCAGCGGACTGCGGTCCGATTGCCGGAAAAGCCTGAAGGGATTTTCCGGCAGTAAAAAACAGGCCGCATTGCTGCGGCCTGTTCGGAAAATATGCAATTACTCAGCCTTCGGGCCTGCGGCGACCAGCGCCTTACCGGCCTCGTTGCCCTCGTACTTAACGAAGTTCTTGACGAAGCGGGAGGCCAGATCCTTTGCCTTCTCGTCCCACTGGGAAGCATCAGCATAGGTGTCGCGCGGATCGAGGATCTTCGGATCGACGCCGGGCAGCTCCGTGGGGACCTCGAAATTGAAGTACGGGATCTTCTTCGTGGGGGCGTTCAGGATCGCGCCGCTCAGGATGGCGTCGATGATGCCGCGGGTGTCCTTGATGGAGATGCGCTTGCCGGTGCCGTTCCAGCCGGTGTTGACCAGATAGGCCTTTGCGCCGCTCTTTTCCATCTTCTTGACGAGCTCTTCGGCGTACTTCGTCGGATGCAGCTCGAGGAAGGCCTGGCCGAAGCAGGCGGAGAACGTCGGGGTCGGCTCGGTGATGCCGCGCTCGGTGCCGGCCAGCTTCG
>ERZ1673722.3396-NODE-3396-length-11498-cov-7.313379_pt1 | contig 11498 bp, 6 predicted proteins | sample MGYA00580222_ERZ1673722 | MGnify/ENA primary metagenome ERZ1673722 (study PRJEB41218, sample SAMN15661750) | gut metagenome | host: Homo sapiens | place: Canada: London | collected 2015-08-20/2019-03-30 | study: EMG produced TPA metagenomics assembly of...
CAGTGGAAAGCCATGACGATATACTCTGCGCCGTCGGCTTTCATCTGATTTATCGCATTCACACATTCATCCGTTGTCGGGACAAAGTAACCGTCGTTAATATTGAAGCCGCAGTAGACGCCGATCTTTATGCCATTCTTAGTCGTGACTACCTGCGCCTGACCGACCTTGCCGTAGGGCAGGCCGGCGTTATCCAGCGTTGCATATGTATCCTCAACGCCCTTATCACCGAAGTCGTTGAGGTGGTTGTTCGCCGTCGTGACGAAATCGACCCCGCCCTCAAGGAGGATATTCACATACGACGTGGGCGCGCGGAAATAGAACGTGGGGTATCCGACCGGAGACAGGCTTCTGTCAGAGAAAGTGCATTCAAGGTTTGCGAAGGTATATTCATCGTCGGCGAAGTACTGAACGGTATTTGCGAAGGGATAAGCGTAGTCATCCCCCACCTTATTGAAGTAATCCTGCGTATTCTGGTGCGGCGCAAGGGTGCAGTCGCCGATGAAGGACAGGGTGAAATACTCCGGAGTGGGTTCCGGCGTCGGGGTAGGAGTCGGCGTCGGGGTTGCTTCAGGCTCCGCGCTCTGCTCCACGGGCGGCGTCACGTCATCCGGCACGTTCACCGTGGGGTTGTACTCCGGCTGCGACACTCTGGCCAGCAGCGTAAACCAGAAAACTACCAGCAATATCGTCAGTAATCCAACGTTTACAAAAATCTTTTTCATTTTCTAACCTCAACCAACAAATAAAGCCTATACATTATAATGAAATCTCGACAATAAAGCAAGTGTCTCAGGCCGCGATTTTTCAAATTAATATAACTTAAGAATTACGCCTGTCCTCCGCATAAGCCTATGCCGCGCAGCGTCAAATAATTCGCCGCACCCCGCCGCGAAAAAAATGCGCCCCGAATCAATTCGGGGCGCTGCGCTAAGGAAAGGGATAAGGTAGGGTGTCAATTATCAGAGAAGTCCGCCGATCTGTATAAAGAGCGGAGCGAAAACAAGCGAGACAACGGTCATCAGCTTGATGAGGATGTTGATGGACGGGCCGGAGGTATCCTTGAACGGGTCGCCCACGGTGTCGCCGACGACGGCGGCCTTATGCGCATCGGAGCCCTTGCCGCCATTGTGTCCGCCTTCGATGTACTTCTTGGCGTTGTCCCAAGCGCCGCCGGCGTTGGACATGTAGATAGCCAGCAGAACGCCGGTGACCAGAGAGCCTGCGAGCAGGCCGCCGAGAGCGGCGGGGCCGAGCAGGATGCCGACCAAGAGAGGTACGACAACGGCCATGACGCCGGGGACGATCATCTCGTGCAGCGCGGCGCGGGTAGAGATGGAGACACAGGAGCTGTAATCGGGATTTGCCTCACCCTTGAGGATGCCGGGGATCTCGCGGAACTGGCGGCGAACCTCTTCGATCATCTTATACGCGGCCTTGGAAACGGAATCCATGGTCAGCGCAGAGAACGCGAACGGGAGCATACCGCCTATGAGCAGGCCGATAACGACATTGGGGTCGAGCAGGTCAATAGCGTCGAGCTTGACCTCGGTGGCGTAGGAGACAAAGAGCGCGAGCGCGGTGAGCGCTGCGGAGCCGATGGCGAAGCCCTTGCCCATTGCGGCGGTGGTGTTGCCGACGGCGTCGAGCTTGTCGGTTATCTCACGGACGTGAGGATCAAGGCCGCTCATCTCGGCGATGCCGCCGGAGTTGTCTGCGATGGGGCCGTAAGCATCGACCGCGACAGTGATGCCGGTGGTGGCGAGCATACCTACGGCGGCGAGCGCGATGCCGTAGAGGTCGCCGGTGACGGCGTAGGAGACGTAGATACCGACAGATATCAGAACAATGGGGACCCAGGTGCTCATCATGCCGACGGCGACGCCGGAGATGATGGTGGTGGCGGAGCCGGTCTCGGACTGAGCCGCAATGCGCTTGACGGATCTGTAATCATCGGAGGTGTATACCTCGGTGACAAATCCGATAACGAGGCCGACGATAAGGCCGGCGATTATTGCAAGAGCGTAATATATCTTGCCAAAGAAGGTATAGCTGAGAACGATTGACAGAACCGCAACAACAACGGCGGAAACGTATGAGCCCATCTTGAGAGCCTGATGCGGGTTGGAGTCATCCTTACCGCGCACGAAGAAGGTGGCGATAACGGAACCGAGAATGCCGACAGCCGCGATTATCAGCGGAAAGATCGCACCGGCTCCGGTGAACAGTCCCTGAACGGAGACGCCCAGCGTGAGCGCGGAGACGAGCGCGCCGACATAGGACTCGAAGAGGTCAGCGCCCATACCGGCGACGTCACCAACGTTGTCACCGACGTTATCGGCGATGACGGCGGGGTTGCGGGGGTCGTCCTCGGGGATACCGGCTTCGACCTTGCCGACGAGGTCGGCGCCGACGTCGGCAGCCTTGGTGTATATGCCGCCGCCGACACGGGCGAACAGCGCGATGGACGATGCGCCGAGGGAGAAGCCGAAGAGGATGTTGTAGTTGCCGGTGATTATGTAGATAAGGCTGCATCCGAGCAGGCCGAGACCGACAACGCACATGCCCATGACGGAGCCGCCGGAGAACGCGACGCTGAGCGCCTTGTTCATGCCGCTGGTGAGAGCGGCGTTGGCGGTGCGGACGTTCGCCTTGGTGGCGACGCGCATTCCGAAAAAGCCCGCAAGTATCGAGAAGCATGCTCCGATGACGAAGCAGACGGCGGTGCCGAAGTCTATGAATATAGTGATCAGCGCAAACAAAACTACGATAAATATCGCAAGTATTTTATATTCGGCGCGAAGGAAGGCACTTGCGCCTTCGGCAATAGCGGCTGCGATCTCCTGCATCCGGCTGTTTCCCGCATCGCACTTGCTGACATAGCGCGCCTTATAAAGTGCGAAGAGAAGTGCAGCCGCCGCGAAGAGCGGAGCCAACCATATCATCTTGTCCATTTTGAGTTCTCTCCTGTGTAATGAAATGTGTACCGGCTATTTTGCCTTGTGTTTGTGTATTTTAGCCTATAAATCATCTTTTTTCAAGGCCGGTCGGCATCAAAATTTTGCATTTTGACGAATTTCAGTTAAAACGCTGAAATGTTAAGATAATTAACGCCGCATATAGGCATAATCAACAAATTTTTCGTATTTCTGCATGCTGTGACTTTATACACATTTTATATTATGTCAAAAATTGTGCAGTAAAATCATTTCATGTTCAAATTTCAGGAAGATTTGATGATTTTGCGTTCAAATTTTATTCGTCATATTTTACAATCTGTTGTATCATTATAACAGTTTTCACGACCCGACAATTTTTACTTGGAATTACGACGAAAGCAAGTTATAATAAAAAGATAGGAAGAGACTTTCAACGGAGGAGAGCTGACATGAACGACAGAGAGAAAAAATTCATACCTGATGAGGACGTGTATCTTTTCAATACCGGCTGCGCGCGCAAGGCGTGGCTGTGTTTCGGCTGCCGCTATATTCCGGAGCTTGGGGCGCACCGCTTTGTCGTCTGGGCGCCGAATGCGCAGCGGGTCAGTCTCGTCGGCGATTTCAACTCGTGGGATCGCGCCGCGACTCCGATGGAGTACATCGACGGCGGAGTATGGGTCTGCTTTGTCGAGGGGCTTTCCGACGGAGTTCTCTATAAATTCTGCGTCACCGGCGCCGACGGGCATGAGATACTGAAGTCCGACCCCTTTGCCGCGTGGAGCGAGCACGGAGAAAACACCGCCTCCAGGGTCTGGAAAGGCGGGAGCTATAAATGGACGGACGAGAGCTATATGAGCCGCCGCGCCGCGCGCGATTTCATGCGCGAGCCGATGAGCATATACGAGCTGCACCCCGGCTCATGGCGGGAGCTGAGCGGCAAGAAGCCCGCCTACCGCGAGCTTGCCGATTCTCTCGCCGTCTACTGCAAGCACATGGGCTTTACGCACGTGGAGCTTATGCCCATCACGGAGTACCCCTACGATGGGAGCTGGGGCTATCAGGTCACGGGGTATTACGCCCCGACCTCGCGCTACGGCAATCCGGACGATTTCAAATACCTTGTGGACAATCTGCACCACACCGGCATCGGCGTCATCATGGACTGGGTGCCCGCGCATTTCCCGAAGGACGAGCACGGGCTTGCCAATTTTGACGGCACTCCCCTCTTTGAGTGCAAGGAGCGCCGCATGGCGGAGCACCCCGAATGGGGAACTCTGGTGTTCGACTATGCGTCGGATCAGGTGCAGAGCTTCCTCGTTTCGTCGGCCTGCAAATTCTTCGAGGAATATCACATAGACGGCATCCGTGTAGACGCGGTAAGCTCGATGCTGTATCTCGACTACGGCCGCCGCCCCGGCGAGTTTACGCCGAACCGAAACGGCGGGAATATAAACCTCGACGCAGTCGCATTCCTGCAGAAGCTGAATTCCACGGTGCTCGTAAATTACCCCGGCGCCGTGACGATAGCCGAGGAATCGACCGCATTCCCGAAGATAAGCGCCCCTCCGGAGGACGGCGGACTGGGCTTCTGCTTCAAATGGGACATGGGCTTCATGCACGATACGCTCGACTACATGTCCATGGACCCGCTCTACCGCAGTCATCATCACGACAAGCTCACCTTCTCGATGATGTATGCGTTCTCCGAAAACTACGTGCTCGCCTACTCGCACGACGAGGTAGTGCACTGCAAGAAGTCGATGATAGACAAGATGTTCGGCGACTACGACCAGAAGTTCAGCTCGCTGCGCGCGTTGTACGGCTATCAGTTCGCCCATCCGGGCAAGAAGCTGATATTCATGGGCGGCGAGTTCGGGCAGTTCATCGAGTGGAACTGGCGGCAGGGGCTTGACTGGCTGCTGCTTGACTATCCGCGCCATGAGCAGCTGCGGCAGTATTACCGCGCGCTCAACAGGATATACACCGCCACTCCCGCGATGTATGGCCGCGACCACGGCTGGGACGGCTTCAAGTGGCTGAACGTCGACGACCGCGAGCGCAGCTCCGTTGCGTTCATGCGCATGGAGCCGGACGCCGAAAAGGGCGCGTATCTTGTCTGCGCCTGCAACTTCACCCCCGTGCGGTACGACGATTTTCAGATAGGTCTGCCCATGGCTGGTACGCTCAAAGAGATACTCAACAGCGATGACGAGCGCTTCGGCGGCAGCGGAGTGAAGAACCCCGGCGCTGTGCGGACGCGCAGAGAACCGTTTCTCGATATGCAGCATTCGGCGCGCATAGTTCTCCCGCCGATGAGCTGCGTGTATTATGAGTTCAGACCGCGGAAGAAATAATTTTTATTGAAAGGAAGTACGCCATGAAAAAAGAATTTCGTGAAATACTGCGTGAAAAGAACCTCACCGCGCTGCCGAACGTGCTGCTGGCGTCGGCAGAGTGCGCTCCGCTGAGCAAGACCGGCGGGCTTGCCGACGTCGTCGGCACGCTGCCGAAATCGCTTGCAAAGCTCGGCATCGACGCGCGCGTCATAACGCCGTATCACCGCGTCATCAAGGATAAATACGCCGACCGCGTGGAGCACATGTTCGACTTTTACTGCTCGCTCGGCTGGCGGCAGGCATATGTCGGCGTCGAGAAGCTGGTGCTTGACGGCGTGACGATATACCTCATTGACAACGAGCAGTACTTCGGCGATAAAATATACCGCGGCGGTCAGGCCGAGGGCGAACAGTACGCGTTCTTCTGCCGCGCCGTGCTCGACTGCATCCCGAACCTCGATTTCACTCCGCAGGTACTGCACTGCAACGACTGGCACACCGCGATGCTGCCAATGCTGGCAAAGACGCAGTATCAGGGCGGTATGCAGGCGGGACTCAAATTTCTGCTGACGATACATAACATCGCATTTCAGGGCAAGTTCGGCTTCGACTACGTGCAGGATCTGCTGAACGTCGACAGCCGCTACTATACGCCGGAATTCATGGAGCTCAACGGCTGTGCGGACTTTCTCAAGGCCGGATGCGTTTTTGCCGACCGCATAAACACCGTCAGCCCCAGCTACGCCTCGGAGATAAAAATGCCGTATTACGCCGAAGGGCTTGAGGGCATCCTGAACGCCCGCAGTCACGAGCTTTCGGGCATCATAAACGGTATCGACAAGAAGGTGTTCAATCCTCATGCCGACAAGCTCCTCCCCGCGACATATGACCGCGGGCACCTGAAGGGCAAGGCCGTCTGCAAGGCGGCATTGCAGGAACGGATGGGACTTGAGCAGCGCCCGGATATGCCGCTTGTCGCGATGGTCACGCGCATGACCGAGCAGAAGGGCTTTGACCTCGTCGCCTGCATACTCGACGATATCATGCAGCATGAGGACATTCAGTTCATGCTCCTCGGCAGCGGCGACGAGCGTTTTGAAAACTTCATGCGCGCGGCGGAATACCGCTACAAGGGGCGGCTGTGCGCGTACATCGGGTACAGCGAGGAGCTGAGCCATCTTGTCTACGCGGCGAGCGACTTTTTCCTCATGCCCTCGCGCTTTGAGCCGTGCGGCCTGAGCCAGATGATAGCCATGCGCTACGGCTCCCTGCCAATAGTGCGCGAGACCGGCGGCCTGCGCGACACCGTGATGCCCTATAACCGCTTCACCGGCGAGGGCAACGGCTTCTCGTTTGCAAACTACGACGCGTGGGAGCTGCGCGACGCGATACGTCTCGCTCTCAGCTGCTGGAACGACAAGGACGTTATGCGCGGGCTTATCGACCACGCGATGAAGGCCGATTTCGGCTTCGAAATTTCTGCACAGGAGTACGCAAAGCTTTATATATGGATGCTGTAAGAGAGACAGAAAACGAAAAAACATTTGAGATATACTTCGGCGGCACATACACCGAATGCTGGAGTGAGGATTACAGCCTTGCCATCCGCTACAGCAGTCGCCGGAGCGTTACGGCAAGGCGGGTAGACGGAGTCTGGCGCGCCATAGGCGGCGACGCAGAGCTATGCGCGGAGCTTGAGTCGGCATCCTGTCCGGCGGCTATGCGCGAGTATTTCAACGCAGCGGCAACGGTATATGCTGCGGCGCGCGACTGCGTTGATCGCGGGCTGCCGCTGGAGCGGCTGCGCGAGTGTCTTCCGGTTCAAAAGAGCGCATTTGCGGCTCCGGAATTGATGCGGCTGCTGATGGATGACTGCGGGATGAAGCTCGAAGCCGCGCTTGAGATTTGCGCGGAGTGCTGTGAAGACTGCCGCATGGCGGATGCCGACGAGAAGGAGCTGCTGCCGTACCAGCCGCGCGCGGCGCATATCGTCTCGGTGCTGCGCGACGTCAGCTCAAAGCAGCTCACGGCAGTGCACGACGCGCGGAGCATCCGGTTCCGCTGCCCCGTCGGCGCCGTCAGGAGCGGCGAGGAGCTTCGGCTAAGCTTCCGTCTAGCGTCCGGAAAAATAAACAGTGCCGCACTCATTCTGTACGGCGACGATCTGGATCTTGAATACGCGATGGAAAGCTCCGGAGAGCTGTACTCCGCGTACATCGCGCCGCAAAGCCCCGCCGCACTCTGGTACTGCTTCCATCTCGACACAGACGAGGGCGAGCGCTGGCTTTGTCCGGACGGGAGCGGATATTACGGCAGGCTCTATTCCGAGCGCCGCAGCGGCTTCCGCCTGACGGTGTTCTGCCGCGACTTTGAGACTCCGGCCTGGTTCCGCCGCAGCGTGATGTATCAGATATTCCCCGACCGCTTTGCGTTCTCGGATGACGACACCGCGAGCCGCGGCATAGAGTATCACAAAAGCCTTGGCCAGACTCCGGAGCTGCACAATAGTCTTGACGAGCCTGTACGCTACTGGCCGCGCGAATTTGAGACCTCGTATTCGCCGGACGATTTCTACGGCGGCACGCTGCGCGGCATCGAGAGCAAACTGCCGTACCTGAAAGAGCTTGGCGTGACCTGCCTGTACCTCAACCCCATCGTTGAGGCGCGCTCCAACCACCGCTACGACAGCTCTGATTATCTGAAGGTCGATCCGATCCTCGGCACGAATGAGGACTTCACGCATCTGTGCGTGACGGCGCGCGGCATGGGGATACGCATAATGCTCGACGGCGTGTATTCGCACACCGGAGCGGACAGCGTGTACTTCAACCGCTATGGTGCATACCCCGACATGGGCGCGTGCCAGGGCACGCAATCGCCGTATTACAGCTGGTACGATTTCCGCCATTTTCCGGACGACTACCGCTGCTGGTGGGGCTTCAAGGATCTGCCGGAGGTCAACGAGCGCAACGGCGCATGGCAGGACTTTGTCGTCAGCGGAGAGGACAGCGTCGTGAAAACGTGGCTGCGGCGCGGTGCATCCGGCTGGCGGCTAGACGTTGCCGACGAGCTTCCGGACGATACGCTCGCGCTCATCCGCTCCGCGGTAAAGAGCGTTGACCCCGACGCGCCGGTCCTCGGCGAAGTCTGGGAGGACGCGGTGATAAAGGAGAGCTACGGCGGGCGCAGGAATTACGCCCTCGGCTACTCACTCGATTCCGTTATGAATTACCCCTTCCGCGCCGCGGCGCTGGATTTCATCCACCGACGAATCGACGCCTTCGTTCTGCGCGATTTTCTGATCACGCAGCAGATGAATTATCCCTCTCCGATGTACTACTCGCTTATGAACCTCCTCGGCACGCACGACACCGACCGCATACGAACCGCGCTTGCTACGAGCACGACCATCCGCGGCATGAGCCGTGAGGATCAGCTGAGGCTCCGCTTCGACGATGAGTCTCTGCGTCTCGCGCTCAGGCGCGAAAAGCTGTGCGCCGTGCTGCAGTTCGCCATTCCCGGGGTGCCTAGCATTTACTACGGCGACGAGCAGGGCATGTGCGGCGTGGGCGATCCGTTCAACCGGCTCCCCTTCCGCGAGGACGAAACGGAGCTGCATGATCTCTACGCACAGCTTGCCAACATGCGCGGCGCGAATCCCGCGCTCTCCACGGGCGACGCGGTGTTCATGGCATATAACGCCGACATCCTGCTGGTTCTGCGCTATGTCCGCGGCGGGGTCGATCACTTCGGCGCGAGCGCGGAAAACGGCGCATTTCTGGCCGTGATAAACCGCGGCGCGGCTCAGTGCTTCGACGTGGAATGCCCCGAGGAATATGACTTCGGGCGGCTCAGCGGCGTTGCCGACGAATTCAGTGCAAAAATAATTAAGGTATAAGGAGAATGACTATGAGCGTAAAAAAACTTGGCTTTGGCATGATGCGTCTGCCCCTGCTCAACAAGGACGACGACGGCAGCATTGATATTGAACTGACCAAGAAGATGGTCGATGTGTTCATCGAGCGCGGCTTCACCTACTTTGATACCGCGTGGATGTACTGCGATTACAAGAGCGAGAACGCCGTAAAGGCCGCCGTCGTTGACCGGCACCCGCGCGACAGCTTCACTCTGACGACAAAGCTGCACAACATGTATGTGCACAGCTTTGAGGACAGGGACAAGATATTCAACGAGCAGCTGCGCAAGACCGGCGTTGAGTACTTCGACTACTATCTTCTGCACGACGTCAATGTCCACAGCTACGAAACCTACAAGAAGTATGACTGCTATGAGTGGCTCAAGGAGAAGAAGGCCAAGGGGCTGACCCGCCATATTGCGATGTCCTTCCATGACAGCGCCGATTTTCTCGACAAGGTGCTGACCGAGTGGCCGGAGATCGAATTTGTGCAGCTCCAACTGAACTATCTCGACTGGGACAGCCTTGGCGTCCAGTCGCGCCTCTGCTACGAGACCGCGGTGAAGCACGGCAAGAAGGTCGTCGTCATGGAGCCGGTCAAGGGCGGTACGCTGGCAAAGCTGCCGGAGCGCGTTGAGACCATGTTCCATGAGCACTCCCCCGCCGCCTCAAATGCGTCCTGGGCGATCCGCTTTGCGGCGAGCTGTCCTGAGGTGTTCATGGTGCTCAGCGGCATGAGCGATATGCAGCAAATGCTCGACAACACCTCGTATATGCAGGACTTCAAGCCGCTCGACGACGAGGAGCGCGCCATCATCAAGTCCGCCGTTGACATCATAAACGGTACTATAACCGTCCCCTGCACCGGCTGCTCCTACTGCACCGACGGATGTCCGATGAATATCGCGATCCCCAAATACTTCTCGCTCTACAATGCCGACAAGCAGGAGTCCGCAGAGAAGGGCTGGAGCTCGCACGGGGAGTATTACTATAATCTCACCAAGAACTTCGGCAAGGCCAGCGACTGCATCGGCTGCGGCCAGTGCGAGAGCGTGTGTCCACAGCACCTCCCGATACGCAAGTACCTCAAGGACGTCGCCGAGCATTTTGAATCCGAGCAGGCATAACATGCTGGTTCCAAGCAAGTATATAAAAACGCAGGCAGAACGCTTAAACGTTCTGCCTGCGTTTATTTATGTTGAAAGGGAGCCGGACTTCGTGCTTGCTGCGTCAGTTTTGGGCGCGAACCTCGCCACGGAGCTGTGCTGCCAGCAGCAGGTCTACCTGATCCTAATGGACGTGCAGACGGAAAACCGCGAAAACGGGCTTATACTCAATTATTCGCAGCTCACCGGCAGCCATCTGGACATTGACGAAGGTCGGCGCGAGCTCAGGCGAACCGACAAGGACGGCAAGCAGGTCAGCTATGATCCGCCGCGCTACGAATATTCGTATAATTTTGATTTCACCATCACGGTAGATACGCCATACTTTGACGAGATGAGTTTCCGGTTGAACCCGCGCCCGATCATCTTGGAATCTGAAGCGCCGAGTGTTTTCTCCCTCGTGCGCTCAATCGACCCCAGCTACAATATCGAGTACCGCAGATACATACAGCTTGCGGACGAAATGCGTGCCGCCGTCGATCATGCGCGTGCCGTGAGTCACGCTGCATTGCCGGAGCCGCAACCTCAGCACAGCTTCGATTCGGGAAAGCGATGCGGCGGAACGTAAACCCCAAATCAAAGCCAAACGAAGTAAGTTCGATTTGGAAAGGAAAAACAACACCATCAGTTGATCCGACTCAGTGTTTTGGCTAAGATTCTGTATGGAGATGCAGCGAAACATAAAAACTAAACTGCGAGCCCAGCAAAGTGGGTCGCAGTTTAAAAGGAAGAAGGAGCTAACATAGTGCCGTTTCCGCCTTGCGGCGAAAACGGAACGGTGTTTGCTCCCTCTGACGCTGGTGCAACAAGGCAATCCAAATCCGAACCATTTTTGTTGCTGATAGCTTCCTGCAATTCCGCGAAGGTGATGGTTTTCGTGCCCTCCTTGTAGTTGAAGGTGATCACCATTTTATCATCGTACAGGAAAATCGCGTTGATGAAGGCGTCGATAAGCATCTTGCGATGGCTTTTCTGCCGCACGTCCAGCTTGCGGAAGCGGTGGAGCCAGAAGGTCATAAACTCCGCGCTGACCCTGGGCTTTGCCAGCTTTTCGCAGGCAAGCCTGTTCTCAAGCTCGTCGCGGCGGTTTTCCAGCTCCTCCAGTCGCGCCTTTGTGGAGCGCGTCAGGATGCCCTGCTGG
>ERZ1673722.3398-NODE-3398-length-11497-cov-4.635815_pt1 | contig 11497 bp, 5 predicted proteins | sample MGYA00580222_ERZ1673722 | MGnify/ENA primary metagenome ERZ1673722 (study PRJEB41218, sample SAMN15661750) | gut metagenome | host: Homo sapiens | place: Canada: London | collected 2015-08-20/2019-03-30 | study: EMG produced TPA metagenomics assembly of...
GGTCTCCGCGGTTTTCGTGGTCGCGGCAGGACGTGCGGTCGTTGCGTGCGGTGTGACGTTGGGCAATCTTCTCGGCGGATACTGCGTCGTCGTTGAGCAGAGCTCCCCTCTTGTGACGTCCGTTATTTACCTTGTTCTGTTCGTCGCCGCCATCGCGACGTTCATAGTGCTGCCCGAGCGGCAGGTCGACCGCTTGCTCATGCCCATTCCCGATGAAGACGAAGCGGCGGGTTGCGATGGGCGAAACTTGCGCGACCGCTTCCCCGAAGCGGCTTATGCCGGGGACGCGCGTGGTTTGGCCGAGGAGCCGGTGGATGGGGGCGCACCGCGGCGCGGCGCGTGCCCCGCGGGGGCGTCCGACGTCCGGAATCGTGCTTTTCCGAGCCCGTCGCCTATCCGTTCGGCGGAGGAGGCCGAGGCGTGCGCGGACGCTCCTGCTGCGGATTCGGTTGCCGCGAAAGCGGCGTCGGCGGATTGGCATGAGCTGGTTTTGCGTCTTGCCCGCGAACGGAGCTTGACCGAGCGCGAGTGCGAGGTGTTCGCCTTGCTCGCGCGTGGCCGCGGCTCCCAGTCGATATCCGATGCTCTGACCATCTCGCTTTACACGACGCGCGCCCATACGCGCAACATATACACGAAGCTCGACGTTCACTCGAGGCAGGAGCTCATCGACATGGTCGATAGGTACGTCGAAGAAGGGGGCGAAGGCTAGGGGGGGGGGCGAAGCCTTCGCATTCAAATGAACAAGCCTGCCCGAAGCACACGGCTCGGGCAGGCTTGTTTCGGTTGTGTTCGCGTTGCGTCTCGTGAGCGCGGCGCGCAGCCTCTTGCGCTTAGCGCATCTCCACCATGACGATGGATCCTTCCTCGGGCGGTTCGACGCCGACGCCGGAGGGGATCATGCAGTACGCGTTAGCGTGCTGGGTGGGCGCGGAGCCGGGGTGTCCCGGCACCGGCGTTGCGGTGAACACGCCCTCCTCGTTCACCTCCACCGTCAGGAACTTGATGGAGTAGAACACATCGCCCGGCTCGGTTGCCTCGGGCGGGCGGGACTCGCCCGGCAGCGATCCCGGCGCGGGCTTCTTGAAGCGGTTCGCGGGGAAGGGCGCGGTTAGGCGCGCGGGGATGCGCTCAGGCGTGGGGTCGAGTCCGAGGTAAGCTTTCATCAACGGTTTCAGGTAGAAGTTCAACGTGAATGAAGCGCCGCCCGAGGGGCCTGAGATGCCGACGATCGGCACGCCGTCGACGATGGCGTAGGAGCTGTGGTGTCCCGGGCCATGGTTCGTCTGATGGCAGACGACCTCGCCGATCTCCTCGAGCACCTCGACCGACCAGTCGTCGGAGCCCTTCGAGGATCCGGCGTTCAACACGACGATGTCGGCCACCTGCACGGCGCGCTCGATGGTGCACTTGATGGCGTGGTAGTCGTCGGGCACGATGTCGAAGGGGACGAAGACGCCGCCCCATGCTTCGATCTTTCCCTTGACGACGAGGCTGTTCGACTCGAACGTGCGTCCCGTCCCCGCGTATTTCTCGGCGATGCTGTTGGAGTAGGGGACGTTAGGCGGGATGAGCTCGTTGCCGGTGGGGATGAACGCGACGCGCGGCCTGGCGAGTACGGGGACTACGCTTCGGCCTGCACCAGCGATGATGGCGGCGACGTCCGGCGTGATGACCGCGCCCGCCTTCGCCACGACGTCGTAGCGTTTGGTGTTCGCGCCCGCGGGTTTGGTTCCTGCGAACTGCTTGCTCGGCGCAGCGTGGATTTCGATGTGCTGCTCGTCTTCCGACACTGTGACGTGCTCTATGACGATGGCGGTGTCGAATCCGGCGGGCATGGCGACGCCGGTGTTGGCGAACTCCCAGTCGACGCCGCGCACCCAGCTGCTCGTGTCGGGCACGACGCCTTCGCCGAGGCCCTCGAAGGAGGACCAATGCACGGCGACGGAGTCCATGCAGCAGGTGAGCACGTTGGGGATGTCCGTGCGAGCGCGCATGTCGCGGGCGAGCACGCGCCCGTACGCGTCGGAAAGCGCGATTTGCTCGATGGGGCGCTTCGGCTTTGCCATGCGTCCCGCCTTGCCCTCCTCGGGCGTTGCGTCCGCGGCGTTGAACGGGCAGCGGGCGAGCATTTGAGCGACGGCGTCGTCGCGCGAAAGCTCGATGTGATGGGAGTGATCTCTCATGGTTGCAACCCTTCTTCCCAAGAGTTCTCCTCGAGTTCGCGTCTTCGGCGCGTCGATTCGAGCGTACGGCCGAAGCCGCTCGAGCCGACGCGAACGGTCGGCTCGCAGCGCGGCTCTTTTCCCGCGAACAGGGGGTCACCTCGGGATTAGACAATATTCTTAATGGGAAATGATAGCCATTTGAGTTTAATAAATGAATGGTATGGAATTAAGGATAATGCGGCGTTACGCACATGGCGGGATGCGAAGACCATCGATCGTTTTGACTATTTGCGTGTGAACAGGCGTTATTTCGTTGACGAATCGTTACGGAGCCAGGTATTTTATTCTTCGTATGTGAAAAAGCTAGAAGTTTCGCGGCGGAATCGATCCGCCGAAAAAGCTTCCGGCATGAGGAGTAATCGAAGGAAGGGGAGTGCATGGAAATGCAATCCAACCGAGGCAAAGCGCTCTCGCTTGCTCTGAGCGCTATGCTCGTCGCGACGTTGAGCGTGCCGATGGTCGCCTTCGCCGATGAGCAGGAAGCATCGCTTGGCTCGTCGAGTGCGAGCGATGCGGCTGCTGCAGTCGACGCGACGCCCGCCGCGGAGGGCGCCATCGTGTACGAGGGCGTGACGTACGCCACGCTTGCGGAAGCTTTCGCCGCTGCGAAGGCGGGCGGCACCATCACGCTGAAGGACAACGTGACGGTGACGGGCACGACCGACGCCGACGCGAACGATTTGACCGGAGACGTCGTTCTCGACCTTGCGGGCCATACGGTGTACGGCGCGAACAACAATATCGCCTTGCGCGTGAAAAATGCTCAGGGTGGGTCGCTCACCATCAAAAACGGGTCGATCGTCGCTCAGGACGGCACGTATTGCACGGTTGGGGCGAGCAACGCGCCGTTGACGCTCGAGGGCGTCAACCTGAAGAACTCCACTGCTTTCGGTATGAGCGTCAAGGCGTTTGAGGGCGGTCGTATCGTGCTTAAGAACTGCAGTTCCGAGTCGACCGTCGGCGGTGGCGTTGCAGCTGCGGGCGGTACGGTCGATCTGTACGATTGCTCGTTCACTCAAAAGGGCTATTACGACTGGAACAGCTGTCTTCTCTCCGCTTCGAACGGCACCGGCGTGGTGAACGTCTACGGCGGTACGTACACGGGGGAGAACTACGGGCTCTACATTTTCTCCTCGGGCGGAGACATCAACTTCTACAACGGCGACCTCAAGGTGACTGGCGACAAGCCCGCTCTTAAGGGCGATCTCGACCTGGGATCTTATCCTGAAGGCGAAGGCGCCATCAAGGTGTACGGTGGTTCGGTTGACGGATCTATCGCCGTCGACAAGAATCTTGACGTCGTCATTTCGGGTGGCTCTTTCACCCAGAAGCCCGCTGATGAGTACTTGGCTCCCGGCATGACCTTCGACGATGCTACCGGCACCGTCGTGGTCGACAAAGCCGCCAGTGTTGCCACGGTGACCAAAGACGGCGCAGTCGTCGGCGCCTACGCTACCTTGAGCGAGGCCGTCGCCGCCGCCGCTGACGGCGGCGTGGTCACGCTGCTTACCAGCCTCGGCCCGGATCAGGTGTCGGCAGGTAAGGACAAGTACATCAGCATCGACCAGGCGGGTGCGAACGTCATCATCGACTTGAATCAGAACAAGGTCGAGCTGGACAGCATGGACACCGTTTCCGTGTCGGCTGCCGATGTGACGCTCGTCGTGAAGAACGGCACCATCGTCAACACGAACAAGGACAGCTACGGTCTGTACACGTACACGGGTGCCGATAACGCGGACATCACGTTCGAGAACCTCGTGCTCGATACGGTCGACCAGGCCATCGGCGTGCAGGGGCTTAACTCCAACCAGAACGTGACGCTTAAGGGCTGCACCATTACCAGCAAGGTGCTCGGCGCGTACTGGCCGCCGAAGTCCGGCACGCTGACCATCGAGGACACCTCCATCACCGCGCCTTCCGCCGTGACCGTCAAGGGCGGCAACGTGGTGGTCAAGGGCGACAGCCATATCAAGGCGTACGGCGAGAAGGTCGTTCCCGAGGATTATTACAATGGAACTCCCGGCGGTAAGCTCACCTCTACCGGCGCGGCGATCTACGTCGAGAGCGGTTACAACGATCGCGATATCGTTCTTGACATTCAGGGCGGTACTTTCGAGAGCGAAAACGGCGTTACCGTTCTTTACTTCCAGAAGGAAGGCGAGTCCGCCACGGTTGACCGCGATATCGCCATCTCCGGCGGCACGTTCATCGGCGAGGCCCCGGCCCCTGAGTTCATCGTTCCCGGCGCCGGTCTTCAGACCGACGAGAACGGCAACCTCGTGACCGTGAGCGCGAAGCTCGTCGCGAACTCCGACAAGGTCGTCGACGGCGTTCATTCCTACGATGTGAAGAACGGCGCGGTTGACGCGGCGTATCTGCTGGGCCTTATGGGCATGAACGTCGACCCCGAGAAGAGCGGCTATGAGCTGGCGGTCGATCAGACCAACCTCGAGGCTCTGAACAAGGCCATCGCCGCGAAGGATCTGAGCGCGACGTTCGACTTCGCCTACACGGCTTCCAAGGTGGCTGCTGACGTGACCACGCTCGCCGCCGATCAGGTCGATCCCGTCACGGTGACCGTCAAGCTGGTGGATGCTCCGCTGGCTCCGGGCGAGGGCTCGGGCGATGCGAGCGTCGACAAGCCCGCCTCCGACAATGCGGTTTTGGCGGCCACCGGCGACAACACCATGCTGGTGGTCGGCGCCGTCGTCGCTGTCGCGGCTGCGGCTTTGATCGTGGCGGCCGTCGCCATGATCGCACGCCGCAAGCAGCACTAGTAGCACTAGTTTTACTTTGCGCGCCGTAAGGCGCGCAAAGCGGCAGGGCGGTAACCTACGAGTGATGAAGCGGGGGCGCGTTCCTTGTGAACTGCGTCCCAGAACTTGGACGCGATAAATCATAACTCCTACGAGGCCTTCCGAAGGGCCCGGTCCCGGAACTCGACCGGGGTCAGGCCCTTCAGCTTCACCTGGCGCCTCCTTGTGTTCCAGTGGACGATGCACTCTTCGAGGTCGCGCTTGAACGACTCGAAGTCGCCCCGGTCGCGCCCGCGGAAGAACTCGTCTTTGATGCGGCCGAACACCTGCTCGGTCGCGCCGTTGTCGATGCAGTTGCCCTTGCGCGACATGCTCTGGACGAAGCCGTTCTCCGCGAGCGTCCCGACGTACGCCGCGTGCTGATACCGCCGGCCCATGTCGGAGTGCAGCACCGGCCTCGCGCCTTCGGGCTTGGCGGCCGCGAGCACGCCGAGCATCTCCTTCTGCTGCGCCAGGTCGGGATGCTCCGAGATCGAGTGCGCCACGATCTCCTTGCTCCCGAAGTCGTAGACCGGCGCGAGGTGGGCCTTGCCGAACGAGCGCTTGAACTCGGTGACGTCGGCGCCCATCTTCTGCCACGGGCCGTCCGCCGCGAAGTCGCGCGCGATAGCGTTCCCGAAGGTCTCGCCGACCTCCCCTTTGTAGGAGTTGCATTTGCGGTAGCCGGTCTCGCGGCGGATGCCGCAGCGCAGCCCCATCTCGCGCATCATCTTGAGCACCGTCTTGTCGGCGACGCGGGCGCCGTCGACCGCCCGCAGCTCCATGGCGATCTGGCGGTGGCCGACGCCGTTGGGGAGCCTGCCGAAGATCTCGGCGACCCTCGCGCGCAGCTCCGGCCTGGTCGGCGCCTTCGGGTGCGCGAGCGCGTAGTAGTACGACGACCTCGCGAGGCCGGCCGCCTCGAGCAGGTCGGAGAGGTCGTGCCCCAGCCCTGAAAGCTCGGCGACCGCTAGGGCCTTCTCCCGGTTCGGGAGCGCAGCTCCGCCTTCAGGGCTATCGATTTTTTTAAGTACGCCACCTGAGCCTCGAGCTTTCGGACGCGCTCCTCGAGCTCCTGCTCGCGGGTTCTCGGCGCGGCCTTCGCGCCCGAGCCGCCGGGCCTGCCCTCGGGCTTGGGCCTGAGGGCCTCGGCGCCTCCCTCGCGGTAGAGGCGGCGCCGGCTGTCGAGCGGCGAGGGGCTCGCTATCCCGAAGCGCCTCATCGCCTCGGGCTTGGGCATGCCGCCGTCGACCACGGCGCCCGCCGCCGCGACCTTCGTCTCGAAGTCGTATTTCGCGTGCGTCTTCCCCATGTTCAGCAGGCCATCCCTTCCTACGGCTCGGTACGTCTGCTGCCATTTTCTCACGGCCCTGGCCGAGATCCCAAGCCTCCGAGCGACCGATCTGTAGCCGAAGCGCCGGTCGAACAGCTCGGCGGCCCGCTCCCTGAGCAGCCGGTCGTGCTTGCATCGCAGGTCGATCGACATGAGAAAGCCTCCCGTCTCTCAGACTTTTTGTTTTCATGTCCAAGAAATGGGAGGCAGTTCATTGAGGGCGCGCCCCCGCTTATGTTGGTCTATTCCTTGGTTTGCTCGTTACACGAGGGATCGGTGTTTATCGAGGCGAACGATTGGGCCGAAGTCCCGTAAGATGCGGCTTTATGGTCTGCGGTGAAGCTCGTGCCGTCGCTCGTTTCACGGGGTCGGCGTCGGTGGTGCGCTGTTTCTTCTTAGCGACATGCTGGATGGGGCGGAACGGGTGTGTTGGTGGGGCACCGCATGGGCTTTCCGTCTTTGGGGGCGGATTTCGCCTTTCCGCATGGCCATGCGCATTCAAGTCCGCTATGTAAACATGAGACAGGTTTTATTTCCGCGCATTCAGCAAGATCAGCGCCGCATGTTTTGCAAGCGGGGCTTTTTTCGCCGAGGCATTCATCGGGTCCGAGAAGCGATATTCTCCCGCAAGAGGGACAGGTGACGGCTTTTCTTTTCGGCGGCTTGCATCTGCAGCATAAAGGATTGCATGACCAGCACAAAGCGATTCCTTTCTATTACGATGAGAGCATGTCTCTGAATTGCCACGAGGTCATTATCTTGATGCGATAGCAGTTAAGAAGCCTCTGCCTCGCTTCGAATTGGTCGAGGTCCAGCCCGTATCGCTTCTCGATGCTTCTGATTCGATAGAGGACGTTGTTTCTGTGCATGTGAAGCTGTGTCGCTGTGGGCGTTGCTTTTCGCTCGTTGAACAGGTAGCAATAGAGAAGCTTGAGATCGCACACGTCATGATGCGTCTCTTCCGCGGCCATCTCATCGAGAATCGTATGACTTGTGCAAAAGGAGCCGAACTCATCGTCGGTTCCGTTTTCGTAGCAGTAAAAGCCGAAGGCCTCTTCGAAGCTGAATAATCGTCTTTGGTCGATGTTGTCGAGTGGGCGGAGCTCTATATCGATGAAGCTCCGGTATTTTCGTGCGAAAAGGGCTTGCTGATGAGCGAAGCGAATATGGCGTATGTTGTGAAATCTGTCTGAGAAAAAAGCTGTGCACTTGTATCGAATGCAGTAGCGTTTCAGGTCTTGCCTGTCGTTTTCTGCGACATCGCGTTCGAAGTTCTCGCCATGGAAGAGCAAGACGATAAGGCCTCCGAAGGAGAAGGCTATGCAACGAGGAAGCATTTTCTTTATTTCGCCAAGAAGAAACGGCATGTTGTCGGAATAACTGCTGTCTTTGAAGTCAATGGCCGCGACCTGGAATTCCGAATCGCGTGCCATATCTAAGATCAGGAGCTGGTTGTCGATGTAGGATTGCGGACATCGGGGGTCGGTGATGAGCTTTTCGAGAAAGCCTTGTGCGGGATGACTCTGCTTTGGGCCGAAGGGGGTCTGCTTCAGTATGAGCGATTCGCAGTATGAGGCAAATGTCGAAAAAAGGCTGAGGGAGCCGCGTGTGGGCGGTATGTTATTGCATACCATGACCACGTGCCCTCGATATTCATCTTGCTCTCTGAGGACCTTTGTCATGTAGGGATGCGGGCTGATTTCGTCAGGTTCGAATACCCTGACTCCTTTCTGAGAGCGCCATGAGTCAAAGATAGCCTCCTTTTCCGCGTAATCTATCCTGAGTTTAGAGTGACATCCGAGAGCTTGAAGTTCTTTGCTTAACGTGTCCGGCGCTTCGATGTTCTTTGTATAGGCTACCAGGCTGTACGTTGCATCGCTGACGTCAATGTAGTTGCCGAGCACGTTTTCTGCCGTATCGACGAGCTCCTGTAGGGTCGCGGATTTTTTCACGAGGTCTTGCATGTCCTTGTTCCATTGATAGGCTTTGAAGAACAGGGACTGAAGTCTGCTGAGGAGCTCGAGGCTGCGGGTCGGTCTTGAAGTCGAGTTCTCTCGTACGACTATCAAGCGACGCGTTATCGTTCTGTCGAAAGGCAGGTTTCCTTCGGAGAAGGGCTCGTTATGGTGCAGCACGAGCAGTCCGAGGCAAAGGGGATGTTCTTTCATCACGAGCTCGACGTTGTCGGAGTTGACGAGGTGCGCCACCTCGCTCTCTGGGAAAGGCTCAGGGAATGCGTTGCCGTGCGCTGCCGTTATCCAGGAGAGCGTCCTGAGGGAGTCGGCGGGGAATGCCTCAACGTGGAAGTCGCTAAGCCAGTCGAGCAGCAATTCAATGGTGACGATGTCTCTCGAATAAGAAGAGCAGTGCGCGGTCGTCGAGGTCATGTCGGGCTCCTTGCCAATGTGGTCGTGCTGTGGGATGAGCAGAGTATAAAGCGTCGAATAAAGCGGGTAGATCGAAAGAGGGTTCTTTGTCGAATAACCCCTGTTTGCCCTTGTCTGCTGCACAAAAAAAGCGATGACAAGTTGTAGGTTTATCCAACGTCTTCTAAGGCTTTTGCGCGAGCTTGATGACGTTTGGCGTATCGATTTGGCTTTTCATTCTGGTTTTGAGTCATTGGATGCGCCTGAGGGATTCGGAACCCTTCGTTATCTTGTCGCAACTCACAAATGAAATGAATAAATGTTGGATGTTCGCAGGCAGGTGCACGTCGCGGGGCTTCCTATACTCGATGCGTTTTGATTCGGCGGTATCTCGTTTCCCTGAACGATTTTCCGCCGTCAAAGCTTGGTTGCGATGTGTTCAGGGGACGTCGCTTCCAGTTCACGAACCTTTGATTTCAGACGAGGGGTAAAGAGATGGCGGAAGTCAATTTTGATGAGCTCTATCACAAAGGGGAGCTCACGTGGCAGGAAGGTGAGTTCACCGTAGAGCGTGGTTTCCAATGGACGCCTCCTGGATGCCACAACAGTTGCGGTATGCTTTATTACATGAAGGACGGAAAGCTCGACCATGCAGAGGGCGATCCCCTTTTCCCGTACAACAAAGGTCGTTTGTGTGCGCGTTGCCTTAATCTTGTTGAGGCCGGCTATCATGAGGAGCGCCTTCGCTATCCGATGATCAGGAAGCGCGAGGATCGAGGAAACATCGAGGCCTTTGAGCGTATCACTTGGGAGGAAGCTCTCGATATCATTAGGAATTACGTCGTTGAAGAGATTGACGGCAAGGGCTATGGCCGCGAAAGCATTTTCGGCATGGTCGGTACAGGGCGCAATATCTGCTGGCAAGTTCCGTGGATCATCAACAACGCGTTTGGCTCTCCCAACACGTTTTGCGCGTTGTTCTCGGGTGATTCGTGCGCTGTTCCGCGCACGGCTGCGACGGTTGCGCTTATGGGCGGCTACCCCGTTTCCGATCTGGGCCAATTCAACGAATCCATGATGGATCATCCCGAGTTCGAGGTTCCCGGCACCATTCTTATCTGGGGAGCTAACCCTCTCCGTTCGAACGCCGATTGTTTTCAGGGCTTTTGGATTACCGACTGCATGAAGGAAGGGTCCAAGCTGGTTGTGGTCGATCCGCTGATCAACTGGATGTCGGCAAAGGCCGAGGTTCAGATTCAGATCCGACCTGGAACCGATTGCGCCGTTGCCATGGCCATGAATCATGTGATCATCGAAGAGGATCTGTATGATCATGAGTTTGTCGACTGCTGGTGCTATGGATTCGACGAATGGGCGGATCGCGTTAAGGATATGACGCCCGAGCGCGCTGCGGAAATTGCCTGGTGCGACCCCGAGAGCATTCGGGCCGCGGCTCGAGTGATTGCCACCGGCGGGGCGTGCGCCGCGCCTTTCGGCGTTTCAAACGACCAGAAAAGAAACGGTGTTGCCGCTTACCAGGCGATTTTCAACATGCTCGCCATCACGGGCAACTACGAGAACCCCGGCGGAAACACCATTGCCTATGATCCGTGGGGTACGGTCATGTCTTACGTCGCGGGATGGGATGAAGGTGTTCTCACGCCCGAGATGAAGGCGAAACGTCTAGGCGACAAGGAGTTCCCCCTTCATTCGGTTGGCTTCTCCGCTCTTGGCCAGCCTGACATGCTCATGAAAGCCTTGGAGACCGGTGAGCCTGCGATGCGCATGAGCTTCTGCATGGGCACGAACCCCATTGCGAACATGGCCCCGGACGCCTCGCGTGCTTACCATGCTCTAATGAACGTCGATTTTGCTATTGCGTGCGACTACCGCATGACGCCTTACATCGCCGGTTGCGTTGACCTCGTTCTTCCTGTTGCTATGAACTGGGAGCGTAATACGCTGCGCTGCTGGTTCACCCCCATGCGTGCCAGCCGTAAGATCGCTCAATACTATGAAGCTAAGTCCGACGAAGAGATCGTCGTTGCCATTGGCCGCAAGATGAACCCTGAGTTCTTCGACGGCATCAACGTTCACAACGATATCGACATGCTCGAGTACATCGTTCAAAGCGCCCCTAATAAAACGTGGAGCTATCGCGAGCTTCTCGAAGGCAAGGCTGATGGCAAGAACTACGATTGGCCCGATCGACCCTACTACCAATACAAGACGGGCGGCTTGCGTCCCGACGGTCAGCCAGGGTTCGCTACCACCACGGGTCGTATCGAGCTGTACTGCACGATGTTCGATGCGTTGGGCCTCGAGCCGATGCCGAAGTACGAAGAACCAGCGCAAAGCCCGTATTCAACTCCCGAGTTGTTCGAGAAGTACCCGCTGGTTCTTACGACGGGTGCTCGCAACTTTGAGTTCTTCCACTCCGAACAGCGTGAGCAAGCTCATATGAGAGCGACGTATCCTGATCCTCGCGTGCGCATTAATCCCGAGGACGCTCATGCGCTGGGTATCGAGGACGGCCAGTGGGTGTGGATCGAGGGAACGCGTGGACGCTGCCGTCAGAAAGCTCGTGTCGACGAAGGGATGATGAAGGGAGTCGTCGAGGCAGACCACGGATGGTGGTTCCCCGAGCAGGATGGCAATGCCCCGAGTCTGTTTGGCGTGTTCGACTCCAACATCAACAACCTTACCGAGAACTGCAATCCCGGACCCTATAGCTTCGGTGCCGATTTCCGCTCTCTTCTTTGCAGGATTTAC
>ERZ1673722.3399-NODE-3399-length-11495-cov-5.044580_pt1 | contig 11495 bp, 7 predicted proteins | sample MGYA00580222_ERZ1673722 | MGnify/ENA primary metagenome ERZ1673722 (study PRJEB41218, sample SAMN15661750) | gut metagenome | host: Homo sapiens | place: Canada: London | collected 2015-08-20/2019-03-30 | study: EMG produced TPA metagenomics assembly of...
CAGGTATCCTCCCCCACGCTGCGGGTGGTATACTGGCAAAACCGTGTGAGCGTCGAGTTTTTTCACATCCTGACGGACGGCACGGGCGGGAGCGTGTTTTTGCGCACGCTGGTCAAAACCTATCTGCGCCTGTTGGGAGAGACGGTGTCCGACGGGCCGGAAACGCTGCGACTGGACCAGCCGCCCGACCCCGCCGAGTGGCGGGACGACTTTGTGCTGGGCGGCCGGACGCGGGGCGCGCACGGCTTCGCGGGCAAGCCCGCGCTGCAGATGCGCGGCATGCCCGCCTACGAACAGCCCAACCGCGTGCTGCATTTCAACTTTTCAACCCGCGCGCTGCTCGACCGGGCGCATGAAAAGGGCGTAACCGTGACCACGCTGATGCTGGGCTACCTGATGCTGGCCTGCCGCGACGCCTGTCCCCGCCGCGCCGGAAGGCGCAGAATTCAGATTCAGCTGCCGGTCAACATGCGGCGCTTCTATCCCAGCCAGACGCTGCGCAACTTTTCGCTCTACTGCGCCGTGAGCCTGCCGCCCGCGGAAATCGCTGCGCTGGACGGCATGCTCCCGCTCATTGACGCGCAGGTGAAGGCGGGTTCGGCCAGGGAATCGCTGGACGAGACGCTGGAGCTGTCGCGCCGGCTGGTGCGCTGGCTCCGCTTCGTGCCGCTGATCATCAAGCGGCCCATCGCCTACCTGATCTACGGCGCTTTGAGCGATGCGGTGTTCACCACCACGTTTTCCAACCTGGGCCCGATCACCGTGCCGCAGGATATGGCCGCGCACATCGACAAGTTCGACTTCGTGCTGGGCGCGCCCATCCGCAACCGCGCCTGCTGCTCGCTGTGCAGCTTTCAGGACCGCGCGGTGCTCACCGTGACCAAGAACGCCCCGCTGACGCTCTTTGAGGACTCGCTGTACCGGCACTTTGTGGAAAGCGGCCTGGAGCCGTATATGGAGGGCACCTCATGACCCGTGAACCCCCGCTCATGCGCGTACATGCAACCTATCCTCCCAATACGCCGCAGTCCTTCTGGCGGCGCAACCGGCACGCACTGTGGCGCAGCGCGTTTGTGCTGGCCGGTTACCTGTGCCTGATCATAAACCTGCTGACGGGCGGCCAGGCATGGAGCCTGATCGTCATCGGCGGGCTGATGACCTTCTGGGTGGCCTTCATCTACCAGCCACAGGTGGAGGCGACGCCCATCAAAAAGCTGTGCGATACGGCGCTGGCGGTATGCCTGTACCTGCTGCTGCTGGACAGCGTGCTGGGCGGCGGGTGGAGCGGCTTTGTGGTGCCGATTGTGTTCTTTGGCGAGCTGATCGTGACAGGCGGGTACTTCCTGCTGTTTTTCCACAAACGCAAGCGCGATTTCCTGCCCCTGTTTGAGCTGATCCTGATCGGGCTGGTGGGAACGCTTCTGGCCCTGGCGGGCCTCAAGCGCCTGGACTGGCCGATGATCGTGGTGGGCGGGGTAAGCGTAGGGTTGCTGCTGCTAAGCTTTCTGCTGTTTCGCAAGCCGCTTTGGCTGGAGATCCGCAAGAAGTTTCACACCTGATTAAAGATGCAAAAAAAGCCAGGGCGCGCGGCGTTTCGTCCGCTGCCGCGCGCCCTGGCTTTTGTCATTCGCATCAGGCGTCTTTGATGATTTCCACCATGGCGTCCCAGTTTTTCTCCATGCATTCCACCAGCCGAAACTGCGTGCGGGCGCGGTCCAGGTTGTGGCCCTCGCGCCGGATGTGGAAATAGCGGTCCCCGCTGAGGTGATCGGCCAAAAAGCGCATGCCGCATTCCAGCGTCATCAGCTTCGCGCCCAAAGGCAGCAGGTCCAGCTCGCGCCGGGTCAATTCCCCGCCCAGGCCGCGCAGATAGCCGCCCACATAGGCCTTGAACATCGGCAGCGAAAATTCCACCCGGCTCAGGTCGCATTCGTCCTCGGCGGCGGTGTTTGCGCCGGTGCGCACCGCGTCGCCAAAATCCCACGCGCTAAGCCCCGGCATCACCGTGTCCAGGTCGATCACGCACACGCCGCGACCCGTCTTTTCATCCAGCAGGACGTTGTCCATCTTGGTGTCGTTGTGCGTCACGCGCAGCGGCACGCATCCCGCCTCCAGCTCACGCAGCAGCGCGTCCGTCTGCGCGGCTCGCGCCATGCAAAATCCGATCTCCGCTCCCACCTCGGCTCTCCTGCCCGCCGCGTCGGCTCCGATAGCGTTGGTCAATTGTTGCAGGCGCGCCGGCGTGTTGTGGAAATTGGGCAGCGTGGGATAGAGCGTGGATGCGTCGAAGCCGCCCAGCTGGCGCTGAAAACGTCCAAACGCCTCGCCCGCCGCCGCAAACCTCTCCGGGGTTTCCGGCCGGTCGGTGGAGACCGTTCCCTCGATGAACAGATACACCCGCCACAGATCGCCGGAAGCATCTGTAATCCAGGGACGTCCGTCCATGGCGCGCACCAGCGTGAGCGTTTCGCGCGCGGGATCGCCCCCCTCGCGGGCAATCACGCCGCGCAGGTAGTGGGTCACGCGCTGAATGTTGCCCATCATGGATTGGGGATCGGGAAACACGTAACGGTTGACCCTTTGCAGGATATAACGCCGCGCCGCTCCCGTCCACGGGCGCACCGTCAGGCAGAATGTATCGTTGATATTTCCCGTGCCGTAGGGCTCGCAGGTCATTTCCCCGCGGGGAACGTCGAAGAGATGCGCGATGTCAAGGGCTCGTTTTATCAGCTTTTCCATGATGCTTTCCCCTTTGCTCCGTTTCATGCCGCGCCGCCGCGCGCAACGGACTGCGGCGGCCCCTTCCCCGGATGGAACACGTATGAACGGCTTGATTCGTGATTGCAGTATACCACAAGAAAATGGCATTGGCAATCAAAAACTGGATGTGCATTCTTCCGCCCTGCCGGCACTTGCCCGGCCGGAGCGATATATGCTAAAATAACACAATATGCTCTGGAGGCCAGAAGAGGAAGGAGGGTGCGCACATGAATGGTTTGCGGCGTCTTTTGCCGCGAGGCTACCGCCTTGCCGACTGGCTGATGGCATGGGTTTCCCCCCTGTGCCTTTTATGGCTGCTGGAGGGTTTCTCCCGCGGAAGCGTGGGCAGCGTGCCCGCATGGGCCGTCTCCCAGCCGCTTCTGTTCGGCATGAACTATGCGCTCTATGCAGCCCCCTGCCTGCTTATGTGCCTGATCCCCTCCCGGCGCGCGCGGCTGTGCGGCCTGCTTGCGCTGGGCCTGTTGTGCGCTCTGCTGGGCATCGTCAACCGCTATAAAATCTTCTACCGTATGGAGCCCCTTCTCTTTTCCGACGTGACCCAGCTGTCCGACGCGCGGCAAGCAGCCGCCGGGCTGTCGCTGGACATTGACTATGTGGAAATCATCATCGTGGCGGCCGTTTTTGCGGCGCTCTTCGCCGCGGCGGGCATAGGCATGCGCGGCCGCTCGCGCTGCGGCGCGCTTGTGCCTCTGCTGGGCGCGGTTCTGATCGCGGTTCTTCCGCCCCTTTCCACCTTCGCCCTGGCGAACGGCCGGGAGCGCTACGACATGGTGGACCAGGCCCGCACCGACGGCGCGCTGTTTACCGCCATCGCCATGGAAAACCACCGCCGGTCGCTGATGCGCGTGGACTACGACGAGCCATCCGTGCGCGACGCCTACCGCGCTCTGGCGGAGGAAACGCCGCAGGCCGCCGCGGACGACCCTCCCAACATCATCGTGGTGCTCAGCGAGAGCTTTGCCGACGAGGCGTGGCTGCGTCAGTATCTGGACCTGAACTGTGAGCTGACGCCCTTTTATAACCAGCTGATTGAAAGCTGCCGGCGGGGCCGGCTGTATGTGCCCAAGTTGGGCGGCGGCACCAGCGAAACGGAGTTTGAGGTGCTCACGGGGCTGCGCAGCCAGTATGTCGTCAACCCCTATTCGATGGGGCTGCCGCCGGTGAGCAGCCTGGCTTCCGTCCTCAGGGACCGCGGGTATGAGGCCACGGCCATTCACTGGTACAACGGCGTATATTACAACCGCTATACCAACCTGCGCATGCTGGGCTTCGACAGCTTTTTCACGCTGGATACCACCGTGACGCCATTTGAAAAGAAAGGCATGTTCGTCAGCGACGAGGAGCACTACCGTGCCGTTTTGCACCAGCTTTCGGAGACGGAGGGACGCGACTTCATCTTCTGCCTGACCATGCAGAACCACGGCGGCTACGACTATGACGACTTCCGCGTCACCTATGGCGCGCAGACGCCCTTTTCCAACCAGGTGAGCGACCGCGCCGCCGCCATCCTGACCAACTACTGCTGGCTGCTCAGGCAGAGCGACGCGGCGCTGGAAGCGTTCATCAGCCAGCTCAGCTCCCTGGACGAACCGACGGTGGTGGTGTTCTTCAGCGACCACATCCCGCCGCTGGGATCGGACGTATATGAGGAAATCGGCATATCCGCCACGGGCGACGCGGGACACCTGACCCCCTACTTCATCTGGAGCAACGACGGCAGCATTGCTCCGGGAGAAACCAGCCTGTATTCCTGGCAGCTGGGCGCGTATGCGCTGGAGCTGGCCGGGGTGAACGACGACCCCTTCCTTGCCTACGTGGAAAGGCTGCGCGAGGCGTCGGGCGACGTTGCGCCCGAAGAGCTGACGGCCGCGGCCGAAAGCGAACCCGTCTACGACCTGCTCAGCTATGACGCGCTGTTCGCAAACCAATACGCCTATGACGAGGGCGGTCTGTCCCCGGAAAACGAGGATTTTCAGATCGGTGGAAAAATGACGCTGGAAGGCTTTGACGTGGCGGAGCTCGCCGGCGAGATCTACTTCCGTCCGCGGCTGACCGTCTTTGACCAGGCCTATCTGCTGGAGATCAACGGCGTGCTGCGGGAGATGGGGCGCGTGGCCGCGGACAGCGCGCAGGAGCTGACGCTGCGCTGCGTGCTGACGGTGGGCGACAAGCGCTACAACGAAAGCAACGCGCTGGTCTATGCCGGCGCGCAGGAGCTGCTTGAAGCCGGCAGCCCCATGGCCTATGACGCCTATCCGCTGTGGGAGACGGGCTTTGAGCTGGTGCAGAGCAGCTGGCTGCAGGGCTGTGAGATTTACAAAAGCACGGATACGTATCCTGTTTCCGGCGGCGCGGCCCTCCTGTCGGGCGACGTGCACTGGGAAAAGCAGCCCACCTACGGCCTGACGCAGGCCTGGCAGTATGGCGTGGACGAAGATGGCCGCATCTGGCTCACGCTCGACAAAAGCGAGCTGAACGGCGCGCAGGACCCCGCCGCGCTGCTTGAAACCCTCGGCGCCACGCTGTACGCCTTTGAGCCCTAACGAAAGGCGAAGAACCGAAGATCGCCGCGCGTTGCCACCAGCTGCGCGGTCACGGGCCGCCCCGCGCCATGGCTGATATAGTCCATGAGCGCCCGGGGCGGCTCGTCGTCCGCCGTCACAAAGAGAATAGCTTCGCTGAGAAAGTCCGTGGCGGTGAAGCTCTCCGGATCAAAGCCGAAGCGCACGAGCTGCGCGTTCCAGCCGGGCGTGCGGCACAGCCAATCGCCCCAGATCATGGTATTGTCCGGAACGCCCGCGGAAACGTCGGGAAACAGGCGCGTGTCGCGCAGCAGGTCCGGCGTGCGCACGATGAGGCGGTCCGGGTTCTCCAGCGCGTAGGTCTCCAGATCCGCTTCCCGCGTGGGCGACACGATATCCGGCCGCCGGGTGAGCGTATACAACGTCTGTTTGAGCTGCATTCCCGCAGGAAGCAGCAGCAGCGCGCACAGGCAAAACGCCGCGGCTCGGGCGCGGCGCCGGGATGCCGCCGGCCATCCGGCCATCGCCAGACAGGCCGTCACGGCCGCCGCCGGCAGCAGCGCGCAATCCACCGCGCGTGCCAGGAACCGTCCCTTCCAGGCCAGATAGACCAGCATGGCCACAAACAGGCCCAACGCCGCCAGCGCGGTCAGGCGTACCGCTCTCGCGCCTTCACGGGGCGCAAGGCAGGCGAGCGCGGCCAGCAACGCCAGCAGCGCTACGGAAAACAGATAGGCTCCGCTTTCCCCAAAGAAGGTGCGGAGCGTGCCGGGAATGGCCTGTATCCGCTCTGTTGCGAATGGTTGCGAACCGCCTTCGCTGATGAGGCGCAGCGCTTCGGCGGTGATATTTTCATCCATGAAATACCACTGGCGTACCAGCTCCACCTCGGACGCGTCCCACCCCAACGCATCCAGCGTTTCCTGCGAAACGCTGTCCAACGCTTCGGAATGATAGTCCATCAGCTCGGTACGCGCATCATGAAAGTCAAAAAACGTCTGATACTCGCGCTTCTCCCACAGGCGTGTCCCGACCAGCGCCGCTCCCACAATCATCACCGGCACCAGCACGCACACAAGCGCCCGGCGCTCATGCATTTCGCCGCCGGACAGTCTCGCCAGCAAAAACGCCAGCCCCAACAGCCAAAAGCACAGTGAGGCGGGCAAAGAGCTGTCCCGAAGCATACCGCCCAGCATCAGCAACACGGCGGACAACAGCACGCACGGGCCCACTCGCCTGCGGGTGACTCCGGCGCACACCAGCAACGCGCAGGCCGCCGCCCCAAGCAACGCCGCCGTGGTGGTATATGTCAGGCGCGCGCACAGGAAGGACGCGAACAGGCCCAGAAACAGGAGTGCCGCCACGCTGCAAACGGCCGGATGCAGCCGCGCGGCCCTGCCGCAGCGAAGCAAACAGACGCACAGCGCCGCCGCCGACAGCCACAGCGCTCCCATCTGCGCCGCCGAAAACCAGGCCACGCCAGGCGCGGCATCCGAAAGCCCGGTCAGCGCCCACACCAGCACAGGATGCAAATACAGATGCGGCGAAACCGGCCGCACCCCCTCAAAGCCTAAAAAAGCTCTGGCTATCAGAAAATCATCCGAGTTTTCATAGCGGAAATAGGTGATGCGGCTCAGCACCAGAAAAAACAGCGTCGCCAGCAGCGGCGGCAGCCACAGCGTCCATTTTTCTAAAGCGCGCTTCATCACGCAGGCCTCCCTCGTCAGACTTCCTCTATACTACCCGATATTGGAAAAACATGCAAGCCGAAGCGTACAGCGCGCCTGCAAGGCGGCGGTAAAAAAATTTGACGCAAAAATGCAGAAAGGGGCTTTACAAGATACCGGAAATATGCTATGATAACTTTCGCTGAAACGCGGGGCATTAGCGCAGTTGGTAGCGCACAACACTGGCAGTGTTGGGGTCAGGAGTTCGAATCTCCTATGCTCCACCAGCAGAAAACCCTTGAGCCGTAAAGGCTTGAGGGTTTTTGCTTATGCTCCCGTCCCTCTGTGCGCCTATTTCCCGGGCGGCGCAAGCCTCTTTTCGCACAAACAACTGGCATTGTTCACAGTTCGTTCAAGGGGGTTTTTAAGTCCGTCATAGCTTGGTGACGTATTGTGTGGATACGCTCAAACAGCGAAATATACTCAGGAGTGATTGACATGAAGGACAGAAGCATTCGCACATTCACCCGTGTGGCCGCCCTGACGGTGGCCCTGTTGCTGCTGGTATCCTGCGCCGCGGCGGAAGCGGTCGATACAAAGACCACGGACCCCTACCTTGAGCTGAGCACGCAGTATCCCGCCATGACCGTAAAAGCGGGCGACAGCCTGACCTTTGCCTTGAGTCTTGACAACTACAGCGGCGCTTCGCAGGACATCACCCTTTCGGTGGAAGAGATTCCGGAGGGCTGGGAAGGCTCCTTCAGCGCCAGCAGCAAACAGGTCAGCGTGGTGCATGTGAAAAATGAGCAGACCGACGACAGCGTAACCTTTGCGGTGGATGTGCCGCTGGACGCCGCCGACGGGGATTATACCATCCGCCTGAAGGCGCAGGGGCAAAGCATTTCCGATACGATGGACCTTACCCTGACCGTGAGCGCCGAGGAAATCGGCGAGAGCAGCTTCACGGCGGAATATCCCTCGCAGGAGGGCGACGCGGACACGGCCTTCACCTTCAGCGCCACCCTGATCAACAACACGCTTTCCAGCCAGACCTATTCCTTCACGGCCAATGCCCCCACGGGCTGGCAGGTGAGCTTCCTGCCGTCGGGCGAAACCACCAAGGTCGCCGCGCTGGACGTGGAGGCGCGCACCACGCAGGCTTTGGATATCTCCGTGACGCCGCCGGAAAACATCGAGGCAGGCACCTATGAGATTCCCTGCACCGCCACTTCGGTCAACGAAAGCATGACCATCGACCTGTCGGTGACCATCACCGGCTCCTATGCGATGGACCTGTCCACCCCCAGCGGACGGTTGAGCCTGGACGCCTACGCCAATCAGGAAAGCGCTGTGCAGCTGAGCCTGACCAACAGCGGCAACAGCGACCTGACCAACGTCAACCTCACCTCCAGCGCGCCCAGCGGCTGGACCGTGCGCTTCTCCACGGAAACCATCGACGTGATCGAGGCGGGGGCGACGGTGGAGACCACGGCTTACATCACGCCGGGCGAGGAAGCCATGTCGGGCGACTACGTGACCGTCCTTACCGCGAGCAGCAGCGACGCCAGCGACAGCGCGGAGTTCCGCATCACGGTTAAAACCGAAACCAAATGGGGCCTGACAGGCATCGGCATCATCGTGGTGTTGGCGGTGGTGATCATTCTGGTCATGCGCAAATACGGGAGGCGTTGAGCATGGCTGACACGATCATCGAAACCAAGGCGCTGACCAAGCGCTACGGGGCGCTGACGGCGGTGGACGATCTGAACCTGACCGTCAGGCAGGGCGAGGTGTTCGGCCTGCTGGGCCCCAACGGCGCAGGCAAGACCACCACTACGCTGATGCTGCTGGGGCTGACCGAGCCCACCGGCGGAACTGCCTCCATCTCCGGCGTGGACTGTACGCGCAACCCGATTCAGGTCAAGCGCTTCGTGGGCTATCTGCCGGATAACATGGGCTTTTACCCCGATATGACGGGGCGGCAGAACCTGCGCATGACCGGCGCGATGAACGGCCTCTCCGGCGACTATCTGGAAGCGCGCATCGACGAGCTGGTGGCCCGCGTGGGCATGACCGAGGCCGTGGACCGCCGGGCGGGCACGTATTCAAAGGGCATGAAGCAGCGCCTGGGCATTGCGGACATCCTCATCAAGGACCCCGACGTGCTTATCATGGACGAGCCCACCAACGGCATCGACCCCGAAGGCATGCGCGAATTGATGGCGCTGATCCGCGAGCTGGCGGAAAAGGACGGAAAAACCATTCTGATCTCCTCGCATCAGCTCCATCAGATTCAGCAGATCTGCGACCGCGTGGGCATTTTCGTCAAGGGAAAGCTGGTCGCCTGCGGAGAAATCGGCGAGCTGGGCAAGCAGCTGGAGCAGGAGAGCGGCTTTCGCCTGGAGGTGGGCGCAGAACCGGGCGGCAAGGCGCTGGCCAAGGCGCTCAAGGGTGTGGAGGGCGTTTCCTCCGTGGAAGAAAGCGGCGAGAACTTCCTGGTTGAGTCCGCCACGGATGTGTCCGACGCGGTAGTCCGCGCCCTGCTTGCACAGAAGTTCCGCCTGACGTACCTCCGGCAGTGCGGCAGCGATCTGGACGAAATCTATTCGAGATACTTTGTAAAGGCAGGTGAGCAGCATGAAGGCAGCCGCAGCGGCAGCATCTTCCGCCATCTCCGGGGCGAAGCCAAGGCGTGAGTCGGGCGGCTTCTCAACGCTATATCATAAGGAGTTGGCCGACCATTTTCACAGCGCGCGTTTCAAGCTGGTGTTCGCGCTGCTGATTCTCACCAGCCTGGCCAGCCTCTACGGGGCGCTCAGCAGCATCTCCGACGCCACATTCTCCAGCAGCGAATACCTGTTCCTGGCCATCTACACCGCCAGCGGCAGCTCCATCCCCTCGTTCGCCTCATTCCTGGCCTATCTGGCCCCCCTCGCCGGACTGGCGATGGGCTTTGACGCCATCAACCGCGAACGCACGCAGGGCACGCTCAACCGGCTGGTCTCCCAGCCCATTCACCGCGACGCGGTCATCAACGCCAAGTTCCTCGCCGGCACCACGGTGGTGTTCATCATGATCTTCTTCGTGGGCATCATGGTGGGCGGGCTGGGGCTGGCCATTCTGGGCATCCCGCCCGTGGGGGAGGAGCTTCTGCGCATCTTCTCCTACCTGGCGCTCACGGCGGTGTACACCGCGCTGTGGCTGGGCGTATCCATCCTGTGCTCCACGCTGTGCAAGCACGCCGCCACCTCGGCGCTGATCGTGATCGCCGTGTGGATTTACCTGACGCTGTTCGCCAGCATGGTGGTGAGCATCATCGCCAATATCGCCTATCCGCTGGACGGCATTCAGGGCTATTACAACATGTACAGCAACTATGAGCTGCAGCTGTCCCTGGAACGCACCTCGCCCTATTACCTGTACTGCGAGGCGGCCTCCACTTTGCTCAACCCCAACGTGCGCACCATCGGCATCACCACGCAGGCCTCGGTATCGGGCGCGATTGCCAGCTACCTGTCCTTTGACCAGAGCCTGCTGCTGGTATGGCCGCACCTGACGGTCATGCTGGCGCTGACCATGGCTGCTTTCACCGTTTCCTACATCGCCTTCATGCGCCAGGAAATCCGTGCGTGAAGCTGAAAAAGCGCCCGCTCCCCGCATAGCCGGGAACGGGCGCTTTCTTCTGCAAAAAATCAATCGGCGGGCAGCAGCGCGGTCACGGTCAGCCGGCCGGCGCTGACCGCGGCGGATATCTTCCCCCGGTGTGCGCTGACGATCGCCCGCGCGATGGACAGCCCGATGCCGTGCCCGCCGCCGTCCGAGGCGCGCGCGCGGTCCCCGCGGTAAAACCGGTCGAACATGTTGTCCACCATGTCCCTTGGCAGGTTCTCCACGCCGTTGTCCACCGCCAGGCGAATGAACCGCCCCTGCTTTTCCAGCGTCAGATGCACCTCGTCGCCCTCGCGGGAATACTTGAGCGCGTTGTCCAGCAGAATTTCCGCCAGCTGGCACAGGGCCTTCTCATCGCCCACATAGGGCAGCATGGGCTCGACGCGAATACACAGCGTTCTTCCACGCGTCCTGGCCAACGTCTGAAAGGATTCCGCCGTTTCCCGAATCGCATCCGAAAAGGGGAATTCGATCCGCCTGGCCTGCACCTCTTCCTCCTCCATTTTGGACAGGCAGATCAGGTCGTTGGTCAGCGCGGCCAGGCGGGAGGTCTGCGCCTGAATGTCCTGGACCCATTCGTTCTCGCCCGTCTCCATGCGCAGAATCTCCAGATCGGCGTCGATGATAGTGATGGGGGTTTTGATCTCATGGCCCGCGTCCGTGATAAAGCGCCGCTGCTTGCGATAGCTTTCAGCGATGGGACGGATTATGCGGCCGGAAAGGAACCATACCAGCACGAAGACGGCGGCCATGCCCGCCGCGGCGATGCCCGCGCTGTAGATCAGCACGCTGCGGAACCCCGCCAGCATGCGCCCGCAGTCCAGGAAGGTCAGCAGGATGACGTCATCCACGGCAT
>ERZ1673722.3409-NODE-3409-length-11474-cov-4.305456_pt1 | contig 11474 bp, 9 predicted proteins | sample MGYA00580222_ERZ1673722 | MGnify/ENA primary metagenome ERZ1673722 (study PRJEB41218, sample SAMN15661750) | gut metagenome | host: Homo sapiens | place: Canada: London | collected 2015-08-20/2019-03-30 | study: EMG produced TPA metagenomics assembly of...
TCGGCCATCACGTTGAACGCCCCGGCCAGCTGGCGCACCTCGTTGACGCCCGTCACCTGGGCGCGGGCGTTGAGGCGGCCGCGGCTCATTTCTTCGGCAGCGCCGGTGATGACGGTCAGCGGCTTTACGATGCCGCGGGTGTAGAACGCCGTGCCGATGATGGCCGCCAGCGCCGCAAAGGCGAAGCCGATGCCGATTTGCAGCAGAAGCCCGTGGTATTCAGCCTCGATGATCTGGGAGCTGGTGTGGATGAACACCGCGCCCAGCACCGTGTCATCCTGAATCCAGGGCACGGCCACAGTAAAGACGGGCCCCTGCGAATCGTGCGTGATCTGCGTCTGCACCTCGCGGCCGCTAAGGACCTCGATCAGCGCAGCTGACATGTCCTCGGCATCCAGCGTCTGCAGCGCATCCACGCTGCCCTCGATGGCGGACTGCATGTTGTCCATCACGCGGCCGTTGCGGTCCACGATGAGGATGTAGGCGCCGTAGTCCTCGTAGACGGTCCGCGCCTTCCATTGCAGGTAGGCCATGGTGGAGGACTGGATGTTGAGATAATCCGCGATGGAGCTGTCATCGACGCGGCTGGCCAGAAAGGCGATTTCACGCGCCTGCATCAGAAGCCCTTCCATGCGGCTGTCGATCATGGCCGAGCGGATGGAAAACAGGGAAAACGCGCCGCTGATGAGCACGACCAGCAAAATGACGCACATGAACAGCGCCAGCAGCCGGTCAAACATGGTTTGAAACATGGGGTCATCCTCTCTGGGAGGCCATAGGGGCGTCAGTTGGCCTTGTACTCGAATTTATAGCCCACGCGCCATACGGTGTGAATCTCCCAGCCGTATTTTTCGCAGCCGGGCAGCTTTTCACGCAGGCGCTTGATGTGCACGTCCACGGTGCGGCTGTCGCCGAAAAAGTCGAAGCCCCACACCCGTTCCAGAAGCTGCTCGCGGGTAAAGACCATGTTGGGGTGGGAGGCGAGGTTAAACAGCACTTCCAGCTCCTTGGGAGGCATCTCCAGCTCGTGGCCTTCGTATGTCACCTCGTAGCGCGCAAGGCTTACCGTCAGCCCCGGAAAGCGCAGAGTGTCGTCCTGGTCTTCGGAGGCGGCCGAAGCGTTTTCCGCCGGAGCACGGCGCAAAACGGCCTTGACGCGCGCCACCAGCTCCTTGGTTTCAAAGGGCTTGGTCACATAATCGTCCGCGCCCAGCTCCAGCCCCAGCACCTTGTCAAAGGTTTCGTCGCGGGCGGTGAGCATGATGACGGGCGCCTTGCTGGTCTTGCGGATTTCCTTGAGCACCTGCAGGCCGTCCATGCCGGGCAGCATCACGTCCAGAAGCACCAGCGCCGGGGCCTCGCGCTTAAATGCCTCCAGCGCCTCGTCCCCGCGCGCGGATTCGGTTACGTCAAAGCCTTCCTTTTCCAGATAGAGCCTGACCAGGTGGCTGATGTTGGGGTCGTCGTCCACCAGCAGGATGCGTTGCTTTTCAGACATGGGGGCTCCCCACCTTTCGTGTTATTTCAGGGTTACGACGGTCACGCCCTGCTCGCCTTCGCCGTACATGCCGTCGCGGTATTTCTTTACGTTCATGTGCGTGCGCAGGTGGCGCTGAATGCCGGTGCGCAGCACGCCGGTGCCCTTGCCGTGGATGATGCTGACCTCGTTGAGTCCGGCCAGCGTCGCGTCCGCCAGATAGATGTCCACGGCGGCGATGGCTTCGTCCAGGGTCATGCCCCGCACGTCCACCTCCATGGGCACGGCAGGCTTGGCGGCGGATACGCGGTTCATCACCCGGCTTTGCCTGGGCTTGTCCGCCTCCACCAGCCGCAGCTGGCTGATATGCGCCTTCATCTTGATGATGCCGGCCTGAATCTGCACCTCACCGTTGCGGTCGGCGGGGGAGAGCACCGTGCCCTTCGTGCCCAGGTGCACGATCTCCACGCTGTCGCCGGGGCGCACGCTCTTGGGCGGGGTGAAGTTGACGGCGCTCTTTTCGCTCAAGCCCTCGCTGAGGGCGTCGATGCCGTCCTCCATGCGCTTCTTGAGGCGCTGGACCTCGTGCTCCGGGGTCTGGGCCTGCTTTTTCATGGCCTTGAGCTCGCGGATGATGCCGTCGGCCTCGCGCCGGGCGTTTTCCATCACGCGGCGGGCCTCGTCCTTGGCCTTTTTGAGGCTCTTGTCACGGCTTTGCTCGATTTCGCGGCGCAGGCGCTCGGCCTCGTCGCGCAGCTTGACCGTCTCGCGCCGGGTTTCCTCGGCGATTTCCCGCTCGCGCTCGGCGATCTGGCGGTGATATTCCGCGTTTGCGATCACGTCCTCGAAGCGGATATCCTCCTTGGAAAGCAGCGCCTTGGCCCCGTCGATCAGCCGTTCGGGGAGGCCGAGCTTTCGGGAGATATCAAAGGCGTTGCTCTTGCCCGGAATGCCGATGGACAGGCGATAGGTGGGCCGGAGCGATTCGACGTCAAACTCCACGCTGGCGTTCTCCACGCCGGGAGTGCTCAGGGCAAAGGCCTTGAGCTCGCTGTAGTGGGTGGTGGCCATGGTGCGCACCTTACGCTCCAGCAGGCTGGAAAGAATGCTCTGCGCAAGCGCCGCGCCCTCGGTGGGGTCGGTGCCCGCGCCCAGCTCGTCAAAGAGCACCAGGTCGTTGTCCTGAACGCAGGAGACGATCTCCACGATATTGGTCATGTGCGAGGAGAAGGTGCTCAATGACTGCTCGATGCTCTGCTCGTCCCCAATGTCGGCATACACCCGGCCAAAGACGCTCAATTCCGTCCCAAGCTCCGCAGGTACGTGCAGGCCGCTTTGCGCCATCAGGGTAAAGAGGCCCACGGTTTTGAGCGTCACGGTCTTGCCGCCGGTGTTGGGACCGGTGATGATGAGCGTGGTAAAGGCGTCGCCCAACCAAAGGTCGCTTGGCACCACCTTGTCCGGGTCGATGAGAGGATGACGTCCGCGCACGATCTTGAGGTACCCGCGCGTGTTCATCTTCGGCAGGCTGGCGCGCATTTCCCGCGCCAGCAGTCCCTTGGCAAAGGCGAAGTCCAGATGCGTCAGCAGCTCGATGTTTGTGAAAATGTCCTCCGCATGCGGCGCAATCTGATCGGACAGCGCCTGCAAAATACGGGCGATCTCCTGCTGCTCCCGCGCACGGAGCTGCTTTAGGTCGTTGCCCAGCTCCACCACGAACATCGGTTCGATGAACAGCGTGGCCCCCGTAGCGCTCTGGTCGTGCACCAGACCGGGCACGTTGGCGCGGCATTCGGCCTTTACGGGGATGCAGTAGCGGTCGCCGCGCATGGTGATGATGCTGTCCTGCAGATACTTGGAAAAGCTGGAGGAGCGGATCATCTGGCTGAGGCGGTCGCGCATGCGCTCGTTGGCGCTGCGGATCTGCCGGCGGATCTGATGCAGTTCCGCCGAGGCGCGGTCAGCGATTTCCTCCTCGCTGATAATGGCGGCGGAGATATCGTTTTCGATGCCGTCCAGCGCGGTAAGGCGGGTAGCCAGACCGGTCAGAATGGGCGTATCCTCGCGGTCGCGCACCAGCGCGGAGCGGGCCGCGCGCGCGGCGCGCAGGCAGGCGGCCACGTCCAGCAGCGCGCGCGGGCTGAGACAAGCGCCCTTCTGGGCCAGCGTCACCTGCTCGCGCACGTCGGGAAAGCCCACCAGCGACTGTCCGCCCAAATAGCTGAGCAGCACGCAGGCTTCCTCGGTTTCGTCCAGCGCGCGGCGCACCTCGCTCAAATCATCGTATGGCACGAGGGCCAGGCACTTTTCCTTGCCCATGTCCGTCAGGGCATGCGCGGCCAGGCGCTCGCGGATCTTGGTGAATTCCAGCACGCGAAGGGCGCGGTCCTGTTCCATAAGGGGTCCTTCCTTTCGGAAAATAGTGGGGCGCCGGCTATTCCACGCCGCGCGCCCAATGGCCCAAAGTGGTTTCAAAGGCGGCGGGGGCGCAGGATGCGCCGGAGAGCAGCGCCGCGTAGACGCGCGTAAGGGACAGTTGCTCCCTTGCGCTTTCAACGGTGAAGTGCAGGAGCATGCCCGCGCCCAGCGCGCGGCGGTCCGCGTCGCGGGCGCGCAGGTCGGTGGGCAGCGCTCCCAGCACGCTCAATTCGCAGCCTTCGGGAAACCGCGTGCGCGCCAGGGGGAAGCGGTAGCCCAGCCGGTCGGTAAGGGCGGGGTCAGCTTTCGCACAGACCATGGATTCATCCGTGCACAGGGCGCAATCCGCGCGCCCCTGGCGCAGTCCGCGCCGCACGCGTTCGGGGCAGTGATTGAGCAGCATGAGCGTTTCACGGCCATAGACCTTGAGCAGCGAGGGCAAAGGCAGAGGCGTCAGGCCCTTTTGCTCGGAAAAGGTCCATTCCGGCCAGAGCACGAACCCGCACGCGCCCAGCATGCGAACCGTCTCAACGCCCGGGGGATTGGTGGCGGGCACGCCCTCGCCGGCCAGCGCCGGCAGGGGGAGAGAAAGGCCCAGCTGTCCCACGCTTTCAGCCATCACGCCGCCCAGTCGGTCCGCATGCGCGCGAATGACGGCCAGACAGGCGTCCTGCGTGCGCTGCGTCATCTGTGGGGGCAGGCGCAGCCACGTACCGCGCGGCAGGCGCGGAAGGTCGCGCGCGAGCGCCTCCGGCGTAAAGGTGCGGGGCGCAAAGCACAGAAGCGTGGCTCCCGCCTGCGAAAGGCCCTCGGCCAGCGTCGGGTCCGAAAAGATCACGGCCAGCGTCTCCGGCCCAATGGGGGAATCCGGCTGCGGGCGCGCAGGGACTGCGGGCAGAGCGTCGTGACCGAGAGGCCGTCCGGCCAAGGCAAACGCCTCCGTGCGCGCCTGGATAAGCCGTTCCACGCCATCCCGCCGAAGCGCGTTGAGTGCGCTGACGGGCAGGAAAATTCCCTCATCCATCAAAAGCTGCAAGCGGGTCCCATCCTCCAGCGTGAAGGGAGTGCCGCCCAGCTTGTCCAGCTGGCGGCGTGCATCCGCCTCGGCAGAAGGGCGGCTCTTGGCCGCTTGGGCAACGGGGCCGGTCACGGTTACGCTGACTTCCCCGTCGGTGAGCGCCAGCGTCATGGGCTCCCCCAGCGCAAAGCGGGCCGCCATGCTCACGGGAATGAGGCGAGGCGCATGCGCGCGGGCCTGATCCAGCTGGCGGGCATCCGCCAGGCGGGCAGCCTGCATGCCGGGCCTTGCTTCCGTGTCGGGCCGCAGGCGCAGGGAGGCCGTGCCTCCCGCGGGAATATCCGGTCCGGAATAGCGCAGGTCGTAGGATTCACCCGCGCCGCGAAGCTGCAGGCTGTCGCCGTCGTGTAGCGCGCGGTCTACATGCAGCGCAGCCAGATGGCCTTTAACGGTCTGCACCCTGCCCAGCGGCAAGCCCTCATGGCTTACGCGGTCCGGGGTCACCAGGTCCGCGTCCTCCGCGCCCAGAATATGCCCGCGGGTAAAACCGCCGCGGTTGAAAATCTGCAAAAGCTGCTCGCGCTGCGCCGGGTCGGGGCGGAAATCGCCCCGTGCGACGGCATCCAGCGCCCGGCGATAGACCGAGGTGACCACGGCTACATATTCCGGGCTTTTGAGCCGCCCCTCCACCTTGAGCGAATGTGCGCCAGAGGCGCACAGCGCGGGCAGGTCGTCCAGCAGGCACAGGTCGCGCAGGGATAGGAGCGGCCCGCGCATGCCGTCCAGGCGGAAGCCCTGACGGCAGGGCTGAGCGCAGCGCCCGCGGTTGCCGCTGCGTCCGCCGGACATGCTGCTCATCAGGCAGCGGCCGCTCACGGCGGTACACAGCGCGCCATGCACAAACACTTCCGTTTCAATCCCCGTTTCCGCTACGGCGTGCGCGTCCTCCAGGCTGCATTCGCGCGCCAGCACCACGCGGGAAAATCCCAGCAAACGGGCCAGACGCGCGCCATCGGCGTTGCAGATCGCCATTTGCGTAGAGGCATGCAGGGCAAGTGCGGGAAATTCCCGCCGCACCAGGGCCGCCACCCCCAGATCCTGCACAATTGCCGCATCCGCGCCGGTGGCGGCAATCTCGCCGAGCGCGGCGCGCAGGTCCTGCATCTCATCGGGCTTGACGAGCGTGTTCACCGTCACATACACGCGCACATGGTACAAATGCGCATAGCGCACGGCCGCTTCCAGCGCTTCCGCGTCAAAGTTGGTGGCGCTGGCGCGCGCGCCAAATGCGCGGTACCCCAGATAGACCGCATTGGCGCCGCTGTCCACAGCAGCGCGCAGGGCGGCTTCATCCCCGGCGGGGCAGAGCAGTTCGGGAAGCAGCAAGGGCATGGACGGTTCGCTCACTTTCGGTCGGAATAGAAAAGGGCGGCGCAGGGCGCCACAAACGCCCGTGCGCCGCCGCGTTGCATCACAGCTTGGTAAAGGGATACGCGATGCCGTTGGTCTCCACGCGGATGGAGGCGATCACCTGCGGCTCAAGCGGCTTGTCGGCGCGGTCGGTGCGCTGGGACACGATGCCGTCAGCCACTTCCATGCCGCTGGTCACCTTGCCGAAGGCCGCATAGGCGCCGTCCAGATGCGGGCTGTCGCTGGTCATGATGAAAAACTGCGATCCGGCGCTGTCCTTCATCATGCTGCGCGCCATGCTCAGCACACCGTAGGTGTGCTTGAGCGGATTGGGCACGCCGTTCTGGGCAAATTCGCCCTTGATGCGGTAGCCGGGGCCGCCGGTACCGGTGCCCTTGGGGCATCCGCCCTGAATCATGAAGCCGGGAATGCAGCGATGGAAGATCAACCCGTCGTAAAATCCGCTGTTGGCCAGGGAAATGAAGTTGCCCACGCTTTCGGGCGCAATATCGGGGTACAGTTCGCCGGTCATGACGCCGCCGTTTTGCATCGTGATGGTAAAGGTAGGATTGGCCATCGGAAATCAAACCTTTCTTTGTTGCTCTGCGGGGGAACGGCCCTGCCCGCGAGGGGATTCTTCAGGCCGGTTCTGTTTAGCATTATAACCCGTTTGTCAGGTGATTGCAACGCTTTTTTCCCCGCGCGGCAGGGTGCGCGCAAGCCACACGCGGCCCCAACCCCGCTGCGCGGACAGCGCCTCCAGGGCCGCCTGGGCCGCCACGGCGTCGGCGCAGCGGTCAAACGCCCCATAGACCACCGAACCGCTTCCCGTCATCATGGCGCAGGCGGCCCCTGCGGCCTCCAGCGCGCGCACGGCCTGCGCAAGCGCCGGGCGGGCGGGCTCGCTGACGGCTTGTAGCACGTTGCCCATCGCGGGGGCCAGGGCGGCCAGATCGCGCCGGAGCAGCGCGTCCTGCGCGGCAGCGTTGTCAGGGTGGCGCAGCTTGGCGGGGTTCAGCCGGTCGAAGGCTGAAAACACCTCGCGCGTGCTCAGGCCATCGCAGGGCTGCACAAGCGCCAGCCACACCTCGGGCGCGGGCGCGAGGGGCTGGATGCGCTCGCCGATGCCGCCCACGCGCGCCAGCCCGCCCGTGAGGAGGAAGGGAACATCCGCACCCAATTCCAGGCCCAAAGACAACAGCTCCGCACGCGAAAGGCCCAGCCCCCACAGGGTGTTGAGCCCCTTGAGCGCCGCGGCGCAGTCGGCGCTGCCGCCGCCCATGCCCGCGCCCGAGGGAATGCGTTTTTGCAGCAGAATACGGGCGCCCCGGCGCACGCCGCAGCGCTCGCGCAAAAGCAGGGCCGCCCGGTAGACCAGGTTGGACGCGTCATAGCGCACCCCGGCGGAGGAAAGGCCGTCGCCCGCCTCGGGCCGGGCCGCGCTCTCTGCGCCGCCGGGCACGGCCTCCAGCGTGAGGTCCTCCGCCTCTTCCATCCACAAAAGGTCGCACAGGGAGACGGTCTGCATCAGCATATCCATCAGGTGGTATCCGTCCGGGCGGGTGCCCAGAATATCCAAGGTCCAATTGATCTTGGCGTAGGCCGCCAGACAAAGCATTGCAACGCACCCTTTCGGTATGATATAGTTACAGTATACCATTTTTTTCGCAAACCGTTAAGGGGGGGCGGTATCCCATGCCGGCGATTCCGGTGCTGATTACCATTCGTTCCAGCGCGCACCGCGAGCAGGCCGCGGAGGATGAAACCATCTCCATGCTCACCTCCGGGCGGCTGGAGCTGGAGGAAACCCGCGCCGTGATCCGCTATGAGGAGACGCTGGATGAAAGCCTGCCTGCCCAGCAGGTGGTTATGACCATCGACGAGGGAGGGGCGACCATGAGCCGCGGCGGCGAATACGCCACGGACATGGTGTTTCGCATGGGCTGCCGTTATGAAGGCACTTACCGCACCCCCTACGGCGACATGGAGCTGGCCGTATACTGCACGCGCCTGCGCTATGATCTGGGCGAGGACGGGGGAGAGGTGCAGCTGAGCTATCAGCTGGATTTGAACGGCTCCTTCGCCGCCATGCACGATTTGGAAATGCGGCTTATCCGCCAGGGCGATGATTGATCTGGCGGCCGCGCAGCGCGCGGTGTATGAGGCGCTGAGAGCTGCGGCGTGCGCGCCCTGCTTCGTGCGCCTGTGCATGGATCATGACGCTTTGTGGGTGAGCGACCTGCCGCGCCGGACGGAGCGTCTGACTCCGGCCCTCTCGGCGCTGGAATCGTTGGGTCTGCGCTGCGAAACGGACCCGGCCACGGGCCTGTGGCGGTTGGACTGGACGGAGGAGGGCTGGCGCGAACGGCTGGACCAACTGCCGGACCGGCCGCCTGCTTTGCCGTACAATGAAGCGCTGCATCCCGCCTATGCGCTGTGCCGCCTGCTGCTGTTCCACCCTGCGCCGGTTGAGCGCCAGCCCATGGCGCAGGTGCGCGAGGTGGCGAAGCTGGCGGTGGGTGCGCCGGGTGTGCTTTTGGCTGCCGTGCCGGCGCTCGCCGGTGAGGCCGCGCGATGCCTTCGCATGGGTACGCCTCTGGCGGAAGGCGCGGGGCGGGTGCTGGCGGACTGGATCGCGCGCATGGATGAGAATTGCAAACAGGAGGGATAGCATGATTCTGAAATACTACGGGCATTCTTTTTTTACCTTGACGCTGGAAAACGGCTCGGTCATCGCCTTTGACCCTTACGGCACGTTCTACGAATATCCCCGGCGCTTGCTTAGGGCGGACGTATGCCTGATCTCCCACCACCATTTCGACCATGACGGGCTTACGTGCCTGGAGCCGGGCGCGGAGGTGATTGACGCGCCGGGCGCGCATGAGCTGGCGTGCGGCGCGTCCGTTCTGGGCGTGCCCACCTTCCACGACGGGCAGGGCGGGGCGCAGCGGGGCAAGAACACCTTTTTCATCGTTGAGGCGGAGGGACTGCGCGTGGGCCATGCGGGCGATCTGGGCCATTTGCCCACGCGCGCGCAGGCCGCGCAGATCGGCCGGCTGGACCTGCTGCTGCTGCCTGTGGGCGGCTATTATACCATCGACGCGGCGCAGGCCATGGACGTATGCGGGCTGCTCAAGCCCACGGTGACCATACCCATGCACTACCGCACGCAGTACGACCCGGAAATGAACATCGCGCCCCTTGCGGATTTCCTCTCCCTGTGCGGGGCGGAGGATACGCAGATGCCCCTGCTGCGCGCCGTGAAGGCGGAGATGCAGGAGCGCCCGTCCGTGATAACGCTGGCGATTCAGCCGGGCTGACGTACCGCTTCGGGCACGAGCCATCAGACAAAACCATCCTTATGCAAGGAGCCGAGATTCATCATGAAATACGTATTCATCACCGGAGGCGTGGCCTCCTCGCTGGGTAAGGGCGTGACCGCCGCGGCGCTGGGATGCCTGCTCAAGGCAAGGGGTTATCGCGTAAACATGCAGAAGCTCAACCTCTATTACAATGCCGAGCCCGCCTTTTTAAGTCCGCTGGAGCATGGCGAGGCCTTCATCACCGAGGACGGGCACGCCGTGGATCTGGATCTGGGCAACTATGAGCGCTTTGTGGATGAAACCCTTCCCGGCGAATGCTGCTGCACCACGGGCAAGATCCACCGCCGCCTGTTGGAGCGCGAGCTGCGTGGCGAATTCCACGGCATGACCATTCAGGCCATACCGCACGTGGCCAACGAGATCAAAAGCCACATTGAAGGCGTGGCGGAGCGCTCCGGCGCGCAGATCAGCATTGTGGACATCGGCGGCACCGTGGGGGACATGGAGGCGGCGGTCTATCTGGAAGCCATCCGGCAGATGCGCCTGGAGCGGAGCGACCCGCATGACTGCTGCTATGTCCACCTGACGCTGATGCCCTATATCTCTACCGCGGGCGAGCTGAAAACCAAGCCCACGCAAAGCAGCGTGCGCGCGCTGCGCTCTGCCGGCATCCAGCCGGACGTGATCGTCTGCCGCACGGAAAAGCCCATGACGGGTGAAGGCAAGGAAAAAATCGCGTTGTTTTGCAACGTAAAAACCGCCAACGTCATTCAGAACATGGACGTGGACCCGCTGTGCAGGCTTCCGCTGGTGCTGGAAAAGGAAGGGCTGGCCCGCGCGGTGCTTTCGGAGCTGCATCTGGAAAACCCTGCACCCGATCTGGATGCGTTGAAAAGCTATGTCAGGCGCGTGGACGAAGCCGCTGCGCCGCTTCGTGTGGCGTTGGTGGGCAAGTACACTGCCATGCCGGATGCCTACCTGTCCGTGACCGAGGCGCTGCGCCACGCGTGTGCGCAGTGCGGCGTGCAGCCACGGATCGACCTGGTGAACGCCGAGAAAATCATGCCGGACACGGCGGAGGAACTGTTGGCCGGATATGACGCCATCGTGGCGCCCGGCGGTTTTGGCGATCGCGGGGTGGATGGCATGATCGTGGCGGCGCGCTATGCGCGCGAGCAGGGCGTGCCCTTTCTGGCCATCGGCTTCGGCATGCAGCTGGCGGTGGTGGAGGCGGTGCGAAGCCTGCTGGGCATCGCTGACGCGCATACCGCCGAGGCGGACCCCGAGACGCCGCATCCCGTGGTTCGTGTGCCGGAGGACCGCATCTGCCAGAACGACAGCCGAGCCGCCACGCGCATGGGCAGCAGCGGCGTGCGCCTGCTGGACGGCGAATTGCGGCGCATTTACGGTGCGGAGGTGGTGGCCGAGCGCCACTCCAACCGCTACGAGGTGGACCCGGCCTACGTGCCCGATCTGGAGCGCAAGGGCTTGCGTCTGGCGGGCGTGAGCATGGAGGCGGGCTACCCCGAAGCGTTTGAAATGGAGGGCCACCCCTTTTACATCGCGGTGGCATACCATCCGGAATACATCAGCCGGCCGGGCAGGCCGCATCCGCTGTTCGTGCGGCTGGTGCAGCGCGGACTGGAACGCGCGCATGCCTGACGGACCCGAAACAAGGGGGGACCCGCGTGGCCGGGTCCCCCTGTGCTATGAACTGCGAAGAGGAGGCGCGATGCGATGCCCCTTGCATTGCCCCAGGACGAGGCGCCCCGCCTCAAGGCCCTGCTAGACCTGTCGGAAGAGAACCTGCGCGCGCTGGAATGGTTCA
>ERZ1673722.3416-NODE-3416-length-11429-cov-17.419817_pt1 | contig 11429 bp, 8 predicted proteins | sample MGYA00580222_ERZ1673722 | MGnify/ENA primary metagenome ERZ1673722 (study PRJEB41218, sample SAMN15661750) | gut metagenome | host: Homo sapiens | place: Canada: London | collected 2015-08-20/2019-03-30 | study: EMG produced TPA metagenomics assembly of...
TCCTTTTTTATTGTTTCTGGAAAAATTTCCCTACCGAGTAAAATTTTATACTAAGATTGGAATCGGCATAGCTCCGCAGTTTTATTCCTGCACAGGACATACAGAGATATACGTTTCTGCCATCCAGCAATCTGCACGGTGACTTATCGATGCTCTATAGATTTGACTACTGGTTTACAATATACTTATAAGGTTGACTCATGATTGCGCGAGAAAGCTCTGCTTGAATGACAAAGATTTCTCGCTCACGCTCGAAATGACGATACAAGAGAGTCACCAGTGACTAGTCACTAGTCACTAATCCCCAGGAGGTAGTATGAAATTTTTCAGTTATCAGACCCTGCTCGCCGCATGCCATTTCTGCTCGGACATCAATCAGAGCGCACTGGCGGCGGTGCTGCCCTTTCTGGTCGCAGCCTATCACTATGACTACGCGACCGCTGCTATGCTGGTGCTGTCGTCAAACATCATCGGTTCGCTCATCCAGCCGCTCTTAGGGACGCTCTCAGACAAGCATAACTGGCCATGGATCATGCCGCTCGGCCTCTTCATGGCAGGCGGCGGCATCGCACTGACAGGCGTCACGTCCGATTTCTATCTGCTCTGCCTCTTCACGATGATCTCGGGCATCGGTGTCGCGATGTTCCACCCGCAGGGCGCGCTCATGGTCAACCGTGTCTCGACAGATGAGAACCGCGGCATCAGTCTTTCGGTCTTTTCTTTTGGCGGCAATATGGGCTTCACCTTCGGCGCAGCGATCATCTCTGCATCGATCGCCTTTTTCGGCCTGCCGGGCACGCTCATTTTCTTTATCCCGGAGATCATCATCTGCGTGCTCCTTCTCGCTCTCTATCCCCGTTTGAAGGCCATCGGCGAGAGATCGATCTCCTCACACAAGAAACACGCCGTGACGGACGCACCGGATCAGTGGGGCTCCTTCTGTCGTCTCGGCGCCGTCGTTTTCGGCCGCTCTATCATGTACCTCGGGCTGAATACCTTCATCGTACTTTACTTCATGAATCATTTCCATGAATCACAGAATTTCAGCAACCTGCTCCTCAGCGTGTACTATGGCATCGGCGCGCTCTTCACACTGATCGGCGGGAAGCTGGGCGACAAGCATGGCTATCGCACCTTTGTCCGCTTCGGCTTCCTCCTCGCATTCCCCGCTGCGCTCATTCTCGCATGGACGGACAGCTCCATTCTCGGTATCCTCTGCCTTATCGTCCTCGGTGCGGCTCTGAATCTTACGTATAGTCCGATGGTCGTCTTGGGCCAGCAGTACCTGCCAAACCGCGTCGGCCTCGCCTCGGGCATCACGCTCGGCCTTGCCGTCAGCGTCGGTGGCATCACAGCGCCGCTCCTTGGAAAGGTCGGCGACATGTATGGCCTGGAAACGACCTTCTACGTGATCGCCCTGATCACTCTCATCCCACTCATTTCTTCCTTCACCTTGCCAAAGCCAAAGAAATAGCGACTGCCGGCTGTCCAGAGCCATCGCATTTTCTTCCACCTGACGAGCATGACAAAAAGCCCGACCTCTCTATGAAAGAGGCGGGCTTTTTTAGCGTGTACGGCAGTACGGCACTACCTTCATTCCTAATCCCCCCACAGCACCAGGTACGCCCCGATCAGAACGGCCAGAAAGCCCAGATTCGCCCCGGTAAAGACGAGAAAATAGGCACGGGCAAAATGGAATCGCATCGAGAGATACGCCTTGAAGGAAATGAGACTCGCCATGGACGCGATGAGGGTACCGAGGCCTCCGATATTGACGCCGAGGAGAAGCGCGGTGTAGTTTTCCGTGTACGGAGAGAGCATGACCGTCGCCGGTACATTGCTCACGACCTGCGAAAGGAGAAGAGAGATCCAGAATTCGTGCCCGGCAAGGAGCGCGGCCGGTTTCTCCTGAAGCCCCGGAATGTGCGTCAGATTTCCTACCGCGATGAAAAGTGCTAGGAAAAGGGCGAGCAGCTTGTAGTCGACCTCGAAAAAGGCCTTCCGGTCAAGGAAAGCGCAAGCAGGGATGACAATGGCAAGAAGGAATGAGATCGGGAGAAGTCGAAGGACATTCAAAAGGCACAGCGCAAACAGAAGGAGCAAAAGCGCAATGCGAAGACGCGGTATGCCGGATGGCTTAGTGAAACGGAGCGTGAGCGGCCGGTCTTCGAGCGTATAGCTTGCCAAGAAGAGCAGAATACCCGAGAGAAGGGTGATGGGCGCGGTGATAGAGAGAAATTCGGTAAGCGGCAGATGGTAATGGGCATAGATGAAAAGATTCTGCGGATTTCCGATGGGCGTCAGCATGCTGCCCAGATTCGCCGCGATGGTCATCCATGTGAGGACAGGGATCACCAGACGGAGGGCATGGGCTTCTTTGAAGAGAGAGATCGCAAGCGGCACGAAGATGATGAGGGAGACATCATTCGTGAATACCATGGAGGTGAAGAAGGAGAGAAATAGAAAGACCTGCCCCATCCGCCGGCTCTTCATGGGCTTCTGAAAGAGATGGCAGAAAAGGCCGCTGAAGAATCCGGCGCGCCGAAGAGCCGCTACGATGGTCATGAGAGAAAAAAGGAGCGCGAGGAGCGGGAAATTGATACTCTCACGCAGCGAAGAAAGGCTGATATCCGAGAAACACGCCGTCACAAGTGCAAGGAGCATCGCTGCCGCGAGATCGGGATTTCGTCTGATAAGGCTCATAAGTGGCTCCTTTCGAATGGATACTTGGGACTGGTGACTGGTAATGCGACGTCATCCTGAGCGGTGGAAAACGTCGCAAGTAAGACGAGCGGTAAGCAGAAATAGGAGACCATGAGCCGAAGGATCTAGAAAATCAAGCATACAAATCCCGCTTCACTGTCCATGATCTGAAAAGCAAAGGAAGCCGCGCGCGGCTTCCTTTCTATTTTCTTACAAAGCAGGAAGGAAAATAAGTATTCACTATCGCATCTAGCGCGCCCGCGATTTCTTCGAAGGGGCGGCTGAGATACACCCCCATACCTCAAGTACTGCTTGTCTCCTCCGCTTTTGAGGCTTCAACAGATGCCCAGTTTCTCGCGCTATAGGAAAAATCCGTCGTCAAATCAAGATTATATCGCTTGAGCATCTTCTGAATAAAGAAGAGGCATGTCTTGGCATCAAATCCAGTGCAGCACACATAAATATCACTGTCTGCATACAGCCGCTTTCCCTTTTTGAGAAGTGTATGATCGTAGGTCACAGCAGGAAATTTCCAGCCGCCAAATTTTTCGTTAGTTCTCGCCATATGTTCAATGATTGTCTTATCTCTATAGTAAAGATGCTCCGCTACAGACCGAACCATATCGGAGAAGCTGTCCACCCTGACACGTTCGCCTAGCAGTTCATAGTAGTTAACGAACTTATATGTTGCATTTTCTGGATTTTCAGCCGTATATATTGAATAGCGTGAGTCTACGAAATTCATAAAATCTTCCGGTCTGATCAGCGGGAATATTTTTAAAATCTCCCCAGCAAGGAAATCAGCTCGCTTTGTAATGCTATTTATATTCCACTCGCTCAGTCCCTGCAAGCCTTGATTCAATCGCACTACATGTGTCTTTTCTTTCGATAATTTGTCCAGTTTCCGCAGGAAAGAGGAATCCCCCAATTCGCTGTTGTAGCCTGTGAGCGTCAGATTTCCCAGCGTATGAAGGTACTTTTCATGAACATTCCTCCAGTCCTCTCCCAACATTTGTCTCCATACAGGAGATAAGTCTTTATTCTGCGGCATGATATGCTCTATCGTCAACTGACTGGCATCCACGCTGATGGTTTCTTTCCCCTGATTTTCTACGCGAATCAGCAAATATTTGCACAGTGCATTCTTTCGATATAAATTGTTCTCTTTAAGTGCTCTCATGAATTCTGCATCTGTAGGCATGGCATTTTTGGATGTGAGCTGATTCAAGAAGGAAGCTACCGCATCCGCATACTTTTCCTTGTTTTCCGCCTTGATAAATACCCTCTCATACAACGTCTTATACAAGCCACGTAGCGAATTTGACCCGATCTCACAAATTAGTCGACGTACACTATAATTCAAAAGCAGTTCACAGACTTTCTTAACCGTCTCAAGCGAGATAACTCCCCGCTTGAAATCGTCCATGACATGGAATAGGAAGAGATATACGGTCGTCTGTTTCAGCGCTTTTAAATCAGAAAGCACTTGGGTCAACCCATTTCTTTTATCTTCCGCTTCCCTGATATAGTCTGGCGTTCCCTGCGGCAATATCGTTTCGAAGCCGCGGAACAGGTGGTACTGGTACGCATAATGGAGCAAATCTTTCAGCATTGTCTCATTATCGTACCGCCTGTCGCAATAAAGCTTTTTGAAACCTGTATAGGCAGTGCTTTCACGTGCAAAATCATCCATCTTGAAATTCAAGTAGTCAAGGAGAAACTGATCCATTTCCTCTCTGTCGCCTGCAGGAAATAATCCTTCCATTTTGAGCCAGTAGTCATTGTACAGTGCCTCTTAGTTCGCATCCATCATTAAGACGAAATTTCGAATCTTATCCGAAAGGCGCAGCGGTACACCGGTAGAATTGATCCTTTCAAAAATCTCCTGCGCATTGTCATCTCCCTCGCCAAGCGTAATCATGCCGCAAACTAAATTGTCTAAGCCTTCACTGAGTTCAGCAATTCCAGATTCTGATTTCTCTACATAGTCATGAATCCATGACTCAAACGACTTATAATTTCGATAAATCCCACCCGCTTTGTCCATCAGCTCAAATTCATTTCTCATCAGATGCTGCAGCTGTTCATTATCACTTTTTATCGCTTTGAGCTTTAGCTTTCTCTGATTGTCTCCTTCAAAATTCTTGTACTTATCGATATTAAACAGCCATTCCGACAGAGTCTTTCTCTCTTTATCCGTGGTAGCCTGATTCAACAAAGCCGCAATGAAAACATACAGCGTTGTCAATCTTTGCTGCCCATCAATGATAATAAATTGATCAATCTGATTCTTTTTCCCTAAAAACGCCAAGACTATCGAGCCAATAAAATGTTCTCTATCCCGCTGCGTGGCCTCTACGATATCGCAGAAGAGTTGCCGGCACTGTTCTGCGGACCACTCATAGTTACGCTGATACACAGGAATCGAGTACCGCTTCTTCCCCTCGCCAAAGAAATTATTGATAATTCTGCCTTTTTCGATTTCCATAGGGTATGCCACTCCTCTTCGCCTTTTCATTCCATCTGGACGATATATTACACCTATTATACATATCATAACACAAAAGCCCCGCAAGCAAGCTCGCGAAATCGCGCTTTTAGGAAACTGCAGATTCGTAAATAAGGACTAGGAGCAACTCATAACTTACATACCACCTTCGAGCATCGCCCTATGTCGTCATCCTGAGCGATGGAAAACGTCATTTGTTAGATAGTAGTCACTAGAACTGATGAAGGATGAGCCGAAGGATTTCGGCGAAGCCGCCACCACTCTTTCTCATTTCTAAATTCTCATTTCGCTCATCCAAAAATCCCGCCCTCCACAAGGGAGAGGCGGGACTTTTGATAATTATGATTTATTATTCCCACTCGATGGTGCTCGGTGGCTTGGAGGTGATGTCGTAGACGACGCGGTTTACGCCAGCGACTTCGTTGCAGATGCGGCGGCTCATTTCGTCGAGTACTTCCCACGGGAAGCGGAAGTAGTCGGCGGTCATGCCATCAGAGGATGTGACGGCACGGATGCCTACGGTGTAGTCGTAGGTTCTTTCATCGCCCTGCACGCCGACGGAGCGGATCGCTGCCGGAAGGACGGCGAAGGACTGCCAGATGGTATTGTCGAGGCCATGCTTATGGATGACATCTCTCACGATGAAGTCCGCACGACGCAGGATATCGAGGCGTTCCGGGGTGATGTCGCCGATGATGCGGATGGCAAGGCCCGGTCCCGGGAATGGCTGACGGTTGACGACTTCTTCCGGAAGACCCAGCTGACGGCCGAGCTCACGGACTTCGTCTTTGAAGAGTTCACGAAGCGGTTCGATCAGGGAGAATTTCATATCCTTCGGAAGGCCGCCTACATTGTGATGGGACTTGATGGTGGAAGCGGTCGCGGTACCGGACTCTACGACGTCCGGATAGAGGGTGCCCTGTACGAGGAATTTCACATCTTCGAGCTTGTTCGCCTCTTCCTGGAAGGTATGGATGAATTCCGCACCGATGGTCTTACGTTTCTTTTCCGGTTCGGTGACGCCTTCCAGAAGCGACATGAAGTGCTTGGACGCATCGATGTGTACCAGCTTCATGTTGAATTTGTTCGTAAAGGTATCGACGACCTGTTCTGCTTCGCCGAGGCGCAGGAAACCGTGGTCAACGAAGACGCAGGTCAGCTGATCGCCGATGGCTTTGTGTACGAGGACAGCTGCGACAGAGGAGTCGACGCCGCCGGAGAGGGCGCAGATGACATTGTGGTTTCCGACTTTTTCACGGATATTTTCGACAGCAATGTCGATGTAGTTGCCCATGGACCAGCCGCCTTCACATTCGCAAATGTGGAAGAGGAAATTCTTCAGCATGGTGGTGCCTTCCGGGGTGTGGACGACTTCCGGATGGAACTGGACAGCGTAGAAGCGGCGGGCTTCATCTGCCATCGCAGCAGTCGAGGTGAGGTCGGTATGACCGGTGAGTCCGAAGCCTGCCGGCATCTCTGTGACGGCATCGCCATGGCTCATCCATACCGCCGTCTTTTCGGAGACGCCTTCGAAGAGCGCGGAGCTACCATTTCTGTAGAAATCGGTGTGGCCGTATTCATGTTTTTCAGGTTTAGAAACTTCGCCGCCCAAGGTCTTGGCCATGAGCTGCATGCCGTAGCAGATGCCGAGGATCGGCACGCCTGCCTTGAATACGTCCGGGTCGATCTCCGGTGCATTTTCTGCATTGACGCTGGACGGGCCGCCGGAGAAAATGATTCCCTTAGGCTGCTGGGCTAAAATTTCTTTTGCGCTTTTGTTGTATGGCAGGATCTCGCAGTACACACCGCACTCACGCACACGGCGTGCAATGAGCTGGGCATACTGTCCGCCAAAGTCAACAATCATCACAATTTCCTGATGCTTCATCGTTTTCCTCCTGTAGGAAATGAATCTTGTGAATGGAATATTTCGTATTGTTTATTATAGCATAGATGAAGGGGGAGAAGAAAGGGCGTAAGGTCAGCTCGTGGAGCGTACCGCCCTTTGATTGTTTACGAAAGAGGTTAAGAAGGTTCTATAGGTTCAGAAGGTTCAAGGGGGAGCGGCGCTTTTCGTCATCCTGAGCGGAGAAAAGCGTCGTATGTTAGAAAATGGCTAATCTGGAATATGAGAACTGAGTCGAAGGATCTAAGCGCCGCGGAGGTTTGAAACTAGCGGTTTTCTCGTATCGCAAACCTAATCCCTAGCTACCAGTCACAAGTCACTAGTCCCCAGTCACTCGTCTTCTAGCCGCCTATTCCGCCTCAAAGAGCGGGAGCGGGGCGAGGAAAATGATATCCTCTCTTTTCGCTGCATCGCCTTCGGCCAAGATCGCGGCTTCTCCGATCACATGTCCGCCTGCTTTTTCCGTGATTTCTTTCATCGCTTTCATGGAGCCGCCGGTGCTGATGACGTCATCGACGAGGAGAACTTTCTTCCCGCGGATGAGATCGACATCGTCCTGCGAAAGGTAGAGGCGCTGCTTGCCCATGGTCGTGATGGATTCATCCTCAACGCAGATGGGATTCTCCATATAAGCCTTCACGCTTTTCCGCGCGACGATGTATTTCTTCATGCCAAGCACACACGCCATCTCATGGGCGAGCGGGATGCCCTTCGATTCCGCAGTGAGGATGATATCCGTCCCCTCCGGGATCTTCTTCGCCAATTCCTCTGCGGTGCGGGTGACGATTTCTGTATCGCCCAGTATGACAAAGCCCGCAATGGCAAGGGTGTCGGAAATATTCATGATCGGCAGCTGGCGTGTGCATCCAGCGACATGCAGTTCATAGTGTCTTTTGGCCATAATGATTCCTTCTTTTGTTGTTTGTGTGATTGATTGTTTGGAAATAAGATCAAAGTTTATGGGTTCAAGGTTCAGGGTTAGGTCACGGAGCGTGCTACCCCATGATTACGTTTGAAAGCCTTGCTTGAATGAGAAATTAGAAATGAGAAATGGTGGCGCGGCGCATAATAAAATAGAAGCGCCGCAGAATTTTGATAGTATTTCGCACCGTCGTCAGCGAAAGCGTAGCCCTCAATCTCTATGGCACTGCGGTCAGTATCACATAGGCACGGGTAGGGAAACGACGCCTTGGTGCTACTTATTTCTGCTTTCGCACATCCATCGTTTATCGATCTGCAAAGAAGATTTCTCGCTTACGCTCGAAATGACGATACGAGAAAGTGACTAATCACCCTGCGCCCCTAGTCACTAGTCATTAGTCACTAGTCAACAGTCCCCAGTCACTTTTCCCCTTCGCTCTTCACGATCTCCACCTGCGGGGCTTCGGTGATGGTGACTGTCACGTCTCCATGCGGCGCGGGCAGAGGTTTGGTGCGGACGACGGACTTCCCTTTCACAGGGCGAGCCGCCTTTTGGGCAGCGGCTTTGGGCGTCTGTCCGAAAGAAGCCGGAAGTGCATTGGCAGGCACGATGGAGCCCGGGTCGCCGTCCTGCGCTGCTGCGAGCTTCTCGATCTGGCTCATGTAGGTATCGCGGCGGGCGTCGTTTCCCATTTCCTCTCGCACGAAGTAGACAGCGAGCGCCGACGGATCCTCTGTGCCGGAGGCGACCTCCTGCCAGCGATCATCCGTGCGAAGCACCCATGCCTTGCCGTCTTCTGCGTAGCGGACATGCAGGAAGCCCGTCCCGACAGACTTGCCCTTTGCGAGTTCAAAAATCTTCACACGCACAGCCAGTCCGTCATTGAATACGCCTTCGATGGTCATGGAGGTGAGGTCCATGAAGAGCCCCGTCTTGCCGTCATTGTAAATGCCGCCCGTATTCTGTATCATGGGCTGCGTCTGATCGCCATTCAGATAAAAGGGTTCGAAAGCGAAGGCCGGCTCTGCCGTGTAAAGGAAGAGGGCTGCGCCCAGAGCCGTCACGATCTTTTCCCATTTTTTCATAGTTTCATCTCCTTTGGTATGATACATTTCCTATGCCTTATTTTACTATAGAGAGAAAGAAGTGGCTAGGGAAACGCTGATTAAATCGCAGAGCCGGATTTCATATGGATTTTTATACATAGCTTCGTCATCATCTTCCTTAAATAGCTCGCTATTCGCGTCAGATGGTTCCTTGCTCTGTATAAAAATCCAAGAATGAAATCAGACAACGATTGAAACAGTGTTTCCCTAGCCGCATGATAAAAAGGTGCGGCCCATTCCGATCCTGATGCGCCGCACCTTCATGTCTCATTTTTCAGTTTTCCTGTGCAGCGTAAATACAGCAAGCTCCCTGTCGCAGGAAAAGCGGAAGGGGAACCAGCTCGCATCCCCGCGCGAGACATAGCCTTGATGCATGCCATCGCTGTACATACCGCGTGTATAGCGAAAGGGGGTAATGATCGGCCGACCGAAAAGACCGAACTGTGTCCCATGCGTATGTCCTGTGAGCGTCAGGAAGGCTCCTCTTTCAAAACCCAGATCGATGAAATCGGAATGGTGTGCGAGCAGGATCGACGGTGCGCCCTCTGGAATGTCCCGATAGGCGAAGTCCATCATATCCTGCATCTCAAGCGCCCGCGCCGCCCCGCGGCTCCATGGGTAATCCACCCCCGCCACGTAGAGCGCCGCGCCTCCGCACCGGATCACGGTACTTTCATTCTCCAAAAGCTCGACCCGCGTCCGGAGAAGCTCACTGCGGATGAGATCCTTGCCGCGATAGTACTCATGATTTCCCCAGGCATAGAGAATGCCATCGGGAAAAGCCTCCTGCCATTCGTCTAAGATGTCCGCCGTTTCCTTCATATGGCGCACATCATCGATGAGATCCCCCGTGAAAAAGACCGCCTCTGCCCCTTCTGCCTTCGCACGCGCCATCTCGCGCGGAAGATCCGTATAGCGAAAGTAGGGACCGATGTGCGTATCTGTCATCTGTGCGAAGCGATACCCCTCCAAGGCCTCCGGCAGATCCTTCACATAGATATCGTGATGCTCAGTCACCTCCCGATGATTTCCATCATAGGCTCCATAGACGCCGATCCAAAGTGATGCGAGAAGTCCCAGTGCGCCCAAGAGCTTCGCAGCACGCCGAAGGGCTTTCACCAGACTCAAAAGTGAAAGCGGGACGAGGAGGAAGAGCGCTATGAGCTCCGCCACCATGAATCCTGTCATCCCATACGCCAGATAGAGCGACCAGAGTCCGAGCCCATCATACCCCTTTGCATACCAGAGAAAATACGCGCCTGCAACCCCGCCCAGGAGTGCCATCGCCAGTGCATAGAAATAGAAACGCCTCCGGCGGAAAAGCAACGCAAAAAGCGCTCCGTCGATAAGGCCAAGAACAGAAAAGAGGAGAAGGATCATGATCTCGAAATACATAGCGTAACTCCTTGTAAGAATGATTTGAGGGGATGAGTGGCTGAGGATAAGGAACCTCGGGTGACTAGGGACTGGTGACTAGGAGACTAATAGATTCCCGTATCGTCATTTCGAGAGAAGCGAGAAATCTTTGTCATTCGCGACGAGAGGCTCATGTTTCCCCCACATGTGCCGCGCACCTTTCTGCTTTCCTCATCTGTCTTTCATGCCGCCTGTGCACTATCCGCCCCTTCGGGGCACCTTCCCCTCGAGGGGAAGGCTATTTATATAAAGCGGCGAAGCCGCCACCTTCATTCCTAATTCCTAATTCCTAATTCGGGCAAAGATTTCATCCACAATCAAGGGACGGCACGCCCAAAGGGCTAACCCTAAACCCATTATCCTTGATTCCTCCCTCTTTGTCAAAATGACTTCTTAAAAAATTCTTGACAATCCCCTGCCTCATATGGTATTATCTCTAAAGTCAGCTATGTGGAGTGATACTCAAGTGGCTGAAGAGGACGGTTTGCTAAATCGTTAGACCGGTTATACCGGTGCGGGAGTTCGAATCTCCCTCACTCCGCCACAGGAACGGATCTCGTCAGAGATCCGTTCTTTTATTTTTATAGGAAAAAGAAAAGGCGATGTGAAATAACGATCATCTCATTTTCGCGTTCCATCTGCCGCGGGGGACTTGCAGCTCTCATAGGAGTGACCGGGAAACCTTATCCCAGCTGTCTTTCATGCCATAGTCACCCTATCCGCCCCTGCGGGGCACCTTCCCCTAGAGGGGAAGGCTGCGATACGAGAATACCATCTTCTAAAAAAAGGCGGCGAAGCCGCCACGAGAGCCCTGAACCCTGAACCAAATGAAAGCAAAGTAAAAAGGAGCTGTGAAGAAATGAGGAT
>ERZ1673722.3419-NODE-3419-length-11427-cov-5.449965_pt1 | contig 11427 bp, 7 predicted proteins | sample MGYA00580222_ERZ1673722 | MGnify/ENA primary metagenome ERZ1673722 (study PRJEB41218, sample SAMN15661750) | gut metagenome | host: Homo sapiens | place: Canada: London | collected 2015-08-20/2019-03-30 | study: EMG produced TPA metagenomics assembly of...
GAATGCTTGCTGGATTAGAACATGCGGATTCGGGGGAGATCATCATTGATGGAAGAGTCGTCAATGATGTACCGGCGAGTGAGCGCGGGATCGGATTTGTGTTTCAGAACTATGCGCTGTTCCGCTACATGACCGTATATGATAACATAGCATTTGGACTGGATGTAAAAAAATGGAAAAAGGCAGATATCAGACGGCGTGTGGATGAACTGGTGGAATTAGTCGGGTTAAAGGGATTTGAGAAGCGCTATCCGAACCAGTTATCCGGCGGACAGAGACAGAGGGTTGCATTTGCGAGAGCCTTAGCGCCGAACCCGGAACTTCTTCTTTTAGATGAACCGTTTGCAGCCATTGACGCAAAAGTACGTCAGGAACTTCGAAGCTGGCTTCGGGAGATGATTACGAGAGTCGGCATCACCAGCATTTTTGTCACGCATGATCAGGATGAGGCAATTGAGGTTGCAGATGAGATCATCATAACCAACCATGGACATATCGAACAGGCGGGAACGCCGATCGAAATCTACAGCCAGCCGAAGACACCGTTTGTCACAGAGTTCATGGGAAGTCCGACCAGAATCAGCAATATCACCAGCTTCCATGGGTATGAGGAATTAGGTGAGGGGCTTCATGCGGTGGTGAGACCGGAACATGTGAGTGTCACAAAAAAGACAGAGCAGAGCCGCTTTTCTTCTTCCGTGGAGGAAGGTGTTGTGGAGCGCGTGATGTTTCGCGGCAGAGAGGTCGAACTTCATGTAAGAGTACATGATGTGCTGCTTGTGGCAAACCGCAGGTTAGAGGAGGCATCGATCACAGAGGGCGAGCGTGTCAATGTGTTCATTTATCAGGTGTTTGCATTCCCGGCAGGTGAAAACGGCACACAGAATGTAAACATTGTAGAAAATGCCAATATTGAAACAGAGAAGCTGTTTTATATTTAAGGAGATCAGTGTGAAAAATAAGATTTTTCACACGCAAGATTTGTGCTCCGGCACAAACTTGATATGCGCAAAAAACTGTGCAGAAATGGAGAATTATATGAAAACAGAAATCATTACATCGGATGTGCTGATCATCGGCGGTGGAACTTCCGGCTGTTATGCGGCACTGACTATCGCAGAGCAAAACCCGGAGCTTAAGGTTGTGATCGCGGAAAAAGCGAATATCATAAGGAGCGGCTGTCTTGCAGCCGGCGTCAATGCCCTGAACGCATATATCACGGAGGGAAGAAAGCCGGAAGATTATGTCGACTATGCCACGAAGGATGCCAATGGCATTGTGAGAAAAGACCTGCTGCTCTCCATGTCGCAGGGACTCAACCGTGTGACAGCGAAGTTAGAGGAGTTAGGGCTTGTTATTTTAAAAGATGAAAACGGAAAATATGTGACAAGAGGTAACCGGAATATCAAGATCAACGGCGAGAACATCAAGCCGATCTTAGCGGAAGCCGTGAAAGCACAGAAAAACGTGAAAGTCATCAATCATGTGAACATCACGGATTACATTACAGAGCAGGATAAAGTGACCGGGGCATACGGATTTGACGTCAATGAGAAGATAGCATACATTTTTTCTGCAAAAGCAGTTTTATGTGCGACCGGCGGAGCGGCAGGACTTTACCGCCCGAACAATCCGGGATTTTCAAGACACAAGATGTGGTATCCGCCGTTTAACACCGGAGCGGGATACGCGATGGGAATTTTAGCCGGAGCAGAAATGACGACTTTTGAGATGCGTTTTATTGCACTCCGCTGTAAAGATACGATCGCACCGACCGGAACGATCGCACAGGGCGTCGGGGCAAAACAGATCAACTCCCTCGGAGAGGTCTATGAGACGAAATATGGCATTACGACTGAGGAGCGTGTCTACGGTACCGTGGCGGAGAATCAGGAGGGAAGAGGCCCGTGTTACCTGCATACGGAAGGCATTAAGGAAGAGCAGGGAAAAGACCTGTTAAAGGCATATTTAAATATGGCACCGAGCCAGACTTTAAAATGGATCGAGAGCGGAAAAGAGCCGAATGAGCAGGATGTCGAGATCGAGGGCACCGAGCCTTACATCGTGGGTGGTCATACCGCAAGCGGCTACTGGATCGACGATGCGAGAAGAACCACATTAAAAGGACTTTATGCAGCCGGGGATGTCGCCGGAGGATGCCCGCAGAAATATGTGACCGGAGCACTCGTGGAGGGCGAGATCGCGGCGGAGACGATTCTAAAGGATCTGAAGCAGGAAGAGGAAGGTCAGCAGTCAGAAGAACAGGCTTCAAAGGAACAGTTAGAAAAGCTGGCACAGGCAGTCGATCAGGAATATGAGTCCTGTTTTGCAGAAAAAAAATCATTCTTTGGCACGGAACAGATTGAGGAAGCCATGCAGAAAGTCATGGATGCCTACGCAGGCGGGATCGGAACGAATTACCGCTACAATGAGAAACAGCTCAATATCGCGGAAGAAAAAATTGGCCAGCTTTTCGCACTGACCAAAGATCTGACCGCAAAAGATACGGATGACCTGTTACATATTTATGAAGTAAAGGAACGCTTAGTCGTATGTAAAAGCGTCATCGCACATCTAAAAGCGCGGAAAGAGACACGCTGGCGCGGTTTCGGACAGAATATGGACTATCCGGGAACAAAAGATGACTGGGATAAAAAAGCAGTCAATTCCGTCTATGAAAACGGTGAAATCAAAATTCTGTTCCGTGATCTGACACAGACACCGGATTTTGGTCAGAAAGGAGGCACCCTGTGAGCATAGCGATCAATAAAAGTAAATGCGTAAAATGCAGACGCTGCATCGAAGTCTGTCCGGGAAATCTGATCAAGGCAGACGCAGACGGCAAGGCATACATCAAAGAGCCGAGAGACTGCTGGGGCTGCACCTCCTGCGTCAAAGAATGCAGGGCCGAAGCCATAGACTTCTTCTTAGGGGCCGACATCGGCGGCAGAGGCAGCACCCTGACCACCAGAGAGGACGGTGACTACCGCCTCTGGACTGTCACCGCACCCGACGGCAACAAGACCGTCGTACGGATCAATAAAAAAGACGCCAACAAATATTAAAACACAGCAAAATAGAGGAGGATATTTTATGAGTGGATTATCACATTTGGACGAACTGGAGGCAGAGGCGATCTACATCATCCGCGAAGTAGCTGCCGAATGCGAAAAACCGGTAATGCTTTACTCAATAGGAAAGGACAGCTCGGTAATGCTGCATCTCGCCATGAAAGCATTTTACCCGGAGAAGCCGCCTTTCCCATTTTTACATATCGATACGACCTGGAAATTCCGTGAGATGATCGAGTTCCGTGACCGCATCGCAAAAGAGAACGGCATTGAGATGTTAGTTTACACCAATCAGGAAGGTGTGGACGCCGGCATTAACCCGTTTGACCACGGTTCCGCTTACACCGACATCATGAAAACACAGGCATTAAAACAGGCGCTTAAAAAATATGAGTTTACTGCAGCATTTGGCGGCGGCCGCCGTGACGAGGAAAAATCCCGTGCGAAAGAGAGAATCTTCTCCTTCCGTAACGAGGCGCAGGCATGGGACCCGAAAAACCAGAGACCAGAGATGTGGAAACTGTATAACACCAAGATCAATAAAGGCGAGAGCATCCGTGTCTTCCCGATCTCAAACTGGACAGAAAAAGATATCTGGCAGTACATCAAACGTGAGAACATTGAGATCGTACCGCTTTATTTTGCAAAAGAGCGTCCGGTCGTATACAGAGACGGCAACATCATTATGGTGGATGATGACCGCTTCAAATTCCGTGAGGGTGAGAAGCCGGAGATGAAAAAAGTCCGTTTCCGTACATTGGGATGTTATCCGCTGACCGGTGGTGTGGAATCCGATGCGGAGACTTTGGATGAGATTATTGACGAGACACTTGCAGCCGTATCTTCAGAACGTACCAGCCGCGTGATCGACAACGAGGCGGCAGGCAGCATGGAACGTAGAAAAAGGGAGGGGTATTTCTAGATGAAAGGTTTACTTAAATTTATCACCTGCGGTAGTGTGGATGACGGAAAATCCACACTGATCGGACATATTTTATACGATGCAAAACTGCTTTATGCAGATCAGGAAAAAGCACTCGAATTAGACAGTAAAGTCGGAAGCAGAGAGGGGGCCATCGATTATTCCCTGCTGCTTGACGGTCTGATGGCAGAGCGTGAACAGGGTATCACGATCGACGTTGCATACCGTTATTTTACAACAGACCGCAGAAGCTTTATCGTGGCAGATACACCTGGTCATGAAGAGTACACCAGAAACATGGCAGTGGGAGCTTCCTTTGCGGACCTTGCGATCATTCTTCTGGATGCGACACAGGGTGTGCTGGTGCAGACAAGACGTCATGCAAGGATCTGTGCGCTGATGGGAATCCGCTACTTTGTATTTGCGGTAAACAAGATGGATCTGATCGGCTATGACCAGGAAAAATTTAATGCGATCCAGGCAGAGATTTTACAGCTTGCCGGCGAACTTGGACTGGAGAGCGTCAAGATCATTCCGGTATCTGCGACAGAGGGCGATAACGTCACAAAGAAATCCGATAACATTCCATGGTACACCGGCGAACCGATTTTAACTTACCTTGAGGAAGTCGATGTGACTGAAAAGGCAAAAGAGCAGGGATTTTATATGCCGGTACAGCGCGTGTGCCGTCCGAACCATACTTTCCGTGGTTTCCAGGGACAGATCGAGGCCGGAGAGGTGCATGTGGGTGATACCTTAACGGTACTGCCGGGCAATGAGACCGCCAGTGTAAAGAGCATTTTAGTAGCCGGAAAAGAGGCGGATACCGCACAGACCGGACAGCCGGTTACGATCCAGTTAGACAAAGAGATCGACGTCTCAAGAGGATGTGTGTTGGAAAATGGCAGCGACATCACGGCGGCGCAGAAATTTACGACAACGCTTCTCTGGATGGATGACAATAACCTGTCAGCCGGAGGCGATTACTTTATCAAACTCGGAACCAAACTGATCACAGGAACTGTGACAGAGATCTCCTATAAGATCGATGTCAATACCGGGGAGCATCATCCGACCGATATATTGGGAAAAAATGAGATCGCAGTCTGCAGCATTGTGTTAGACGAAAAGATACCGCTTGATGTATTCAAAAAACATAAGACCATGGGTGAACTGATTTTAATCGACCGTGTGACCAACATGACTTCCGCCTGCGGTGTCGTGGAGCAGTTTGCAAGCGGCAATGAGACAGAGGAACCGGTATTTGTTTACAGAGACTTAAAAGCGCGCGGAGATATTTTCGAGGAGTTTTACTATAACATGGAGAAATCTTCGATCGCGAAACATAAACCGGAGCAGAAGACCTACACCGTGGGAGATGAGATCCCGACGAAGAGCGAGACTTATGAATATCCGGAGTACTTTGATATTTTGATCTTAAGAGATCAGGTTGCCGTACAGGTGCGTGACAATAAGATCGAGGCGATCCTTCCATTAGCAGATTACCGCTACTCAGGAGTTCCGGTTGTCAACGGAAGAGGATTTGCCGTGAATGTGAAATCGCAGAAAGATCTGCAGGCATTCTTAGACGGATATGGACAGGGAGAGACGGATACAGAATTCTGGAACCACTGGCTGACCTTCGGAACTTACCGCAAAGTGATCTTCCATGAAAACTATTGGGAAATCTGATGCGCAATCGTTTGTGCATAATTTTAGTACCAGTTTTTAAACCGGTACTAAGGTACTGTTTATTTTGTATAGTTTGGGCGGTAAAAAAACTTCAAATTTGTGCACACTTATCCTGCCGCTCATGCTATTATAATTACTGTAAACCCCCCCCAATACATTATATATATTTTTTGCTATACCCCATAGTAAAAATACCTTCTCCTAAAAAGATAGCTAGCCGATAGCTATCTTTTTTTCTGAAAAAATAACCATGCGGTTAAAATCGCATGGTTATTTTTGTTTGTTCGCAAAAGTGCGGTATACATCATAATAGATATTTTCGCGGTTTGGTCCGATTAAAGAGGCAAGCTCTTTCTGAAGATCCGGATGATCCAGGATCAGGTCAATGATATTCGGATTATACTGTGTGCCACGGCCATCCGCCAGTTCCGAAAGCACGGTATCAAAATCTTTTGCATTGTGATAGTTGCGGCTTAAGTAATCCGTAGCGGCATCCAGACAGTCACAGATGTGCACGAGATCAATGACCGGGCGGCACGGTGAATGGAGGATGTCAAAGTCATCCGGATAACCGCCTGTGCCGTCATAAGTGCGGTGATGTCCATGTGCGATATCTGCATAACACGCAAAATCAGGAACAGAGGCGAGATCCTTTGCTCCCGTTTCCGGATGCATGCGGATCAGGTCAAACTCGTAATCCGTCAGCCTGCGGTGCTGCGTGTTGATGATCGGGACGATTCCGTTTTTACCGATATCGTGAAGCATCGAACCCTGCACGGCGAAATCAATGATATGCGTGCGGTTTTTCTGAATTTCAGAAACCGTCGAACCAAGTGCCGGGCAGATCAGAAGCTCTGGCTTATCATCGAAAATATATTTTAAAAGCGCCTCCGCCAGATAGGAAACCATAACGGAGTGTGTCAGTGTTGCCAGATGACTAGAAACGATCAGATCAAGGATAAAGTTTGTCTTTTCAACCGGGTGGTGGAACGTATCAAGCACGATTGGATGAAAACATGCCATACGCATACCATCATACTGCGAGTATGTGTGCAGACGGTAATGTCTTGTCGACAGAAAATGAATGACCATACTGCGGTAAGTGAGGTTTCTGCGATCTTTTTCTGCCTCGGAAAGGGTGGTATGGGACAGAAAGTGCATCAGAAGAATTGGAAGATCCACATAAAAGGACAGATAATCCAGTTCTGTTTCATCCGGAATCATTTCTTTTTTTCGGGTATAATAATCATCTACGACCGAATAAGCTTCGTCCCAGCTTAATGCCTCTTCTTCTGCCATGAGACGATAATATTGAAATACGAGGGCGGGCGGACAGTCGTAAATGGAACCCTTGTGCTTAAGGACTTGGGTATAATGCTGCAGTGTCAGTTCAGATAAATGCAGCCGCAGTGAATCCGGAAATTCAATATCAAAAAGCAGCAGGTCATTTTCGCAGGAGAGAAAATTGTTGATCGTTTTATTTACAATTTTGGGAATGCGCGGATTGACCGTATCGTAACGGCAGAACTTTTCCTGCTTGCGCAGTTCGATCAGTTCTAAAAAGAACTGATATGCCTCCTCAATCGGCAGATTGTGAAGAAACGGCTCAACACGGATCAGGTTATCATAGGCGACAAAAATATAATCGCGGCTTTCCGGTACCTGAAATGTGTCGATCTTATCGCGCAGTGCTACAACTTTTTTGTAATAGTCACTTGAGCGCAGTCCCATCTTATGATCGCCTGTGCGGGAAAGCTGAAGTGCGGAATAGGCGGCGCAGGTGTAGAGAAAAATAAGACTCTCCACATCTTTATTTGCTTCATAATGAGAAATCAGCTCTTTTGCAAAACGAAGCTGCAGGGATGGCTCATTATACTGGCTGTAATAAAGTTTACGGCAATAGCTTAAGACCAGATCATACTGGCTGTTGCTTAAAGTAGATTTATCTTCTTTTAAGTGCGTGAAAAATGAATGGAATAAAAGATCATCCTCGATACAAAGCTGATATCTTGAACGCCCACAGTTTTTCAGGCATCTGATCCATTCTTCTTTTGCAGCCGGAGCATGAATCTGTTCATCCCAGGAAATGCTGGTGATAAAATTATTAAAATAGACATCGAAAAAAAGCTTGATATCACTGTCAGTCAACCTGAGATCCTCCTTTAAATTAAAAATTCCATACGAAAATTATATAACGTGAAATTATCTGTGTAAATAGATTTTAGGTCCTGGTATTATGTATATCTAACAGGATATAAGGTTTGCAGTGTCTTTCAGATTTTTATGGTCAGTAGACTTGTTTGTGTGTTATTATTTGTATAAATGCAGTTTTAGACGTTGCGAAAGTACCATTCTGTGTTATAATAAATGAAGAGTTTTCGTAAATTTTCGCAAAGAAAGGAAAATAGGGATTACATGAACCAGGAAGAATCAGTTTATGAGTTAAACCGTATACAGAGATATATTATGCAGATGCGTCCGCTGTTAAAAAAGAATGCACTTTTTTCGGATGGAACGGCAGATTACAGACAGCCGGTGGAACCGGATGCAGGGGATGAAGTGACTGTCCGTTTCCGTACAGCGCGCGATAATGTCGATATCGTATGGCTGTGTACCGGAGATAAAAAATATAAAATGAAAAAGACAGAGACCGGGGGAGCCTTTGATTATTATGAGGTAAAATTCACACTCGGAGAGGAGCCGTTTTACTATTATTTTAAAGTGGCAAGCGGTCTGTTAAATGTATATTATGACCGCTATGGTGTCAGCAAGGAAAAACGTGACGAATACCGTTTCTGCATTATTCCGGGATTTTCAACACCGGAATGGTCAAAGGGTGCAGTTATGTACCAGATCTTAGTCGACCGTTTTTACAACGGCGATACGTCGAATGATGTGCTGACCGATGAGTACTATTATATCCGTTCTACCAGCAGAAAGATGGACAGCTGGGATCAGTGCCCGTCTGATTTTTCCGTGGCAGAGTTTTATGGCGGTGACTTAGAGGGTGTCAGACAGAAACTGGATTATCTGCAGAATCTGGGTGTGGAAGTAATTTATTTTAACCCGTTATTTGTGTCCCCATCCAATCATAAATACGATATCCAGGATTATGATTATATTGACCCGCATTATGGAAAAATCGTTGAGGACGGCGGCGGGCTGTTAAAAGACGGTGTGAGTGATAACAGAAAGGCTGAACGCTATATCAACCGTGTGACCAATAAGAAAAATCTTGAGGCGAGCAACCGTTTTTTTGCAGAGCTGGTAGAAGAGATCCATGCGCGTGGCATGAAAGTGATCTTAGACGGTGTGTTCAATCACTGTGGATCATTTAATAAATGGCTTGACCGCGAGGAAATCTATCAGGTAAGCGGCGATTATGAGGATGGAGCCTTTGTTTCCAAAGACAGTCCGTACCGCAATTTCTTTGGATTCCAGGATCAGTTTGCATGGCCGTACAATACGACCTACGAGGGCTGGTGGGGACATGATACGCTGCCAAAACTCAACTATGAAGGCTCTGAAAAACTGTATGATGATATTATGCGTGTTGCAGCAAAATGGGTATCTCCGCCATACAATGCGGACGGCTGGAGACTTGATGTTGCTGCAGATTTAGGACATTCCCCGGAGATGAACCATAAGTTCTGGAGAGATTTCCGTAAATCAGTGAAAACGGCAAACCCGGATGCAATTATTTTAGCAGAGCATTACGGTGACCCGAAGGAATGGCTCCAGAAAGGTGACCAGTGGGATACCGTTATGAACTATGATGCATTCATGGAGCCGCTGACCTGGTTTTTGACCGGTATGGAAAAACACAGCGATGAGGCAAAACCACAGTTAAAGGGAAGCGTGAAAGATTTTGAAGACTCCATGCGTCATTATATGGCAAGTTTCCAGACATCGCAGCTTTTGTGTGCCATGAATGAGCTTTCAAATCATGATCATTCCAGATTCATGACAAGAACTAACGAAAAAGTGGGACGTGCAGCAACACTTGGCACGGCAGCTGCTGAGGAAGGAATTAAACCGGCGGTGTTTCGTGAGGCAGTGGTTGTCCAGATGACATGGCCGGGTGCACCTACCATTTATTATGGTGATGAGGCAGGGCTCTGCGGATTTACAGACCCGGATAACAGACGTACCTATCCATGGGGGAAAGAGGACATTGTCCTGATCGATTTTCATCGTGATATTATCCGCATTCATAAAGAACATGAAGCACTCCGCACCGGTTCCCTTATGTTTTTAAAAGGAGACGATAATCTCCGAGGAGACGAGAATCTCCAAGGAGATGATAATCTCCTTTGTTACGCGAGATTTAACCGCAGGGAGCAGTTTGTTGTCCTTGTGAATAATAAGGAACAGGAACGTGATGTGGAACTTGAAGTATGGCAGTGCGGAATACCGAAAAAAGCAGTGTTAGAGCGTGTGATCATTTCAAATGAGACGGGCTATTCACTGATGCCAAAACAGTATGAAGTTGCGGATGGAGTACTCAAAATAAGCCTGCAGAAATATTCCGCAGTTATTTTGATGTATGACAGATCAGAAAATTAGTTTTCAGGTTTTAAGGTATGGCTTTCGGACAAAAAATACTTGCATAATAGAAGCTGCTATGCTATAATCTTTTCTTGTCAGAGCGCATTTTGCGTATCTGATAAATGGGCAGATTCCCGAGTGGCCAAAGGGGACAGACTGTAAATCTGCTGCAATTTGCTTCGGTGGTTCGAATCCACCTCTGCCCATTGTGTATTGTCCGGTAGGAAGGCATTTTTAAGCAGCTCGTGAGTGAAAGCCTTTGAATATAGGAGGCAGTACATATGGAAAATGCCGGCGTGGCGGAACTGGCAGACGCGCAGGACTTAAAATCCTGTGGTGGTGACATCGTACCGGTTCGATTCCGGTCTGCGGCAGTTTCTGTAAGGAGGACTTCTTTCTGAATAGAAAGAGGTCCTCTTTTGTATAATAGGCAATTTATAGCAATAGGAGGGATCGGCGCATGGCAGAAAAAGGCGCAGACAATCGGAAAGAAAAAACTTCCCATCGGATACGCTACGGAAGCCTTATCGTCATGCTGGCGGTACTGATTTTGGGCATCGTATATCTGCACGGAATGGTGCAAAGGTCGGAAGAAAAAGCACCGGCAAGTCAGAGTGAAACGCCCGGAGCGGGGCAGGAGAAGACCATCTTAGAGAGCATCGAGGATCTGAAAGCAGGGCAGATTCTAGATGCGGCAAGCCTTGATCTGAATGATCCGGACAAATATTTTACTTCAAGTCAGCTTACTGAGGAACAAAAAGAAGATATGAAGGGAAAATCTTATATAGATAACCCGGATATTTCTTACGACGACCTGTCTTGCCTTAAGGTCTTACATTATAATTATGAGCATGAGATACAGGTGGGAGAGATCGTTGTGAATACAAAGGTCGCAGAGGATTGCCGACAGATCTTTTTAGAACTTTTTCAGGAGGGATATGAGATCCATTCCATGTATCGGATCGATCGGTTTTACGGAGACGATACGACGCGTGATGCCGAGCAGGCTGATATCGACTCTATCAATCAGGATAATACCTCCGCTTTTCATTATCGTAAGATCGCAGGGACAAATGTCACATCTGAGCATGCATATGGCATGGCGATCGATATCAACCCTCTGGAAAATCCTTATGTGCCTGCAAATGATGTGACGGCGGCGGGAGCCAGCCCTTACTTGCAGTATGATCTTTA
>ERZ1673722.3429-NODE-3429-length-11408-cov-4.654893_pt1 | contig 11408 bp, 11 predicted proteins | sample MGYA00580222_ERZ1673722 | MGnify/ENA primary metagenome ERZ1673722 (study PRJEB41218, sample SAMN15661750) | gut metagenome | host: Homo sapiens | place: Canada: London | collected 2015-08-20/2019-03-30 | study: EMG produced TPA metagenomics assembly of...
ACTTTGAGCTGAGAACCCAGAACTACTAAAAAGAACATCTTCTATAAAACAGCTGGGCAGCTGCACAAACGTGCAGCTGCCCAGCTGTTTTTTCTAGAAAAACGCCGGCAGAAGGGCGAACCGGTCTTTGGCAATATCGGACGACCCTTCCGAAAGAGGAGGAGAGCGCATAGGATAAAACTGTCAGGAGGAAGCGCTCGGGTGTCTTCCTGCTGTAAAATAAGGAAAGAGGCTAAGGAAATTTTCCTTAGCCTCTTTGCGCTTTTTAAATATTGATTAAGAAAGAGCGGGGGAAGCCACGATGCAGGCGGAGATGCCGTTTTGCTCCAGCAGCCGGATGCGGGCATTCAGCTGTTCCTGCGTCAGTCCCTCTGCGTCGATGACGGCGGTCAGCTGACAGCCTTCCATCTTCTGCACAAAAGCTGCTCTGGCAGTTTGCAGGGTGTTTTCCGGGTCGTCTGACGGATTCGGGATGGACACCGCTTCGGTGGTGAAGCCGTTGCCAAAGCTCTGGATGCGCAGGTCTGCCACCGCACGCTCACCCACTAAAGCAGCTGGGTCGCCAAAGTACATGGCGGTATTTGCGCCCAGCAGGCGGGAAGAAGGGAACATGGCAGACAGCTCGACACCCTGCTCGGCAGCGTATGCGGTCATCTGTTCGATATATTGCGCCAGGAAGGCGTGCTTGTCGTCCGAGGCGTGTGTGCCGTAGTCAATCATGTCTAGTGAGTAGCCTTCCGGGAACTGGACCTCCTGCAGGATGATTTTCTGGAAGCCTGCCTTGATGGCGTCGTCAATGATGTGGCGGATATAATCCTGACCCGACTGAGTGAACGGGTCAATCCAAGGTTTGCCGCCTTTGTCGGGGGCATCGTCCACCCACAGCACATCCGAATCCATATAATAGGTAGATGCGCTGTTGTCCGCCAGCGGATAGATGTTGTCGTGGAAGGTATAGATGGAGGCGACCGGCATCAGTCCCGCATCCAAAATCTGCTGGGCAGTCTGTTGCAGGTCGATGGGATGCTCGGCAGTCACGCGGGCATTCACCGTCTCATTGTAGTCGATGGAATAGTTTACGGTGCCGTCCTGCGATTTTAAGTCGAACAGGATGCTGTCATATCCCTGCTCGGCTACCTGCTGAAGGGCTTGGGAAAACGCCTGTGGGTCTGCAACCGTCTGGTTATCCAGGTAGGCGGTTTTGGAGGCGGTCAGCTCGGACGACGCGGACGGTTTTTCCGGCTCGTCAGCCGGTGGGGCAGCCTCCTGTTGCTGCGGCTGTGCAGCAGGCTCAGAAACACCGGGGACCATCTCCTGTTGCTCGGTGGGTCCATTCTGCTTTTGCGAAATCCAGTCGCTGACAGGACCATATAATGCCCAGCCCAAGCCAAACAGAACGGCGATGGCAGCGACGATCGCGGCTACCCGCGCAAGGATGCTGCCTGCCGACCGCCGGTAGATCCTCTTGTGACGTTTGATTTTATAAGGTCTTGCCATTTACGGAATCCTCCCTAAACAAAGTGGTGATTTAAGCGGGAAGCTGGTTGCCCAACAGACCGAACAGCGCCAAGGACAGGATGCCAAGGCACAAGAAGGTGATGGGGAACCCGTGGAAGATTTTGGGAATGCGGGTGAGGGACAAGCGACTGCGTACCGACCAAAGAATCAACAGAGCGGCGGTAAAGCCTACTCCCGCACCCAGACAGTAGCCAAAGAAGGAGAAAAACTGGGAGGTGGTGCTCATGCGCGAGGCAATCAGCAGGCTGCCTAAGGTAACGCTGTTGATGCCATAGAAGGGTAAGGTGTCCTTGACTTGCATAAACAGCTGCGGGCGCAGGTGTTTGACCAGATAGTAGACCAGCAGCATCACAGCGCTGTTGATGAGCAGCATCCCAAGGGTGGAAAGGCTGGTCAGCGGCAGAAAACCGATTTTCAGTCCGGTGTACAGCACCTTTGCCCGGAAAAAGGCATTAAACAGATAAGCGGGAATCGAGGAGAGCGCTGTGACCAGTGTCAGCAGACCGCCGACGGTGAGCAGCTGGCGCAGCGAGCGCTTTTCATACAGTCCCGGGATGTCGACAGCGCGGGTGAACAGCAGGTTTTCCAGAGCAAATGCGGTCAGAAAAGCCGCCATCACTTCGGTTAAGTAAATCATTTCTGCTCACCTCCCTGCGGTGCAGATGCTTGTGCGGCGTTCTCGCCGGCTTTCATGGTAAAATACAGGACGACGCGGTGGACCAGCCGGCAGAAGGCGGCAAAAAAGCCAAGGAGCAAAAATCCTCCCAAGGCCATCTGCGCAGTAGGGATGCGGGGCGTATTTTGCAAAACGGGGAATCCCCAAAGGCTGCCGGTGGCAGAAAGCTCGCGGATAGCGCCGCAGACAAAGGCGACCAGCGTTGCACCCAGCCACTGACGCAGGGCGAAGCCGAGCGCCTGTGACGGCTTTTGCAGCTGCACCTTTTCCACTGTGTAGATGAGCAACGAGTTGACGCAGATCAGGGAAAAGTAAACACCCAGCGAATCAAAGATCAAAGGCGATACGTTTTTCACCATCATGCGCGATGGAATCAGCAGCAGGCAGGAAATCAGCGGGTACAAAACCGCGCGCCAGGGCTGCGGGACCTTTTTACGCAGCAGGCTGGCAATCAAAACGGTGGGGATAAAGCAGACGAGCATAACTGCCGAAATAGCGGTGGTGCCGGTCAATCCGTAGGAAGGGATGACCACCAGCGGTAGAGCAAGTCCCAGACTCAGCAGGGGATTTTTATAGAAGATGCCCTGCGTCTTGCGCAAAAAGCGCTGATATTTACGGACATAGGTTAGATTCATCCTTGCTTGCCTCCTTGTTCGGTGCGGTTGTCTGGCAGCTGTTCCTGCTGGTTCATCCAGGGGATGAGGAATTCACACAGGGTATCGAATGCCGGAGCCAATGCGTTCATCAGCAGTACAGCAAAGACAGCGCTGAATTCCAGAGGACTGGAGTAGCGGAAGACCATTGTCAGCAGTCCGGCACACAGACCGTAGATGACCCGCGCGATGCGGTACTTGGGGGTAGTGACCGGATCGTTGATGATGTACACTGCGACAAAGAAGAGGGAACCGGCAAAGACTTCGTTGGCAATCGATTCCAGAGGGCTGACACCATACGGATGGTTGATGGCAGAAAGGACGGCAATCGGCAGCAGGAAGCTGAGGGTGGTGTACCACTTTGCAAGGTTGCGGGCAATCAGATAGACCAGACCGGCAAAGATAATCAAAGTGTAGGTGGAGCCGAGCGGACCAGGGAAATTGCCCAGGAAAAGCTCGGTCAAGCCTAGTCGGGGGATGCCGCCCAGTTTCAGCGTGGCAGTGGGACCCTGAAGCAGGGTGACCGTCTGGTCGATGGTGACAGGCAGCCTTTGCAGCGGCTGGGTGTAGGCAAACATCTGGGGATTCCAACAGATGATGGCAAAGGCGACACCTGCTGCTGCCGGATTAAAGATGTTGTGACCGGTTCCGCCAAAGGGTGCTTTGCACACCAGGATGGCAAACAGCGAGGCGACCACAATGACCGTCAGGTCGATGGCAGGCGGCATCAGCATCGAGATGATGACACCGGTGACCGCTGCGCTCAAATCGCGCAGGTTGACCCGACGATAAGTCAGGTAGCTGCACAGCCAGTCGGCAGCAAGGCAGGTCAGAACAGCGACCGCGCCAATCACCAGTACGCGGGGACCGTAGTAGAAATAGGACATAAAGTACAGCGGCAGCAACGAAATCAGAGTGTCGCCCATGATGGTGCGGCAGGATTCGGGGTGCCGGATGTAGGGTGCGTGGTGTAGTGATGAATTCAAACCGAAAGTCTCCTTTCAAAAAAGGCTGAAAGCAAGGCAGTCTACTGCTTGCTTTCGCCGGTAAGCCGGTCTTTAGCACCGATGATGGTGTGCGCAAGGTCCAGCCGGGAAGGACAGATGTAGCTGCAGCTGGAGCAGCCGATGCAGCTGTGCAGCCCAAGGGAGATCGCTTTTTGCGAATGGTTGGTGGTGATACACTGGTACAGCTTGTGTGGGTTGAGTCCCGATGGGCACGCCTCGACACAGCGTCCGCAGCCGATGCAGCTGTACAGCTGCTCCTGACGGTCCACGCGAAAGGCAAGGATGGAACTGGTGCTGGCGCGGATGAGGGTGTGATCGGGGTCATTGATGCGGATGCCGTGCATTGCTCCGCCCTCCAGAATGTAGGACGGCTCCCGCAGCAGACCGCTGCGCTCAAGTAAAGAGGAAACCGGGGTCCCGATGCTGACCTCAAAGTTACGCGGGTTGGTTACGCAGTTTCCGGCAACGGTGACAAAGGAGGTTGTCTGGACCCTGCCCTCGGTGATGGCGCGGTGCAGATGCAGCAGAGAAGCGGCTCCGGCGATAAAGGTCTGTTTGCCCAGGCTGCGGAAGGCGCGGGTTTCCATCGGGTAACGTCCCGACATCTGGCGTACCTCCACCGATTCGATGAAGGATGGAATTTTTATGTCTGTCAGCGACATATTTTTATATACAGCGATGAAGCGGTCGGTTGCTTCCAGCGCAGAAGCCAGCCAGTTTGCCGATTGGACAATCTGGTTGCGGCAGAAGAGCATGGGATTGATCTGGCTGGAAACATACGGCTCGTCGTCGATAGCGTCGATGCAGATGGTTGTGATTTTCTGCCGGGCGGACTGTTCAATCTTATCCGCCAGCGGTTTGCCGTCGTGTTCGTCGATGATGTTGGCGCGGCGGGCAATGTCCGCCAGCTGCTGCCAGCTGAGCGGACGGGACAGGTCGCAGCCGTGTTCAAATGTCGGCGCTTGCAGGGTAGTGGCGCTGTAAAACGGCAGAAAAGGCTTGGAAATGGCAGGTTCCTTCTCTTGCTCCAAAAGGATGCCGTTGGAGGAGCCGGTCGTCAGCCAATGAAAAAATGACATGAAAGAAAAAACTCCTTTCGATAAATACAAGGCAAGGGGTGAAGACAGTGTGCAAAGGAGGATGCAGCCATGCAGTTTTTTGTGGATCGTGATACCGTTCGGATGCTGTTGAGCCAAAAGGAAGCAGCACAGCTTTCGTTGTGTCCGCAGCCGGATTGCAACAATCCGAAGGTTTGTGAGAATTTAAGCCGCCTGATCCGTCGGGCAGCAGCGTGCAGCGGACGGTGTATTCCGAAAGGGGAATTCTCCGTTTCGGTGTGCAGCCGGGAACAGGGGATGGAAATTACCCTGACAAGGCTGGGTGCAGAGCAAGGGCAGCGGCAGGTGTGGCGCTTTTGGGAAAGCGAGCAGATGATACAAGGTTGTATCTGTCTGTATCGGCAGCTGTGCTGCCAGATGAAAGAGTCGCCGATGGAAAGCAGTCTGTACGCAATGACAGGGAAAGAAAGTCCGAGCAGTTTTTATTGTTTGAGTTTGAATCTGCCGTCCACATGGGAGAAAAAAGCGGAGTGCATCCTGCTGGAATATGCACAAAAGGCAAAGCACCCGCTGCTGGCGCAGGGGGTGCTTGCCGAGCGCGCGGTTTGTTTGGTGCAGAAAAAGGCGGTGGAGCGCATTGCAGAAAGCTTTGGGCGTTCCGGCTAAAGGGTCTTGTACAGAAAAAGCCTTAGTCAGCCGGCAGCAGGGTGCGCATCGCAGCGGCGTAATCCTCTTTCGAGAAGAGGTAGGAACCGGCAACCAGAACATTGGCTCCGGCTTCGATGCAGGTTTTGGCAGTTTCCTGGTTGACACCGCCGTCTACCTGGAGGTCAATCTCGCGTCCGCTCTGCTCAATCCAGCTGCGGATGGAGCGCACCTTGTCCATCATATCGGTCATAAATTTCTGTCCGCCGAATCCCGGTTCTACGGTCATGACCAGCTCCATCTCCACCCGGTCGAGGTACGGTTTGACCAGCTCTGCCGGGGTGTTCGGTTTGATGGAGATGCCGGCTTTGCAGCCCAGCTGGTGGATTTCCTGGATGGTGGCATCCGGGTCGCTGTCCGATTCAAGATGGAAGGTAATGATGTCCGCTCCGGCTTTGGCAAAGTCTTTGGCATAGCGCAGCGGCTCGCTGATCATCAGGTGTACGTCGAAGATGCCGTCAAAATCCTTGCGGATGCACTTCATGACCGGTGCACCGAAGGAGATGTTGGGAACAAAATGTCCGTCCATGACGTCGATGTGCAGCCACGGAGCGCCTGCCTGCTGCATTTTGCGGGCTTCCTGACCCAGCTGAGAAAAATCTGCGGATAAAATCGAAGGGGAAATCTTTATCATAAAGGGCACGACCTTTCCAAAAAGTAAGATTTGCTCTGCCGAATGGCAGAAGAATACCATTTTATTTTAAACCAACTGTCATAAAAGGTCAATCGTTTATCGGCGCAAGAGGTCTGATGATAGGATAAATTTTTGGTTTGTTTACATTCAATGGGCATACGAAAGGGATTTGAAAAGTTTGACAGAGGGGGTTTTACACAGCAGCGTTTTTGTGGTAGTATAAAAATACAAAATTCCTGTCGTGCGGACAGAAACCGGACTATGAGAAGGAGAGGATAGAAAATGATCGATCGCAGAATGATTCCTGCTTTGGGAAAGGAAATCTCCCGTCTGGGTTACGGAGGAATGCGTTTTCCAAAAAACGGCGATGAGGTGGATATGGATGCAGCGGTGCAGCTGCTGAGAAAAGCGTACGAAATGGGCATCAACTATTTCGACACCGCGATGGTCTACCACAAGGGAGAATCGGAAAAAATCTTTGGCAAGGCGTTTGAGCCATATCCGAGGGACAGCTATCTGATCGCAGATAAAATGAGCATCTGGCTGTGCAGCGACGAAGAGGACATGAAAGCCCGCTTCTACAACCAGCTCAAAACCTTAAAGACCGATTATATCGACTTCTATCTGGTACACAGCCTCAACCGCAACCACTATAAAAAGGTAAAGGACCTGCACTGCGTGGAATTTTTGCAGCAGATGAAGCAGGAAGGCAAGATCAAACATCTGGGCTTTTCCTTCCATGACACCTATCAGGTGTTCACCCAGATTTTGAATGATTATACCTGGGATTTTGTACAGATTCAGCTCAACTACCTTGACTGGCACAATCAGGGCGCAGAGCAGCTGTACCGTGAGCTGGAAAGACGCAACCTGCCGGTCATGGTCATGGAGCCGGTGCGCGGTGGCTATCTGGCTACCATCGACAGCGAGCGTGCCAAACCATTTTTGGAGCTGGAGCCACAGCGCTCGATTGCCAGCTGGGCAATCCGTTGGGTGGAATCGCTGCCACAGGTTGCGGTTGTGCTCAGCGGTATGAGCGATTTGCAGCAACTGGAGGACAACGTTGCCACAATGACCCACTTCGAGCCGATGAACGAGCAGGAGCTGGCAGCCATCGACCGGGTGGTCGAGGAGATTCGCAAGGTCAACGAAATCCCCTGCACCGGCTGTCGGTACTGCATGGACTGCCCGATGGGTGTGGACATCCCGGAGATTTTCTCCATCTACTCCCAGTACAAGATTTTTGGCAAGGAGAAAGCGTTTGTTCAGGACTATGAAGAGGTGGTCGAGCATGGAAACGGTGCGGAGCATTGTGTCCGCTGCATGGCATGTACCACAAAATGTCCGCAGATGATTGCGATTCCAGATAAGCTGGAGATGATTGCCAAGCTGTATGCCCAGAAAAAGGCAGAGCTGGAAGCCGTCGAAGCAGCAAAGTAAGAAAACTTTTGCAATAAATAGAAGGACCTCGCTTTTGCGAGGTCCTTCTATTTATTGCAGTTTTAATGGATAAGAGGGAAAAGTTTACTCGATTGCGATGTGTTTGCGTCCTTCTACCTGTTTAGCTTCCTTCTTTGGCACGGTCAGCTGCAGGATGCCGTTTTCAAATTTCGCCTGAATATCCTGCTCGGTCAGCTGGTCGCCGACATAGAAGGTACGGCTCATGCTGCCGGCATAGCGCTCGCGGCGGATATATTTGCCGTCCTTATTCTCTTGGTCTTTGTCCAAACCTTTTGCGGCGCTGATGCTCAGGTAGCCGTTTTCCAGCTGGACGGTGATTTCATCCTTGGAAAAGCCCGGCAGGTCGATGTCCAGTTCGTAGCTCTTTTCACCTTCGCGGACATCGGTCTTCATCATGTTCTGAGCGTGTTTGCCGTACAGCGGGCGGCTCATCCGTTCGAATTCCTTGTCGAAATCGAAGTTCATCATATCATCAAACAAATTTTCACCAAAGATGCTAGGCAGTAACATAAATCATTCCTCCGTTTTCAATCCATTTTGTTTTGTTCGTTGGAACATCAGGAAGAGGCTTTCAACGGTTTGCTGCGGGAGGCTCCTTCTGGAATCTCCTGCGTGCCTGGAGGTCTTTTTCTTTTGTTCTGAACCTAGTATAGCCCGCAATATTAGCACTGTCAATAGATAAGTGCTAATATTTACTTTTAGTTAATAAATATCATATTTTATACGATAAGTTAATAAAATCTGCGATTTTCCAGAAAAATACCCTCTGCTTTCGCCGGTAAGCGGGGAAAGCAGAGGGTTTGATTGCAAAATACAGGGTGCGTTTATTTGAGAATCTTTGCCTTTTGCAAAGCAGCGATGATAAGAGGAATCAAAATGAGCTGCAAAACGATGGCAGGCACGGCATTGATGAGTGCGCCTGCGATGAATGCCTGGAAGGTGAAGCTGCCGCCGGAAAGTCCCATCAGGATGACCTGAGCGATTCCCCAGGCGATGCGTCCGATCACCATGGCAGGGACCAGGCTGAGGTAGATGCCTTTGATGTTGTGCTGGACACGGGAGTAGACCAAGCCGCTGACCAGACCGTAGGCTGCCATCTCAAACGCCATGGCAAGACCCATCGGGTACAGCGGAGGCATCTGGAACAGCAGGAAGCGCACCGGCGGCAGAATCAATCCCACCAAAGCGCCGTAGGGAGCGCCGCAGATGAAGCCGCACAACAGGACGGGAAAGTGCATCGGGCTGATCATATTGCCGATTTCAGGAATTTGACCGGTCAGAAAGGGGAGTACCAGTCCGATTGCAAGGAAAAGACCCGACAGGACCAGCTTTTTGGTGTTGTGTTTCATAACAATATCCTCCTCAAAATGAAAAATGGGTGCCGTATGACAACAGAGGAGCTGTCAGCGCATCAAGTCCATTCGGTCTGCTTCCGAGATGGAGCGCAGCACTCGACAGGGATTGCCCGCGGCAACGGTGTTTGCAGGGATGTCGCGGGTGACCACGCTGCCCGCGCCGATAACACAGCCGTCCCCGATGGTCACACCCGGCAGGACGGTACAGCCGCCGCCGAACCAGACATCGTTTCCTACCGTGATGGGACGGGCAAACTCAACGCCCTCTCGGCGTTGCTGCGGGTCGATGGGATGACAGGCGGTATAAAAGCCGCAGTTGGGACCGACCATCACGTGGTCGCCAAAGGTGACCTTGGCGCAGTCGAGGATGACGCAGTTGTGGTTGGCGTAAAAATTTTTGCCCAGATGGATGTTGTAGCCGTAATCGCACCAGAAGCTCGGCTCAATCAGAAATCGTCCGTGGGTGCTGCCCAACAGCTGGCGCAGCAGGTTCATCCGTTCCTCCCGCTGCTGATGTTCGGTTGTGTTGAAGGCATAGCACAGCTGTTTGCAGCGGGCACGCAGCGCGCGCAGCTCCTCATCGCCCGGAAAGTAGGGCAAACCGGCATCGGAACGTTGTTTTTCTGTCATCGTTTTCACCTCGCATACAGTTTGGGGATACCCAGTGCATTATACCACATCCGACCCGTTTTTTCCAGATTTGACAGCTTGTGCAACACAAAAATCAGGCAAGCGGCTGTGCAGAAAAGGTGAGGGTGACCAGCTGTGCGGCATCGCTTTCGATTTCCTGTGGATTTTCCAGCGCATAGTCGGGCAGGTAGTGGGTGTAGGAATCCTTTTGCTGCCAGTTGAGGTAGAGCACGCACAGCGCGACCGGCTGCTCCAGGATAATATCGGTGCGCCCGGAGATGGCGCTTTGTCCGTAGCCGGTGGCAGCGGGCAGCGACCCTATCTGTGGCTGGATGCGCTGGATGGAGCCAAGGTTGTCCACCGCCAGCCCGCTGATTTGGTGGGTGTCTGGGTCGGTACGGCAGAGGACACGACCGGTGCAGGAGGGCTGGTCGATATTTCCTGAGAAGGAGCCGGCGGGTTTCCAGCTGCCATTTTCCAGGGTAAACAGTTCGAGCGAAAGGCTTTTTGCTCCCTCGACCGAAAAATCGAACAGCTGTGGCTGCTCAATCTCCAGCAGCTGGAGCAGCTCCTGCTCGTTTTGACTGAGCTGGGCGCTTTGAACAAAGCTGGTTGGATGCTGCTTGCATCCGGTATACAGCAGGCAGCACAAAAGGGCGGTCAGGCATAAACAAAGGATGTGTTTCATAAAACCTTCCTCTCTATATGGTTTATAAGGGTGTGTTTTTCACAGTATATCATAAAACAAAAGGGGGAGACAAGGGGCAAAAAACGAATATTTTTTAGTAAAATAGAATAAAAATCCAACGCTTGACTTTGCAAAAGTTGTATGTTATTCTAAAATAGAAAAGAGCATTTGCGGATCATATCGAGCGGTCTGCGGATGCTCTTTTTTGCAGAGCGGGAAAACGGGAATGATTTTATGCAGGAGGGAAAAAAATGAAACAAACAATGGACAAGGAACGCTGGAAGGGGTGGCTCATCTCCTTCTTTATGGAAACGTTGGGCGGATTTTTGGTGGCGGTGGCGCTGGACAGTTTTGCGGTCAATGCAGGATTTCCACTGACCGGATTTTCGGGCATCGCGCTGATTTTTAACCGACTGTGGGGAATGCCCATCGGTGTGACTATCATTTTACTGAATATTCCGCTTGCCTTTTTGTGCTATAAGCTGTTGGGAAAAGGATTTTTTCTGCGCTCAATCCGCTGTATGATAATTTCCTCCATTTTTATTGATTATATAGGACCGATGCTGCCGGCATACGACGGCGACCGGCTGCTGGCGGCGCTGTGTACCGGCGTGACGATGGGTTTGGGATACGGTCTGATTTATATGCAGAACTCCTCCACCGGCGGTGCGGATTTCGTGGTCATGGCGCTCAAGGCGGTGCGCCCGCATCTGTCGCTGGGCAGGCTGGCATTTATTACCGACGTGGTCATCGTGCTGGCAGGCGGATTTTTGTTCCGGGATGTGGACGGCATCATCTATGGCATGATTGTCAGCTTCATCTTCTCGGTGGTCATCGACAAGGTGATGTACGGTGCAAACGCGGGCAAGCTGACGCTGATTGTCACCGAACACGGCAAGTTGGTCTGCGATACGATTGATGCGACCTGTAAGCGAGGCACGACCATCCTTAAGGCAGCCGGTGGCTACAAGCAGGAGGACAAACAGGTGGTTATGTGTGCGTGCAGCGATAAACAGATGTACC
>ERZ1673722.3433-NODE-3433-length-11401-cov-5.625683_pt1 | contig 11401 bp, 9 predicted proteins | sample MGYA00580222_ERZ1673722 | MGnify/ENA primary metagenome ERZ1673722 (study PRJEB41218, sample SAMN15661750) | gut metagenome | host: Homo sapiens | place: Canada: London | collected 2015-08-20/2019-03-30 | study: EMG produced TPA metagenomics assembly of...
AAAAAAGCGAACCGGGAGCGGTTCGCTTTCCTGCGCGAAATCGAAAAGGGAGTTTCGATTTCACAAAGAAAAAAGAGTAAAAAGAAAGGAAAAAGAGAGGTGATCTAAGTTAGGATATGCTGCGCTGGCCGCAGCTGCAAGGATGTATTTTATGGAGGAGCGTTTACTTGCTCTTCCTTTTGACAAGTTCAGTATAGCGCGAAAATTGCACAAATGCAAGTTAAATATTTCGTCATTTCGACTAAATATTCGTTAAGTTAGCGGGTGCTTATTTGACGGCTGAAAATGAGCATATGCAACAAAAATAAAGAGAAAGGTTGGTACAAAACGCTGTTTGTGAAAGTTGAATAATCGACGGCAGGGGACTTGACAAAACGTGAATATTGTATATAATGAGTATATACAATAAACGGAGGAGGGAGAGCGTGAACATCATTCTTTCCAACACGGACAGCGCTCCGATCTACGAGCAGATCACGAGGCAGCTCCGGGCGAAGATCGTCTCAGGCGAGCTTGCGGCAGGGCAGGCGCTGCCGTCCATGCGGCTGCTCGCCAGGGAGCTGCGCATCAGCGTTATCACGACAAAGCGCGCGTATGAAGAACTCGAACGCGAGGGGCTGATCGTCACGCAGACCGGACGCGGCAGCTTTGTCGCGCAGGTGAGCGGCGCGCGGCTGCGCGAGGAACAGCTCCGCGCCGTGGAGGCGCATCTGGCACAGGCGGTGCGCGCGGCGAAGCAGGGCGGAGTGACCGCAGAGGAGTTCATGGAGATCGCACAGACGGCTTTTGAGGAGGGGAATCAATGAAGAACGCACTCGAAATCAGAGGACTGACCAGGAAATACGAAGGATTTGCGCTGGACAGCGTCAATCTGACTCTGCCGCGCGGCTGCGTGATGGGTCTGGTCGGCGAAAACGGCGCCGGAAAGACGACGCTCATCAAGACTGTTCTCGACCTTGTGCGGCCGGACAGCGGCGAAATTGAGGTGCTCGGCGGACGCGCGGATGATGCGGCGGTGCGTGAGCGCATCGGCGCGGTGCTGGAGGACGGCGGCTTTCTGAGCACGATGAACGCCGCGCAGGTGGACACGCTGCTCGGCAGAGCCTACCGCGCGTGGGATGGGGCGCAGTTCGCGTCCTATCTCGACCGCTTCGGCATCGACCGCCGCAAGGCCATCAAGGATTATTCGCGCGGCATGAAAATGAAGCTGTCCATCGCGGCGGCGCTCTCGCACGGCGCGGAGCTGCTGATTCTGGACGAGGCGACGAGCGGGCTTGACCCGGTCGTGAGGGACGAGGTGCTCGACCTGCTGTACGATTTCATGCAGGACGAATCGCACGCCGTGCTGCTGTCCAGCCACATCACGAGCGACCTCGACAAGATCGCGGACAATATCACGTTTATCCATCACGGCCGCGTGCTGCTGAGTGAGGGAAGGGACGAGCTGATCGACCGTCACGGCGTGCTGCGCTGCACGGAGGAGCAGCTGAACGCGCTCGACCCGGACGCAGTCCGAGCGGTGCGAAAGGGCGCATTTGGCTGCGAAGCACTGGTCAAACGGGACGGCATCCCAGAAAACTGGCCGGTCGAGCCGGTCAGCGTGGAACAGATCATGATGTTTCTGACAAAAGGGGAGGAAGTACGATGAAAGCGATGCTTTTTGCGGACTGGATGAGTATCCGCCGCTCGATGAAAGCGCTTCTGTGGGTATTCGCTGTCATGGCAGTCTCGGCGTTTGCCTATGGAGGCAGCGCATTCATACCGTTCCTGGTCACGATGCTGTCTGTCATGGGTCCGGCGACGCTGATGAGCACGGATCACGCCTACGGCTGGGACAGGCTCAGCCTGACGCTGCCGGTCTCGCGGCGCGATATCGTGAGCAGCAAGTTCACGGTCAGCCTTGCGCTTAACGCCGCGCTGATGCTGCTCGGCGTGGTTCTGACGATGGTGTTCAGCGCAGTGCACCGCGACGGTTCGCTTGCGGAAAACCTGCTCGGCCTGCTCGGCTGCGAGGCAGCTGCTCTGCTGCTGATGGGCATCGAATTTGTCCTCATCCTGCGCTTCGGCACGGAACGCGGCCGGTATTTTCTGATGGGCGTCGTGTGGGTGCCGATCATCGCGCTGACCGCGCTCAAAAACCATCCGGCGTTCAACCGTCTGGTACAGGCGGTCGGCGGCATGGACAGCTGGCCCGTGAGCAGGTTCGCGGCATTCCTCGCCGGCTGTCTCGCGGTCTGCGGAGCGGTTTACGTCCTCTGCTGGCAGATCGGGATCAAAATTTATCAGAAAAAGGAATTCTGAGCAGGCAGGCGGCAGCCGGCCGGATAATCCTCGCGCTCTCCGCATATGATAAGGCAAAGGAGAGGGGAGAATGGGGATTTTTCTGACCGTGCTGCCGCTTGCTGTCGGCGGGGCCGCCGCGGTGCTGACGATGGATGCCATGGCGCAGTACAGTGCGCTGCCGCAGCCGCCGCTTGCGCCGCCGCCGTGGGTGTTCCCGGTGGCGTGGACGGTGCTTTACCTGCTGATGGGTCTTGCGAGCCGCCGCATTTACCGGCTGCGCACCGCCGAGAGCCGCCGCGCCCTGCGGCTGCATTACGCGCAGCTCGGCGCGAATTTCGTCTGGCCGCTGCTCTTTTTCCGCGCAGGGGAGTACGCCGTGGCGTTCCGGTGGCTGCTGTTCCTGCTGGCGCTCGCCGCGGCGGAGATGGCCTCGTTCCGCCGTCTGGACCGCACCGCCGGGCGTCTGCTCGCGCCCTACCTCGCGTGGCTCGCCTTCGCGGCATACCTCAATTACGCCGTCGTGCGGCTGACCGCCTGACGTGACGCTGATTTTTCCGTGTAAAATTGATGTAAAATCGAATATTGTTCCGCTTTTTCCTGTTGACACGGTACGAATGGACTGATACACTTAAAATGTATGCGTTTCGTAAAGAGATAATTTAGAGAATGTGAAACGGAGGAAGCGTATGGAATTTGATGTGCTGTCAATCGTGCAGATGATCGGCGGACTGGCGCTGTTCATTTACGGTATGACGACAATGGGAAAGGGACTGGAGCGCGCTGCCGGTTCCAAGCTGGAAAAAACTCTGGAAAAAATGACGGGCAACGTCTTTACCGCTCTTATCATGGGCATGGTCGTGACGATGGTCATTCAGTCCTCGTCTGCGACGACGGTCATGGTGGTCGGCTTTGTTAACGCAGGCATCATGACGCTCAAGCAGTCGGTCGGCGTTATCCTGGGCGCGAATATCGGTACGACCGTCACCGCGCAGATCCTGCGTCTGAGCGGCGGCGACGGCTCGGGCAACCTGTTCATGGATCTGCTCAAGCCGAAAAATCTCGCCTACATCATCGTTCTGGTGGGCGTTATCATCATGATGCTCGCGAAAAAGCGCCGCACGCGCGACATTGCGGACATTTTCACCGGCTTCGGCATCCTGTTCATCGGCATGGCGGTCATGGAGGGCGCGGTCGCGCCGCTCGCGGATCTGCCGCAGTTTGCCGATCTGTTTGCAGCGATCTCCAACCCGGTGCTCGGCGTTGTGGTCGGCGCGGGCGTCACTGCGATCATCCAGTCGTCCTCGGCGTCGGTCGGTATCCTGCAGGCGCTGTCCACGACGGGCGCGATCACCTATTCTGCCGCCATCCCGATCATCCTCGGTCAGAATATCGGTACCTGTATCACCGCGTTCCTGTCCTCGCTCGGCGGCTCGAAGAACGCGCGCCGCACCGCGATGGTGCACTTCTACTTCAACCTCATCGGTTCGATCGCGTTTCTGGTCGCGATCTACGCCGTGCAGTACGCGGTCGGCTTCTCGTTCTGGGAAAATCCGATCGACAAGGGCGGCATCGCGAACTTCCACACGCTGTTCAACGTGACCTGCACCCTGCTGTTCCTGCCGTTCACTGGTCTGCTGGTTAAGCTCGCAAGGTGGAGCGTGCCGACCGGCGAGACGCAGGAGGACCCGCTTGCGAAGCTCGAGCCGCGTTTCCTTACCACGCCGGCTCTCGCGCTCGATCAGGCGCAGCGCTGCATCGCTGACATGGGCGAGGCGGCGAAGAGCAATTTCCACCTTGCGGTCGACCCGATATTCGGCGGCAGTGCGGCCAGCGAGGAGATCTTCCGCGAACACGAGGCGTTCCTCGACCGCGCAGAGGTTGAGATCGGCCGCTACCTGACCACGATGCACAACGTGCGCTCGGTCGATCAGCGCCGCCAGAGCGCAGAGATGATGCACTCGCTGTCCGACTTCGAGAAGATCGGCGACTATGCGCAGAATATCTTCGACCGCGCCGACGAGTTCCGTCAGGCAGGTCTGAGCTTCTCCGCGACCGCGATGAACGAGCTGCACGCCATGACGGACGCAGTCAGCGAGGTTCTCGACATGACGGTCGAGGCGTATGTTACGCAGTCGGTTTCGCTCGCGCGCAGCGTTGAGCCGCTCGAGGAGGTCGTCGATACCATGAAGGAGCAGCTCAAGAGCCGCCATATCGAGCGCCTTGGCGAGGGCGGCTGCACGATGCAGACCGGCATTCACTTCCTCGACATCGTGCACGACCTTGAGAAGATCAGCGATCACTGCTCGAACATCGCGATCTACACCATTCAGCTCGTCGAGGGCGCAGAGGAATTCGACACGCACGCCTATGCGAAGGCGGAGTTCAAGTCCGGCCCTCAGTTCGAGAGCAAGCTCAAGTTCTATCAGAACAAGTACCTGTCCCGTCTGAACGACGCGGCGCAGGCATAAAAAACGAACACCTCGCAGAAATGCTGTCTGCGAGGTGTTTTTCTGCGCAAAAAAGCACCGCCTCCATGTGGAAGCGGTGCTTTGCAGTATGCGGTCAATCGTCCGACGTGAACACGCCGGTGATGGCGGTGAACAGCTTTTTGAAGATGTTGCAGATGCGGGCGAATACGCCTTCGTCTGCGGCGTCCTGATCGGAGATGCCGTCGTCATCATCATCGTCCACCGAGATCTCCTCGGTGCGCAGGATGAACTGAAGGCTGGACGGGGAGGGGTTCATGCTCGATGTGACAGACTCGAGGTCAGCCGAGGTGTCGATGTTGAGCACGTTGGTGTCGTCCTCAAGGTCGGTCTCCGCGTCCTTGACGGCGGAGTGGATGGAGTTGGTCGCGGTCTGCATCTGACCGGATGCGGTCGAACCGGAGAGCTTGCCGAGCGTATCGAGCAGGCTGTCGATCGTGGTCTGGGTGCTGGCGTCCGCCTGACTGCGGACCGAACGGAGCACGCTGTTGGCGGTGTTCATGAGGTCGTAGGAGGTCGAGAGCGCCTTGGTGGTCGAGTTCATGAGGTCGGTCGTCTTGTCGATGGACGCAGTCGCGGTCTTGGTGAGGCTGTCGAGCGACTCACGCAGCGCCGGAATATCGGCGAGCATCTTGTTCACGCGGTCGAGAGAGCCGTTCGCGAGCTCGGTCAGCTTCTTGCCCTCAGCGGTGAAGTCCTGCGGCAGACCCTTGTACTCGTCGAATACGTCCGCGATGTCCTCAAGGTCCTTGAGCAGGGAGTTCGTCGCGTCGAGCAGACCGGACATTTTCTCTGTGACACTTTTGAGCTGCTTGGTCATGGTCTGCATATCGGAAGTGACAGCCGAAGAACCGCTCTTGATGCCGGTCATGAGTGCGGCGAGTGCCTGAGCGTTGTTGTAGGCTGCCGAGGACTGAACAGCGGCGGCACCGGCAGCTTCGCCTGCCTTAGCCGCTTCGGCCTTGGCTTTTTCTTCGATTTCAGCTTTTTCTTCATCAGACATGTCACGCGTAATGGTCGACATGATTTCAAGATATTTTTTCTGAGAAGCATCTTTGCCAGCGCTTTGAGCGGTCGAAGAGGTCATAGCAGAGACGTAGTTTTTCAGTTCGGTGGAAACCGGGGTTTCCAGATCAAGGTCATCCAGACTGCCCGACAGACTCTTGAGGTCATCTGTCAGCGCGTTCAGCTCCTTCTGGAGATCCTCGCTTGCGCTGCGGATCTGGGCGATGGTCCAGCTGCTGTTGTCGGTCTCGTCGTCGAGGTCATCGAACAGGTCCTCCAGATTGCCGAGCGAGGTCTTGACGTCGTTCAGCAGCTTCTGGTACTCAGGAATATCCTCGCCGGACTCCTCGAGGGTGGTGAGGATGCTGCTCGTGGTGGCGTTGAGGGCAGTGAGCGTTTCCTTGGCGGAGTTCAGCTCGGGGATGAGCGAGTCAGACTTGCCGGTCAGCTCATCGAGCGCGTTCAGCGCCGCATCCGTTCTCGGGTCAAGCGTGCCGCGGTCCTTGATGAGCTGTTTGCGCACCTGATCGATACCGGAAATGCCGCTCGACATCGAGGAAAGGCTGCTCTGTACGGCCTGCATGGTGCTCAGCATGGAGCTGACGCCGGTGTAGAGGTTGTCGCCCGAATTTTCCAGACGGTCCTTGATGTCGCGCATGCTGGACATGATGTCGAGTGCGGAAGTGGTCGCCGGGGTCATGAACATGATGAGACCCATGCTCTCGAAGTCATTCGAGCCGATGCGGACGGTGAAGGTGTTTTCCTCGCCCGGCAGACCCATGAACATGACGAGCTTGTAGGTGCCGAACGACTGGATCTGTGCGCCCGGCGCGTCGATGGAGAGCGCCTTGCTCATGTCGATGCCGGTCGCGCAGACCAGCATCATGTTGTTCTTGTAGTAGTCGCTCGCGTAGGTGTTCGGCACGGCGTGAATGTCCATCTGAATGGTGCCGCTCGCGCCGGCGCACTGGTCTGCTTCGACCGGGACGCCGTTGAGCTTGTAGGAAACATCGAAGTTCCACGGCATCTGGATGTTGACCGTGTCGTTCGGGATGCACTCGTAGTAGAAGCGGTTCTTGTCGGTGTTCAGCTTCCAGTAGACCGAGCCATCCTTGAGGGTCGGCTCGTCAAAGGTGGACATATTGTAAACGTCCTTGTAGTCTCCGAAATCCGTGAATTCGGTGTGGCCGTTGAGGTTTACGCCCTTGACGATGCGCGTGTTGGTCGGCGCACCGTAGTAATCCATGTTGATGTATACGGTTTCGTCGGTCTCGACTGTCGGAGCGGCGGCCTGGGCGCACTGCGGCAGCGCGAACGAAAGCAAGAGTGCGGTCGCGGTAACGCGGCGCAGCTTATTTCTTTTCATTGTCGTTTTCCTCCGTGTTGCTCTTATCGTTGTCGTTCTTTCTTGCGGAAATCAGGTCGCTCAGACGCGCCTTGCGGCGGTCGAGCCGTGCCTTCAGCCGCATGCGGACGCGCTTCGGCAGCGTGCGCTTCGCGGTCTCGGGCGTTTCGATGCCCTCGCCGTTATCCGGCTGTTCGGGAAGGGTGAAGCCCTTGCCGTGGAGCAGATTGTTCCACTTGGCGCGCGTCTGCTTGTGGCGTGCATGACGGTTTTCGCGGATCTGCTGATGCAGGCGCAGACGCTGCTCATGCAGCGCGCTGAGCGTCGGCAGCTTGATCTTCATCGCATGGATGCGGTTCATCTTCGCGTGCTTTCGTTCCGCGTGGTCAGGCTTGACGATGAACCGGTCAAAGATCATCAGACACATCGGCAGGAAGAACAGTACCATGATGACCGAAATGAACGCGCCGCGGCCGATCAGGCGGCCCAGACTGGAGATCGCCTCGACCGAGGTCATGAAGTACAGGCCGTAGGCAACGGTCATAACGATCATGCCGGAGGTCATGACCGACTCCGCGCTCATCGAGACGGCGCGGATGGCGGCTTCCTTTTTGTCGCCCTGCGTTCGCGCGTCCAGATAGTTGCCGGTCAGCAGGATGGAATAGTCGATGGTCGCACCGAGCTGGATGCAGCCGACGATGATGAAGCCGAGATACATCGTGCGCTGACCGTAGATGTACGGAAGAGCGGTATTGATGAAGATCGCGCACTCGATCGGGATGAGAACGACGAAGGGCAGGATGAGCGCCTTGTAGGTGAGCGCGACAACGAGCGCGACGCCGAGCAGCGAAACGATATTGACGCGGTTGTAGTCGGGCACGATGATGGATTTGATGTCCTGCGTGGACGGGGTGACGCCGACGAGGTAGGTCTGTTCGTTCGGATAGTATTGATCCACGATGCCGCGGATATTGTCGGCAAACTTGAACGCGTCGTCGCTCTCGCCGGAGGAGCGGACGTTGATGATCACGCGCGCCCAGTTCTTCGAGTGCATGATGCTCGTGATGTTCTCAGGGAGGAAGTCCTCGGGGATGCCCTCGGGCAGAACGGACGACAGGCTGAGCGCGTACTTGACGTAAGGCAGGTCGTCGATCTCGTCGGTCATCGCCTTTTCGGTCAGGCTGCTGTCGAGCGGGACGAGCGCGATCATCATGTTGCTCTTGCCGTAGGCGGCGTTCATCTGCTGCTCGGCCTCATAGACCGGCGTGCCGGGGGAGTTCGCGACCGCTTCGTTGCCGTAGGTGAAGTTCGCCATGCCCTGCGCGATGTAGCACGGGATGATGATGAGCAGCACGAAGATGAACAGCGGACGGCGGATGCGGTAGGCGAAATTGCCCATGCCGCGGCTCTGCTGCGGGATGAACGGACGGTGCTGCGTTTTGGCAACGATGTCCTGAAAGCGCAGGATGAGCGCCGGCATGAGCAGCAGCACAGTGATCAGGCTGATGGTGATGCCCTTGGCGAGGACAACGCCCATGTCCGGGCCGATGCCGAAGTTCATCAGACACATCGCCGCGAAGCCGACGATCGTCGTCATGCCGGAGGCGAAAATGGACGAGAACGCGCTGCGCCATGCGTTCGCCATGGCCTGCTCCGGCTCGATGCCCTGCGCGCGCTCCTGCGTGAACGAGTGCAGCAGGAAGATCGAATAGTCCATCGAGCAGGCGAGCTGGAGCACCGCGCCGACCGCGTTGGACAGGAACGAGATCTCGCCGAGGATGATGTTCGAGCCCATGTTGATGATGATGGCGATGCCGAGAACGGACAGGAACATCACCGGCTCGAACCACGAGGTCGTTGTGATGGTCAGGATGATGTAAATGATGATGACCGCGAGCACCATGACGCGCGCGACCTCTTTGTTGATGGTCGGGCCGAGGTTGGTGTCGGATACGGCGGAGCCGGCGACGAGTCCGCGGTCGCCGACGATCTGCTCGATCTGGCGGACGGCCTTGTGCGTCTGAGAGGACGAGTCCTTGTCCTCGAAGATGACGTCCATGTAGGCGGACTGGTCGTCCTCGTGATAGTAGTCGTCGATGTCGTCGTAGTCGATGAATTCACTCGAACCGTAGATGTTGGCCGTCATGTCGGCCCACATGACCATGTCCACACCCTCAACATCTGCGATGCGGTCCTTGATGTTTTTCGCTTCGTAAAGCGTCACGTCATGGAGCATTACGCGTCCCATGCCGGGATAGGTGAACTCGTCCTCCATGATGTCGAGCGCCTGCGCGGACGGGGAGGAGTCGGGAAGGTACTTGGTCAGGTCGTAGTTGATGCCGACCATCGGGATGCAGATGAGGCTGAACACGATGAGTATGGTAAATACCTTTTCGATCAGTTTTCTGTGGTTAATGATTAAATCAACCGGATTATGTCCGTTAAGTTTCACAAGGAAAACACCAACTTTCGGGAAAATAGATATTGTATCGGATTTCTTTTCGTGATATAGTATAGTACATAAGGTTAACGAACACAATAGGCAAATATAAATAATGTGTACGTAAAAGAACAAAGAGAATGAAAATGTTCAATAACGTGTGTTTAGCCGAAAGGGACAGAGAAAAGCTGAACGCGGTCTGAACGGAGGAGAGGGAAAATGACAGGAGCAGTACAGGAGGATAAGCGCATACGGCGCACGAAAAAGCTGCTGCGGCAGGCTCTGACCCGGCTGATGCAGCAGAAGGATTTTCAGAGCATCACAGTAACCGACGTGGTCCGCGAGGCGGACATCAACCGCGGCACATTCTATGCGCATTACCGCGATGTATATGATCTGCGCGAAAAGATCGAGGCGGAGATGATCGAGGATTTCCGCGAGCTGATCGCGGATCTGCATCCGAGCGGGACGAGCAATCTTCAGCCGGTCCTGGCGCGTGCGGTGGATTATCTGGAGGAGAACCGCGAGATTGTCCGCGCGCTCGTGCGCGGCGCGGGCGTGGAAGGCTTCGGACGCAAGATGATCACGGTGCTCGAGGAGTGCCATCTGGAAATGCGTCCGTTCCGAAGCGTGGAGGACGCTTATGCGGCGCGTTTTCTCGCGACCGGCATCGTCGGCATGATGGAAAAGTGGATCACCGAGCCGCAGCCTATCCTGAAAAACGAGATCGTCGCGCTCATCAACCGTGTGCTGACGGGCAATCTGATATAATAATGCAAAATAAAGCCCCCGGCAGATTTTCTGCCGGGGGCAAATTCATCTCAAATTTTTATTCGTAGCGGAGCTTGACGTTTTCCTGACGGCACAGGTCGACGTATTCCTTCGGCGGTTCGCGGTCGGTGATGAACGCGGTGAGATCCTTGAGGTGGCAGAAGGTGACGATGGCTTCGCGGCCGATCTTGGACGAGTCCGCCATGCCGTAGATGCTGTCGGCGCGATGCACGACCGCGCGCTTGATCTCGGCCTCGAGGAAGGTCGTGTTGGTCATGCCGGCGGTCAGCGAAACGCCGGTCGCGCCCATGAACGCCTTGTTGATGCGCATGGAGGACAGTGCCTCGATCGCGGAAAGGCCGACGAACGAGTCGGTCGTGGGGCTGTAAATGCCGCCGAGCGAAATGATGTTGAGGTTATCGTATTTGGAGGCCTCGCTCAGTGCGCCGAGCGAGTGCGTGATGATCGTGATGCGCTTTTTCGCCACGAGAAACCGCAGCAGACAGAGCGTGGTCGTGCCGGAGTCGATGAAGATGGTGTCGCCGTCCTCAACCTCCTCTGCCGCCAGACGGCCGATGAGCGATTTGTCCACGGTGTTGAGGCTGGAGCGGATGGGGGTCGGCACCGCGCCCGAGGGCACGGTCGCGGTCACGCCGCCATATACCTTTGTAATATGGCCGCGCATTTCCAGCTCGTTCAGATCGCGGCGGATGGTATTTTTGGACACGCCGAAAACCTCGCACAACTCGTCGATGCTGACGGTTTCGCGCGAGATCACATACTGCTCTATGGAGTTCAATCGGCTGACCTTCATTTTCATGCTGCTCCTTGAAAAATATCCAAACAAGTCCACAATGTACCTTTATAGTTTATCAAATTATGCGCAAGTTGTCTACTGCACAGAAAGCCAGAAATCAGGGGTAAAATTTGGTGAAAAAGCAAAGAGACAGGCGGTGCAGGATGAAAAACTGGTGAAAATAACGAAAACACAGGGGTTTAAGGGCCGTAAAATTTTATTTCGAAAAATAAAAAAGGTGAGATGATGGGTAAGTTGTGGTTTTTCGTGACTGC
>ERZ1673722.3438-NODE-3438-length-11390-cov-4.003264_pt1 | contig 11390 bp, 10 predicted proteins | sample MGYA00580222_ERZ1673722 | MGnify/ENA primary metagenome ERZ1673722 (study PRJEB41218, sample SAMN15661750) | gut metagenome | host: Homo sapiens | place: Canada: London | collected 2015-08-20/2019-03-30 | study: EMG produced TPA metagenomics assembly of...
GATTTTGCTCCGGCGGAGATTTTGATCATCCGGTTTGTGATAGGGCTGATTGCTCTGGTCATAGCCTGCCCAAAGCCCATCCGCGGCACTACGCTGCGCCAGGAGCTGACCTTCGCAGGAGCAGGCCTTTCAGGGATCACCCTGTACTATCTGCTGGAAAATATCGCTTTGACGCATACGACGGCATCTAACGTAAGCGTCATCGCGTCCGTCGCGCCGTTTTTCACGGTTCTTCTCTCCTATGCGGTGTCCCGCGGCAAAGAAAAGCTACGGGTGATGTACTTCGTGGGATTCGCCATTGCCATGACAGGTATCTGCATGCTCAGTTTTTCCACGACGAAATTCCAGGCAGAACCCCTTGGAGATTTCCTTGCTCTCATCGCTGCTGCCGTATGGGCATTTTACTCCATCCTGACACGCAGGATCAGCGGCTACGGCTTCAACACGATCCAGGTGACGCGAAGGATCTTCGCATACGGCATCTTATTCATGATACCGGCATGGTTTCTTACGGATTGTCATCTGAAGCTTTCCCGGTTCGCAGATCCTGTAAATCTGAGCAACATGCTGTTTCTGGGTCTGGGAGCATCGGCCGTCTGCTTCGCGACGTGGAATTTCGCCATCAAACATCTGGGTGCAGTAGAATCCAGCGTCTATATCTATGCCATCCCGCCGATCACGGTCATCGCAGCTGCTATCGTGCTCCACGAGCAGGTGACGGTTTTCAGTCTTGCGGGGATCGTGCTGACTTTAGCCGGTCTGGTTCTTTCGGAGCTGAAGTTTGGTAAAAAAGATACGAGTGAAGGAAAAGAGGAAAATGATGAAAAAACGGAGTCTGAAAATTGACAGACTCCGTTTTGATATTTATATTGTTGATGTATTTCTTCTATGATTCTATTGTTATTTTTTTCACAATTCTCACAGCCGCATCATTCCCGACATGACGCATGCTCCCGCAGCTCCCCGTGCCATCATCTCATCAAGCTGGCCGCTTCCGATCCGCACGCCGCCAATACCGTACACCGGGATCTGCACTGACCGACACACTTCTTCAAGGAAATCCAGTCCACGCGGCGGCACTCCTGCCTTACAATCCGTCGCATAGATGTGCCCGGCCGTCAAATAGTCTGCACCAAGCCGTTCTGCTTCCTGTGCTTCCGAAACGCTGTGGATGGACGTTCCCAGGATCTTGATGCCGTCAGGTTTTCCGCCTTCTTTCTGCAAAGCCGCCAGCGGCAGATGGAGATAGGGATGTTCCAACTGCAAAGCTGCTTTTGTGAACGTATGAAGTACGCACCGCACACCATGCTCCCGGCAAATCGTCAGCGCGTCCTTTGCAAAAAACAGATAGTCATCCTCCATCAAGTCTTTTTCCCGTAAGATAACAGCCTTCGGGTGATGCCGACAGATGCGCTCAAGCTGCTCCGTGAAAGGCCGCTGACATAGATGCCGGCTGGTTACTGCAATCAAGTGATCGAACTTCCGGCATCCGGTGCTCCCGCCGTGCTCCGCCATCCTACACATAAATATAGTCCTTCATCACAGGCTGCAGGTGGTTGTCCAGAAGTGACTGATAAACTTCCTCTACATTGCGGCCGTCGGCGATCTCAAACTGATCGTCACCCTGATCCTCCACATCAGAGCCGTGACTTCCGATCCCGGTGCTGACGCCGGCGGATATTTTCGTTGCTGCGATCTTCACCAGGTTATCCCTCACTCGCTCACATTCTCTCGTCGAGACTGTGATGCTGGCAAAAGGCAGCAGCAGTCTGTAAGCGCATGTCACCTGCAAAAGCTGCCGCTCATGGACGTCCATAGGATCGATCTTGTCATTGTTTATGATAGGTCGCAGCCGCGGGATGGAGAATGCGATTTCCGCATGAGGATATTTACGCTGCAAAAGATATGCGTGACATCCTGTTGCAAAGGCATCTTTGCGAAAATCGTCCAGCCCCAGCAGTGCTGCAAAGCCGACGCCACGCATACCACCTCGAATGGCACGTTCCTGTGCATTGAGACGATACGGAAAGATCCGCTTGTGACCTGCCAGATGCAGAGTTTCGTATTTATCGGAATGATAGGTTTCCTGAAAAACAGTCACATAATCCGCCCCGCATTGGTGAAGATACTTGTATTCATCCGTGTTCATCGGATACACTTCCAGACCGATGACCTTGAAGTATTTTCTAGCGATCTTGCAGGCTTCCCCGATGTATTCCACGTCGGATTTTGCACGACTTTCTCCCGTAAGTATCAGGATCTCCTGCAGGCCAGTCTTAGCGATAGCTTCCATTTCCCTCTTGATCTCTTCTTCGTTGAGACGCGCGCGCCGGATTTTATTATGGCAGTTGAATCCACAATAAATGCAGTAGTTCTCGCAGTAGTTGGAAATGTAGATCGGTGTGAACATGCACACGCTGTTACCAAAATATTTCTGCTTTTCCTGTTGCGCTTTCTGCGCCATTTCCTCTAAAAACGGCAGTGCCGCAGGGGATAATAACGCTGCAAAATCTTCAAGACTACGATGCTCCGCTGCAAGCGCCCGCTTCACGTCTTCCGCCGTATATTTGCTGTAATCATACTCTTTCATCGCGGATATCACCTGCTCTTCCACAGGGGAGTCCTCTAAAATCTCCATACCCGGCAGATACGCCATATGATCTGTCTGCTCCTGCTGCAGTGCCTTTCGCACGTCGTCATTCATGATACTGTCGTTAAATTCCATACGTTTCGCGCTCCCTTCTTTAATCCTGCAAAAATCCCGTCAGAGGGGAAGATGCGCTAGAGCCTTTTTCCAGTACGCGCCCGGTACCGGCAAGGTACGCACTGCGTCCCGCTTCAATAGCCTTTCGGAATGCTCCTGCCATTTCTTCAATATTGCCAGCCGTTGCGATAGCTGTATTCGCCATGACTGCGGCAGCCCCCATTTCCATAGCTTCACAGGCCTGAGACGGTTTGCCGATCCCGGCATCCACGATGATCGGAAGATCGATCTCATCGATCAGGATCTGGATGAATTCTTTCGTGCAAAGCCCCCGGTTGGATCCGATCGGTGCTCCCAGCGGCATCACGCATGCCGCCCCGGCATCCACAAGATCACGTGCCGCATTAAGATCAGGATACATGTATGGCATGACCACAAAGCCTTCTTTGGCGAGGATCTCCGTCGTCTTGATGGTTTCCTGATTGTCCGGCAGCAGATAGCGTGAATCTCTGATCACCTCCACCTTGACGAAATCCCCGCACCCCAGTTCTCTGGAAAGGCGAGCGATCCGCACCGCCTCCTCGGCGCTTCGTGCTCCTGACGTGTTGGGCAGCAGAGTGATCCCTTCCGGAATATAGTCTAAAATATTTGCAAGCCCGCCCTCGTTGGCGCGACGGAGCGCCAGTGTAATGATCTGTGCTCCTGCCTGCTCGATACAAGCCTGTACCAGTTCCAGGGAAACTTTCCCGGAACCCAGAATAAAACGAGACGTAAACTCATGTCCTCCTAATATCAGTTTATCTTCTTTCATTTTATACATCCTCCTCTCCCAGCAGCAGCCGGGTAATCATATTGGCTTCATGGGTCGCGCACAAAGCTGCCCGCGGCGCCATCAGCCCTTTTCCGTAGGTGCTCACCGTCACCTCATCTCCGCAAAGATAGAAATTCTTTGATACGCGCCGCGTGCGGATGAGATTGCTGCTCTCATATCCTGCGAGACCTGATGCTGCGATCAGCTTTTTCTCCGGAAAATGCTCCAGGATCCCGCTTACCAGCATAGCCTTGTACTCCGGCACATCAAAAGCCTCACAGACGATTTCGTCCGCTTGGAACAATTCCTGGATATTCTCATCTGTGATCTTCACCGTATCGAATCTGATATCTAAATACGGATTTATCCTCTGCAAAGTCTCCGACAAAGCCTCTGTCTTATACCGTCCCACCTGATCCAGAAAATACTGCTGACGATTCAGGTTGGTCAGATCCACCCGGTCAAAATCCAAAAGGTGCAGATGTCCTACCCCGATCCGCGTCAGTGCTATCGCTACATTTGATCCAAGACCTCCAAGACCTGCGATGGCAACACGCCCTTGTTCCAGTTTCTGCTGCGTTTCCTCTGAATGCCGCTCCACCAGAGCTTCCCGCAACTCCCCGGAAGAAAACTTTGCTTCGTCTATCGCTTTTTCTCTATCCATAGATCAGCCACCTCCTACAAAACTTACTATTTCCAATGTATCTCCATCTTCCAGCATCGTTTCTGCAAAGGATGCTTTCGGCAGTACGCTGCCGTTTCGCTCCATGGCGACGCGTGCGATCTGATATCCGTTTTCTTCCAGATATTCCTGCGCTGTCATAGGCCGCGGCAGCGGTTTTTCTACTCCGTTTACGATCATCGTTACCCTCCTCACATTTTTATCTTATCTGATATTGATTGAAAAAAGAGTTCAGGAAAGACACACCCGCGGTGGTGTGCCCCTTCCTGAACTCTCGTTCATTCTACGTTACCGATATTCTATTTCCTGGCTTGCAAACAGCTTTCATTACAAAAATGGAGCTGCCGCAGCAACTCCATGTCATGTTTTCCACTTCTGTTCCTACGTTGGCATTATCCAAATCAGGTATCCGGGTCGAAACCTGCAGGTTTCCTCTCAGCCGGCTTCAGCCAGCTCCCCGCTTTTGTTATGTTATTATGATAGGACGGAATCCACCCCATGTCAAGTGAAATTCTTTTCCGGAACTTCTAAAATCCCAGCTCATCATTGATAAGAACCACTTCCACTTCATCGATATCGTTCATCTTCTTCATGTAAATGTTCATGGTGTTGCAGATCCGGTCAGGGCTTCCGCAGTTGTAGCAGCGGTCACCGCCTTTGGCTACACATGGCGTCCTCAGGTTGTATTTCATGGCATTTTTCGGTCCGGCCACATTTCGTGCGCGCCAGATGGCCTTCTCCAGACTTTCTTCGATCTTGCTGGTCGTAACGACAAAGTATACTTTTTTATGGCCGAACAGGGATGCCGCTACCCGGTTTCCCGTTCCGTCGATATTGACCATTTCGCCCGTTTCAGACATGGCATTTACGGAAGTCAGGTAGATCTCCGTATCCAGGCATTTCATAGCGATTTCCAGAAATTCATCATTATCCGTACTCTGGTTCGGATCATGCACTTCGTTATGAGCTGAAAGGCGTTCATACAGCTTCATGCTTTTCATGGTGATGGAATCTCCGAAGCCGACAACTTTACCGTCTATGGCCTCATCCAGATATTTTGCAGCATCCTCTGCCTGTTCAAAATACGTAACTTTAAACCGGTTCCTCTCCAGGGATTTTATGGTTTTTTCGATGTTCATAGTAAAAACTCCTTTCCTCACGATCTTCTTTACCATCAGTATACGGAATTTCTATAAAACCACAAGTACCCACTTTTTTGTAAGTATGCCGCATGTCCTTTGCAGAAAAAACAATGTGCTACATTTCCTCCGTTGTATCCTTTCCACCAGGAAGCAGCGTATAGAGTTTCGCGCCCATTCGAATGCCGCGAATATAGTAATTCATGCCTACCGTGTCTAACAGATCATCGATATCATTCCGGATTTTTACATATGCACCGGCTTCCTCATCATCGTCCTCCGCAGGCGTCTCCTGTACAAGATCACTGATCTTTTTCAGCAGATCTTCCCGCATTTTATTCTCTGTATCAAAATTTTCTTTTTTGTTTTCGATCGCCGCAGTGATCGTATGGATATTTTCCGACAAAGTTATATCTTTTATTCCCATCTCTCGATCCTCCGTGAAATTTGACTCTTCATAGTATATCTTGCTAACGATTTATTATTCTATCATACCACAGTTTCCTATAAATAGCACCCGTTTTATCCCCTCGAAGTTATATTTTTTGCCCTTCGCAGTTCGAAGCGCATGTATCAGTGGAAATTTTCATGTAGATTCGCTATAATAATAGGATGGCATTTATTACGATCATGACCAGGGAGGAACATCATGTCAGAACACATTATATATCATATTGCAGACGGTATCGCAACTTTGACGCTGAACCGTCCCAAGGTGCTCAATGCTATCAACTATGACTTGCTGAAAGAACTGGATGAGCTGCTGGATCAGGCTGCTGCAAACGATTCTCTGCGCGTGCTGATCCTGACTGGAAGCGGGAAAGCTTTTGCAGCGGGAGCAGACATCGCCCAGCAGGCGGGAATGGATCAGGAGGAAGCGGCCAAATGGGGGCGGTACGGCTCCGGGATCTTCCGCAGACTGGAAGGTTTCCCGATCCCGACTCTGGCAGTAGTCAACGGTTATGCGCTGGGTGGCGGATGTGAAATGGCCATGGCCTGCGATCTGATCCTGGCAGGAGAAAAAGCGAAGTTCGGTCAACCGGAAACAGGGCTTGGGATCACCCCGGGATTTTCCGGGACGCAAAGGCTGCTTCGCAGAGTCGGCGTCAGCAAAGCGAAGGAGCTGATCTACACCGGACGCATGATCGATGCGCAGGAAGCTTTGCAGATCGGACTTGCCGATCACATCTACCCCGACGATCAGCTGCAGACAGAAGCGCTGGCTATGGCAAAAAAAATCGCAGCCAACGCACCCGTTGCCGTACGCTATGCAAAATGTGCCATCAACGAAGGGGCACAGGCAGACATCGATACTGCTATCACAATCGAGAACAAATGGTTTTCCAAATGCTTTGCTACACAAGATCAAAAGGAAGGCATGCAGGCATTCCTCGAAAAGCGCAAGGCAACATTCCTCAATAAGTAACCTGCAAATAAAAATCAAGGCTGAATGAAAAGAAAGGCGGCGAGCTCATGGCTGAAAATGGATTGAACGAAAAACAGGCAAGCAAGGTAAAGCTGTACACAGTAGCTCTGATCTACACTTTTTCCATTGGATTTTCCTTCCTTGCCATCAAAAAATGTGTCCCTTATGCTGACTCTTTGACGATTCTGGCGTACCGCTACGATTTCGCACTGCTTGGCGTTATCGTATGGTTTTCGGTATGCCGTCTTCTGGGAAAACAGCAGAAACAGCCGAAGGACAGACCAAAATCAAAGCTCTACCTGACGGCTGGATTTTATGTTGGGTTTATGATCCTGCAGATCACGGCAATGTTCTTCGCCACATCTGTAGAGGGCGCGATCGTCTTCGCAGTAGTCCCGATCTTCGCTAAAATCATCGCGCGGATATTCCTGGGAGAGAAGTCCACGATCCTGCAGAACATCTTTGTCGTGATCACCGTGGCTGCACTGATCGTCCTCATCATTCTGGAGGCCACCAATCTGACCATGTCTCTCACAGGGATCATCCTCATGCTGGCAGCCAGCATTTCCATGGCCATCAGCAATGTATTCATGCGCTATGTGCGCGGAACATTCCAGCCCATCGAAATCACGAGGACCATCGCCATCGGCGGATTCGTTTTATTCAATATTATCGTATGGATCCGGGCTGCGATCAAAGGTGATGTTCACAGTCTGCTGGATCCCGTTACACATCCGCAGTTTCTGATCTCCATAGCATTCCTGGGGATTTTCTGCATTCTCCTTTCGGCTCAATTCATGGCATATATGCTGGCCCATATGGAGATCGTGCAGTCCACTATCTTCGGGAATGCCTCTACGGCGATCTCGATCCTGGCTGGTGCCATCCTTCTGGGAGAACCGCTGACGATCCATCACATCGTCTGTGCTCTGCTGATCCTTGCCGGAGTTATCGGACTCGCTTTAGCTCCTGCTCCAGCAGAAAACAGCGGCAAAAAACTGGGGGATTAGCTGTTTTAACGATCACAGCATCGACAAATTAACGCTTTATAATAAAGTAACCTTATGGGAAAAAGAGATTTATAGAAGGAGATTTGTATGGAATTTATGAGCAGAGCCATAGAACTGGCTGGCATCTATTTCACGACCGGAGTCAGGTGGTTTTTTCTGATCCTGTCGATCTTTATTCTGGCAAGACAGATCCGATCCCTGCTCCAGGCGCGCAACCCGTCTGAGATATGGGCGTATTTAGGCTGCCCGGACGACACTACTGTTCCGCTGACGCACTGGGAAAATCTGATCGGTCGCAGTCGAGGCTGTGATGTGATCCTGAATCTGAACAGCGTTTCACGCAGTCACGGAACACTCATCCGGGATTCCGACGGGGTCTGGAAATACAATGACCTGAACTCAAAAAACGGATCCGCCATCAATGGCGTTCCTGTTAAAGAGCCGACGATACTAAAGGCCGGTGATGTGCTCACGATCGGCGGCTCGGATTTCACATTATATCCGGTAAGTCTTGAAGAGCGGATGGCTAACATCGAAAAGCGAAAAAAGCGGACACATCCGGTTTCACCGTGGCCGTCTCTTGTTGCTCTGACATTGTTCCAGTTCCTCATGTGCGTACAGTTCAAAGTGGCTCTTGGGGAGGACTTCCCTCCGCAGCTGCCTTTCGCAGTAGGGCTGCTGTGCATCCTCATGTGGACCTACGTCATCATTATGAGATTCTTCAAGCGAGTAGGCTTCGAAATGGAGATCATCGCATTTTATCTGTCGACCCTGAGTCTTGCGGTGACTGCTTCTGCCTATCCGTCAACGGTATTGAAACAGTCGATCTGTATCTGCCTGGGTGTAGGCCTGTTCTTCGGGCTGTGCTGGTTCCTGAGAGATCTGAACCGGGCGAAACGGATCGTATATATAATGATGGGGATCAGCGTGCTTCTGCTGATCATCAACCTGGCGTTCGGTACAACGAAATACGGTTCATCCAACTGGGTCAGCATCGGCGGGATGAGCATCCAGCCGTCCGAACTGGTCAAAATCGTGTTCATTTACGTTGGCGCCGCCACGCTGGACGAGCTGCAGCAGCGAAAAAATCTGTTGATATTCATGGGCTTCTCCGTCTTTTGTCTGGGCTGTCTTGCACTCATGGGAGACTTCGGAACAGCACTGATCTTCTTTGTCACATTCCTGGTCATCTCCTTCCTTCGGAGCGGTGATTTTTCAAAGATCATCCTGATCTTAGGAGCTTCCGGTCTGATGGGCATGATGGTGCTCCGATTCAAACCATACATATCCAAGAGATTTGACACATGGGGGCACGTATGGGACGATCCTACCGGCGGCGGCTTCCAGCAGGTACAGACCATGACGGCATCGGCCAGCGGAGGACTTCCGGGACTCGGAGCCGGCAACGGGAAATTCAGTCAGGTTGCTGCGTCTCCAACTGACCTGGTGTTTGGACTGCTGAGCGAAGAATGGGGGCTGATCATTGCGATCCTGGCAGTTCTGTGCATCATCACACTTGGAGTGTTCGCTGTGCGATCCATTATTGCAGGACGTTCCACTTACTATAGTATCGCTGCCTGTGCCGCTACATCCATGTTTATCTTCCAGACGATACTCAATGTGTTCGGCTCTGTCGATCTGCTTCCTCTTACTGGAGTCACATTCCCGTTCGTCTCGTCAGGGGGTACGAGTATGCTGGCCTCCTGGGGACTGCTGTCGTTTCTGAAGGCCGCCGATACAAGGCAAAACGCCAGCTTCGCTATACGGCTGGACAAAAAAGGGGAATTCGACAACGAACTGGAAGGCGGCGGGCTGGAAAATCCGGAAGACATTTTCGCTGCAGTCGATGGGAACCGGGGCGGTTATCAGGAAAATCGCAACTATAGAAACTACGATCATGCCCGCGCTACAGGCACTTCGGGCAGATCTGGCACTCCCGGCAGGTCTGACGCTTCAGGCAGGTCCGGGACTCCCGGCTCTCCCGGCAAACGAAGTCATGGGATACGAAACAGAAATGATGATACAACTATCATTTCCAGTACCTCTTCCCGCCCGAAGCGACAGGTAAAATACGAAAACATTTCGGATGACGAATTTTTCAATAATCTGGACAGCATCCGTCCGGGAGACAGCTTCAGCGAGCGTTATGACCGGGTTTCCCCGACTCCTTCTTCTGCAAAGAAGCCGCAGGGGCGCACATCCTCATCAGGACGTTCCGGGCAGTCTCGCACCGCAAGGTCTCAGGCTCAAAAGCCGCAGCGTCCTGCAGGAAGGAGCAGCACAGTACGTCAGTCTGCTTCAGGATCGCAGACATCTCGCACGCGACCAAGGCCGCAGACATCCCGCACGCGACCAAAACAGCAGGAGGAAAGTCAGCCGCTGACACTGGAAGATATCTTTGGAGGAGATAAAAAATGAAAAAAATAGAAAAACGAGCAATCATGTGTCTCCTGCTTGGATTTGTCCTGATCCTCGGTGTGGGCGTATTCACATACCGCTACATTGCACACGGAGACGACTGGGCTTCTTATGAAGGAAATCTTGATGTCTACGCCAGGGGCGACCTTTCCAAAGGAAGCCTCTACGACACCAACGGTCAGATCCTCATGAAAAACACATCCTCCGGCATGGAATTCAATGAGAATGCCGATGTTCGAAAAGCACTGATGCATGTCACCGGTGATAAAGACAACAATATAACGACCGGTGCCAACCGCGCCTTTACCGATGAACTGATCGGCTATAACCTGATCAATGGTGTGTATTCTCTAAACAATGCCGGAAAAGATGTCACTATGACGCTGGACGCCAACGTCTGCGCAGAAGCATACCGGGCACTCGATGGTCGAAAAGGTGCGATCGGAGTCTACAATTACGAGACCGGAGAGATCATCTGCATGGTCAGCTCTCCTACATATGATCCTCAGAATCCACCTTCTATTTCTGCCGATGACAAATCCGGCGTATACATCAATCGGTTCACCAGCTCCAAATTCCCTCCGGGATCGATTTTCAAGCTGGTAACAGCAGCAGCTTCCATCGAGACACTGGATGACGCCTATTCCTTCCAGGTACAGTGCCGTGGAAAGGAAGACTACGGCCACGGAGACAAGGTTACCGACCTGGCGACCCACGGAACAGTGGATCTGAAAAAAGCACTCGAAGTATCCTGCAATGTCTATTTCGGAAAACTCTCCGAAAAGCTGGGCGGAGATACTTTGGAAAAATACACGAAAAAAGCAGGTCTCATGGACAGCCTTGACATCAACGGGATCCACACAGCCGCAGGGACCTTTGAATTCCCGAGCAGCGGTGTTACCCTGGCCTGGACCGGGATCGGACAAAACAAGGATATGATCAACCCATGTGCTATGATGGTTTACATGGGAGCCATCGCCAATGATGGGACCGCGGTCCTGCCAACTTTGATCAAGCCGACTACCTTCCTCGAAAAACAGAAGTCTAAAATTCCTAAATTCGGCAAAAAAACAAAGTCCATGATCGACTCTTCAACAGCACAGTCACTAACTGAAATGATGGCAAACAATGTAGAAAACAAATACGGCTCTGACATGTTCCCCGGACTTAATGTGTGTGCAAAATCAGGGACGGCGGAAG
>ERZ1673722.3442-NODE-3442-length-11385-cov-3.928155_pt1 | contig 11385 bp, 10 predicted proteins | sample MGYA00580222_ERZ1673722 | MGnify/ENA primary metagenome ERZ1673722 (study PRJEB41218, sample SAMN15661750) | gut metagenome | host: Homo sapiens | place: Canada: London | collected 2015-08-20/2019-03-30 | study: EMG produced TPA metagenomics assembly of...
AAGTATGGTGGGGATCGCATCCAAGGCGAATAAATACCCGGACGAGCTTTCCGCCGGGGAGCAGCAGAGAGTTGCTATCGCCAGAGCTATCGTGAACCGGCCGAGGATCCTGATCGCCGACGAGCCTACCGGGAACCTGGATCCGGATACTGCATGGGAGATCATGCAGCTGCTTGATCAGATCAACAAACGTGGGACAACCATTCTCATGGTTACCCATGCGAAAGATATTGTAGATAAAATGGGGAAACGTGTTATCGCCATTGAAAAAGGGCGGATCGTCCGCGATGAATTCGGTCTCTACGGATATGCAGAGGCACTGGAGGGCGTGGAATCCACCTTTGATACGATACAGAGCGCAAGAACGTTCCGCTCGAAATCCCGATTCCGGAGAGGAGGGAGAGAAGAGTGAGACGATTCTTTTATACATTGAAGCAGGCGTTTTTGCAGGTTCTTAGAAACAGGGCCATGTCGGTTGCCTCCATCTTCGCGATCACAGCTATGCTGCTGATCCTGAGCATTTTCTTTATTCTCGTGATCAATGTCAACACGGCAGCGCAGACGATCCAGCAGGATTACGACTCCATTGAGATCTATCTCAAGGATGACGTGACGAAGGAACAGGCCAATGACATCATCATGCAGGTCAAAGAAGAAAAAGGCGTAGAGGATGCTTATTACAAAAGCAAAGAAGCAGCCATGGAGAATTTCCGCAACAGATGGGGAGATAATGCATATCTGCTGGACAGCCTCAATGAAAACCCGCTGCCTAATTCCGTAGTAGTTATGATCGGTGATCTGAACTACGGGGATCAGATCGCGAAGGCGTGCAGTCAGTACGACGGCGTAGAGGACGTGAAGTATTATAAGGATACGGTGGACAAGCTGCTGAAGATGACCCATTTCGTGCAGCTGGCGGCAATCATCGTGATGATCTTCCTGATCATCGTCTCCATCGTGGTGGTATCCAATACCATCAAGCTGACGGTGTTCAACAGAGCAAGCGAAATCAGCATCATGAAATACGTGGGAGCGACCAACTGGTTTATTCGAGGGCCGTTCCTGGCAGAGGGCATTATTATCGGAATCATATCTGCAGGCATATCCGTCGGGATATCGGCACTGCTGTATCAGAAGATCATCGATGTGATCGGAGCACAGGTATTTTCGGTATTATCAATGCCGATGGTACCGGTAGGCTTCCTGACCTATAACTTTGCATGGATCTTCCTGGCACTGGGGATCAGCATCGGAGCATGCGGAAGTATCATCTCCATGAGGAAGTTCCTGGATGCGTAACAGAAACACGGACGGAAGATTGGATATTTGGATTTTGACAGGCAGGAGGAAGATGTTTTATGAGAAGAAGTCGATTTGTAGTGATCGTTGCACTGTTGACTGCACTTGTGTTCTGTATGGAGACCTGTGTGGTAAGTGCAGCCTCTCTCAAAGAGGTAAGAAAGAGCATTCAAAGTAAACAGCAGGAGCTGGAGAAGAGTAAAAAAGAAGAAAAGGACTTAAGCGACAAGATCAGTTCCATGGATAAACAGATCAGCAGCAAGGAAGCGGATATCAGCAAGCTGGAATCTGCCATCAGTGATGCGGAGACTCAGATGAATACCTTGAAGAAGGAGCTGAAGGAAGCTGAGGAAAAGGCGGAGCAGCAGGACGAAGATCTGAATGCACGGCTGAGGAACATGTACAAGAATGGTTCGGTGGGGTTCCTGGACGTCCTTTTCGATTCTGACGATATTTCAGAATTTCTGACCAACCTGGACATGGTACAGAAAGTATATTCACAGGATAAGGATACATTAAAAGAATTAAAGGCGACATGCGATGAGATCGACAGCAAGAAACAGGAAATCGCATCTCTGCAGGCAGAGCTTGATGAATCAAAGAAACTGGCAGAAGAAGAAAAAGCTGAGCTGAAGGAAGATAAAGCGACAGCGGAAAAACAGAAGGAACAGGTGGCAACGGAAGCGGATCTTACGGAAGAACAGCTGGAGGAACTGGAAGCGTATGAAGATTCTCTGGAAGCACAGATACGTGCAGAGCAGGCGGCGAGCAGCTCATCATCCAGCAGCAGTTCCAAACCGAGCAGCAGCTCCAGTTCGAAGCCGAATTCCAGCAGTTCCTCTTCGAGCAGCAGCTCTAAGCCGAGTACAAATGGTAAGATCACGACTTATAAAGGTATTTCCATGATGTGGCCAGCGCCTTCCTACTATAAAATGTCGTCCAGATACGGATACAGAACTCATCCGATCACCGGTAAAAAGAAACTGCATGGTGGCGTAGACCTGGCAGCACCAGGCGGATCTGCCATTCTGGCAGCTCAGTCCGGCAGAGTAATCGTAGCTACATATCACTGGAGTTTCGGTAACTATATCATCGTGGATCACGGAAACGGATATTCGACTTTGTACGCACATTGTTCCAAGCTCCTTGTTAAAAAGGGACAGACCGTTTCACAGGGACAGAGGATCGCCAACGTCGGTACGACGGGAAGCTCGACAGGAAATCATCTTCACTTCGAAGTGCGTATCAACGGAGCACGGACGAACCCGATGCCGTACATAGGTTTATAGATAAGTTTACAGAACAGACAGCAATCAGTTAATGCAGAAATATAACAGGTATGTATCTAAAAGATATTATGCAAGGAGACAAGGTATGCTGAAACGAAAAAGCCGTTTTGCGATGATCGTTGCGATCCTGCTGATGCTGACATTTGCCGTGGAGACATCCCTGGCAAGTGCAGCGACCTTAAGTCAGATCCGCAACAACATCAAGAACAAACAGCAGGAGCTGAATGAGAGCAGGGCGAAAGAAAAGAGCCTGGGCGATCAGGTCAACTCCCTGGAGCAACAGATCAACAGCAAGCAGTCAGATATCGATGAACTGGAAGCCTCCATCAGCGAAGCACAGGCTAAGCTGGAAACCCTGGAGGAGGAACTGGCAGCTGCTGAAGAAAAAGTGAATACCCAGAATGAGAATCTCAATGCCCGCCTTCGCAATATGTATAAAAACGGCAGTGTCGGTTTTATCGACGTACTGATGGATTCGGGAAGCTTCTCGGAATTCCTCAACAACCTGTCACTGGTAGAAAAGGTATACACCAGCGATCAGGATGTGCTGGAGGAACTGCAAAAGGCTTACGATGAAATCGACGCCAAGAAAAAAGAAATCGAAACGCTGCAGGCAGAGCTGAGTGAATCCAAGGCAACTATGGAAGAACAAAAATCCAGTCTGGAAGCGGATAAGGCCAGCGTAGAGAAGAAAAAGTCGGAGATCGCTGCAGACTCTGCAGAAACTCAGAGAGAACTGGACAAGCTGGAAGCTGATGCACAGGCGTTGACGTCGAGTATTCGTAATTCGGGAAGCTCCAGCAGCAGTTCAAAATACAACGGAGGTATCATGGCATGGCCGGTGCCGTCCTGTCATACGGTATCTTCGGGGTATGGAGGCAGGATCCATCCGACTACAGGCAAGTATAAATTCCATGGAGGTCTGGATATCCCGGGATCCTATGGATCAGCCATCGTAGCAGCCAACTCAGGCAAGGTGATCTGGGCAGGAAACCGAGGTGACAGTTATGGCAATTATGTCATTATCGACCACGGCGGCGGCGTATCGACTTTGTACGGGCATTCTTCGAAGGTGCTGGTAAGCACTGGACAGAGGGTTTCCCGCGGGCAGCGGATCGCTAACGTGGGAAGCACGGGAAGATCTACGGGACCGCATTGTCATTTCGAAGTGCGTATCAATGGTTCTCGTGTCAATCCGAACCCATACGTGAACTAGATCTATTACATAGAATAAAAGAGGACTACTTATGAGAAAAACAGAAGAAATACTGCGGTCACTGCTCCATCAGAAAGGAATGGATTCGCAGGAAGATATTTCGGAGTTTTTGTCAGACAGACCACAGAAGACTTATGATCCATTCCTGCTTTATAATATGGAAGCAGGAGTGGATTTGCTTTTATCTGAGATAAAGAAAGATACGAAAGTCTGCATCTACGGGGATTATGATGCTGACGGGGTCACCTCCGTGTGCATCCTCTCTTCGGTGCTGTCTCACCTGACAAACAACTTCATCCACTATATCCCCTCTCGTATAGAAGAAGGGTACGGACTCAACAAGGGAGCCGTGCAAAAGCTGGCAGAACAAGGTGTTGGTCTGATCGTTACCGTGGACTGCGGCAGCGTTTCATGCGAGGAGGCGGATCTGGCGCGGGAACTGGGAATAAAGATGATCGTAACAGACCATCATAGTATCGACGGAAGAAAAGCCGACTGTATAGTAATCAATCCAAAACAGAAAGAGGATCATTATCCTTTTGACGGAATCGCAGGATGCGGCGTGGCATTCAAGCTGTGTCAGGCACTGCAGAAGCGGACAGGACTCCCTAAGAGCGTTTTGAATGAAGTGCTGGATCTGCTGGCAGTGGGAACGGTAGCGGACGTAGTACCGCTGCTGGATGAAAACCGGACGTTTGTGAAATACGGACTGGCACGGATCAATGCCGGCACGAGACCTGCCATGAAGAGTTTGAAAGAAGGTATTTCCTTAAAGAATGTCGCTTCTGAAAACATCGCCTTCGGCATCGGACCACACATCAATGCTGCGGGACGTATGGCAGAGGCGGAAGAAGCGGTGCAGCTTTTTATGAGCCGGGATCCGCAGACGATCCATCGGCAGGTAGAGAAGCTGATCCATTTCAATGCAGACCGGAAACAGAAGCAGGACGAGGCGTATCAGAAAGGGCTTGAGATCCTCAAACAGGAAGATAAAGAGTACGACTTTATTGTTCTCCCCATGACGGATATCCATGAGGGTGTGGGCGGCATCGTTGCGGGAAAGATCAAGGAAGAAATGAACCGTCCTATCGTGATCGTATCACCGTCGGGAGAAGGCTTCCTGAAAGGAACCGGAAGAAGCATCGATACGGTGGATATCTATGGAGTCCTGAAAAAATGTGATGATAAGTACGGGCTGTTTGAACGGTTCGGAGGGCATAAAAGCGCCTGCGGATTTCTGATGGCAGAAGATAAACTGCCGCTGCTGCGGCAGGCAGTCCAGGAAGAGATGGACTTCTTAAAAGAAGCAGATCCGCATATATTTGATAACGGTATCCCGTGGGATCTGGAACTGGATCCGGCGGAGATCACGGTGGAACTGGCGGAGACTCTTGAGAAGCTGGAGCCTTTTGGCAAGGACAATGAGCGACCGAAATTCATGCTGCGGGAGGTGAGCCTGCAAGGTGTTCGATTTATGGGCGCAGACGAGACGCATGCACGCTTTACTGCAGTATCCCGGGCCGGCACGCGAGCGGACTGCGTACTCTTTCGAAAAGCGCAGGAGTGGCGGAGCCTGCTTTGCAGCGAGGAACCGGTGGACCTCATCGGAACTGTTGACGTGCAGCAGTGGCAGGGAAGGACGAGAGTGCAGATTATGATAGAGGAGATGAAAGAATGGAATTGACGAAGAAAAAACTGATCGCCATCCTGGTGGCGGCTTTCCTGGCAGGAGGTGTGCTCACGGCCGGGGTAGGTTTTGCAGTATGCAAAGGCGCGCTGGGATATGTCAGCCTGCCGAAGGACGAGTACAACAGCATGAAGAGTACATACGAGCACTTCGGCAAGGCGGAGCAGCTGTATGAGACGATAAACGACAGCTATTACAAGGATGTTGATAAACAGGATCTGATAGATGGCGCCTGCAAAGGACTGGTGGCCGGGCTGGGCGATCCGTATTCTTCCTATATGACCAACGAGGAGTACGAAAACTGGAAATCTTCTGCAACGGGAGAGTATTCCGGTATAGGCGTGACGTTTTCGCAGGATAAAAATGGCAACTATATCATCGTAGGCGTGGCGAAAGATTCCCCGGCCGAGAAAGCCGGACTCAAATCCGGAGACTATATCGTTGAGGTGGATGGTAAGACCTATGACGATATGGACGTGATGGCAAAGGCGATCCGCGGTAACGCCGGGACTAAGGTGAAGATCGCCTATGTGCGGGATAATAAGAAGAACGAGGCCGAGATTACCAGAGAAAAGATCGTGGAGAAGAGCGTGGAATACAAGATGCTGGATGGACAGATCGGATACATCAAGCTGAGCAGTTTTATCAGCTCGTCTGCAGATGATTTTTCGGCAGCCTTAAAGGATCTGGAAGGAAAGGGCGCGAAAGGCCTTATTCTGGATCTGAGAGACAACGGAGGCGGTCTGGTGGATCAGTGCATCGAAATCGCGGACGAATTCCTGGATGAGGGCATTGTGACCTACGTGGAGGACAAAAACGGCAAGAAGCAGGAGTACAAGGCCAAGGACGGTAAAACGGATCTCAAGACGGTAGTGCTGGTCAACGGCAATAGTGCCAGCTGTTCGGAAATCCTTGCGGGAGCACTGAAGGACAACGGATGCAAACTGGTAGGCGAGACGACTTTCGGAAAAGGTGTTATCCAGTCCACGGCAGAGCTAAAGGACGGATCAGCATTGAAACTTACCATAATGCAGTATTTTTCGCCGAAGGGCAATGCCATTCAGGAGAAAGGCATCACACCTGATTATGAGGTGAAGAATCCGGAGGGAACTGAGACTGACAAACAGCTTCAGAAAGCAGAAAGCCTGTTCTAAGGGAATGCTTTATAGCGTTAAAGTAATAGTTGACGGTCGGTTATGGTCCATGGTAAAATCTTGTTAGAGTAACTGATTAGGAAAGGAACGTATCATGGCTTACGAATCCAAGTTCAAACGAGATGATATCGACGAATTGTTCCGGGCGATCCTGCTCCTTGAGGATGAAGAGGACTGTTACCGGTTTTTTGAGGATGTATGCACAGTCAATGAGATCCATGCGATCGCACAGCGTCTGCAGGTGGCGAAGCTGCTGTCGGAAGACAAGACTTACAGCGAGATAGAAGCTGTCACCAAGGCATCGACGGCTACCATCAGCAGGATCAACAAGTGTCTGGTGTACGGTGCGGACGGTTACAAGCGTATCCTGCAGAGACTGGCGGATGAAGATAAAGATTAATATGTGAAGAGGAGCGGCGGAACATATTGTTCCGCCTTTTTTAAATAAAAATGGAGATCAGAATATACGAAGACTACCGGGATATGTACCCGGAATCAAAAGGGCGGGAACTGACGGAGAGACTGCTTTATCATGCACTTGCCGAGGCCGGGATGCCGGATCTTAAAATCATGCGAACGGAAAAAGGCAAGCCGTATGTGCAGAGTACAGAGGAGCAGGATCAAGCAGGCCGAACTAAAAGACCAAATATTTATATATCCGCAAGCCACAGTAAAAACCTGTTTGCCTGTCTCATCGGAGACAGACCGCTTGGGATCGATCTGCAGCATGGGAGAAAAATGGATCCTGCAAAGATCTCATCAAGGTACTTTGCAGAAGAAGAGGACGAACTGGTGCGAAAGCTGGGCGCAGCGGCATTCTTTCGCCTGTGGACCCGCAAGGAGGCGTATTCCAAATACACAGGAAACGGACTTGCGGATGTGATGAGAGGAATATCCGTACTGGATCGAAACGATGTGGAGTTCCTGGATTTTCAGTGGGAGAAAGACGTTTACTGCTCCTGCTGTGTGAAAAAGGAGTAAGGAAATGGATGTGAGAGAAAAGGCTGTATCGTATCTAAACAGCCGGCCGAGGACGCGGCAGGAGTTGATACGTCATCTTAAGGACAAGGGGTTTAGCGAAAACGAAATACTGGAAACTGTCGATGAACTGGAGCAGTATCATTATATCGACGATCTTGCGTACAGCCGGATGTATTTTGAGTATGGCTTTCAGAAAGGCAGAGGCAGGATGCGGATCCGGCGGGAGCTGGCAGAAAAAGGCGTGGCTGCAGATGTGATCGAGATCGCATTCGAAGAACTGGAAGAGATTCCGGACGAATTCGAGACGGCATATTCCATTGCGGAGAGCATCGTCAGAGGGATCGATCCGAAAGAGCTGGAATATGCGGAGAAGCGTAAGCTGGAGGGGAAGATCGGCAGGAGACTGGCGGGAAGAGGATTTTCCATGGATACTATCCATAAAGTGGTAAGCAGGATATTGTATTAAAGGGAATTTTCGTGTTAAAATAAATCAGTTAGTGCAAAATAAGAATCAAAGGAGTTAAGAATGGAATACAAGAAGCAGCTGATAGGAAGAATCGAATCGTTTTATGTAGATGTTGTAGAAGAATTTAAGGAAGCAGAACTTCAGATCATGGCAGATTCAAAATTTCGCAGCATCTTCAAGAAAAAGGATTATGATGGTAATATCGCTAAGCTGAGAAGCTGCAAAAAAGACGCACAGAAGATCCGTACCACCGACCTGCAGATCCCGAAGAAGGATAAGACGGCAGCGGAAGTGGTTCGTATTTTTGAGGCAAGCATACGCAAGTTCAATGCGTTGTGCGACGCCTATATCAGTCTGCAGGATGCTTTAAAGAAAAAGGCTCAGAAACAGCCTTTGAAGTATTCCGAATACAATGAGATTTTCAGGACGATGAAGGAAAAGAGAGAAGCTCTCAACGAAGAGCTTCATGAACTGGATATCATCTACACCGATTATTCCTACGATGAAAACGAGGATCCGTATACGTTCCTGAACTAGGAAGGCTCGGCGGAAGACGATAAAGACTACAGGGTAAAGACATATGAACATATTACTGATTGGAGTATGGAGCACACTGCTGATACTGGTCGTGCTGGTGATCATCCTGCTGATCCGTACCAGATCCGGGCGCCTGTCCGGTTCGGCAGGGTATGGAGGCGGCGGTCTGCCGAGGGAGCTGCGGGAAGAAATGTACCGCTCCCGGCAGGAAACCATCGGCATGGTGCAGAGCAGCGTGAAGAACATGGGCGATATGCTGTCGCAGGCGCAGCGGGAGAGCATGGAGCTGCAAAGCCGCCGGCTGTCGGAACTGAACAAGCAGTTTGCCCGTACCTCCATGGATATTGAACAGCGACTGGAAAATATCAGAATATCCATGGAGAAAAAAGTATCGAACATGATAGAAGAAAATAACCGGCAGCTTGCAGAAATGCGAAACACGGTGGATGAAAAACTGCAGAAAACGCTGGAAGAACGGATCGGAAGATCTTTTCGCCAGGTCAGTGAGAGCCTGCAGCAGGTCACACGCGGACTGGGAGAGATGCAAAACCTGGCGGCAGGCGTCGGGGATCTGAAAAAAGTCCTCTCAAACGTGAAGACCCGCGGGATCGTGGGAGAAATCCAGCTGGGGGCTATTTTGCAGCAGATCCTCTCGCCGGAACAATATGAAGAAAACATCGCGGTAAAGGGCGGAAGCGAGCGCGTGGAATACGCTGTGAAGTTCCCGGGAGAAGGAGACAGACCAGTGTATCTTCCCATCGATTCCAAGTTTCCGGGGGATGCATATCTCAACCTGCAGGACGCTTATGATACAGGCGACCGGCAGCTGATCAAAATAGCGACAGACAACCTGAGAAACGCTGTGATCAAGGCAGCGAAGGATATCCGAAGCAAGTATATCCAGCCGCCGCAGACGACGGAATTCGCGATCCTGTTCCTGCCGTTTGAAGGCCTTTATGCGGAAGTGCTGCGGCTGGGCATCGTAGAGAGCCTGCAGCGGGATTACCGGATCAATATCGCCGGACCGACTACCATGGCGGCTATGCTGAACAGCTTTCAGATGGGCTTTAAATCCATCGCTTTACAGCGCAGGTCAGGCGAGGTCTGGGATACGCTTGCAAAGGTGCGGACAGAATTTGAGAAGTTTGGCAATGTGCTGGTGAAGACACAGACGAAGATGGAGCAGGCACAAAAAGATCTGGAAACCCTGGTGGGAGTTCGAACGCGCGGGATCCAGCGGGCATTAAAAAATGTTTCGGTACTGGGTGAGGAAATGGAGGATGAATATGAGCATTTATGCGATCGCTGATCTGCATCTTTCCTTTGCTTCTTCCGTAGAAAAACCGATGGATATTTACGGGCCCAGATGGCATGATCATGCACAGAGACTGCACGACAACTGGTGCAGCAGGATAACAGACGATGATACGGTGATCATCGCCGGAGATATTTCCTGGGGACTGAAACTGGAAGAGGCAAAACCGGATCTGGACTGGGTGGCGGCTCTTCCCGGACAGAAGGTGATCCTCAAGGGAAATCACGACCTCTGGTGGAACGGGATCACGAAACTCAATAATATGTATGAGAATATCACGTTTCTGCAAAACGATTTTTACCTGGCAGAAGACATCTACATCTGCGGGAGCCGCGGCTGGCTGACGCCGGATAACGACGAGTTCGGAGAAGAGGATGAGAAGATCTATCGCCGGGAACTGATGCGGCTTGAGGCTTCTTTGCAGAAAGCTGCAAAGGATCGGCAGAAACGTTATGAAAAAGAAGACGATGCGGAACTGTTAGGAGTCCTCCATTATCCGCCTGTATCAAAGGCTGCTTCCTTTTCGGGATTTCAGCAGCTGTTTGAAGATTACGGGGTGAAGCGGGTGCTGTACGGACATGTACATGGAGAAGACGGATTTCGCAACACGATACAGGGAGTGCATCACGGCGTGGAGTATCAGCTGATCTCGCTGGACTTTCGGCAGTGCATTCCGCTGCAGATCAGAAAGCAGGGGTGGTATTTATGATTCGAAGAGCCATTATTATCGTACTTGACAGCCTGGGCGTCGGCGAGATGCCGGATGCTGCAAAGTATGGGGACCAGGGTGCGGATACGCTGGGACATATTCTGGATCACTGTCCGCAGCTTCAGATCCCGAATCTGCAGAAGATGGGTATGGGAAACATCAAAGACGCGGCAGGTGGACGTTTGAAAGTGGCACATCCGGAAGGCGTTTACGGGCGCTTTATGGAACATTCCACCGGAAAGGACACGACTACCGGACACTGGGAGATCGCAGGTCTCTATACGCCGAAACCGTTCAAAACGTATCCTGATGGTTTTCCGCAGGAACTGATGGAAGAGTTTTCACGACAGACAGGCAGAGGCTGGCTGGGCATCTGTACTGCATCGGGAACGGAGATCATCAAGGAGCTGGGGCAGGAACATGAAAAGACCGGTAAGGTGATCGTATATACTTCGGCGGACAGCGTGTTCCAGGTGGCGGCCAACGTGGATGTCGTTCCGCTGGAGGAGCTTTACAGCATATGTGAGAAAGCGCGTGGGCTGCTTCACGGTAAATATGCCTGCGGCAGAGTCATCGCAAGGCCTTATGTGCTGCAGCCGGACGGACAGAGAGTACGGACTTCTGATCGTCGCGACTACTCTGTGACACCGCCGGAGGATACCATGCTGGATCTGATCCGGGCAGACGGCGGGACGGTTTATGCAGTAGGCAAGATCCATGATATTTTCAATG